>Ga0209806_1000571_pt1 | contig 25259 bp, 19 predicted proteins | sample GraSoiAngelo_152_FD_186166 | JGI IMG/M metagenome (GOLD analysis project Ga0209806, IMG submission 186166) | Grasslands soil microbial communities from the Angelo Coastal Reserve, California, USA - 14_1009_12_30cm (SPAdes) (version 2) | ecosystem: Environmental > Terrestrial > Soil > Grasslands ... | reverse complement strand
GCTTCAACCCGACCCATAGCTTCGGCCTTATTCTCTTTGGCGCGCTGTACGGTTGCCTCGCGATGCGCCACAGCGCATTTCTCTTGTACTCGTGGTTCTTGCTTGCACTGGGCTTCGCACTTTTGCTTTGGCTATGCAGTCATCGCCAAGCTCTATTTCTTCACCGCGGCGTTTCGCGGAGTCGTGCTGGCGGCGGTTCTCTACCTTCTTGGAATCCTCGTGAACCGGGCATAGTCGGAGTCCGGATGCGCCATGAGTCTTTGAACATTGCAATCGCTTTCTAGCGATTGTTGACGAGTGACCGGTGAGCGGGATGTTGGAGCGGGCAAGTACTCGGTTGTTGGAATCCAACGGCCATCGGTCGACGAGTCTTCTCGAATCACACACAACCCTTGCTAGCCAAACAGGAACGGTCGACGCGACACCGCCCCGCCAACTAAAACGACTGAAAGAACCGCGCTTCCGGGGACCAGTTGCTAGAAAAAAAAGGCTGGCGGAGAGAGTGGGATTCGAACCCACGTTACCCTTTCGAGTAAACACGCTTTCCAAGCGTGCGCCTTCAGCCACTCGGCCATCTCTCCGGCGAACGTGCTGCGGTGGGAAGCAGGTTGGGAAGTTGGAGGGTGGCGTGACCGTCGAGCCTCGCGAACTTCCTGTTCGATTCTATGGATGTCCCCTCAGAACCGCAACTTGATCAGGCTGGCTACGCCGAATTTAGCCAAGGCGCCAAACGCGGTTCCTGTCTCAGAGGAAAGAATGGACGAGTTTTCAGAGTGTAGGCAAGCAAAGATCGGCGGCTCACACGCACGAAGGTCCGCCAGAGTTCAGGAGAGTTTGTTCGGGGATGCGGTCGCGGCCAGGGTTTGCGCGTCCGGCGAAGCGGCGCCATTCGCGTGTCCGTTCGATGCGTCTTCTGAGGCCTTCTTCTCGCTTTCGACCACGCGGTGATTCAGGCAATACAGTGCCAACTCGAGGCGGTCGGCAACGCCGAGCTTGTCGTAAACCTTGCGCAGATAATTCTTGACTACCTGCTCGGTGGTGCCCACGCGCAACGCAATTTCCTTGTTCTTCATGCCCTGAGTTACACAGGAAACGATCAGGGACTCTTTGGGCGTGAGCTGAACTTTCGGACGGCTTCCAGTCGGACGGCTGGACTGGTTGCGGAATGCGCTCAGGACCCAGCCAACACCCTGCCGGTCCAGCCAGGGCTCACCTTGCGAGACTTTGCGCAGGCACTCGACTAAGGTTTCCGGCTCTACTTCCCGCGAAACGATCCCATGAGCGCCGCGACGGAACAATTCCAGAGTCAGTTCTTCGTTGGGCTCGTGGGTGACGACCACCAATTTCATTTGTGGCGCCTGGCGCAGTAGATCGGAGATGGACTCCAGGGGATTAGGTGTGATGGCCGCTTCGAAAATCAGAATGTCGGCAGAGAATTTTTTGGCGGCCGCCAGGGTCTGGGCCAGAGTTTCGGCCTGACCGACTACGCGAATGTCGTCTTCCAAAGCAAAAATCTTGCGCAGGCCTGCGCGAAAAATGGCCTGAGTATCGGCAACGATGACGCGAATGAACTGACCGTTGCTGTCACCCTCGTGCGGCTGGTCCAGATTGTCTGTCACGCTGACCGGAATGCTTGCCATCTTTTTCCTTGCAGCGCCCTACCTGCGCTCAAATCGATACTCGTCGATGACCACGCCCACACCCCGCCGGCCACCGTCTTCGAAACTGCGCACCACGCGTCCCCGGCAGTCGACCCGCACATCTTCGGCTGAGCCGACGACATCCGCGGGCAGCGAGATCGTGAAGTCCACGGGCGATCCCACTGGCATATCCGCATCGACTTCAAACAAAACTCCGTTGGCCGAAATGTTCTGCGTTTCGGCGGGCTGCACGCCTGCGTCCGATTTCACTGCGATGGGCAGCTTCACCGGAAAACGCGCGGCGCTCTGCACGTCTGTGTAGTGCTTGCGTCCCGGGTTGTTCGCAGTCTTCACGTCCTTGCTGCTATCGGATGACACGGCGATCAAAGCCTCTTTCCCAGTTCCAGGCCAACAAGACCTGAGCAACCAGATATGCACATTTCGATCGCAGCTTACACCCCGGCATCAAGAGGTGAAAGTTACCGAAGTCATGGAACTTCCTGTGTGTAAGCTCTTGTGCGGAAAGGAATTATGGGGAATCTGGAATGGGTCGCGATGGGCTCAGCGCCGTGATTCAGCCAGCAGCAGCGAATTGGGTATGGAGCGGCGGGCGTGCCCGCCCGTCTCCAATGAGATAAGCCAATCAGATCTCGCCATATAGACGCGTTAGGGTGAGCCCGTCCATACGGACTGCCCAACTCAGTCCTGGATGCTGAGTGCTGAATGTTTTCTAGAACTTCGTCACCTCGGTGAAGTTGAAGTCCCTAACTTTCATCGCAGGGACAACCATGTCGAAGGATTCTTCCCCACTAGCGCGCACGGGAGCTCCCATGGCCTCGACGTTCGATAGCATATGGATGAGGCTTTCGTTGAAGCGGAAATTACGTACCCCGGCATGCACCTTTCCGTTCTCGATGAGGAATGTGCCGTCACGGGTCATGCCGGTAAGAATCTTCTCGTAGGGATCGACTTCGCGAATGTACCAGAGACGCGTCACCAGGATGCCTCGATCGGTAGATGACATCATCTGCTCAAGAGTCTGCGGTTGTGACGGCGCGCTCAGAACAATGTTGCTCGGCATCTCGCCCATTTCATTCGGGAGCGGGAAACCGTGGCCGGTAGGCGCGATGGGGCCTACCTTGGGGGCCGCTGATTTCTTCATGCGTTCGGCGGTTCCACGCGCATAGACCACGCGCTTCACAATTCCATTCTCGACCAGAGAAACACGCTGTCGGCGCATGCCTTCGCCATCGAAGGGCGCTCCCGATTGCAAAGGATGGGCCACGTCATCGACGATGTTCACATTCTCGCCGAACAGTTGTGTTCCGATGCGGTTGTTCAAAAACGAGCGCTCATCGAGGATGGCCTGCCCACCAAAATCCCAGAACATGAATCCGACTATGTCGAGGACAGCGGCGGGTTCGAGGATCACGGTGTATTTTCCGGGCGTCATTTCGCGTGGTGCGGCTGAATCGATTGCTTTGCGCGCGGCAGTTTCCGCCAAGGCGAGGGGATCGAGATTGTTCACATCCGGTGAGTTGGATTTCTGCCAGCCGGAGGAATCGCCGGCAAGCATGGTGATGGAAACTTCGGCGGAAGTTTGCGTGTGCCAATCGCTGAGCCCGCGCGAATTGAAAATCCCCTCCACGAATTCGGAGTTCGAGAAAATGCCGGCCGTGGTGAGTTTGTGCCGATCAGCAACGGCGACGATCTTAGCGACACCTTCGGCCCGTAACCCAGGAGTGATTGCAGCCGTCTCGGCAAAATATCGCGAGGGTGGAGCGGAGAAGGCGTCGTGGCTCACTCGATCCCGTTCTTGTGGATCCGGCATCGGCAGGAGATCCGGGTCAGGACGCTGGACTTTCGCAAGATCCTCGGAAGCCTGCACGACGCGCTTCAAACTCTCGTCATCCACCTTGTTGGTCGATGCGCGCGCCGTGCGACCGCCGAAGGACGTACGAACGGAAACGCCGTCATTCGCCTCGGCAACGTTCTGATGAATGACATTATTCGCAAATCGAGTAAGCGCAGACTGCCCACTGTAAAAAAGCACTTCGACTTCGTCAGCAGACGAGTGCTTTTTGATGCGTTCAAAAATGTCGGCAGCTTCTTCTTTGCTCAGCATTGAGAACTGGATTTTCTCCGTGACTCTGTGACTCTGTGTTTCTGTGGTGATCAGTTGCCCCGATATGCCGAACCGACTTTGATTCCCCGGAAACGCGCCGGCGATGCTCCATGCCCCGTGCCCATGACCTGCTGCGGCTGACCCTTGCCGCAATTCGGCGTTCCCCACAACGTCCATTGATCGCGCGAGCAGATCGCGTCCATGGAGTTCCAGAACTCCGTCGTGATGCCGGAATACGACGGATTTTTCAGCATACGTCCGCGCTTGCCCTTCTTGATCTCCCACCCGATCTCGCAGCCGAACTGGAAGTTGTAGCGCTTGTCGTCGATAGACCACGACTTGTTGGTTTCCATGTAGATGCCGTCGTCCGTGTCGGCAATCAACTGTTCGAGCGTGAGAGGCTTCTCACCTGGGAGAATGCTGATGTTGGTCATGCGGATCATGGGCAGGCGGTTCCAGCATTCCGCACGGAGGGTGCCGCCCGAGCGGTTGGCACCGATGATGTGCGCGGTTTCACGCGAGCTCAGATATCCGGTGAAAAGGCCATGCGTGATGATGGGCGTGCATTGCGCAGGGACCCCTTCGTCATCGAACCCAAAGGTCCCTAGCCCTGGCCCATGCTCCTGGCGCGCGTCGGCGACCACATTCACGAGTTCGCTGCCGTAGCGTAGCCGGCCCAGCTTATCGAGAGTGAGGAACGAGGTGCCCGCAAAGTTCGCTTCCATGCCGAGCACGCGGTCCAGTTCGATCGGATGACCGATCGACTCGTGAATTTGCAGACCCAGTTGTGAGCTGTCGAGAATGATGGTAGACACGCCTTCCGGACACTGCGCTGCTTTGTGCAGAGCAACCGCTTCTTCGGCCACACGGCGAGCGTTCTCCACCAGCTTCAATTCTGCGATCAGTTCGTAGCCCTTGTTCTGCCACTGCCCGCCGAACGAGTTCGGATAGGAGCGCTTCATGATCTCGGTACCAGCGAATGCATAGGCGGCATAGCCCGCACCGGTGGAGATTTTTGTCTGATGAATATTCGCGCCTTCTGACGAGGCGAACCACGAATCCTCGCGCTTGAAGTTTATGCCGGTTTCCGCCAGGGTCACGCCGGAAACTGCACGCAACTCGGCATCAATCCTGAGGAGCAAGTCCAGGTTCTGCTCAATCGACGTTGTAAATGGATCGATGCGGTACGGCGTCGTCCACTCGGCAGTCACAGGCTTTTCGGGGGCAAGCCTCACATCCTCCTGCTTTACCCGCGCCGACGCCCTGGCGATGGCGAGCGCTCTCGCTGCCGTGTCTTCAACGACCGCGCGGCTCAGGTCTTTGGACGCCGCGAATCCCCAGGCTCCGTCGGCAATCACGCGAATGCCGATGCCCTGCGACTCCGCATCGGAGGCATGACCCAGCTTGCCGTTTTTGGTCGCAAGCGAGCGGCTGCGATCGTCCACGATGCGCGCATCCGCATAAGACGCGCCGCGCTGTGCCGCGAGATTCAGTGCCCAGCCCAGAATTTCGTTCATAACTCGAATCAAAATCTAACACAGTCAGATGCGAGCATGGATACGACGAAAGGGGTAGCGCGCAGTTGGATGCTTAAAGATTGGCGCACTATGGCTTCGGAGTGAAGACCAGGAAGTAATTCATGTCATCTTTCACGAAGTCGTAGCTTCCCGCCAATTCATATCCCGCCTCGGCCGCTTCCTGCAGCACAGTACTACGCTGAACGCCATGATTTTCGCCGTTGCCGTTGCGGTCGATGATTCCGACTTTCGCGCCCGGACGCAAGGCGGCTCTGAGATTGCGCAGAAGGGCGATCGGCTTGGCGACTTCGTGATACGTCTTCAGGAGCAGCACGACATCAATCTGTCCCGCGGGCAACAGGGGATCATCTTCTTTGCCAAGGATGGTAACCACGTCGTGCAGTTGCTCCTTCTTGGCGCGCTCGTCGATGTAGCGAACGGCTTCCGGGTTGATGTCGACGGCATAGACTTTTCCGGTCTCCGCCACGCGGCGGGCGGCGCGCACGGTAAACCAACCGGAGCCGGCGCCGATGTCGGCGACGTTCTTGCCGGGCACAACGCCGAGGATGTCCATGACCCGATTAATCTGCAACCGCTGATCGCGCTCCGGAGAATCGAATATGGAGAGGTCGCCAGTGTAGGGCTTGCTGGTCTTGCGGGTATCGGAGGATGCTGGGATTGCGGGAGCCGCTTGAGCGAGGACGGCGACCCGAATGCACAAACAGGACAACAATAATAAGAATATCCGACAGCGGTTCATTGGTACCCTAGCTTACGTTGCGAGACTGTTTCTCTAAGGATAGACTCGGTACTTTGATCTTGGTTAGTTCCCCTGCCGATTTCGCATCGATAATTCATACTGCCCAAAGGCTCACGACTAGCAGCCAACCGCCAGAGTCCCACCTCACCGTCGCTTGTGACGCGCGGCACTGCTTCTTGGCGTGCCGCAGGGTCCAATAGACCGTCTGGGCGATTTTTGCCAAAGGAGACGCTCATGAGCACTGTCGTTCTTGATAAGAAAGCCGACCTGGCCGGGCCGGGAATTGGCGATTACAAGGAATTGGAGCAGGTTCTTCCCCGCGACTACCGTTCCCTGCTGACGCCCAAAGAGACACAGCAGGCGATTTTCCGTCTGAAGCGTTACATCGAAGACAATCTATGCAAGGAACTGAACCTGATGATGGTCGAGGTCCCGCTTATCGTCGACGTGGAAAGTGGCGTCAATGACATGCTCGATCGCGACGGGTCGCGCACGCCCCTCCAGTTCCACATCTCGAACGATCGTGACAAGCATCCGTTGGACGCTCAGGTGGTGCAGGCAGCCACGAAGTGGAAACGGGTCGCGCTGAAGCAGTTCGGATGCAAGCTCGGAGAAGGCATCTGCACGGATATGCGCGCCGTGCGCAAAGATTACTTCCTTGATCATGACCACAGCGCCTACGTCGACCAGTGGGATTGGGAGCGGGTGATCATGGCCGAGCAACGCAGCCTGGAGTTCCTGAAGAGCGTGGTTCGCAAGATCTGGAAGGTGATCGTCGGCGCCGAGCAGTTTGCGCTTGAAATGTTCCCGCAACTGAAAGATCCGCGTTACCCCAGCTTGCCCCAGGATCTCATTTTCCTGCACGCGGAAGAAATTCTCGAACTCTACCCCGACTTGCCCCGCAAGCAGCGCGAGACGGCGGTTCTGCAAAAATATCCAGCAATCTTCATCATTGGAATCGGCTGGCCTCTAAAGGACGGCTATCCGCACGAGATGCGCGCGGCTGATTACGATGATTGGGTCACGGACACCAGTCAAGAGACGGGCGCCGCAACGCACGGGCTGAACGGCGACATTCTCGTTTGGAATCCGGTGACCCGGCGACGGCACGAACTGACGTCGATGGGCATCCGGGTCACAAAAGATACTCTGAAGCAGCAGCTCGAGATGTCGAAGCAGCTCGATTTCATGAGGCTTCCCTATCACCGGGCTATCCTCGAAGATCAGATACCGCTCTCGATCGGCGGCGGAATCGGCCAGTCGCGCACGCTGATGCTGTTGCTGCGCAAGGCACACCTGGGAGAAGTCAGCGTGACTGTGTGGCCGAAAATCCTCAAGGAGATTTGCGCGAAGAAAGATATTTTCGTGCTCGAGTAAGTCAGATTCTGTTGGCAAGGAAAGGAGGCGGCTCCGTCCGCCTCCTTTTGTATTTACGTCGTCAGGCGTGGGTCGTCAGCGAAAATCCAATTTCGAGGCGGCCCGGGAATCCCCCCTTGGGCCAAAATGCAAAGATCGGCGCCCTGGGAGAATCAATCTCCGGCCGTGTTTTTCTCGTCTTTCTTTCGATGGAATTCGAGGCCGAATTCCGGCTGGGCGCGCGTGCCCGTGACCTTAATGGGCAAAACGGTTACGCCATTCTTGCGAAAGAAAGGGTCGAATGGTTTCAGCAGAAATGATTTAAATCCGGTGATCGTCTGCGACAATTTCGCGTTGAGGCGCAGCGTCCCGTGGAAATCCAGTTTTTCGTCGCGCAGGCCGTAGGTCCCTGCCAGCTCCACCTTTGCACCCGTGACGGCAAACGTGAGATCACGGAGAGTCATCTGGCCGTCGCGTAAAACAAAGCTTCCCCGAAGCGCAGACACCGCGCTCCCCGCATCCTCATCCTGGGGCTTGCCTAAGCCGCGGCGGCTGAGTTTTTCGAGTTTCTCGCGGGTTTCGGCATTCGCAAACTGCGCCGCCCCAATTCCAAATTTTCCATCCAGCCGCAAGCGATCGGCGATGTCACCTTGCCCCGGAGGCAAATCAAGTGTGGTGCTCAATCGGACAGCGCCCGTCATCGGCGGATCCGCCTTTACAGCCAGGCGCAACAGGTCTTCGAGGCGAGCGTGATCGGTTTTGACCTCGAGAACGATATCGTGCCCAGGATGGTGAAACGGTTTGACGACTCCCCCCGTGCAGACCAAGGTCGTATTCAGGAATTGCGCAATCACCGGGTGAAGCAGCGTGTCGCCGTTGGTGCCGTCGACAGTGGCCTGGAAGTTGGTTTTCAGCAGTAGGGGATGGCCAGAGATTGTCAACGAGAAGTCCGGAGTTGTGGTCTCGCCGGAGACATCGATGTCGTTCAGCGCACCGCCGAACTTGCCTTCCGAGGACAAGATACCCGAGAGGCCACGAAAGACGCCCAGATCGGCATTCTTGAACACGTATTTTGCCGACAGCGGAGTCTGCCCCGGTTCTTCCATCCGCCATGGACCAAAGTGGCCTTGCGTGGTGATCTCGCCGGGAGGTACGGCATTCGTGAGGCTCGCCTGGAACGGCGCAGAGTGTCCCAATCCGACCGAATGCATCAGGAGATGATGAATCAAGAACTGGTGCACGGGCTTGTCCGGATTACGGGGCAGGAGATCGAGTTCAGCATCATCGGAGATGAACTCATCCACAATCACGGGGATGTCGCGAAGCTTCTTTCTCGGCTCGGGCTCCCTTTCGCTTTTTGGAGGGATGTGAATCGCCATGCCTTTCAGCTCAACCCGGCGAATATGCCAAGGTTTGCGAAAAAGGCTCAGCAAGCTCATTTCGCCGGAGAATTCGCGGATATCGAGCAGTGGCGGGACGTCGGTGCGGCCGCGATGACGAAGGACCAGATTCTTTCCGCTGACGAAAATGCCATGCAAGACCGTGACGTGCAACTCGCCAAATTCCGCATCGCTATCAAAACGGCTGCGCAGCATATCGATGGCGCGCGCGCGCACGATCGGCGTGATATGCGTAACCAGGACCGCCAGTCCGATGCCCAGAACCACGAGCAGGATCCCCGCGGCCGAGAGCAGACGTACCCAGGCTGGCTTGCTTAGAATGAGCACCATCATTCATTCATCGTGAAAAGTTGCAGGCGAGTTAAAGCAGCGCGTGTCTGTCTCGCCTGGCATTTTTCAGATGCAGTTCTGCCCCAAGAAGGTAGGAAAGTATCGTGGAATTGGGGTGCCTGGTGGGATTCGAACCCACGTCATCCGGAGCCACAGTCCGGCGTTCCACCGCTGAACTACAGGCACCACGTGGAGGGATGCTGGAGCTTTTTATTATAACAACTGTGTGCGGGAAGAGGTGGGATCGGAGTTAAATCACAAAGCGAAAGATTTTCCTTAATGCACGCGTCCGGGGAACAATAAAGATCTTAGCCGCGCCCGACGCCCATGTATTGAAAGCCCATGGCGCGGAGACGTGCCGAATCGAGCAGGTTCTTGGTATCGACGATGATGGGACGCTTGAGAAGGTGCTTGATCTTGCCGAAATCGAGTGTGCGGAATTCCGGCCAGGCAGTGCCAACAACCAGAGCGTCGACGCCTTCGGCAACCGCATACGCTGTGTCGCAGTAGCGCACCGTGCCGTTCAGTTTAATTTTCGCCTCGGCCAGCGCTTCCGGATCGTAGGCTCGGACCTTCGCGCCCTGCGCCAGCAGGGTTTGCACGAGGCGAATGGAGGAGGACCCGGCAACAGAATTGGTGTTGGGCTTGAAGGCGAGGCCGAGAATCCCAACCTCTTTATTCTGCACGGACTGCACCATGGTGGAAATCTTGGCGACCAGCCGTTCCGCCAGCGCAGCGTTTACTTCCCGTGCCGCGCTGAGGACTTTCAGTTCTACACCCTTCTCGCGCGCGAGTTCGGCGAGCGAATCCATATCTGACTCGGCAAAGATGCCGCCCATGCCCGCACCCGGCTGCAAACAGCGCGGGGCGATTTTCTTATCGAGTCCAAGAGCCAGAGCCAGACTGACCGCGTCGGCGTTGACCTTCTCGCACAGTGTGGCCAGTTCGTTGATGAGGGAAATCTTCGTGGCTACGAACGCGGTCGCCCCTTCGCGCACCAGTTCCGCGGTCTCATGATTGGTGACGACCACGGGAACTCCGCGCATGACCAGGGGATGGAAAATCTGCTTTATGGTCGCAACCGCCTCGGAGGAGGTGGTGCCCAGGATGATGCGGTCCGGCCAGTTGAAGTCCTCGACTGCGCAGCCATCCGTGAAGAACATGGGCTGCGAAACAATGTTCGCCTTCAACTTCGCGCTTTTTACGGCTTTTTCCAGGCGGGTTGCAGTGCCCACCGGAAGCGGAGTGACCAGAGAGAAGGTAAGGGGATGAATGGCATGGCGGACGATCCGCAGGACCAATTCCTCCAGATTCTCGGCCGTATCTTCCGCCAGAAAAATCACGTGCGCTCTTTTCGAGAATGCCTCCACGTCGGTGGAGTAGGCCAGGCGCCCACAGCGCACATTGCGCTTCACGATTTCTTTGAGGTTTTTCTCGAAAAAACAGATATTGCCCTGGGCCATCTCCACCATGCGGGTGCTGTCGGTATCGCAACAGGTTACAGGGGTGCCAAAGTCGGCGAGGCAGGCCGAAATGACGGTGCCCAGGTAACCCGATCCATATACCCCGACGTGCATGCAGGTGGTCTCCTGATTGGAGGGGGCAGCTCAGCTCGCCTGGGGAGGGGCGTAATCCCCGAGCACACCATGCCTCGACATCCTTATGTAACGCTCGTCGAGCGCAGCAGGCAACGCACGTAGGGCCATGGAACCAGAACGGGAAGGACATGTCCCTCCGGCAAAGGGCTTCGGTTCCGATTGGGAATTTGGCCACGATCGGAGTTGTACTCTGGACGAGTGGGCGGTGCGCGGCCCTTCCGAGGCTACTTCCTGCGCGACACGACCCGCCGGCCGAGCGGGAAGGAAGCAAGATCCACCCAATGGCCCTGATCCTCTTCGCGTACGAACGTTACCTCTTCGAGAGCGATATCGCGGGTGCCGGAATACTGAGCCCAGCGCCGACGCGCCAGTTCGAATGCCTTCCAAGCCTGCTCTTCCGTGCCCATCTTGGCAATGGTGAGGTGCGGAATGTAGGGCAACTCCTCGCTGCAGCAAACCCCATCGCGGTTCAGTTGATCGTGGACTTCCTGCATGCGAACCGCCGCGTGTGCAACTCGAATGAACACGGTGGGCGTCACAGGAATAAAGGTCTCCACCTCGCCCAAGGTAACCTCAAAGGGGTCGACCTCGCGGCAACTCTGTTCGAGACTCTCAATAGCACTGGTCTCAGAGCCCTTTAGAACGCGAGGGGGCAAGATGGTGATGTGGGCTGCCAGATGAGGAAGTTCGGGATGCAATTCCCGGCGGAGGCTTGCGATGAAATCCCCGACCGGTTTCCCGACGTAAGCCACCAGGGCATAACGCGAACCAGGCATGATCGGGAATCAATTATACCGCGATGCCCGGAACCGACCGAACTGACGAGCTCTCGGAAACTTTTCGTGGTCTCCCACGTACCGGTTTGGCATGGAGGGCAACCCACGCTTGAAGATCACAAGCCTTAACAGGTAGCTGAAAAATCTTTCGCTCATATCAGGGCACGCCTTCAGAGGCTGCGGAAAACTCGGATTTTGCGTTTTGAAAGGGAGCGGCTTCAGCCGCGCCGTAAGTGCAACCAAAATCCCGGCACGCGTTTAGGCCGACCGCAACCCCAGTCTTTTGAGTATGAACATCGCAGGACACCAGTTTGTCAGTCCGGACTGGAACAGGTTCAGCCCAACAAATGCGGTAAACAGATACCAGTAGGGACTGATCCAGTATCCCAGTGTAAGGGAGAGCAAAATGAAGGCGCCTGCCACTAATCGGAGCCCGCGTTCAACCGTCATACGTGTACCTCCTGCAATTGAGATTCTGTGACGCGTGTCTTGCTGTGGTTTCCTCGCTCGCTCATGTAATAAAGCACGGGCACTGCCATGCGCGAGAGAACCGTGGAAGCAACTTCGCCAGCCATGAGGGAAAGGGCGAGACCCTGAAAGATCGGATCGAAGAGAATTACGCTGGCGCCCACCACCACGGCAGCGGCCGTTAGCAGCATGGGGCGGAACCGTACTGCGCCCGCATCCACGACCGCATCTTCCAGCGCCATCCCCTGCGAACGCCGCAGTTCGATGAAATCGACCAGGATGATTGAGTTCCGCACGATGATTCCCGCGCCCGCGATGAAGCCGATCATCGAGGTGGCTGTAAAAAAGGCGCCCATCAGTGAGTGGGCGGGCAGGATACCCACGAGGGTCAACGGAATCGGCGCCATGATAACCAGCGGCGTCTTGAAGCTCTTGAACCAGCCGACCACCAGCACGTAGATCAGCACGAGAACCGCGGCAAAGGCCAGGCCCAGATCGCGAAATACTTCGACCGTGATGTGCCACTCCCCATCCCACCTCATGGAGTAGCGGTCGGTACGCTCCGGCATGGTGGTGCCCTTGTACTGCTTCACCGAGTAGCCGTCGGGCAACCGGATCTTGTCGATCGCATCGCTCATTTTGCCGATGGCATAGACCGGGCTCTCTTCCTCGCCCGCCACGTCGCCCGTGACATAAACGACCGGCTGCAGGTTCTTGCGATAGACGCTGGTGTCAATGGTGGTCTGATTCAGGTCAGTCAATTCCTGAAGCGCGATCTGACCGCCCGCCGGAGTCGGCAGCTTGAGGTTCGCAAGATCCTGGATGCTCGACCGGTCTGCACGCGACAGGCGCACTCTAATCGGGATATCCTCGCGCGAGTGCGGATCATGCAGTAGGCCCGCGTCCCCCCCACTTAGCCCGACCTGGAGCGTGCGAGTGACATCGGCGGCGGAGATTCCGTGAAGCGACGCCTTGTCGAGATCCACTTTCAGGTCGTACTTGGTTTGCGGATCTTCGACGTACCAGTCGACATCGACCACCCCCGGCGTTGTCTGGAAAACCTGCTTGATCTGTGACGCAAGCTGAATTTGGCCCTTGTAGTCCGGCCCGTACACTTCCGCAACCAGCGTTTCCAGCACTGGCGGCCCCGGCGGCACCTCGGCGACCTTTATGCGCGCGCCGAATGGGGCCCCCAACTTCACCAACTCGGGTCGAAGCCGGCGTGCGATTTCGTGGCTCTGCGCCTTGCGATCGTGGCGGGACGGAAGGTTGACTTGAATATCGGCCTGATTAGGTTGATGTCGCAGGAAATAGTGGCGGACCAAGCCATTAAAGTTGTAGGGACCCGATGTTCCCGCGTAGATCTGATAGTTGGTGACTTCCGGCTGCTGCTCAAGATAGTGTCCCAGTGTCTGTGCAACTCGGGTGGTCTGTTCGAGGGGCGTTCCGTCGGGCATATCAATCATGACCTGGAATTCGCTCTTGTTATCGAAGGGAAGCATTTTCACGCGCACCCACTTCAGCGGGATGAAGGCAACCGCCGCCATAAGTAGAACGACCACACCTGCCAGGAACATCCAGCGCCGCCGCGCATCAAGAATCAGCGGGTTCATCAGCTTGCGGTAGAAGCGCGTAGTCCAGCCCTCGGCTTCGTGGTGACCGTGCCCGGCGCCTCCGGCGTAGTGCCGCAAGAGTCGCAATGCAGCCCACGGCGAAACCACAAACGCAACGATTAACGAGAACACCATGGCCGCGGAAGCACCCACCGGGATCGGCCGCATATAGGGCCCCATGAGCCCGCGGACAAAGGCCATCGGAAGGATGGCAGCAATCACGGCAAAGGTGGCAAGGATGGTGGGGTTGCCGACTTCATCCACGGCCTCGACCGCAACGTCGACGAGAGTTCGACCGCGGCTCTCAGGCAGACGGAAATGCCGGACGATATTTTCGACCACGACGATGGCATCGTCGACCAGTATGCCGATGGAAAAGATCAGGGCGAACAGGGTCACGCGGTTCAAGGTGTACCCGAAGATATAGAAGATCGCAAGCGTGAGGGCCAAAGTGACAGGCACAGCAAGCAGAACTACGCCAGACTCCCGCCAGCCAAGGGCAAGCGCGATCAGCAGGGTGACCGAGAGTGTCGCGATGAGCAGGTGCTTAAGCAGTTCGTCCGACTTGTCCTTGGCAGTCTCGCCGTAGTTGCGCGTAACCGTAACATTCAAGTCCGCAGGAAGCATGTAGCCGCGCAGGGCGTTGATCTTCTCTAGAACGTTCTCGGCAATGATGCTGGCGTTGGTGCCTTTGCGCTTGGCCAACGTAATCGTGACTGCGTCGTATTCAGGATTGGCCGCCTGGCCGCTCGTTCCTTTGGCATTCGCAAACAGGACATAGTTATCCGGCTCCGCGGGCCCGTCTTCGAGGCTTTCGACTACATCGCGGAGATACACCGGCCGTCCCCCGTGAACTCCGACGACAACCTGCCGCAGGTCGTCCACACGCGTGAAGAACAATCCCGCTTCCACCTGGAACTCGCGGTTGTCGCGGGCAAAACTGCCGGATTGTCCTCGGTTGTTTGCACTCTGCAACTGGCCCACGACCATTCCGGGTGTCAGTCCATAAGCCGCGAGTCTCTGCGTATCCAGCACCACCCGCACTTGCCGCGGCTGTCCGCCGATGATCGTCGTCTCTGATACGTCATCCAACTTCTTCAGTGAATTTTCCAGTTCGCCAGCCAGCCGCCGCAAGCGGTACGAGTCGTAGTTCTTGCCCCAGAGCGTGAGAGCCATGATGGGGACATCATTGATCGAGCGAACCTTAATGACGGGCTGCGAAACTCCAGGCGGAATGCGGTCGAAATTCGAGTAGAGCTTGTTGTAGGTCTCAACAATCGCGTCTTCTTCTTTCGTTCCAACATAGAAGCGCACGACCAACGTGCTCATTCCGGGGTGGCTGATGGAGTAGATGTACTCGACACCCGGCACTTCGCGCAGCAGCTTTTCCATGGGCAGGCTGACGCGCTGGGCCACTTCCTGCGCAGACGCTCCCGGCATCTGCACGAATACGTCGAGCATCGGAACTACAATCTGCGGCTCTTCCTCGCGTGGCGTTTGGAGAATCGCAAAAGCGCCCAGCAAGAGTGCGGCAACGATGATCAGCGGGGTCAGCTTCGAGTCAATAAAGGCGTGCGCGACCTGCCCTGCCAGGCGAAGCGCTGCTTGCCGATTGTTTCCCGTCTGCGAATTGTTGCGGAAAGCGCTCATTCTCTTCTCTCGTGGTCGCTCTGAGCTCCTAGCGAGACTCGACTTTCTTGCCGTTCAGTTCGCGACTGCCGGGGTCGGCGATCAGCGTTTCACCCGCCTGCAACCCAGCCAATACCTCTACCTGCCCTGACGCGGGCTTGCCGAGCGTGATATACCGCAATCCGGCAATGCGATTTAGATCGAGAACATAGATCCCTTGCAATTGGCCGCGCTCCACCACCGCCGAACGCGGGATCAGAAGAGCCGACCTCTCTCCACGGGCAAACCGCGCGCGGCCAAATAGTCCAGAGCGAAGCGCACGCTCGACGGGCATTTCTACTTTCACGACAAAGCTCCGGCTCGCCGCATCCGCCGCCGGAACGATCTCGACCACTTTCCCTTTGAGTTCCTGACCGCCTAAGGCGTCGACGACGATGGGGACCGCCTGTCCCAGACGCACGTATCGCACATCGCTCTCGTTCACAGTAGCTTCCAGCCGAAAACGGTGCTGGTCTTCGATGGTGAGGATTGGCATCCCGGGACTGGCGAGCGTGCCGACATCGACTTTCTTCTCGATCACGACGCCGTCAAATGGAGCCAGGACGTGGGTATATCCGAGCGCCGTGCGTGCCTGCTGGAGGGCTGCTTTGGCCTGAGCCTGCCCGGAGCGAGCCATGTCGCGCCGCGCCTGGGCAGTCTGATAGCGAGCCTTGACTTCGTCAAACTCCTGCGGGCTGACGGACTTCTTTTCATAAAGAGTCTGATAGCGCTTGAAAGTAGACTCCGCCAGCGTGAGTTCGGATTCCGCGGCCGCGATCTGCTGCTGCGACGCCAGATCCGCCGCCGTCGCGCGGTCGAAAGCGGCGCGCGGCTGACCTTCGTCGATCACTGCCAATATCTGACCGCGCCGGACGATGTCGCCTTCATGCACCCGGATCTCGACGAGATTCCCCATCATCTGGGCAGCGAGCTGGCTGGTTTGAGAAGCGCGGAGTGTGCCCACGGCTTCCACGAGATCAGGAATCTTCGCTGACTGCGCGGAAATCACCGCCACGTTGCTGACCGTCTCCGGCGCCGCACTGACAGTTTCGCGTGCGCTCGAACAGCCGACGAGTGTCGCCGTCACGGCCGTCGCAATGACCACCATCGTTCCCGCGCAGATGAACTTCATTCGGTTTTTCAGTTTTGCAGTCGATATCGGATTCATGGCATAACCACCGGAGATTGCAGGTTCAGGGTTCCGCTCGCCAATTCCAGGTTGGCGGAGCTGATGTGAAACTGATAAAGGGCCTGCCAGTAGTCAGCCTGGCTCCGCCGTGCAGCCTCTTCCGCCCCGAGAAGGTCGGTAATGGTGAGCAGGCCGCTGTCGTAGCGATCCTGGTTGATGCGCAGACTCTCCTGGGCCTGTGAGATTGCGGCGCGAGCAACCTCAACCTGTTGGCTACTCGAATCCTGGTCGTAATACGCTTGCCGGACTTCGAGCCGCACCGCGTCATTAGCCGCTTGCTTGAGCGCCGCTATTTTTTCTGCGAGGGCACGCTCCCGGGATAGAGCCGCGCGTTTCGCGCCGCCTTGAAACAGATCAATCTGCAACTCGATTCCGCCCAGCCAGTTGTTCCCCCCACCGCCCGCCAGAAATGTGGGATTATCCATCTCCCAACCGGCAAAGGCGTTGAGACGCGGACCAAAGGACGACTTTGCGATGGCAACACTCAGTTCCTGAGCGGATTGCTGGGCTTCGATTCTCTTCAGATCTGGCCGCGTCGTAAGCGCTTGTCGTTCTTGGTCGGCGAGCGGCGCAACCGCAAGTGCCCGCTCGGCAAGCGAGTCCGCGGGCTGGTATAGAGCGTCGGCGGGCACACCCATCGCGGTATTGAGTTGGGCGCGCGCCAGCGCCAGATTGTTCCTGGCGCGAATCAGTTCCTGCTCGCGGCCTGCCAATCGCACCTTGGCGCTGAGCAGATCCGACTCCACCACAAGGCCAGTATCAAATCGCACCTGGCTGCGCTCCATGATGGACTTCGCAGTCTTCTCGGCCTGTTCGGCCACCTCCAGTTGCTTACCTCCAAGCAGCACCCCGTAATAAGATTGCACCACTCGGAACAGGATCTCCTGATCAGTGCGTTCCAGTTCGTGCGCGACGGCAGTGTTCATCTCCCTCGCGCGAGTGACTCCATGCCAGGAAGCGAAGGAATCGAACAGGTTCCACGTTCCACCCAAACGGGTGGTGAAATTTGCAAACGGCAACGGAGTGTTCAATTGGTGTAATGCAAAGTCGTTCGTGCTGAAACGCTGCTGACGAAGTTTGCTCCCAAAAACATAGACGGGATCGTTGCCCCTGCTAGCCAGTTCGGAAAAACTCACATGGGGCATAAGGAATGACTGCGCTTCCCGCACTCCCGCCGAGGCCGCCTTCGAATCCGCCAGCGCCGCCTTACGCAGCGGGTTCTTCTCCAGCGCAATGCTGGCGGCCTGTTGCAACGAAACCGGGGAGGCTTCCGGCGGGCTCTGCGAAGACATGGTTCCGGCCGCAGAAGACACGATCGCAGCCAGAAGAAGAGCAAATAAAGCACGGCGAGCAATAGAGACGCGCATAGCCCCAAGGCCCAATTGAGAACAGAGTCGAAATCGCCTCTTCATCCTGCTCTCGGGAGCAAGACTTAGGCCGTGATCTGGATCACTCAACTGTTGAGAGCCTGTTTGCATCAGGAATCTCTTAAGCCTGGATCTCAGTTGGCTGGGCAGGGTTTATCCACTCGGCCTGCTCCGCGACGATCTCAAACGTCGTATGGAAACTCGCCGTTTTTTGGAGCATTGCTCCGACGGAACAATACTTCTCTTCCGACAAGTGAATGGCCTGTTCGATGGCTGCCGCGTCAATCTCAAAACCACGGACCACGTGGTGAATCCGCACCGCAGTGAACACCTGCGGCGGACGCTCGGCCTGGTCGGCCTCCACTCGCACCTCGTACCCGGTGACTCGCTGGTGGTATTTCTGCCGGAGAATCGTGATCACGTCGAAGGCGGTGCATCCCGCCAGGCCAATGGCAACCAGCTCAATCGGTTTCGGCCCGGTACCTCCGGCGCTGTCGTCCAACAACAAATAGTGCTCACTGCCGGTCCGTGCGACAAACTGCCTTTGCTGGCTAAGCGGCTGTGTCAAATCAACTTTTGCGGAAATCATGGGCCTCCTTCACCTGCTCCTCCGTGGGAGCCACATGAAGAAATGCAAGGATGGCCAAACTTGTTACAGGAGAAAAACGGGCAGGGTGAACAATTCTGAAATCGCGCGCGGCGTCTTTCTAAGACTTCGTTGTTTCAGTCACTTGCCGCTCGCGAGTGCCCGGCTGTAGGTAGCCAGTATTTGTTTTCGAAGGGTGGCTGCTCTTTGCCGATCCAGGCATTCAGCAGGCGATTTCCGGCAACCTTCTACCGTCGCCTCCAGACTTCGGAGAAACTTCTTGCAGGGTTCGCATCCGTTGAGGTGAGTTTCGATCTCCTCGCAGGAAAAGTCGTCCAGCTCACCGTCAAGATAATCTGAGAGTCCGGCGAACACTTTCCGGCAACGCCCCGCACCGGACGGCTTGACCGGCTTTTGACGCAACCGTGCCGCCTGTTCACCTTTCCCCTTCGCCCCGGTCAGTTCGCGCCGCACAAATAAGCGGGCGCGGTGCAGTCGCACACGGATCGTTCCCGATCGCAAGCCGGTGATCTCCCCGACCTCATCATCTGTGAAGCCTTCCAGGTCGCGCAGCACGAGGACAATCCGATAATGTGGGGGCAGATGGCGAATGGCCTCCCGCAACCGCTGGTCCTGCTCACGACGGATGCTGGAGCCTTCGGGGCTGACAGGAGCTACCCCTTCGAGCCTTTGCAACTCCTCCCGCCCGGGCATTAACTCTTCTAGAGACAGTTCGCGTTCCGGCGCGAACTTGCTCTTCCGCCGGCTCATGAGACAGCGGTTCTTGGCCACGGTGTAAAGCCATTTCGCCAACGCGCTGGGATTATCGAACTTTGGCAAGTAGGGAAGGGCCTTGACCAGGACTTCCTGCATCGTATCTTCAGCATCCTGCCGTTGTCCGCAGATTCGCATGCTGAAGGAGAATACGGTCCTTTGCAAGAGAGACAATGCCTTCTCCAGCGCATGATCGTCCCGTTGCTTCAGCAAGGAAATCGCTTGCTCGATATCCGGCCGCATCTGAACCTTTCCCTCGCGGAGAACCTGCAATTGTATAAGCCGATCCCACAGTCCTGACACACTTGCGTTTAAACGAGGGCGTCCGCAGTGGTGACGTTTTTGGAAGTGGTTTAGAATCACTGGAGCAATAGAGTCGGGGCGTAGCGCAGCCTGGTAGCGCACCTGCCTTGGGCGCAGGGGGTCGTAGGTTCAAATCCTATCGCCCCGACCATTCAACAAGTTGACTCCGTGTCTGACTACGGCAGCTACCCTGCCTTGGAGGACACGTGCAGCAAACATTCCAGCAGTTCATCCGCGAACGTCAGTATCTCTAACGTCAAAAGCCAGATGGCCCTAGGCGTCTGCGCAGGATTAAATCGCCCTCACTTGAACGACGATACCGCTGCCTCTTGATCCTCATACACTTCGAACAGATTTAGGACTCCGATCATCTTGAGACTCTGCATGGCGAATTTTGTCGGATTTAACAGCTTCAACGCGCCCCCTTGCTGCTTGGCCGCCGTCAGATACCTCACCAGCAGGCCGATCCCGCTGGAATCGATCATAGCGACATCCGATGTATCGAGCACCCATTGATTCGAACCTGCAACCAGCAGGTCTTCCAGAGTGTCGCGCAGGCGGTCGACTCCTACTCCTAAAGTGATGCGACCCCTGATCTTCAACAGCTTCAAGTCACCCAGAGTGCGAATATCGATGTCCACGTCGCGTTTTACCCGAAGTCAAGGATTCGTTGTGGCCGACGGATGGTGTTGACTCGCCTCCAACCGTCTGTTAAAGTCCCGCTCAAGTTAGAGGAAGCCCGGCGTTTTTGCAACCTGCAAGTCCCTCCCCGCCCGGCGCTGTTTTGCAAATCGCCAGCCACCACGATGATACCCCCGGGTTTTGAGCTGGACATCAACATCGCTGATTTTGCCTCCCGGTTGCTTGGCGCATCCGAAACCGGTCCGCGCGCGCGCATCATCGCGCAAGTCGTGCTTGACCGATTTCCGGCCACCACCGCCACCATTTATATCCTCCAGGAGGATGACAATGGGCCGTTCTGGTCGGTAAAGGCTTCGTTGGGGGAAGGTGCAGAGCCCGATCCCACGGTGAACGCCGATGCCGGAACGCTCGGCGCCGTATTCCAGGATCCCCGCACGGTTGTCTTCGAAGGTAGCAATCTGGTCCGCGAGGACTACGCCCATCTGAATGTCCGTCGAACCGTGAAAAGTCTTGCTTGTGTGCCGCTTCTGCACGGGGAAAAACTTGTAGGAGCAATTGAGGTATTGAGCTTCGACGAGCCACTACAACTTCATCAGATAGAGGCTCTCGCTCCGCTTGCGGAGATAGCAGCGGCGTCGCTGGTGTCGTCTTTGGCGTACGAGCAGGAGCGGCACGGTTCGCTGACCTCCATCACCCGGCTTACCCAGTTTTACGACATCGAAAAAGTTTTCAGCTCCACGTTGGAAATGGACGAGCTGTTGCCGATCATCGGAGCGAAGATTCGTGAAATGCTGGAATGCCAGGCGGTCAACGTCTGGCTTGTCCAAGGCGACGAAAGTGTCCGCCTCATGCACCAATCAGGCCAGGAGCCAACCACGCAGGAAGGCATCATCCAAAAAGGCGGGGAAGGACTTGCCGGAGATGTCTCGGATAATGGCGAGGCCGTCCTGATTGAGAATTCCGAGGATGAGAGGCTTGTCCGTCGCAACGCCAATGTGGAAGGCGATGGGGTTGAGTCCATCATTGTGGCTCCGCTTTTGGACAAGGGGTCGCTCGTCGGCGTCATCGAAGCAGTGAACCGGCTCGATAACGCTCCGTTTGACGAAGACGATCTGTTCGTACTTACCAGCCTCAACGAGTCGGCCACGATTGCCCTGCACAATGCCAGCCTCTTGCTGGCCGAACGCAAGGTAGAAGTGCTCGAGACCCTCGTCAGGGTGAGCCAGGAGATTACCTCCACACTCAACCTGGACCGTGTCCTGCAGACCATCGTCAATGCGCCCCAGGCTGTGATTCCCTACGAGCGTGGCGCCATTGCTCTCGATCAGAACGGAAAGTACAAGCTCGCCGCCGTTACAGGTCTCACGCAGGTCGATGCTGATGCGCCCGACATTGCGCCGCTCAACGGCATTCTGCGCTGGGTGATGTTATCGGAAGAAGCGGTGCATGTCCGGCAACACGGGGAGGAGATTGATGCTGCGCGTCCGGAGACGCGAGCTAAATTTCAAGCCTATTTCGAGTCATCCGGCATGCGAGGCTTCTACGCCGTTCCCCTCTCCGACGACACCGGGCGCGTGGGCGTGCTTGGCCTCGAGAGCCCCGACCCGGACTTTCTCTCCGCGGCACACTTGGAGATTTTGCAGGTGCTCGCGGGGCAAGCCACAGTCGCCTTGCGCAATGCCCAGATGTACAAGGAAGTGCCCTTCATCTCCGTGCTGGAGCCGGTACTTTCGCGCAAGCGCAAGTTCATGGCCTTGGAGAAACGGCGGCGCACTCTCCTGCTCACGGCCGCGGTCGCAGTCGTCGTCTTTCTCGCTGCGTTCCCCTGGCCCTTGCGTTTGGAAGGGGACGCGGTGGTGGCACCGGTACACTCGGCGCAATTGCAGCCCGAGCTCGAGGGTGTGATTAACAAGGTGTACGTTCGGGAAGGAGACCGGGTGGCACGCGGCCAGGTGCTGGCAGAATTGGCTGACTGGGAGGCTCGCGCGAAACTGGCGCAGGCCCAGGCCAAATACGAGTCGACACTGCTGCAGATCAATCGCGCGCTTTCCGCAAATGATGGTAGCGAGGCTGGTGTGCAACGCGTGCAGGCTGACTACTGGAAGTCAGAAGTTGAGCGCAGCCAGGAATTGCTCGATCGCACGCACTTGCGTTCGCCGATTGACGGTGTCGTGACCACGCCTCATGTCGAGAACATGGTTGGACGGCGTTTGCAGTTCGGAGACACCTTCGCCGAAGTGGTCGACACATCCCGCGCGATCGTCGATGTAGCCATCGATGATACAGACGCCAGCTTACTCCGGGTTGGAGAGACGGCATCGGTCAAGCTTCACAGCTTTCCGACCCGTGTTTTTCGCGGCGCGGTGATGGTGGTCAGCCCAAAGGGAACTTTGCAGGGCGATGAGCGCGTTTTCTTTGCGCGTGTGGCGGTTGCGAATCAGGACGGAACGATTCGCGCCGGCATGGAAGGCCGCAGCAAGGTGCGCGTGGGCTGGTATCCGGCTGGCTACGCTCTGTTCCGCCGGCCGTGGTTGTGGCTTTACTCAAAAATGTGGACCTGGTTTGGAATTTGAGAACAAGTGTAATGAGCAAACCAAAGCCTTACGTTTTCTTTCTGCTGGCCGCTGCGCTGATGATGCTGACCGCGTGTGCCGATCAGGGCACGCCAACTGTGGCTGCCGCTCCCGCGTCTTCGGCTTCGACGAACCCTGCCCCATCGAACCAAAAGACCAACATCGCCTCCGGTACTCTCACTGTCTCCGGCCCACTCATCGTGGAACACCAACTGGATGTCCTGGCACAACGCGAAGGGATCGTGGTGAAGCTCCTGTCTGAAACCGGAGCCCATGTTCGAACCGGAGATCTTCTGGCGCAGCTCGACGATCGGCAACTCGAAGCGGACCTCGAGGCGGCTCGCGCAAAGACACGCAGCACCGATGCCGACCTCAAGAACTGGCAGGCGGAAGCGCGAGTCCTGGAAGCCGACTTCAGTCGCGCTCAGAAAATGTACGATGCCCAGCTGATCACGCGCGAACAGTGGGAGCATGTCAAGTTCAAGGCCGAAGCTGACCAGTGGGACGTGCAGCGCGTCCAGCAATTGCTCGTCAACTACAAAGAAGTGGAGCGGTCCCTGGAACTGGAACTGGAAAAGACCCGTATCCGTTCGCCGTTCGCAGGAATCGTGGCCCGCCGTTATGTTCGCGAGGGCCAGCAGGTTGCCAGAAGCGATCGTTTGTTTTGGGTCACGGCCGAGGCGCCTTTGCGCATGCGTTTTACCCTGCCTGAAAAATATCTTGGAACCGTCAAGCGTGGACAGCAACTCCCCCTCGCCATTCCCGATTTCCCCGGCGAGGAACGCACGGCCAAAGTCATCGAACTCAGCCCAGTGGTTGATCCCACCAGCGGGACATTCGATGGATTGGTCGAGGTGATTGGCCCGGTGGGTCACTTGCGCCCAGGCATGAGCGCAATTCTTAGCATTGAAAATCGGCCATGAATCTCACGCGTGCGCTCGATGTTGCATTGCCGGAGATCCCGGCGCGATTGATCGCGCAGAGTTGTCCGCGCCTGCATCCCGAGGTTGTGCACAGGGAACACATTGTGGATGGCCGTCCTGCGGTGCGTATCTATGTGCCCGGAGTGGATGCCTTCTTTACTCTGTCTCCTCATACCTGGAAAGTGGTGAGCTTCTTCACGGGTCAGCGAACCTACGACCAAGTGGCGGAAGCCTATTTTCAGGACACGGGTACACCAATTTCTCTCGACGAACTGCATGAAATTGCGGATGACCTGGAATCGGTCGAGTTCTGGTACAAGACACCGCAGGAAAAGAATATTGCCTACCTGATGCAGTCTGCGGATGAGCGGCGGGAAGCTCTCAAAAAGAAGAAGAGCAGATGGAGTGACTTGGCATTCATCAAGTTTCCGGCTTTCAATCCCGACCCTTTCTTAATCTGGCTGAGTCGAAAGCTCAGCTTCATTTTCACTTGGTGGTTCACACTTCTGACTCTGTGTGCATTTGCCATAACCCTCGTCATCTTTGTGTCCCACTGGGGCGAAGTAGGTCGTGACACGCTGCAGTTTTTCAACTTTGCCGACAAGAGCTGGCTCGATCTTGCGGCCTTCTGGGGCATCACGCTGGTTTTGGCGGCGATCCATGAAACAGCGCACGGCGTCACCTGCCGGCATTTCGGAGCGCCCGTGAATGAGATGGGCTTCGCCCTGGTATACCTGACGCCAGCTTTTTTCACCGATACCACCCAGGGGGTGGTGCGTTGTCTGCCATGGGAACGCGTGCTGATCACAGTCGCAGGAGTGTGGTCGGAACTTTACCTGTGCGCGGTCGCAACCGTCGTATGGTGGGGGACTCCGCCAGGCACTGCCCTGCACGATTTTGCGTACGTGTTGGTCCTGATGACCGGAATCGCGACTGTCTTGGTGAATTGGAATCCGCTGATGAAGTTGGATGGATACCATATTCTTTGCGACATTATCGGCATCCTGGATCTGAAGGAGAACTCCGCCGCTTATGTTTCGGCATGGGTGAAGAGGCACATCTGGAGGCTCCCGGTCGAAGTACCTTACGTCCCGAAAAAAAGGCGCTTGGGTTTTGCTTTTTACGCCATCGCCTCAGGTCTTTACAGCTATACGGTGCTTTACATTCTGGCGCGCTTCGTGGGAAACGTCTTCCGCCACTTCAATCCAGAATGGTCCTTTGTTCCGGAATTGGCGACCGGCGCGCTCATTTTCCGTTCGCGAATAAGGACCTTGGTGAACTTTATGAAATTCGTTTATTTAGACAAGAAGGACCGCATTCGAATATGGGTCCGGTCGCGTCAGTGGCGATGGGTGCTTGTGGGGACCGCGGTCGTTCTGGCACTCCCGTTGTGGCGCGACTCCATTGCCGGCCGCTTCATTCTCGAGGCGGCGGACCGCGCGGTCATCCGAACCCAAGTCAGCGGCAGGGTCACCAACGTTTATGTCGACGAAGGCCAGACCGTTTCCCCGGGCGAACCTGTGGTGCAATTACGCAACCTGTCCTTAGCGTCCGTGCAAGCTGAAACGGAAGCTGGGTTGCAGCGGGCTGCTACCGAGATGCATGCAGCGGAATCCGCTTTCTCAGGGTTAGGTGCGGCTTTGGCCCGACG
>Ga0209806_1000570_pt1 | contig 25285 bp, 23 predicted proteins | sample GraSoiAngelo_152_FD_186166 | JGI IMG/M metagenome (GOLD analysis project Ga0209806, IMG submission 186166) | Grasslands soil microbial communities from the Angelo Coastal Reserve, California, USA - 14_1009_12_30cm (SPAdes) (version 2) | ecosystem: Environmental > Terrestrial > Soil > Grasslands ... | reverse complement strand
CGCCGCCGGCGCGGATCACTTGAGAATCAGGTGCCGGGTGTCGGGTGTCAGGAATAAAACCGGGTGTTGCGACTGGCCTGCTCCTGCAACACCTCGCATGGGGCAAACCGCGTCCCGTACTGTCCGGCGAGCCGCTCCAGCTCGGCGGCGATGCGGCCGGCGCCCAGGTCGTCGGCGTGGCGGAGCGGACCGCCGCGGAACGGCGGAAAGCCGATCCCGAAGACGGCGCCGATGTCACCATCGCGGGGCACGCGCACCACCCCTTCACCGACCGCGCGCGCGGCCTCGTTCAGCATCACCAGTGTCAAACGCTGAATGATCTCGGCGGGGCGCACGCCGCCGTTGGGGTGTGCGCCAAGCAGGTGGTACGCGGCGGGATCGGGCCCGCCCTTCTTGCCTTTGGCGTACTTGTAGAACCCCTTCCCGGCCTTGCGGCCGAGCCGCCCGGCCTTGACCAGTGCGTCGAGCGCCGGCGGCGGCGCCAGGCGCTCGCCGAACGCCGCGTGCAGCACGCCGGCGGCCTTGGCGGCGATGTCGAGCCCGACCTCGTCGAGCAGCGTGATCGGCCCCACGGGGAAGCCCCACTGCGCCATGAGGCGATCGATTTCCTCCATCGCCACGCCCTGGAGGAGGAGGTGGGCGGCCTCGTTCATGTAGGGCGCGAGGATGCGATTCACCCAGAACCCGGGGCTGTCCTTCACCACGATCACCGTCTTCCCGAGCCGCCGCCCGAACGCAACCGCGGTGCTCACGGCCGCGGGGGCGCTGCGCGCGCCCGCAATGACCTCGAGCAGGGGCATCCGCGCCACCGGCGAGAAGAAGTGCATGCCGATCACCTGCCCCGGCCGGTGCGCCGCTTCGGCGATGCGGGTGATGGGGATCGTCGAGGTGTTGGACGCAAACACGCTGCTGTCGCGCGTCGCGGCCTCGACCTCCTTCAGCACCTGCTGCTTGACGCCGACGTCTTCGAAGACGGCCTCGATCACGAGATCCGCTCCGCCGAACCCGGCGTAGGTGTCGCTGCCCGAGAGCAGCGCGACCAGCCGCGCGTGCTCGTATTTGTCGAGGCGGCGGCGCCGCAGGCGATCGTCGAGGATCTCCCGCGCGGACGCCAGCCCCTTCGCGACGCGTGGGAGGTCGGCGTCCTTGAGGCGCACGTCCACGCCGGCCTGCCCCACGGCGGTTCCCGCGATCCCCGCGCCCATGAACCCCGCACCCACGACACCGAGCCGCCGCACCGTCGCTGGGGGTGGTGGATTGGGGATGCCGAAATCCTTCTTGAGCTGGGTCGTCGCGAAGAAGATCTGCACCAGCTTGCGCGATACGTCGGTCACCGCGAGCTGCCCGAAGAGCTGGGCCTCGCGCTTCAGCCCCTCCGCGATGCCGTGCTTCAGACCGTATTCCACGACCTCGAGGGCCGCGAGCGGTGCCGGGTAGTTACCCCGTGTTTGCTTCACGACCTGCTTGCGGGCCATGCGAAACACCAGCGCGCGTCCCAGCGGGTTGCCGTCGAGCAGCCACCCGACGAAGCCTCCCGGCTGGCGTCGCCGGGGCTTCCATCCGCCGGCGAGCTTCCGCGCCGCGGTGAGGGTGATGTCGCGCAGAATCGCCGGCGGGACCAGCTCGTCCACGATGCCAAGCCGGAACGCTTTGGGCGACCGCTCGGTTTTGCCGGCCAGGATGATGTCGAGGGCCGCCCGCGCCCCGATGAGCCGCGGCAGGCGCTGGCAGCCGCCCGCGCCGGGGAGGATGCCGAGCTGCACCTCGGGAAGGCCGAGCTGGGTCTTGGGATCGTCGGTGGCGACGCGGTAGTGGCAGGCGAGGGCGAACTCGAGTCCGCCGCCCAGGCACGCGCCGTGAATCCCGACGGCGACGGGCTTGGGGAACTTCGCAACGCGATCCAGCATCTCCTGCCCGCCGGCCGACAGGCGTTCCGCTTCGGCCGCGGAGGAGAGCCGCACGAACTCTTCGATGTCCGCGCCGGCGATGAAATTGTCCTTCTTCCCGGAGAAGAACGCCACGGCCTTCACCGCGGGGTCGTTCCCCAGCAGCTCGAAGGTCGCGATGAACTCGTCCTTCACGGCGCGGGAAATGACGTTGACAGGCTGGTCCTTGCAATCGAGTGTGACGACCGCGATGCCGTCGTGAACGTCCCAGGTCACCGCGGGGCCGGAGGGGGCCATCAGCGCTCCAGCACCACGGCCGAGGCCATCCCGCCCTGGGCGCACACGGAGACGAGGCCGAATTGGACGTCGCGGCGTCGCATCTCATTCGCCAGGGTGGTGACGAGGCGGCCGCCGGTCGCCCCGAACGGGTGGCCGATGGCGATCGAGCCGCCCATCACGTTGATGATGTCCTCGTCGATCTCCCAGCCCAGCTCTTCCGCGAACCCCTTGAGGTTGGAGAGCACCTGGGCGGCGAACGCCTCGTGGATCTCGATGAGCCCCAGCTCCTTCCACTGGATCCCCGCGCGCTGCAGGGCCAGCGGCACCGCCTTCACGGGCGCCTGGAGCAGCTGCCACCCCGGATCCACCGCCGCGACGGCGTACGCGCGGATGTAGGCCAGCGGGTCGTAGCCCAGGGCCTTCGCCTTCTCCTCGCTCATCAGCAGCACCGCCGACGCCCCGTCGGTGAGCGGGCTGGCGTTCGCCGCCGTGACCGAGCCGTAGCGCCGGTCGAACACCGGCTTGAGCTTCGCCATCTGCTCCAGGGAGGTGTCGGTGCGGATGCCGTTGTCGGCGCTGACGATCGGGTCGCCCTCGCGCACGGGGAGCCAGGGGACGATCTCGGCGGTGAGGCGGCCGTCGCTCGTGCCCTGCGCGGCGCGCTGGTGGCTGCGCAGCGCCCAGCGGTCCTGCGCCTCCCGCGAGATGCCGTTTTCCTTGGCCATCTTCTCGGCCGACTGGCCCATGGACATACCGGTCGAGGGTTCCGCGATGGCGGGGGTCACGGGGACGAGATGCCGCGGCCGGATGCGCGAGAGGACGCCGAGGCGCGCGGGAACGGACTTGGCTTTGCTCGCGTCGACGAGGATGTCGGCGAGGCCGCGGGAAACGAGGATCGGCACGTCCGAGAGCGTCTCGACGCCGCCGGCGAGGATGACGTCGGCGTGACCGGACGCGATCTGATCGTGGGCGTTGGTGATGGCCTGATTGGAGGAGGCGCAGGCGCGGTTCAGGGAGTAGGCGGGGATCTCTTTCGGCAGCTGCGGCAGCAGGCTGACTTCCCGGCCGACGTTGGGGACGAGGGGTGACGGGACCACCTGCCCCCAGACCACCTCGTCCACTTCGTCGCCATCGAGGTTGGTGCGCTCCAGCAGCTCCCGAGCCGCGTAACGCGAGAGGTCCATCGCGCGCACGTACTTCAAGACCGAGCCCGCCCGGCAGAACGGCGTGCGGCACCCCGCCACGACCGCGACGCGCCGTCCGTTTCCCATCGGCATTACATTGCCCCCCTGCTGGTGTCGGGTGTCGGGTACCGGGTTCCGGGCGTCACAGTTCCGGCACCCGACACCCGGCACCCGACACCCGAAGGCCCGAAACCTACCATCAGCCCTGCGCGGAGGGGAGTTGCCCGGCGAGACGCCGTTCTCATTTCAGACCCGCGCCGCCGCGCTCGACGCGATGGCAGCCGAGCCGGTGGACGTGCTGATCATCGGCGGCGGGATCACCGGCGCGGGCGTCGCGCGCGACGCGGCGTTGCGCGGCCTGCGAGTCGCACTGGTGGACAAGAGCGACGTCGCCGGCGGCACGAGCAGTCGCTCCTCGCGCCTCATCCACGGTGGCATCCGCTACCTCGAGCACGGGGACCTGCGGCTGGTCTTCGAGGCGAGCCGCGAGCGACGCACCCTGCTGCGGATCGCACCACACCTCGTGCGACCCCTGCCGTTCCTGTTCCCGGCCTACCGGGGCGCGCGCGTGCCGCCGTGGAAGCTGCGCGCGGGATTGTGGCTGTACGATCTCCTCGCGGCGTTCCGCAACGTCCACACGCATCGCTGGCTCGGCGCCAAACAAGTACGCGCCGCGGAGCCCGGGCTCCGCGACAAGGACTTGACCGGCGCGGGGTTGTACTACGACGCCCAGACCGACGATGCGCGCCTCGCGTTGGCGACGCTGCGCAGCGCCGCGACCGGGGGCGCGTTCGTCGCCAGCTACGCGGAGGTGGTCTCGCTCGCTAGACCCGACGGCCGCATCGCCGGAGCGAGCGTCCGCGATGGGCTGACCGGCCGGCGGCTCGAGGTGCGGGCGGGCGTCGTCGTGAACGCCACCGGCCCCTGGGTGGACGCCGTGCGCCGCCTCGACGACCCAGCCGCGGCCCCGCTGCTGCGGCTCAGCAAGGGCGCGCACGTCGCGGTGCCGCGTACCCGCATCGGCAACACGTACGCCGTCACCCTGACCTCCCCAATCGACGGCCGCGTGATGTTCGTGCTCCCCTGGGGCGACCTGAGCTACATCGGGACTACGGAGACCGAGGACAGTGTGGCGCCCGAGCGCGTGCGGGCGACGGGCGACGACGTCGTCTACCTCCTTCGCTCAGCGAACGCGTTTTTCCCGCGGGCCCGACTCGCGCCGCACGACGTCGTCTCCACCTGGGCGGGGCTGCGGCCCTTGCTCGCTCCGGACACGTCCCGCAGCGCGGGAGCGGTCTCCCGCGAGCACCGCGTCGTCGAGAGCCCGTCAGGGTTGGTCACGATCGCGGGCGGGAAGCTGACGACCTATCGCGTGATGGGGCGGGACGTAATCGACCGGGTGGCGGCGCGTCTTCGCCAGCTCGATGGCCGGCGGCGGGCGGGCGCCCCAGCGACCGACCGGCTGCCGCTCCCCGGCGGAGAGACCGCGGACCTCGACGTGCTGATCAGCAGTGCGCTGGCGCGCGGGGTCGGGGAGCCGACCGCCAAACACCTCGTGGCGAGCTATGGCACCGAGTCAGCCGCGGTGCTGAACCTCGTGGACAAGCAACGCGCCCTCGGCAAGCCTATTCTTGAGGGGCGGCCCGAGATCCGGGCCGAGGTGGTGCACGCGGTGCAGCGCGAGATGGCCCTGCGCCTCGCGGACGTGCTGATCCGCCGCACCCACCTCTTCTATCAGGCGCGGGGCCAAGCCGTCACCGCCACCGCGGTCGTCGCCGACCTGATGGGCCCGCTGCTCGGCTGGGACGAGGCCCGGCGCGCCGAGGAGATCGAGCTCTACCTCAAGGAGGTCGAAGCCTCCCGCCGCTTCCTCAAGGAATAGTGGCCTCGGTTGCAGCCTGCCGGTTCGCGGGTAGAATCCCTTCCGTGATGCAGAGGCGCAACACGATCGTCGTCCCCCTCATGATGGTACTCCTCGCGGCGTGCGGGGGCGGGAGCCGCTCCCCGCAGGCCACGGGCCTGGGCCCCGCCGACTCGCTCATTCCCCCCGGACCCCTGGGCAGTGCGATCCGCCGCGGCCGCGCCCTGCTCGTGGCCACGCGGGACAGCCTGCCCGGCCACGTCGGCAACGCCCTGCGGTGTACCAGCTGCCACCTCGACGAAGGGCGCCGCGCCACGGGCTCGCTCGTCGGGACGTACGGCCGGTATCCGGCGTACCGCCCGCGCAGCGGGATCGTGGAGACCATCGAGTACCGCGTCAACGACTGTTTCCGGCGCAGCCTGAACGGTGCCGCGCTCACTCCCGCCGGCGACGACATGCGGGACATCGTGGCGTACCTCGCGTTTCTATCCTGGGGCAGCGCGCCGGCGCCGCCGCAGCCGAATACCCGGCTGCAACGGTGGGCGGCGTTCACGCCGGACACCGCCGCGGGCACGGCCCTTTACGGCGCGACCTGCGCCAAGTGCCACGGACCGGAGGGACAGGGGACGGCGGTGGCGCCGCCACTCTGGGGCGCGAAATCGTACAACGTCGGCGCGGGCATGGCGCGCGTGCGCACCGCCGCCGACTTCATCCGCAACAACATGCCCTTCGACCAGCCGGGCACGCTGACCGACCAGCAGGCGATGGACGTCGCCGCGTTCGTCAGCGCCCGTCCCCGCCCCGACTACCGGGGCAAGGAGCTCGACTGGCCCAACGCCGATCCACCCCCGGACGTCGCCTACCCGACGGCCGCGGCTCAACGTAAAGCGCATCCCGCGCCCGGGCGCTCGCCCTAATTCTCAGACCGTCACAGGAGGCAGCAATGTTCGACGTCACCCGTTCCACCACTCCCCGTCGGGGATTCATCGGCCGGCTCGCCGCCGCGATGGCCCTCGGCGTCACCGGCATCACCCCGCTGCGCCTCGAGGCGCAGTCCGAAGCGCCGCGCACCACGGGCGCCAATCCCGATTTCGAGGCGTGGCTCAACAAGATCACCGGAAGACACAAGATGGTGTTCGACGCCCCCGAGCCGAACAGCGGCATGCCGGTCGTGTGGCCCCGCGTGTGGTTGAATACCAACAACGAGAACTACGCGACCACGGACGCACAGAACTCCGCGGTGATCGTACTGCGTCATGGAGCGATCCCGATCGCGATGCAGGATGCGATGTGGGCGAAGTACAAGCTCGGGGAGGTGTTTAAACTGAACGACGGCACCGCGCCCGCGACGCGCAACACCTTCGCGAAGCCGATCCTGCTGCCCGGGACGGGCGTCGAGCAACTGCTCGTCAAGGGCGTGCTGATCGGGGTGTGCAATGTCGCGCTCTCAGTGTACAGCGGCTCCGTCGCGCAGAACATGAACCTGGACGCCGCTCAGGTGAAGCAGGACTGGATCGCGAATCTGCTCCCGGGCATCGTGGTGGTGCCCAGCGGCGTGCTGGCGGTGAGCCGCGCCCAGGAGAAGGGGTGCGCGTACTGCTTCGCCGGCTGAGTTGAGGAGGGTGGTTTCGGAAGCGGGGCTGCTCGCGGCGACGCGGGCAGCCCCGGGCCGTCACCGCCATCCCCGGAGACTGCGCACGAAGTCGTGCAGCACCAGGAACTTCTCGAAGACGACCACTCCTTTGCGCTTGCGCCCGAACTCCCCGAACAACTCGCGCAGCCGCCCCCGCCGCGTGACGTAAAACCGGAACGTTTCAGCGAAGTCCTCCTGCGGGTGGGTGCTGGCGTAGGCACTCACATAGTCGACCAGGGTCGTCGCCACGCGCCGCCGCTCGAAGTCCACCCAGTGCTCGTCCGCCACCCGGTACGCCTTGCGCACTTCGCCGAACGCCCGGCGGAACCGGCCGCTGCGCGTCCAGCTCCAATGATGATAAAGGAACGAGTGACCCAGCTCGTGGAGGATCAGCCCGGTGAGCATGCTCCACGAGACCTCGTCGCTGCGCCGTTTCCCCCGCACGTAGCGGCGGTCGATCTCGATCACCTTGGGCCCGTCGGGGGAGACGCCGGAAACGCCCGGTCGCAGCAGCACACGGTAGTGCCACGCCTTGAGCCGCGACACGACGAGGAGCCGGTGCACGCGGCGCAACGCGCGCGGCAACAGGTCCCGCCCGGTCGCGTCCTTGCCGCACCACGGGCAGGTATTCATCCAGTCGTCCACGCCGCGGTCGCAGTGCGGACAGATATTCTGGAACTGGTAGTAGCCCCAGGTGAACGCCTGCGAACGCCCGCACCACGGACACCACTGCATCGGGTACATGAGCCCGCCGCGGCAGCGCTTGCACCGCTTGTGGAACAGGAACCCTTTGGGCGCCTTGAGCGGCTCGGGGCTCGAGTCGGCGTCGCGGATCTCGCGCCCGCACCAGGGACAGAAGGAGTGACTGTCCGACACCATCCAGCGACAGTAGCGGCACTCGGTGCCGGTCTCGCGCTGCGCATCGCGCCACTGGAACCGCCGCCCGCAGTTCGCGCAATACGGCCAGAACCGCTCCACCTCGGCCTGGCAGGTCGGGCAGCGCAGCTCGGGTCGCGGGGTCTCGCGTCGCGGCATCAGCCCTTAGTCTCGCCTGGCATAACGGGCCAGCGCTTCCTTCACGATGCGCTCGATGAACGCCGGGTATTTCATCCCCGCCTTTTCCGCCGCGTCGGCCAGCTCGTGCTCGTACGCCAGAAACGGGTTGGGGTTGACCTCGAGCACGTACACCTCGTCGTCGTGGGCCAGGCGCAGGTCGAGCCGCGCGTAGTCCTGGAGCGACAAGGCGTGAAACGCCGTCTCGCACACCTGGCGGATCTTCCCCTGCACGTCGTCCGGAAGACGCCGCGCGAAATCGCTGCGGATCCGGTGCCGCTCCCGGTACTCTTCGTCCCATTTCATCTTGTAGGTCGCGATGCGCCGTTCGGCCTTGGGCAGCTTGCCGAAGTCCAGCTCCACGATTGGCAGCATCTCCAGCTCCGCGTTCCCCACGAGCCCGACGTACAGCTCGCGCCCCTCGACCAGCTCCTCGGCGATCGCCGGCTGGTGAAACTGCTCGTGGATGAAGCGCGCCCGCTCGGCGAGCCCGGCGTCGTCTTCCACCACCGAGGCCTGCGAGATCCCGACCGACGCATCCTCGAGCAGGGGCTTCACGATCAGGGGGAACCGCAGCGCCGACGGTCGCACGAACTCCGCGCCCGCATGGAATACCGTGAAATCCGGCACGCGGATGCCGTGGAAGGCGAGAATCTTCTTGCTCATCGACTTGTTGCGCGCGACGAGCAGCCCCGTCGGCGGGCTCCCGGTGTGCTGCCACCCGTGCATCTCCAACACCGCGGCCACCGCGTATTCGTGCTGCGCGTTCCCGCGGAAACTCTCGCAGCCGTTGAAGACGAGCTCGGGCTGGAACGCCGCCAGCTGATCGACGAGAGGCCGGAGGTCGTCGCGGACCCCCACCATCAGCACCTCGTGCCCGTTCTTGAGCAGCGCGCTGCCTACGTCGTACTCGGCCTCTTCCACCCCCGCGACGGCCATCTCCCGTTTGTAATCCTGATCCGTCCACTCAGGATGGATGGTGTCGAAGACCACGGCGATCTTCACGCGCGCACCCTCGCCATATCCCGTCCCACCGTGCGCAGCGCCCCCAGTGTCACGAGCCCTCCCAACACCCCCGCCGCCGGGAGGACCAGCATCGCGGTGCGGATCCCGACGCGGTCGGAAATGGTGCCGATCAGGGGCGGGGCGAGCGCGTCGCCGGCCAGGTGGGAGAACAGCACGAAAGCGCCGAGCACCGAGGCCCGCACCGCCGCAGGCACCACGTCGAGCACGACCGACGCCAGCGGACCGTTGTACCACGTGTAGAGGAAGAACGTTGCGAACAACAGCGGCACGAACAGGCTGGGGCGGTCCACCAGCAACAGCGCCGCGCATACCGGACCCCCGAGCACGAACCCCACCCCGGACGCCAGCACGCGGCCGCCGACCCACCGCCGCATCAAGGCGTCGCCCATGCGGCCGCCGAAGAGCGCCCCCAGCGAGGATCCGGCGAGCGCCCACAGGCCGAAGTTGCGGCCCACGTCGGTGACCGTCATCCCGTGCACCCGCTGCATGAAGCTGGACGCCCAGGCGATCAATCCGTTGACCGCGAACGTGACGAGCGCACCGCCCACGAACACCCAGATGAGCGTCGGCGTCCGCAACACGACCGAGGCCGCCTCGAGGAAGTCCTCGAATGCGGTCGTCGCGACCTCACCCGCCTCGGTGGTCCGTCGCACCGCGGCCGGGACGAGGCGCCAGATGGTCCAGGCGAAGCCGACGGCGGCGAACACGCCGAACACGGCCGCGTCCACCTCGGAGGGCACGCCCTCGAACAGCGCGAGCACGCTCCCGAGGGCCGTTCCCACGAGCCCCAGGATCACCAGCGGTCTCAGATAAAAGGCGGCGCGGCGCACGCCGCGCGCGACGGAGCGCCGCAAAGTGGTCAGGAGCGACGCCGCGCGGCGCTGCAGCGGCTCGCGCAGCTGGGCGGCGAGCACCGCGAGCACGAACCCGGGAATCCCCATCGCCAGAAACGCCGCGCGCCAGCCGTACGCCTGCTCCAGCTCGCCGCCCAGCCAGATCCCCGCGACGCCCCCGAAGGCCATGCCCACCGAATACACGCCGATCGCGAACGCGCGTCGCTGGCCGCGGAAGTACTCGGCGATGAGCGCCTGCGATGCCGGGCCGTAGCCCGCCTCCCCGATGCCGACCAGCGCCCGGCACACGAACAGCTGCCAGAAGCGCTGCACGAGAGCCCCGAGCGCCGTGAACGCGCTCCACAGGCCCACCCCCCACGCGATCACGCCGCGGCGTGACTTGAGGTCGGCGAGCGCGCCGAGCGGCAGGGCGGCGACCGCGAGCACGATGATGTACGCGGAGGCGAGCCAGCCCAGCTGCTGGTCCGAGAGGCCCAAGTCCCGCTTCAGCGGCTCGAACACCGCGAAGACGACGTTACGGTCGGTGTAGTTGAGGAAGTTGATCAGCGTGAGCAGCGCCAGGGCGTACGCCGCGTACGCCCCGGAGCCGGAGGCCGTTCGCTCGGCCTCAGGAGGGTGCGCGCTCGCCAGTGGCGGCCTCCGCGCGCGCGTCCCGGTCCGCCTTGGCCTCGAGGTAGGCTTCGGTGAGCTGACGCATCAGCTCGGCGCGCCGGTCATAGAGCCGCTTCAGCCGGCGCGGCTTGCGGCGCGCGAGCGCGTAGCTCGCCAGAATCGGAAAGCCCACCGTGTTGTCGAGATAGCAGACGACGGTATCGGGGAGCTTGTCGGGATCCACCTTCCCCCAGCTCACCGCCTCCGCCGGCGTCGCGCCCGACAGCCCGCCGGTGTCGGGGCGGGCGTCCGTCATTTGGAGGTAGTAGTCGTGCCCCTTCTCGCTGATCCCCAGGACTTCCTGGATCTGCGGCTCCGTCTGCAGCACGAAGTTCTTGGGGCTCCCGCCGCCGATGAGCAATACCCCGCTCTTGCCGCCGCGCACTTTCGCGTCGAACACCAGCGCCGACGTCTCGTTCACGTCCGCCGAGACGTCGAAGCGCAACTGGCTGCCCGCCAGCGCCTGCTCGGCGACGTTCATCCCGATGGACGAGTCGCCCGGCGAGGAGGTGTAGATCGGCACCGCGAGATCGTGGGCGGCGGCCAGCAGCGAGCGCCGCTTCAGCCCCAGCGCCTTTTCACGCTCCTTCACGTAGCCGCCCAGCAGGTAGTGGTATTCCGCCGTGCTCATCGGCCGCTGGAACTCCGCTCGGGCGGACACCTCCCGGATGTAACGGTCGGTCGACAGCAGCACGTCGTAGTCGAAGAAGATGTCGTAGATGCGCACGACGCCCTCCTCGCGCAGCTCCACGTCGTCGATGAACGGCGTCCCCCGATGCATCGAGAGGCCGAGCCCGAAGTGCGCGTCGTGATAGAGATTGGCGCCGGTCGACACGATCCAGTCGAGGAACCCCGCCTCCATGAGCGGGATGATCGTGGACATGCCAAGGCCCGCGGGCGTCATCGCGCCGGTGAGGCTCATCCCCACCGTGACGTCGTCCTCCAGCATCCGATCGGCGAACAGGCGGCACGCCTCGCTCAACCGGCCAGCGTTGTAGGCGAGGAAGGCGTTGTCGACGAGCTCGGGCAAGGTCTCTTTGCCGGTGATCGGCTTGGGGTTGATCCGCGCCCCGCCGAGGTAGTCGGTGCGTTTACTCATCGTGGTCAGGCCCTGATCGCGCGCTTGCTGTGGGTGCGCCGCTCGCGGGCCTGCATGATGCGCTGCAGCGCCTCGCGGGGGTCGTCGGTCACGTGCAGGAGCTCCAGGTCCTTGGTGTCGATCTTCCCCTCGCCCGCCACCCGCTCCCGCAGCCACTCCGCCAGCCCTTGCCAGTAGGACCCGCCGAACAGCACGACGGGGAAGTTCTTCACCTTGCCCGTCTGGATCAGCGTCAGCGCCTCGAACAGCTCGTCCATGGTGCCGAAGCCCCCCGGAAAGACGACGAACGCGGTCGAGTATTTCACGAACATCGTCTTGCGCACGAAGAAGTACCGGAAATTGATGGCGCGCTCCACGTAGGGGTTCGTGCCCTGCTCGAACGGCAGCTCGATGTTGCAGCCGATCGAGAGCCCGTTCCCCTCCTGAGCCCCGCGGTTCGCCGCTTCCATGATGCCGGGGCCGCCGCCGGTGATGATCGCAAAGCCCTCCTGCGCGAGCAGACGCCCGGTCTCGACCGCCTTCTCATAGTAGGGGTCCCCTGGCTTGGTCCGCGCCGACCCGAAGACGGTCACCGCGTTGCGGACGTCGGAGAGCGTGTCGAAGCCCTCGACGAACTCCCCCATGATCCGCAACACCCGCCACGGATCGGTATGCGTGAAGGACGTCCGCCGTTCATCCGACGGGATCTGCAGCAGTCGTTCGTCTTCAGTGACCGCGGTATGTGGCGAGCCGCTCGAGCGCTGTGACATGGTCTTCCTGCAGGTTATAGAAGAAAGGCGAGAAGCGGACGTGCCCGGGGCGGGCGTCCGCGATGATTCCCCCGTCGGCCAGATGGCCGACCGCCGCCGCGGGGTCGCCGGCGGGCAGCATGACGATCGCCGAGCGCGCCGCGGCGTCCGCCGCCATCTTGGGGCGGAAGCCCAGCCCCTGCGCTCGCACGATCAGGTCCTCCGTCAATGCGGCGGTGACCGCGCGGATCGCCGGCACGCCGATCTCCTCGACATACTCGAGGCCGCCCAGCTGAGCGTGGACCGCCGCCAGTGCCGGCGTGCCCAGCTCGAAGCGCCGGGCGTCGTCGTGAAACGTGAGCCGCCGCGGGTCGAACGCGAACTGGTCGCGGTGGCCGAACCAGCCGGCGATGGTGGGCTCGAGGCGGGGCGCCAGCTCTTCCTTTATATAGGCGAACACGATGCCGGGGCCGCCCAGGAGCCACTTCAGCCCCCCCGCCGTGAGCACGTCCACGCCCGCCGCCCGCACGTCCACCGGCACCTGGCCGACCGACTGGTAGGCGTCGATCAGGCACAGGGCGCCCCTCGCGTGCGCCGCGTCCGCGACCGCGCGGATGTCCTGGATCGCGCCGCTCGTGAAGTAGACGTGGGAGGTCGCCACCAGCGCCGTGCGGTCGTCCACCGCCCGGGCGATCGCCTCGACAGGCACGCTCACCTGATCCGGGCTCTCTACCACGACCAGCTCCACGCCGCGCGCGCGCTTGGCGAGCCACTGGTAGGCCACCGTGGGGAAGTCGAGAGAGGTCACCACGACTTTGGGTCGCCGGCCGTAGTCGAGCGATTCCGCGACCGCCGATACCGCGACCGAAATGCTGGGGGCGAGGGCGATCTCCGCCGGCGCAGCCCCGATCAGGCGCGCGTAGCGCGCGCGCAGGTCGCCGAGTCCCGCCCACCACACGTCGTACCAGGCGGAGGCCCCGCGACTTTGCCACACGTCCAGGAATTCGGCTACCTTCCGGCGGGCCCGCTCGCCCAGCGCGCCCAGCGAGCAGGTGTTGAGGTAGATCCGGTCCCGGAAGATCGGGAACTCGCTCCGGTAGCGCGCCAAGGCGTGCGGGGAGGCGGCAGCGGCGCGACCCCGCGCCAGGTCGCTTGCCAGGGTCATAGGCGGTCAATATACAGATGGAATGACGACGCCCGCGAGTTGGCCGGCCTTCTACGCGCGCCTGGCGCTCCGCGCCGCGCTGCGCCCGCGGCTCGCCCTCGATCTACTGCGCCTCGCCTGGAGCTTCCGCGCGCGCGACTGGTGGCGCTTCCCGCCGTTCCTGCCGCTTCCGCCCCGCGAATACCTGCGCTGGCGCATGTTTACCGCCTACGGCGATGAGGACGCCATCCCGCCGGTCGACGATGTGGTCAATTTCGCCCGCTGGCGGCGCGAGACGATGGGGCTGTGAACGCGTCGAGCAGAAGCGTCGAGCTCAAGCGTCAGGCGCTGGCGATGGGCTTCGCGGCAGTCGGGATCGCCACCCTCGAAAAGAACGCGCACGCCGCCGAACTCGACCGCTGGCTCGCCGCAGGCTACGCCGGCACCATGTCGTACCTCCACCGCCAGGCCGCGAAGCGCAAAGACCCGGCGCGCATCATGCCCGGCGCCACAGTCGCGGTCGTGACGCTCACCAACTACTGGCACGGGTCGACTGACCCCGGGGCCATGCCCCGGGGCTCGAGGGCCCGAATCGCCCAGTACGCGTGGTCCTCCGACTACCACGCCGTCCTCGGCCGTCGCTTGGAGCGGCTGGCGGCGACGATCCGCGACCTCGCCCCCGGCGCGGCGACGAGGGGCTACGTGGACGCGGGACCCGTCCCCGAGCGCGAGCTCGCCCAGCGGGCGGGACTCGGCTGGATCGGCAAGAACATGATGCTCATCGATCCGGGGCGCGGGTCGTTCACCTTCATCGGCGTCGTGCTGACCGACGCCGCCCTGGCGCCGGATCTCCCCTTCGGTGGCGACCGCTGCGGCACCTGCCGCCGCTGCCTCGACGCCTGCCCCACCCAGGCGTTCGTCGCACCGGGCGAGCTGGACGCGCGCCGCTGCATCTCGTATCTCACGATCGAGCGACGCGGCGCGTTCACCGCCACCGAGCAGGTCCAGGTGGGCGACTGGCTGTTCGGCTGCGACGTCTGCCAGGACGTGTGTCCCTGGAACGAGACGTTCGCGGTCCCCACGGAAGACCCCGAGCTCGCCTCGCGGCCGTCCGTCACCGCCGCCGCGGCTGACGCGGCGGAGCTTCTCGCGATGGACGACGCCGCGTTCGCCGCGCGCTACGGCGACACGCCGTTCGCGCGCCCCGGGCGGGCCGGGATGCGGCGCAACGCCGCTGCCGTTCTGGCGCATCGCGCTCCATGAGCGACCGCGCGGTGGGAGCGAGCGAACGGATCTCCGCGATCCAGCAGCGCCTCGCCGAAGGGCTCGCGAAGATCGACCCGCATCATCGCCTGCTCGGCCGGCCGCTGAGCTACCGGGTGATCGACGGGCGCACCCTCGAGATCACCTACCGCGACGTCGCGGGCATCGCCGAAGCGGAAGTGCTCGGCGTGAAGCGGATTCTCGGGCGGGACTGCTATTGTACCGTCGCGCCGCAAACGGCCGAGAGCGTGACGGTGCGGTTCGTGGTGCCATTGGAATAGACGTCAAGGAGCCTCCCATGCGTCGCCATCTCGTCGTGCTGCTCATCCTCGCTGCCGCGCCGTCACTCGCCGCCCAGGCCCCCTACAAGACGCCGCCCCCCGACGTCGTGGCGATGCTCGACGCGCCGCCACTTCCGGCAGTGAGCGTCAGTCCCGACCGCGCCTGGATTCTGCTCGTCGAACAGCGCTCCATGCCGACGGTGGCGGAGCTGGCGCGCCCATGGCTGCGGCTCGCGGGATCTCGGATCAACCCCCGCACCAACGGCCCGCGGCAGCCGTCGCTGGTGACGGGGCTGGTCGTGAAGCGGGTGGCGGACGGCGCCGAGCGACGCGTCGCGGCCCCCCCGGGCGGTATCGGATTCCCCGCCTGGTCGCCCGACGGCCGACGTATCGCTTTCACCGTGACGGGCGACTCGATGATCGGCCTGTGGATCGCGGACGCCGCGACCGCTCAAGCCCGGCGGCTCGCCGTGCCGCCGCTCAATGCCGCCGACGGCCCGCCGTGCCAGTGGATGCCGGACGGCGCCCGCCTGCTGTGCCTGTTCGTGCCCGACGGGCGCGGCGCGCCACCTCCGGAGCCCGCGGTGCCGGGAGGGCCGACCACGCAGGAGACGTCGGGCCGCCCCGCGCCAGTGCGGACCTACGAGGACCTGCTCGAGAACAGCCACGACGAGGCGCTGTTCGACTACTACTTCACAGGCCAGCTGGCGCTCGTGGACGCGGCCTCGGGGGCGGTGACCAACGTGGGGTCGCCGGCGGTGATCGATCGCGCCGATCCCGCGCCCGCCGGCGGCTTCCTCCTGGTGGTGAAGACGGTGCGGCCGTACTCGTTTCTCGTCCCCGCGGATCTCTTCCCCAAATCGATCGAGATCTGGACCGTGCAGGGCGAGCGGGCCCGCACGCTGGCCGAGCTCCCCCTCGCCGACAACATCCCGGCCCGCGGCGTGCGCGCCGGGCCGAGGGCCATCACGTGGCAGCCCGGCGTCCCCGCGACGCTGGTGTGGGCCGAAGCGCAGGACGGCGGCGACCCGAGGACTCGCGTCGCGCACCAGGACCGGGTCGTGCGGCTCACCGCGCCGTTCACGGACGCCCCGGGGGTGCTGGCGCAACTCGACCAACGCTATGCCGGGGTCGTGTGGGACACGGCGGGCCTCGCCCTGCTGAGCGAGTTCGACCGCGAGCGCCGCTGGATCAAGACCTGGATCCTCGATCCCCACACGACGAGCGGCGTCCCCGCGTTGCTGTGGGACCGCAGCGCCGAGGACCGCTACGCTGATCCGGGGACCCCGCTGCAGCGCGGCGTCGGCGCCCAGCGCAGCCTGCTCAGGAGCGGAGATTGGATCTACCTCGCTGGGGCCGGCGCATCCCCCCAGGGCGAGCGCCCCTTCCTCGACCGCCTGAACCTCAAGACCAGGCGCGTCGAGCGGCTGTGGCGGGCCGACACGGTGCATTACGAGGCGGTGGTCGCGGTGCTCGACGACGCCGCCCGCCAGGTCCTGACCCGCCGCGAATCGCGCACCGAGCCGCCGAACTATTTCGTGCGCGACGTCAAGGACGGCCGGCTGCGCGCGATGACGGCGTTCGCCGATCCCGCGCCGCAGCTCACCGGCGTCCAGAAGCGCCTCGTCACGTACACCCGCGCCGACGGCGTGCCCTTGTCCGGCACGCTGTACCTGCCGCCGGGGTACACGGCCGGCACGCGGCTTCCGGTGGTGATGTGGGCGTACCCGATCGAGTTCACGTCCGCCACCGCCGCCGGTCAGGTGACCGCCGCGCCCAACCGCTTCAACCTGATCCGCGGACCTTCCCACCTGTTGTTCCTCACCCAGGGATACGCGGTGTTCGACGACCCCAAGATGCCGATCATCGGTGGCGATACGGCCAACAACCACTACGTCGAGCAACTGGTGATGAGCGCGCGGGCGGCCGTCAAGGCGCTGGTCGACTTGGGCGTCGCCGACCCGAACCGGATCGGCGTGGGTGGCCACAGCTATGGGGCGTTCATGACGGCGAACCTCCTCGCGCACAGCGACTTGTTCCGCGCCGGCGTCGCGCGCAGCGGCGCCTACAACCGCACCCTCACCCCGTTCGGCTTCCAAAACGAAGAGCGGAATCTGTGGGAAGTGCCGGACGTGTACCTGCGGATGTCGCCGTTCCTGCACGCGGACAGCGTCACCGCGCCGCTGCTCCTGATTCACGGCGAGGCGGACGACAACTCCGGGACGTTCCCGATCCAGTCGGAGCGGCTCTACGCCGCGTTGAAGGGGCTGGGGAAGACGACCCGGCTGGTCATGTTGCCGGGCGAGGCCCACGGGTATACGGGGCGCGAGTCGGTGCTCGACGTGGTCGCGGAGATGTTCGAGTGGTTCGACCGCTGGGTAAAGAACGCCAGACCACGACAGGCTGCAGCGAGCAGCAACTAGAGGACCGGACCAGCACGACTAGGCGAACAGACGCACCGTTGGAAACGGTAGCCCGTTTACCGCTGTGCGCCTGTCAGTCTAGGTGTGGGCATTCCGGTTCACTCCCCGCGCTATAACCAGTCGCCTACTTCGCTGCGACGCTGGCAATCACGTCGTACATGAAGTGCACGCCGAAGGTGAGGGCGTCGAGACTCAAGCGCTCGTTATTCCCGTGCACCCCGCGCGAGTCGGCTTCGGAGACCGGGAACGGCGAGACGCCGTAGCAGACGATGCCGAGGTTCCGGAAGAAGTGGCTGTCAGTGAATCCGGCCAACGGCGGAGTGGTGACGAGGACGCCGGGATGGCGCGCGTGGGCGGCGGCCACGATCGCGCGGAACAGCTCCGTTTCAATTGGGCTCTCCGTCGCCGGCCAGTTGGGACCGTCCGGTCGGATGGCGATCCCGGTATCGCCCACCGTGCGCACGAGATCCACGAGGAACGCCTGCGGATCCTGGCCGGGGAGGAGTCGGATGTCGAGCGCCGCGGTCGCGACGGGCGGGATCACGTTGGTCTTGTCGCTCCCCTTGAGGCCCGTGATCGAGATGGTGTTGCGCAAGAGGGCGTTGTAGGTCAGGTCGGTGGTGATCGCACGCACGGCGGCCGTGTCGCGGAGGGCGGCGCGGATGTCCTGGAACCAGGCGCGCCGCTGGGCGTCGGGCTCGATCGTGGCGAGATCGCGGAAGTAGCGGTCCACGGGCGGCGTGACGACGAGCGGCGTCTGAAACGCCGCGACCTTCGCCACGCCCCGGATCAGCCGGTGCACGGGGTTGTCGGGTGTGGGACGCGAGCCGTGGCCCGCCGTCCCCCGCGCCACGAGCTGGAGCCAGAACGGCGACTTCTCCGTCGTGCCGACCCCGTAGTACTCGACGCCGCGGTCCTCGTTGAGCCGGATGGTCCCGCCCTCGTTGACCAGAAACTCGGCGTCGCGCACCAGCTCCGGGTGGTGCGCGACGAACCACCCGGCGCCGACCCCCTGCCCCACCTCCTCGTCCGCCGTCGCGAGGAAGATTACGTCGCGCTTCAGCGGCACGCCGACGCGCTTCAGCACCACGAGCGTCATCAGCTCGGCGATCCCTTCGCCCTTCATGTCCTGCGCGCCTCGCCCCCAGATGTAGCCATCCCGGATCAGCCCCCCAAAAGGATCCACCGACCAGTACTCGGGCGAGGCGAGCACCACGTCCATGTGATTGAGCAGGATGATGGGGCGGGCGCTGCCGTCGCCGCCGAGCCGCGCGTAGAGGTTCGCCTTGCCGGGCGCCGGCTCGAACACCTGTGCCGCGATCCCCTCGCGGGCCAGCACCGCCGCCAGCCAATCCGCTGTGCGGCGCTCGTGGCCGGGCGGGTTGGTGGTGTTGATCCGCAGGTACTGCGCCAGCAATTGGGCGGCTTCGTCTCCTAACGCCTTCCAGTCGTCATCGCCACGCGGCGCACTACTGAGGGCGACTCGCTGGGGAAGCTCCGGGACTGGAGCCGTGAACGGTCCGGAAGGAGACGGGGCCGCGCCGTGGGCGCAGGCGGCGAGAGCGAGCGCACAGCACACGACGAACCGGGCACGAGCCATGGGACGGACTCCGCGAACGTCTGAGGTGCGGCGAAACTACGGGGTAGCGTGCCGGGCGGCTAGGCGGAGACCTGTTGCAGCTCTTCGCGCACTTTCTCGACCTCCAAGGTGTCGCCGAGCGATTCGAAGATCTCCCGCGCCCGCTCGAGGTAGGCGCGCGCTTCGTCCCGGCTGCCCAACGCGGTGCGGAACAGTCCGTAGTCCTGATAGACCTGCGCCGCGAGCGCCGGCGAGCGCTCCAGGGTCTGGCACAGCTGGAGCGCCTGCTCGAAGAACACGAACCCGGTTTCGTCGCGCTGACGCCCGCGCATCCGCCCCATCAGGAGATAGCTCTGGACCAAGCGGCTGGTGAGACCGTGGGCGATCGCGACCTGCTCCGCCCGCCGCGCTTCCTCCTCGGCCTCGAGCAGGCGCCCGGCGGCCAGGTGCAGCTCAGCGAGGTTCAACCGGATGATCGCTTCCAGTCCCGCGTCGCGTTCGCCGCGGCGCGCCCACGCCAGCGCTTCCCGATAAGCGGCGACGGCCGCGGCTTCCCGTCCCAACCCCGCGTCCACCTGGCCCTGCGTGTTCAGCACTCTTGCCATGGCGCTGGCCTCGCCCAGCGGCTCCAGGCATTCGCGGGCTTGGCGTAGATGTTCGCCGGCGGGGGCGAGGTCGCCCGTGCGGCGGGCCAGGGTCGCGAGCCGGTGGTGCAGCTGCCCGCTCGCCGCCAGGTCCCCGCTTGCTTCCGCAAGCCGCATCCCGCGGGAGAACCAAGCGCGCGCTCCGGTCCACTGGCCCGTCCCCAGCGCCACGTCGCCGAGCCCCAGGCACGCCGCGATTGCGCCTGCCTGGTGGAACTCCGCCTCCGCGAGGGCCAGCGCTCGCTGGTATCGCCGGGCGGCCTCGGCGTGGCGGCCCAGCGTCTCGTCCAGCGCGCCGAGGGCGAGGAGCACCTCGATCTCGGGACGCCGGTCTTGGAGCCCTTCCGCGAGCGCCTGAGCCGTCTCGAACCACGCCCGCGCCTGCTCCACCCGCCCGGCCTGTTCCTCGCGTGCGCCCGCCTGCCGCAGGGCGTTCACTGCCGCCCCAGCCTCCCCCCGCTGCTGGCACTCGAGCGCCTCCACGTAGGCGGCGTACAGCGCGCCCACGTGCTCCTTCACCTGTTCGGCCGCCTCAGCGGCGCGCTGCCGCAGCTCGGCCGGCTCCACCGACCGCTTCCCGACGGTCAGGTACGGGCCGTGACTCGACCACTGCGCCTGCTCCTCCGGCCGCGAGACCGAGAGGATCAGGCTGCGGAGCGGCAACAACACTTCCAGCTCCGGGAGGAGCCGGAGCGCCTGCTCCACGCGCACAGGCGGGAGGGGGCTGTTCACAGTCCGTATTCCTTCATCTTGCGGGTCAGCGTGTTGCGATGGATTCCGAGGATCTCGGCCGCCGCCCCGATCTGTCCGTTGGTGTGGGCCAGCACGCGCGCGATGTGGCGCGCCTCGACTTCCGCGAGCGTCAGCAGTCCGCGCGTGCCGGCCTCCGGCAGCGTGGCTTCCGCGGCCCGCAGCTCGTCCGGCAGGTGCTCCGCCTGGATCGTGGTCCCGGTCGCCACGATGACCGCGCGCTCGACCACGTTGCGCAGCTCGCGCACGTTGCCCACCCACGGGTGGCCGCGCAGCAGCTCGAGCGCGCGGTCGGAGATGCTGAGGATCTGCTTCCGGTAGCGCTCGGCGAACTGCCGGGCGAAGTACGCCGTGAGCAGCAACAGGTCCTCGCCCCGCTCCGCCAGACGGGGAAGCCGGATCGGCACGACGGCGAGCCGGTAATAGAGGTCCTCGCGGAAGCGGTTCTGCGCGATGGCCTCCTTCAAGTCACGGTTCGTCGCCGCGATCAGGCGCACCTCCACCGGCAGCGTCTCGGTGCCGCCGACGCGCTCGATCTCGCGCTCCTGAACGGCGCGCAGGATCTTCGCCTGCAACGCGAGGCTCATGTCGGCGATCTCATCGAGGAACAGTGTCCCCGCGCGAGCCAGCTCGAAGCGTCCCGGCTTGCGCGTCACGGCGCCGGTGAAGGCGCCCTTCTCGTGGCCGAACAACTCGCTTTCGAGCAGGTTCTCCGGAATCGCGGCGCAGTTGACCGCGACGAACGGGCCGTTCGCCTTGGGCCCCTGCTCGTGGATCGCGCGGGCCACCACCTCCTTCCCCGTCCCCGACTCCCCCTGGATCAACACCGTCGCCGTGCTCGGCGCCACGCGCGCGATCAGTTTGTAGACCTCGAGCATCTCCGGGCTGCGGCCGACGAGCGCGTACTGGCGATCGGGCACCACGCCCACCTCGGGCAGCGGCATCGGCGCTTCGGCCTCCACCGCCCGCGCGCGCTTGATGGCATTGGCGAGATCGTCCCGTCGCATCGGGAGGGGCAGCAGGTCGGGCACCCCCAGCTGCTCGGCACGGATCGCGAGTCCCATCGAGGGCCGATCCACGAAGGCGATGAGGCGGGGTGTGCCGGGCACCCCCCGCACCGCGTCCACCCACCAGGCGAGATCGTCCTCGGGGCGATCGCCGAGGGCGCACACCACGGCGTCCCACCCGCCCTGCGACAATTGCCGGGCGGCGTGCGGGAGGTCGGGCGCGAATTCAATGCGGGCCTCGAGCTCCGGTGCCCACTGGCGCACGCTGTGGAGAATGCCGGATTCGGCGACGACGACGAGCACGCGCGGCGCCCCGACGGCCGCGGCCGGCGAGCCGCCGGCGGAAGCGTCGGAGGCGGGTCGAGTCATGGTGCGAGTCACCTGTGCCCTAGGTACCTCGCGACCAAGACGAGGGCATCATCCGTGCCCTTGCCGAATCGCGCCAGGATCTGGTCGGCTAAGCGCTGCGGGGGCTCTGAGATAGAGATCTCGGCGGTGAACTCGTGGCGAACCCCGTCGGTGGCGAACACCAGCGTGTCCCCGGGGGCGACGGGCACGACCGCCGCCTGCACCGCGGGCAGATCGCCGCCGACAATGCCGCCCCGCGTGACCAGCGTCGCTCGGGCCGAGCGCTCGGACCAGTCGGCGTGTTGCAGCAAGCCTTCCACATTCCCAACGCCCAGCCAAGTCATCATGCCGCGAGTGCTGTCGAACCTGGCGAGGCTCAGCACCACGCCGCGCGTCCCGATCAGCGCCTCGTGGCAGCGCTGCAGCACCGATAACGGCGGCTCGTGCCCGTAGCGTTCCAAGGTGCCCACGGCGGTCTTAGACGCGAATGCAGCGTCCTCGCCGTGGCCCAGCCCGTCCACCACCGCGACGAGGGCCCCGCCGTCCACCGACTTGACCAGGTGGAGGTCGCCGGACTCGCGTTGACCGGCCAGAGCGAGCGTCGCGACACCCCAATGCAGCAACGGAGCCGTTCCCGTCTTCGCGCTAGGCATGGCCGCGGCGGATCCACTTCTTCATCGTAATGGTCGTGCCGCGACCGGGCTCGGAGACGACCTCGAATTCGTCCATCAGGCGCTTGGCGCCCGGGAGACCGAGCCCCAGGCCGCCGGACGTGGAGAAGCCGTCCTGCAGCGCGAGCGAGACGTCGCGGATACCGGGGCCCTGATCCTCGGCCACGACGACGATCCCCTGCCGGTCGCCGTCGGCGAGACCCCGGAAGCGGATTTCACCGCGCTTGGCGTACATCAGGATATTGCGCGCGATTTCCGATATGGCGGCGGCGATCACCGTCTGGTCACCGATTTCGAACCCGCACTCCGCGGCCAGCTCCCGCCCCTTCTGCCGCGCGCTCACGATGTCGACGTCCGATCGAATCGGAACGCTGGAGTTGTTGTCAGGCACGGTCCACCCGCTCCTTGCCGCGGCGGTTGAGGAAGTTGAGCCCTTCCTCGAGATCGAGAGCGGTGGCGATCCCTTTCAGCGTGAGCCCCAGCTGCACCATCGCGAAGGCGACCTCGGGCTGGATCCCGACGATCACCGTTTCCGCGCCGCGCAGGCGCGCCATGTGAGCGATGTCGCGGAGCGTGCGCACCGCGAAGGAGTCCATGACGTCGAGCGCCGTGACGTCCACGATGACGCCGCGCGAGCGGAATCGGCCCACCCGCTCGACCAGCGCCTCCCGCAGCTGCGAGAGGTCCGCGTCCGTGAGCGCTGACTGGATCGAGGCGATCAGGTAATCGCCTTGCTTCAGAATCGGGACTTCCACCGGGCCCCCTCCGCGCCGGCCGTCAGGCCGGCTGCCCTTCAGCCAGCGGAACCACCTTGTACCCCAGCAGGCGCTCCGCCTCTTCGATGCCGCCCTGCAGATCGCCGACCGTGGCCATCTCGCTCAGGTCCACGCCGATGGTGACCAGCGTCTGCGCAATCTCGGGCGACAGGCCGGTCACGATGACGGTCGCGCCCAGAAGCCGCGCGGCTTCGACCGTCTGGACCAAGTGGTTGGCCACGTTCGAGTCCATCGCCGCGACGCCCGTGATGTCGATCACGACCACCTTCGCGCGGTTCGCGCGGATGGCGCGGAGCAGCTGCTCGGTCAGCTGCCGCGCGCGCTGCGGGTCGATGACGCCGATGATGGGGAGAATCAGGAGCCGCTCGCGTACCTGGAGCACCGGGGTGGACAGCTCCCGGATGGCCTCCTGCTGCTGGCGGATGATGCGCTCGCGCTCCTGCACGAAGCCGACGGCGACCGTATTCGCGATGCGGTTCGCCGCCGGCTCATACGCGTCGAGAATGCCATTCAGCTTCTCGAAGTCCTCGTGGTACTTCCCGAACAACGACCGCGCCATCGTATCACGGAGCAACAACACGATCCCGACAACTTCGTGCGTCTCGACGCCTCGCGGGATGATGCGCTCGGACAGGTTGCGGGCGTAGGCTTGCAGCGCCTCGAACGTCCCAGTTTCCACCGCCTCCACGTAGTTGTCGTAGACTGAGGTCGCTTCCGCGAAGACTTCCTCCTCGGTCATCGCCGTGAGCAGCTTGGCCTGGGTGATGCGCCGCGCCCACTCCTCGCGCAGCTGCGTGCGGTTCTGCCGCAGGTGGGCCACCAGCTCGCGCAGCAGCGCGGCCGTGTCTTCAGTCCGGCTCTTGCCGCCGGCTTGGGTGGGGTTCGCCTCTTTCGCAGTCATGGTGCTCCCTGGCTGTTCGGAGTGGAGCTGGGGTTCGTATGTTGCCTCGTTGCAACGAGCAAGGCTAGTGCCATGACCCAACCCCAAGTGACTGATCGCAACGTGCTGGTAAATAATGATTTACATGGCGATCATCGATGTCGGTGTGGCACTGGTGCAACAAACAGGGGCGGTAGGTGTGCCGTGACGCACCAAAATGGGGCTCGGACACAACAGGGCCCGGCCCGGAGTAACCCGAGCCGAGCCCCGGACGCCGCCCTGCGGCGGCTTCCCTTCCTTAGTTAGTTCCCTACCGCGCTGGACGCCGACCCGATGATGATCTCGCCGGTCTGCACGCCGGTGAGCGCGTTCTGCAGCACCACGTGGATCATGTTCACCGTGATGCCGGTCGTGGTCACGCCATCGCCCGTGGGGATCTGCTCATTCAGAATGACGTACCCCACGCCGGGCAGGGCCATCCAGGTGTTGGGAGCGGGATCCGACACGCTCGCCCCGTTCACCACGAGGTTCGCGAGGCTCGAGCCCTCCCCGTCACTGCCGGTGGCGTGGCCACCGATGGTGCTGCTGGCGACGGCGACGACCCCGTCGGCCGTGATGAGCCCGCTCAGCAGGCTCACCGCACCCAGCGTCGCGCTGCTCACGGCGTTGGAGCCGTCCGTCGCATCGGCGTCGCCGCTGACGATGGCGAACGCGTCCTGCGCCGTCACGAGACTCCCCACGACGATGCTCTGGCCCTGATTCTGGGCCATCGCGTCCCCCGCCGGGAGGACAGCGTACGGCGACGTCTGGCTGATGGTCGGGGTGCGCACAGAAACGCCGAATGATTGGGCCTGTGCCGAGGGCGACATCTGGCCCTCGAGCGAGCCCGCCGTCCAGGTCATCGGCAGGACGAGTCCCGCTATGCGGATCGCCCGCCGGAAGTTGTCGATGTTCATCGTGTGTCTCCTTGTCATGTGGCGATCCACGGTCAGTGCGTCGGGTGGAACTGCCGGTTCCCGCCCGTCAGGTAGCACGTCGGATCCGCAGGCGTGACCGTGAAGCACTGCACTGCATAGCCGATGGCGGGCACGCTGATGGCGAAGCCGTCGTTGCGGCCGGGCTCGCCGTTGTCGCAGTCCCACACCTCGAAGTCGAGGTCGCTCTGTCCGGTGTTCTGGACCCGCAGCTTGCCGCCCCAATGCACGGCACCATCCGTGCAGCTCGCGTCCGTCGCGACCTCCGCAAAGGTGACTTCCGTGGCGTGG
>Ga0209806_1000568_pt1 | contig 25303 bp, 29 predicted proteins | sample GraSoiAngelo_152_FD_186166 | JGI IMG/M metagenome (GOLD analysis project Ga0209806, IMG submission 186166) | Grasslands soil microbial communities from the Angelo Coastal Reserve, California, USA - 14_1009_12_30cm (SPAdes) (version 2) | ecosystem: Environmental > Terrestrial > Soil > Grasslands ... | reverse complement strand
AGGATAGGTCGAGCGAGGAGCGTCGCTTGCCGCCTGGGGCGAGCCGCCTAGAGGCTGAGGCAGTCCTTGAACGCGCTTCCGATCTTGCACTCCCAGTGGACGTGCGGCCCTGTGGTGACGCCGCTGATCCCGATCGCGGCGATGATCTGACCCCGCGCGACCTGCTGACCGACGTTCACGTACACCGCGCTCGTGTGGTAGTAGCAGACCGTCAGGTCGCCGGTGTGCTGGACGCAGACACGCAGACCGCCGACAGCGACCCAGCCTGTCGCCGTCACGACGCCGTCGTCACCCGCGCCGAGGCCGGTGCCGAACGGAGCCGCGACGTCGACGCCGGTGTGACCCCACCAGAAGTACTGTGTGATCACGCCGCCGACCGGCCACGCCAGGCGGCCGTTCCGCGGCTGCTGTGCCACCTGAGGCGCGGGGGCGAACACGTCGCGAGGCCTGACCTCGGGCTCGGCAAGCGCGGGCAGCTCGGCACCGCGCACGAAGATCTTCTGACCCGCTGCACACTGCTCCGGCTCGAAGGTGCAGCGGTTGTACGTGAGAACGACCGAGGGATCGACCTTGAAGTGGCTTGCGATCGTGTCGACCGTGTCGCCGTCTTTCACCGTGTACAGGGCGCCTTCCGCCGGCGGTATGACGAGCTTCTGGCCGAGCTGCAGAGCGCGCGCGTCGGTTAGACCGTTGGCGAAGGCGACAGCTTCGACCGAGACGTCGTAGTAGTTCGCCATCGTCGCGAGGGTGTCGCCTTCGTGGATCGTGACCTCCACCACCGGCCGCGTGCCTTCGGCGGCAACCGTCACCGGATTTCGGCTAGCCGCGATGGCAGCCCCGCGAGCGACCGGTTGGGCGCGCGAAGCGTCGCCGGCTATCACGGCCCCCGCGGCGATGGTCGGGGGGACCGTGCTCGCGCGAGACGCGGCCGTGGCCGCGAACGGAAGCGACAGAACGAGCACCGCGACGGAGGTGTTCATGGCGAGGCGCAGGCCTCGCACGCCGACAAGACCGGTGAGGTAGCCGCTCGTGCCCTCGAGAGCGACAAAGGAAAGGTGCCGAACCCGTGCGCCGAGCGAAGCGGCGCCGAGAGAAAGAAGTCGAGCGTGACGCTGGAGGATCCGTTTCGGGTTAGGCGTGGCCTGCGAACGTCGGCTCTGTTGTCCCAACCCTTGCGGTTCCTCCCAACCTACAAAACTCGGCCCGCTCTTTTTGGCCGGTCTCTGTTCGTTCCGTCCCTTCGCTCGCCATCGACGTCTTCGGTCGACCTCCCGAGCCGCGCGCATGTACGGATTGCGTACTGAGCGTGCAGGGAGGACTGCACCGTAAACCCGCTCCAACAGATGTGTCAACCGTGCAACGCGGTAGCACCAAGCAAGGTATTGGTGGAAATCCGGTTTCGGCGCCGGTTTGCTCGCATGAGTACCCCTACGTAGGCTTCTTTCGGTGCCCGACTACAGCCTTTCGTACGTTTACGTGTTCGCGTTCTTCGTGGTCGGGGCGATCTTCGTTACCGCACTGCTGACGCTCGCTCGCCTCGTCGCTCCCCGGAAGGCAACGAAGGAAAAGCTCCGCACGTACGAATCGGGTGAAGAGCCGATCGGCCAGGCGTGGGGCAGGTATCCGACACACTTCTATGTCTTCGCGTTGCTCTTCGTGGTGTTCGACGTCGAAGTGATTTTTCTTTTTCCGTGGGCGGTGCTCTTCAGATCGCTCGGTGTCGCCGGCCTCATCGAAGTGGTCGTGTTCATAGGCATCCTCGTCGTGGGTCTCTACTACGCATGGAAGAAGGACGCGCTGAATTGGTACTGAGCGCGCCGCGCCCGCCGGCCGCGCTCGCCGATCTTCGGTCGTACCTGGTGACCCAGCTGGGCGAGAAGGCTCGCGTGTCGACGCTGCACGACATGCTCGTGCTCGACGTCGATCGCGAGCGGCTCGTCGAGGTCGCGACGTTCGTTCGGGATGACGCGCGGACCGCCTGCGATCTGTATTCGGTCAACGCAGGCGTCGACATGGGCACAGAGCTGCGCTCGGTGACGTTCGTTCGTGGCACCAGCACGAAGGTCTCGGTCATGCTGCGCACCTCGTGCACGGAGCTCGATCCACACATCCCCACGCTCGTCCCGGTGTGGGAAGGCGCCAATTGGTGCGAGCGCGAGACGTACGACATGTTCGGGATCGAGTTCGATGGGCATCCCGACCTCCGCCGCATCTTCCTCGAGGAGAGCTTCCCCGGTCATCCGCTTCGCAAGTCGTTCCTGCCCCCGCGTAGCGACGCGCGCGGCGGATAGAGATGCCCGTCGGTCCCTTTGGCATCGATCCGCTCATCTGGGCGCCGCTGCGCCTGATCATCGCGGTGGGCCTCGCGCTCTTCCTCGTTCTGAACGGTGCGCTGCTGCAGATCTACCTCGAGCGCAAGATCCAGGCGATCATCCAAGACCGACTCGGCCCCTATCACGTCGGACCGTTTGGCCTCCTGCAGACGTTCGCGGACGCGCTCAAGCTCATCTCGAAGGAGGACGTCCGCGCGGCCGCGACCGACGGCTGGTTCTTCGTTGCGGCGCCCGCGCTCGTCTTCTGCCCCATGCTCGCTTCCTGGGTCGTCCTGCCGTTCGCCCAGGACATCGTTGGCACGAACCTCAACATCGGGCTCCTTTATCTGACGACGCTCGGTTCAATGACAGTGCTCGGCATCGTCATCGCCGGCTGGGCCTCGAACAACAAGTACGCGCTCATGGGCGGCCTTCGCTCGGCCGGTCAGCTCATCTCGTACGAGATCCCCCAGATCCTCGCGCTCGTGTCAGTGGTACTCGTCGTCGGATCCCTGTCGATGATCGATATCACGCGCTCCCAGGCGGGCCCGCTCGTAAACGTCCTGATCCTTCCGTTCCCGTTCCTGATCTACTTCATCGCGGCGCTGGCCGAGACGAACCGCACGCCGTTCGATCTGCCCGAAGCCGAGTCCGAGCTCGTGGCCGGCTGGCTCACGGAGTACTCCGGCATGCGGTGGGGCACGATGCTGGCGCTCTCGGAATACGGCAACGTGACGGTGGTCTGCGCCATCGTCACGACGCTCTGGTTCGGTGGCTGGCAGGGGCCCGGTGTCGATGCGATCCCGCTCCTTGGGGTCCTGTGGTTCACGCTCAAGGTCTACGCGTTCATCCTGATCATGATGTGGATCCGCGCGACGCTGCCGCGTCTGCGGATCGACCAGCTGATGAGCTTCTGCTGGAAGGGGCTCATTCCGGCGGCCCTCGTGAACATCCTCGTCGTCGCCACGCTCGCGCTCGCGTTCCCGACAACGAAGATCCCGATCGCGATCGCGAGCTGGGTGCTCGTGGTCCTCTTCGTCGCCGGGATCCCATTCGTGCAGCGTCGGCGGCTGCGGGTACTTCGCGCGCGAGCCCGCGCCTCGGCGGCACCGGCGGTCCGCGCGGTCAGCTGACGACGAGGTGACGTTCGACTTCGTCGAGCCGGTAGTGTTCGCCCTTCTGGCGATCGGGGTGATCGCCGGTGGCGCGGCGGTCGTGCTGCTCAGTCGGATCACGGCGGCGGCCCTGCTCATGGCCTTCACGTTCCTCAGCATGGCCGGGATGTTCGTCCTGCTCGGTGCGGAAACGCTTGCCGCGTTCCAGGTCCTCATCTACGTCGGCGCGATCACGGTGCTGATCCTCTATGGAGTCATGTTCACCAAGTTCAGCGATCGCCCGCGCGCGCTCTTTTTCCAGCGTCAGACGCCCCTCGCGGTGGTGTTTGTCGTCGCGGTCGCGATCCCGGTGGCACTCTTCTCGTTCTCGTTCACGAGCGCGCCGCCTCGTCCGGGCGGCGGCGATCTGTCCGCGCTGGCGACCAGCGTCTTCACAGACTTCGCGTTCCCGTTCGAGATCGCGTCGGTGCTCCTCCTCGCGGCGATGGTCGGCGCGATCGTGCTCACCGGGCGCGACGACCCTGAAGAGGCGGCGCGGAGGCGACGCCGATGACCGTGCCACTCGGCGCCTACGTCGCCGTATCGGCGGTGCTCTTTTTTATCGGGTGCGCGGGCGTGCTCGTCCGGCGCAACGCCGTCGTCATCCTCATGTGCGTCGAGCTCATGCTGAACGCGGCGAACCTGGCCCTCGTCGCTTTCTCGCGCAAGTACGGCTCGATCGACGAGCGCGGGAGCGTCTTCGTTGTCTTCGTGTTTGTCATCGCGGCGGCCGAGGTCGCGGTCGGCCTCGCGATCATCCTCTCGGCCTACCGGAATCGGCCGGTGGTGGACGTCGACCAGATCCATCAGATGAAGGGATGACCGAGTGATCTCCCTCGTCTGGCTCATCCCGGCGCTGCCGCTCGCGGCGTTCCTGGTAAGCGGCCTCTTTGGCCGCCGCTGGCTCGGCCACATGACCGGGGTCATCGCATCGGCCGCGGTGGGTCTCTCGGCGCTCCTCTCGATCGGTGTCTTCCTCGAGGTGCTTGGCGGAAAGACGCAGACGGTGGTCCCGCTGTACCGGTGGATCGCGGTCGGCGATTTCTCAATCAACGTCTCAGCGCTGGTCGACCCACTCTCGTCGGTGATGCTCCTCGTCGTAACCGTGGTCTCATTCCTGATCTTCGTGTACTCGAACGGCTACATGGAGCACGAGGCCGGCTTCTACCGCTTCTTCACCTGGCTCTCGCTATTCGTATTCGCGATGTTGATCCTGGTCATGGCGGACAACTACCTGCTCATGTTCGTGGGCTGGGAAGGCGTCGGCCTGTGCAGCTACCTCCTCATCGGGTTCTGGTTCGAGCGACCCGAGCCGTACCTCGCGGCGAAGAAGGCGTTCGTGATGAACCGGATCGGCGACTGGGGCTACACGATCGGGATCATCACGATCTTCCTCGTCTTCGGCTCGATGAACTTTATCGACGTGTTTAGACGGCTCGAGGTGAGCGCGCCCGCTCAGGCGACGCTGACCCTCATCTGCGTGGCGCTCTTCTTCGGCGCGACCGGTAAATCGGCGCAGATTCCGCTCTACACGTGGCTTCCCGACGCCATGGAGGGGCCAACGCCCGTGTCGGCGCTCATCCACGCCGCGACGATGGTCACGTCGGGCGTGTACCTGGTCGCGAGGTCCATGCCGCTTTTCGAGGTCGCCGGCCCGTCGCTGCAGATCGTCGGCACCATCGGCGCGGTCACCGCGATCTTCGCCGCGACGATCGCGCTCGTGCAGTTCGACATCAAGCGGGTGATGGCCTACTCGACGGTCAGCCAACTCGGCTACATGTTCCTCGCGCTCGGCGTCGGCGCGCCCATCGCCGCCATCTTCCATCTCGCGACGCACGCCTTCTTCAAGGCGCTCCTCTTCCTTGGGTCCGGGTCGGTGATCCACGGCCTCGGCGGGGAGCAGGACATGCGCCGAATGGGCGGCCTTCGCCGCAAGATGCCGGTGACCTTTTGGACGATGCTGATCGCGGGTGGGGCGCTCGCGGCGCTGCCGCCGCTCGCGGGTTTCTGGTCGAAGGACGAAATACTCGGCGCCGCGTTTGTGAACGGCCACCTCCTGCTGTACGCGATCGGGATCATCACGGCCGTGCTCACCGCCTTCTACGTGACCCGTGCGCTCTGGATGACGTTCTACGGAGAGCCGCGCGATCACCATCTCTACGACCACGCGCACGAATCCCCGCGCGTGATGACGCTTCCCTTAGTGGCGCTCGCCGCCGGCTCGGCCGTGCTCGGTATCGTCATCGGCTTCCCGCCCGAGCAGGGCTTCGTCCATCGGTTCCTGAACCCCGTCGTCGAGGCAGCCGGCATCGCCGAGCACGTGCCGGAGCTCGTCACGATCGTCGCCTTGGCGTTTGTCTCGGTGCTCGCGGGTGTCATCGGGATCGCGATTGGCGTCTCGATGTACGTGCGCCACCGTCCGGACCCCGCCGCGCTCACCCGTGCGGCCGGCCCCGTCTACCGGATCCTCGTCAACAAGTACTACGTCGACGACCTGTACGACCATCGCTTCGTCGACGCCGCCCGCGCGTTCGCGGGCGCGGCCTGGGCCTTCGACATTCACATCATCGATGGGCTCGCGAACCGCCTCGGCTGGGCGCTCGCGCTCGGTGGCCAGGGCTTACGTCGCGCGCAGACCGGGATCGTGGGCAATTACGCGCTCACGATCGTCGCGGGTCTCCTGCTGGTGCTCGTGGCGTACGGCGGTTACGCCGCCGGGATCCTCGGCCGATGACGAACGTGCTGTCGCTGCTCGTCGTCATCCCGCTCGCGGGACTCGTCCCGCTCTTTTTCTTCCGCCGTGACGAGCGCGCCGCGAAGCAGGTCGCGATCACCACAACGTTCGTGGAGTTCTTGGTCTCGCTTTGGATGCTCACTCAATTCCACGTGCAGGCCGGCTTCCAGCTCGTCGAGCGACTCGAGTGGCTCCCGAGTCTTGGGATCAGCTATCTCGTCGGTGTGGACGGCATCTCCGTTTTCCTCGTCCCGATGACCACCTTGCTGACGTTCATCGCCGTCCTGTACTCGAGCGGCGGCGCGATCAAGACACGGATCGTCGAATACATGACGGCGTTCCTGTTGCTAGAGGTCGGTATGGTCGGGGTGTTCATCGCGCTCGACCTGTTCCTCTTCTACATCTTCTTCGAGCTGATGCTCGTGCCGATGTATTTGATCATCGGGATCTGGGGCGGCCCCCGGCGGATCTACGCGACGCTCAAATTCGTGATCTTCACGCTCGCAGGTTCGCTGCTCATGCTCGTGGGCATCGTCGCCGTCTACATCCAGTCGGCCGACGCCACGGGCTCGCGCACGCTCTCGCTCCCCGACCTCATCGAGCTGCGCGGCCGTTTTCCGGCGGACTTCCAGTTCTGGGTGTTCCTGGCCTTCGGGCTCGCGTTCGCGATCAAGCTGCCGATGATCCCGTTCCACACCTGGCTTCCCGACGCGCACGTCGAGGCGCCGACCGCGGGGTCGATCGTCCTCGCCGGTGTTCTCCTGAAAGCGGGCGGCTATGGTTTCCTCCGCTTCGGGCTGCCGCTCTTTCCACTCGGGGTCCAGGCCTGGCTACCGGTCCTCATCGTTCTCTCGGTCGTCGCGATCCTCTACGGGGCGACCGTCTCCGCGGTGCAGAAGGACCTCAAGAAGCTCGTCGCCTACTCCTCGGTGGCGCACATGGGCTTCGTCACGCTCGGCATATTCGTTCTCAACCTGCAGGGCGGCGTCGGCGCCGTGCTGCAGATGTTGAACCACGGTTTCGTGACCGGCGCGCTCTTCCTCTTCGTCGGCATCCAGTACGAGAAAACGCACCGGCGGATGATCGCTGACCTCGGCGGTCTCGCGAACATGTGGCCGCTCTTCACGACCTTCTTCGGCGTGTTCGTTCTCGCCTCGCTCGGACTGCCCGGCCTCAATGGTTTCGTCGGGGAGTTCCTTGTCCTCCTGGGGACGTTCGGCTTCTCCGGCGCGCCGCCGCTCGGTGGTCTCTTCTGGGGACCGCTCGCCGCCATCGGCGTCATCCTCGCCGCCGTCTACCTCCTCTGGATGTTCCAGCGCGTGATGTACGGTCCGGTGCGAGAGGCCTTCCGGTCGCTGCCAGACCTGTCGCGGCTCGAGATCGCGTGCGCGCTTCCGCTCCTGCTACTTACCGTGATCCTCGGCGTGGTCCCGCAGCCGTTCATTGCCTACATCGAGCCTTCGCTCGACCGGGTCATCCGCCTCGCAACCGACCCGTCCTTCACTGTGGTTGCATTTAGATGACGGCCGCTGATCTGGTCGCCGTCTACCCCGAGATCATCGTCACGGCGGTGGCGATGATCGCGCTCGTCGTCGATGCGCTGCTCGACCGCCGTCGCGCGGCGCTGGCGCTGCCGATCATCACGATCGCGGGGCTCGTCGTGGCGCTTGCGTCGGTCTTCAACTTCGTGCCAGCGGGCGCGTACTTCCGCGGATTCGTGACGATCGACGCCTTCACCTCGTTCTTCCGCGCGGTCTTCATCGTGCTCGCGATCTTCGCCGCGGCCGTTTCGCCCGCGTACCTGGCGCGCCGAGGCGTTCCGGCGGGGGAGTACTACGCGATCATCTGCTTCTCGACGGTCGGCGCGATGACCATCGCGCTGTCCTCGGATCTCATCACCCTTTTCGTCGGCCTCGAGACGATGACGATTCCCATCTACGTGCTCGCCGGGATTCAGCGGACGGACCGGTTCGCGAACGAAGCCGCGATCAAGTACTTCCTCCTCGGCGCGTTCAGCTCGGCCCTCCTTCTCTACGGGCTGGCGTGGCTGTACGGCGTCACGAAGGCCACCGACTTCGCGACGATCGCGAACGTCCTCGCCGCGCAGGGCATCGCGAACGGCCCGACGATCGTCGCGCTCGCCCTCATCACGGTGGGTCTGGGGTTCAAGGCCGCGATCGTTCCGTTCCACCAATGGACGCCCGACGCGTACGACGGCGCACCCACCCCGGCGACCGCGTTCATGTCGGTCGGCCCGAAGGCCGCCGCCTTCGCGGCGATCCTCCGTGTTCTCGTCGGCGCCCTCGGTCCACTCGGTGTGGACTGGAGCGCGGTTCTGGCGATCCTTGCGGCGGTCACGATGACGGGTGGGAACATCGTCGCGCTCGCGCAGACAAACACGAAGCGGATGCTCGCGTACTCGAGCATCGCGCACACCGGCTACATCCTCGCGGCGGTCGCGGCGGCGAAGGCTGGTCCGAGCGCCGGCGCGGCGGTCCTCTTTTACGTCTTCGCGTATGGAGTCATGAATCTCGGCGCGTTTGCGTGCCTTCTCTACTTCGACCTCGAGGGCACGCGCGGCGCGTCGCTCGACGAGCTGAACGGCTTCGGTCGGAGACAGCCGCTCGGTGCCCTCGCGTTCGCGATCTTTCTCGTGTCACTCACCGGGATCCCGCCGACCATCGGCTTCGTCGCCAAGTTCGTGGTGATCCAGCCGGTGCTCGATGCAGGCCTCGCGTGGCTCGCGGTAGTCATCGCGCTGAACGCCGTGCTCGCGGCCTTCTACTACCTGCGAGTCGTCGTCCACATGTACATGTACGAGGCCGAGGAGAAGGTGCCGCGGATCGTGTCGGGGCGCTCGCTGTCGGTCAGCCTGGGGATCGCCTCGTTCGCTGTGGTCCTGCTTGGGATCGTTCCGAACTCGATCTATCAGTGGGCTCTCGAGGCCGCGCAGCCGCTCGTTCGCTAACGGCGCGGCGGGACGTCGGCGCGCCGCGAAGGCAACAGCTGTTCGCCGACCCAACCCCCGACAGCGCCGATGACGAGCGCGATCCCGAGCGGCGCGAGCACCTCGGGAAAGTGCAGCGAGATGAGTCCGTTGAACTCCTCGACCGGTGCGGTCTGCGGACGGAAGGCCTGATGGAGCTGGGTCGCGATGATGCTTCCAACGAAGAGCGAAAAGAGGAACGCGACCGGCGCAGCGATCGCACCGCCCCTCCCGGCGATGAGGCCGGCGCAGAAGAGGATTGCGCCCGCCACACCCAGGAGGATGACCGGCGGCACCGGGAGCGGCTCCGTCAGCGCCCACCAGAACGCGAGTCCGACCGCGCTCGCCACCACCGAAGCAAACACGCGGGACCAGCTCACCGGCGTGCGAGCGCTCTGGCTCGAAGACCTTCGCCGAGCGCACCGGCCACCGCGCCGATGACCGCGTACGGCGCGATCGCGACGATGAGCGCGGTCTCGCCTTGAACCCTGTCAAACAAGGTCTGTCCCGCCGCGCTCGTACTTGTGAACGTCGCGATCCCGTAGAGGGCGACGCCGAGAACCACCGAAAGCGCACCGGCGAGCCACCCTCTGCGCCGGGACAAGAATCCGGCCCCGAGCGAAGCGAGCACGACGTAGAGAATCGCGGTGAGCACCACGACGCCCGGGATGAAGTAGAGGAACATCTGGGTCACGCCAGCGACGACCACGGCCAGGGCGAACCGCACGTTCAGGAAACGGTGGCGAACGCATGGTCCGCGCGATTGAGCGGCCGGGCCGATCCATCGTTGTCGATCACCGCGATGTCCTCGATGCGCACGCCGAACCGGCCGGGCAGGTAGATGCCCGGCTCGATCGAGAAAGTCATCCCCGGCTCGAGGATCTCGCGATTCCCGCGCACCAGATAGGGATGCTCGTGCCCGTCGAGGCCGATGCCGTGACCGGTCCGATGGATGAAGAACCGGCCGTACCCCGCTTCGTCGATGACGCGGCGTGACGCACCATCGACGGACTCGGCGGATGCGCCCTTTCGCGCGGCCGCGTAGCCGGCGTCCTGGGCTCGCCGCACGACGTCGTGGACTTTCTGCTCCTCGCTGCCTCCGCTCTTTCCCACATGCACCGTCCGCGTGATGTCGGAGCGATAGCCGCGCATCGCACCGCCGAAATCAAGGACGACCGTGTCGCCTTCCGCGATGCGGCGGTCGCCCGTGTCGTGGTGCGGGGAGGCCCCGTTCGCGCCCGAGGCGACGATCGTGAACCCGACCTCCTCGTGACCCTCGGAGCGAAGAAGCTCGGCGAGGTCCACTCCGATCTCGCGCTCGGTGCGACCCGCGAAGGGACGCTCGAGGATCCGCGCGTAGGCACGGTCGGCGGACTCGGACACCAGACGGAGCGCTTCGACCTCGGCCGCGTCCTTGCGCATCCGCAAACCGCGCGTGATCTCCGAGGCCACGGCGAACGCGCGGCGTGGGAGTGCCTGCTGGAGCCCCAAGACGAACGCCGCCCACATCTGATCGGCGACCGCGACGGTGCCGGAGGACCGGACGAGCGACGCAACCATCGCGTACGGGTCATCTGTTTCTTCCCACGTCGCGCGCGCGAGCTCGGGGGAGGCGACGGCGGCGCGTGGCGCCTCGAACGCCGGACACACGATGGTCGCCGTTCCGTCACGGTCGAGGACCAGACACGTCAGACGCTCGCTCGCGAAGATCTGGTAACCAGCGAGGTAGAAGAGGTCCGCGCCGGGCGACAGGAGGAGCGCGCCGAAATCCCGCTCGCGCAGCTTCGCGGCCGCGCGCGTTCGCCGCTCAGCGAAGCTCGCTCGTTCGCTCGGCATCCGTTCTGCATCCGAGAATAGCCGTATGCCGCGCTCGTTCACGGTACTTGCCGGAGTGGTGCTGCTCGCCACGGGGGTCGCTCTCGTCACGAGTGGCGGCCTGCCGCGCGCAGGCTCGGTCGCTCCGGTGGCCGCACCAGAAGCGACGGCCACGCCTCCGAGCGCGCAGGCGCCGACCGCGGTGGCGGCGACGGCGGCGCCGACGATCGGGCCTATCCCCGAGGGCTATCGGATCCAGATACCGCGCCTGGGGATCGCCCTGCCGATCGCGGAAGGTGACATCGAGCGCGACGTCATCGTCCAGCAGACTCCGGAGAATTTGGCGTTCCATTTCCCCGGCACAGCGATCCCCGGGACCTTCGGGAACAGCTACATCTACGCGCACGCCCGCCGCGGAATGTTCTTGTCGCTCTGGAACGCCCGCATCGGTGACCAGGTCTCGATCACCACGCCGGCCGGCATTGAACTCAAATTTGTAGTCACCGAGGTCCACCCCCGCGTTCCGCCGGAGGACACGAGCTGGGTGCAGCCCTCGGGCGACGAGCGGCTCACGCTGCAAACCTCGACCGGGCCGAACCGCGAGGATCCGCGTTTCGTGGTGATCGCCGCTCCGGCCTAGCGCTCGCTTCCTAGTCGTAACGATCTCGTATCGCGAGAAACCTCAGTGACAGAGCGATCAACCTTACGCACACGCTGTTTATTGGTCCGCGGCGTGTTCACGAAATCGACACATTCTGGAATCGGTCCTGCAAAGCGCGCCCACCGTGTTTCGAGAAGCGTTGGCTCGGGCGGGCCTAGCCGCATTCGTCTTTGCCTGCCTCGTGCCGTTCCCGCGGCCCACGGTCTCCGGACCGGTGCATCCAATATCGGTCGCTGAGGCTTTCGCGACCGTTTCGGGCGAGCCCGCGGGACTAGCGCCCGAGCGCGTCCGCGATGTCGCGCGCGGTGAGGTGCTCGGCGTGGAGGCCGCGCCGATCGCGACGGTCGAAGCACCGGTCGCGACGGCGAAGCCCACGCCGGAAGCGACTCCTGCGCCAGCTGCTCCGACGCCTGCGCCGCTCCTCGACCCGCCCACCGCGGGGATCGTCGTCGCTTCGTGGTACGGGCCCGGGTTCTACGGCAACCGCACGGCCTGCGGTCAGACGTACACGCCCGAGATCGTCGGCGTCGCTCACCGGACGCTGCCGTGCGGCACGCTCGTGGTGCTCGAGTACCGCGGACGCACCCTGACCGTGCCGGTGATCGACCGCGGTCCGTATATCGCGGGGCGCGCCCTCGATCTTTCGAGCGCGACCCACATCGCGATCGGCTGTCCCGACCTCTGCACGCTTTCGATGCGGGTCGGGCAATGAGTGTCCCCCGACCGTCCGCCTAACCGCCCGGGTACCCACCGGGCGGGCGAGCGCTGGCACACGTCTTGCTGCCAGTACTTGCCATCTAGCCCGGGCAGCACACGGCCAACTTGGATGGGCGAGAAAGGTTGTTTGCGATGACGCGGAACAAGGGAGCGATGACCGTCGCCGAAGCAGGTCGCCGCGGGGGTGCCACAACGGCGCAGCGCCACGGCCCGGAGTTCTACGAGCAGATCGGCAAGAAGGGCGGCAAGACCACCGCGCAGCGCCACGGCTCGGACTTCTACGAGCAGATCGGAAAGCAGGGCGGGCAAAAAGTGAAGGAGCTCTACGGGCCGCGCTTCTACGGGCGAATTGGAAAGATCGGCGGGGACACCGTTTCCGAGAAGTACGGACACGAGCACTTCGAAGAGATCGGCAAGAAGGGCGGACAGAAAGTCGCCGAGCTCATCGCGAGAGGCAGGCAGGCGAATAACGACCTTCGTTGACGGCACGCTGAGCGACCGAGGAACCGAGGCGCGTATTACTTTGGGCGCGCATGATCCGATTCCGATCGCGATCCATCCTCGTTTCCCATTGACACGAATGGGGCGCTCTATATCGTCGCGATCTGTACGCGGAGGCCCCGTTCCGGGGCCTCTTTGTACCGAGAAGCGAACGACCCGAAGAGTCGTAGAGGGAAGGGCAGTGAATCAGGTCGCGGCGCCGCTTGTGGCCGTCGAGTGGGAGGACATCACCGCCTACTCGCGGACTGCGCTCCCCGAGGATTTCGAACCATACCGTCTGCGGAAGCTGACCTGCGGACTTCTGTGGAAGGACACCCCCGAGTACGTTGTCGTCGTCGGCGACTATGACATCACTAACGAGGGCCGCGACTATCGGCACAACGACTTCCACATCATTCCCCGTGGCGTCATCCGCCAGGTGACCTACCTGCGCGAGACCTCGAGCCCTCTCGTTTCGCTGCAGGGCGAAGCCAGCTAAAGACCCCCTAAGAAACCGCCGCAAAACAAAACCTCTCTGCCCGCCGGAGCGTATCTAGGGATACGGAAACCGAATCGGCCGATCGAACGTATTGGAACAAAGGATCGGTCTTTGCCGTTTCCCTGGTGGAGGTTTCGCGCTAGATGGCCCTTCGAGCTGAGCTTTACTGCTATTTCTGCGGGCACGGCCTGGGCGAGGTGCTCGTACCCACGAGCGCGCGCCGGCCGACCGTCGAGCAACTGCGCACCGCATATGACAATGTCCGCGGCCGCGAGGCGCCCGTCTGGAACGAGGGCGACCAGCCGCTTTGCCCCCGGTGCGGCGGGCAGCTTTTCCTCGAGCGTTTCGAGCACGAGGTAATCCGCGCCAACGAGCGTCGCACGCTTAAGCGCGCGAGCTGAGTTAGCGCAAGCCGCGGCCGCTCACCTTCTCGGTGCAGCGCGCGGTTTCCACGCTGGTCGGAGTTCTCGCTGGCTATGTGTTGGCGCGGCGTGTGCTCGCCCGGGGCGTTCGGTCAACCGCCGCGCTGACCGATCGTCAGCGCGAGGTGCTGCGCGCGGTCGCGGGCGGCCTTTCGACGAAGGAGATCGCTAACCTCCTCGGGATCACCGAGGCCAGCGTGAACACGCACATCCGCCGAGCGCGAACGATCCTCGGTGTGCCGACGCGAGCGGCCGCCGCCGCCCGCGTCACCGGTCACGTGGTCGTGGTGCCCTCGAGGCCCAGACGGTCGGCGGCTTCGTCCATCGCGCGCACGACCTCGACCACGAGATCGTCGAAGGGCATGCCCATGTCCTCGGCGCCCTTCAACATCATGTCGCGGCTCACGGCGCGCGCGAAGGCCTTGTCCTTCATCTTCTTCCGGACGGACGTCGGCTCGACGTCGCGCACCGCCTTCGACGGTTTCACCAGCGCGACCGCGGTCACGAACCCACAGAGCTCGTCGACCGCGTAAAGGGTCTTCTCCATCGCCGTCACCCGAGGGATGCCGGTGTGATCGCCGTGGCTCTGAATCGCGTGCACGATGGGGCCCGGCACGCCGGCCTGCTCGAGGATCGGTTTGCCGTTCTGCGGATGCCCCGCCGGATCGCGTTCGTAATCGAAGTCGTGGAGCAGTCCGGCGATCGCCCAGGTCTCCTCGTTCTCGCCGTTCCGCCGCGCGAAGTGGCGCATCGCGGCCTCGACCGCAAGACCGTGCTTGCGAAGGCTCTCCGACTTGGTGTGCTCGCATAGCAGGTCCCAGGCCTCATCACGCGTCACCGGCACACCTCCCGCGCGATCCTAGCGAACGCGTTACCGTCGGCGGGTGACCGGCTGCGGCTGCCTGGTGCTCATCGCCGGCATCGTCACGCTTCTGGTGATCTTCATCCGCGGGTCCTTCGACGCCGGGGAGCCGATCGACACGGCCGCCGCGCTCGTCGTCGCCGCCGCGCTAGTCATCGAGTGGCGGCAGCGGGAACGGTCCGCGAACCATCTCGTACGCGCGCGCCGCGCGTAGGACCGTCGCCTCGTCCCACATTCGTCCGGCGAATTGCAGGCCGACCGGGAGGCCGTCGGGATCCGTTCCGCAGGGCACGGAGATCGCCGGCTGGCCGGTGAGATCGAAGATGCGCGTGACGCGCGTCCATTCGCTCGGCCGTCCGATCTCCTTCGCCTCTTCGATCGTCCAGGCGCGCGTCGGCACGGTCGGCATCGCCAGCACGTCGACCCCATCCAGGTCGCGGTCGGCTGCCCCCGCACGCGCCTCGAGCAGGAGCCGCATCGAGCGCGCGTATGTGTCCGCATCGACGTCGCCTTGCGACGCGAGGCGCGCTCGAACGAGCGGGCCGTACTCCGCCGCCCGGCCCGGGAATGCTCCCTCGTGGTACGCGCGCGCCTCGATGCCCAGGATCGCGCTCGCCGCGTTCGCGTACTCCGCGGCCCGTGGCCACCGGATCTCGCGAACGTCGGCGCCGGCGCGTGCGAGGGTTTCGATCGCCGCACGAACCGCCCGCGCGATCGCCGCATCGCACTCCTCCCAGACGTGATCGGTCGGCACGCCGACACGCAGCCCGCGCGCGCTCCGTTCGATCCCGGCGAGGAGGTCCGGGACGGCGCGGTCAGCGGAGATCGGATCGCGCGGGTCGTAGCCCGAGATCGCCTGGGTCGCGATGGCGACATCGCGCACCGTGCGCGCCAGCGGCCCGGGGTGATCGAGGGACCACGCCAGGGGAACGGCTCCGAAGAGGCTCGCGCGCCCGTACGTCGGCTTCAGGCCGACGCAGCCGCAGAGGGCGGCCGGGATGCGAATGCTTCCGCCCGTGTCGCTGCCGAGCGCCGCATACGCCTCGCCGGCGACGACGGCCACAGCCGAGCCGCCGGACGAGCCGCCCGGGATCTTCGTCGTGTCCCACGGGTTGTGCACGTCGCCGAAATGCGGGTTGACCGAGCTGATGCCGTACGCGAACTCATGCAGCCCGAGCTTGCCGAGGAGCACCGCGCCGGCTGCACGCAGCTTGCGCACGACCGTCGCGTCCTCCTCCGGAATCCACGTCGCGAGGATCCGCGATCCCGCCGTCGTGCGGATCCCTTTGGTCGCGAAGAGGTCCTTGACCGCGACCGGGATGCCGTGCAGCGGACCCCGGTACCGTCCTGCGGCGATCTCGCCTTCCGCTGCGCGCGCCTCGGCGCGTGCGAGGTCGGCTGTCACCGTCACGAACGCGTTGAGGCGGGGCTCGACCGCTTGGATCCGCGCGAGACAGGCCTCGGTCAGCTCCACCGGCGAGACGCGCCGCTCGCGGAGGAGCGTCGCCGCCTCCTCGAGCGAGACGTTGATGGTCTGGCCGGCGACAGGCACGGACAACCGAGGACTAGCGGCTTTTCTCCGTTTGCCGTGCGGCGCGCGAGCGTAGGGCGAAGACCGCGCCGAGGATCACCGCGACCGCCGTCCCGGCGATGAGCGCCTCGAGCGTGCCGGTGCCCGCATCGGGCGAGATACCGAAGAGCTCCTCGATCCAGTCCACGTGTTCGTTCCTCCCCGAGAGCTTTGGGTTCGCATCATCGCATTTCGTGCCCGATCGGGCGCCGACGGGTCAGGCCGGAACGGCCTCCACCACGATGTTGCCGGCGTTCACCGTGAGGGACGTGACGCGCATCCCCGAAGGGATGTTCGACGCAAGCACGCGCGCAAATGTGTCGGCAACGTCCTGCTTTGTGGAATCGGGAAGGCCCAGACCGGCGAACGTCGCCGACTCGACCTTCGCGGCCGCCGCGCCGTTCGTGACGAGCGGAGAAGCGACGACCACGATCTGCCCGCCGACGATGAAGGCGCGACCGGTCGCGGTCAGCGTGAGCCTTCCCGGTTCGAGCCTGATCCTCGGATCGGTCACTGTGATCCCGCTCACGCTCATTGGCATGTAGCTCTGGGCGGCCTTGGTCAGCTCCTGCTCGCTGAGCGTCACTGTGACGGCGCGAGGACCGCTCGGCGGGGCCGTCGGCGCGCGGGACGCGACGGGCCGATCGCTCTCGCGGACGGCCGGCGAGTTCGGGGAGGCGGAGGGCGCGAATTGTCCGAGAGCGGCCATGCCGACGATGAGCACGGCGAGTGTCGCGACGAGGGCGGCGAGAGCACGCATCGCTAGACGTTAATGGGAGAGCGGATCGACGACCCGGCCGTTCTCCTTGACTTCCCAGTGGACGTGCGGCCCGGTCGTCGCACCGGTCATGCCGATGAGCGCGATGGGTTGCCCGCGCGCGACGCGGTCCCCGATGGAGACGAGCGCCGCGGACGTGTGGTAGTAGCAGCTCTCGAACCCTTCGGCGTGCTGCACGCAGACCCGGCGTCCGCCGACCTGGACCCAGCCGGCCGCATCGATGACGCCGTCGTCCGCAGCCACGATGATCGAGCCGTAGGGCGCGGCGATGTCGATGCCGGTGTGGTGTCCCTGGAAGAACTGGCTGACCGCGCCGGAGACAGGCCGGACAAAGCGGCGCGAGGCGTCCTCGATGCGGGTCAGGCGCGAGCGCGCGACCGGGTCGGCGCGCAGGTCGACGCCCTGCCCGCTCGCGACGCCGCACCGATAGAGCTCGAGCTGCGTCTCGTACAACCCAGTCCGGCTGACGCCCGAGAACCAGCGGCCGTCCGGGCTGAACGAGCGCGTTCCGAAGAGATTCGGGAGCGTCGCGATCCTCTTATCCCCTTCGTCGGTCGGGTCCCACACCGGTATGCGATCGAACACGTTTCCGCCGGGCACGGTCGCGGACACCATGCCCACGAGGAGATGTCCGTCGGCGGTCCACCCGTGCACCGTGCCGGTGAAGGTCGAGAGAGGCGCTGATTGCTCTCCGATCGCGTCGATGAGCGCGAGCTTGTCGTTCGAACGAACGAGAAGGGTTTCGCCGTGGGGCGCCCACTCGGTGAACGTCGTATCCGGATCGTCGAGCTTGGTCATCCCGCCTGTGGCGGTCACGCCGACGTACCGCTCCGTGGTGCCATCGAGCGAGTAGCGCGTGACTGTGAATCCTGTCGCGTCCGCGCTGAAGTACGAATCGTCGCGCGGATAGCGCGGGATGAGATCCGGATCGACGTGGGCGATCGTTCGCGCGACCCCCTCGTGCCAGAGGCGGATCTCATCCGCGTACCAGAAGTAGAGGTCGTCGCCGTTCCATCGCACTTCTGGAGAGGACGCCTCGATGGTCCCGGCGATCGTGCCGTCGAGATTCACGTACAGGTAGCCATCGTCGCGCCAGTAGGAGAGATACGCGCCGGATCCGGACCATTGCGGGTGGCTGCCCTGTCCGATCTCCTGGACCCTCCCGCTCCCCAGGTAGTAGACGCTGAGACGGAGCTCCTCCTCGTAGCCGGTGATGGTGGTGCGCGAGGGGATCACGGCGATGCGCGACATGGCAACCGCGTTTGAGTCGGGCGACCACGCGATGTTGGTGACGTTATCGAGCGCGGGGATCGTCGCGCGGTCGGTGCAGCGCAGCATGTCCACCGGAGCCGACGCGTGGCGCGGATGATCGTCGGCGAGAACGATGTCTGCGCTCGGGACCTCGTTTGCTCGGGCTCGCGCGCATCCGGAGAGGACGACGACAAGCATGCAGATAGCCGCGAGACCCTTCCCCCTGCTCACGCGATCGATTAAATATGCGGATCGTCGACTGGGGAAGGGCCCGTGCGTATCGAATCGAAAAGTTACTCGAGCGAGCGACCGAGCGACGCGTTACGCGCGCGCTGACGACGAGCGCATCGCGAGGACAAAGACCGCACCGAGCACCAGATGGATGAGGAGTCCTCCGGCAGCTTGCGTAGGAAGATCGCCGACGACGATCTCGTAGCCGTTGATGAGCAACTCGAGCGCTTGTACGACCACGTTACCGACGAGAAGCGCGCGAAGCGCGCGGCCGGTCGCGTCCCGCGCCATCCAGTTGATGACGCCAAGACCAATGAGCGTCGCGCCGACGTCCCGCGCGAGGACCTTGGCGGCGACGGGAGTGGCGACGCCGAAGCCGGCGAGCATCGACTCCGGCGAGACGAAGAGCGCGAGCCCGAAAATCAGCGCGGCGACGCCGCCGATCGTGAGCGCGAGGCGGGGACTCACGGCGGGAGACTACTCGCCCTCGTTCCAGCTCGGATCCCCGTGGACGAGTTCCGGCGTTGAACACCGTAATCCCGCAACCATCGAATGTCGTACCCGCTCTCGCGATGACGCTTGTCCAGTCTGGCGGTCCCGACCGGGATCGGGCCAGAATATCGAACCCTCGGTGCGATCGGAGTAGAGGGCATCGAAGACCTCGTTCGCCTGACGGGCACGGTGACCTGAATCACGAGCAGCCGTGGTTTGGCCACATGTCATGAGTTCGCGGTCCACGAGTCGCGGAGAGTTCGGATAGGCGACGCCGCCACGGCGATGAACGGCAGCACCGCGACGCTGGCAGCGAAGAACATCGCTTCGCGCAGGCCGAATGCTCCTGCGAGTGCGCCCCCGAGAAGGGTTCCAAGCGGGAATGCGCCGGTCCCGGCGGTTGTGGTCAGGCCGATAACGCGTCCTTGCAGCCGGTCCGGTACAAGTGCTTGCCTGACGCTCGTCGCTGACACGCCATAGAGCGAGCGCGCGAGACTCTCGAGGGTCCAGCCCACGGTGACGAACACGATCGCGGTCTGTCCGGTGGCGGTGGCCATCAGGAGGGTCGCCGGGCCGAACAGGAAGAAGGACGCGACGACAACACGCCCCACCCCGGCGCGCTGAGCGATCCTGTGCGCGAACGCCGCGCCAATCACTCCGCCGACTTGTCCGAGCGAGAGAACTACGCCGAGGGTGCCCGGCATCAGCCCGAGCACTCGCACCGCGTAGACGATCACGATCGCCCACAGAAGACCCAAAGCGAGATTCGCAAGAGCGTGCCCGACCAGGAGCGGCCGCAGGTATGGGTCGGAGAGCAGGTACCTTGCAGCCTGGCGAAGTTCAGTTCGCAGCGATGTCATCTTCGGCTGCGGCTCGCGCTGGACCTGGTCGCGTGCGTTGGCTGAGGCGATGAGCGATCCAGAGATGAGGAAGGAGGCGGCGTCGACCACGATCGCCATCGGCGCGCTGAGAAGCGTCACGAGGGCGCCGCCGATGCTCGGGCCCGCCGCCTGCGCCACGACGATCGCCGCCTGCAGTTTCGCATTCGCCTCGACCAGTTGCACACGCGGCACGACGGAGGGCAAGTAGGCCCCGGATGCGATGTCGAAGAGAACGTTGAGCGAGCCACCGATGAGCGCGACCAGGTAGAGCTGCGGGAGACTGAGCACGCCGAACACATACGCGACCGGCACAGACGCAAGCACGACGGCCCGGCCGAAGTCCGCGGCGACCATCACCGGACGCCGCTGCACACGATCGAGCCAGATACCGGCCGCGATCCCGAGCGCAAGATTCGGGACCGTTGCCGCCGTCGCCAACGCGGCGACCTCGAATGCGCTCGCGTGAAGCACCAGAATCGCCGTCAGCGGGAGCGCAAGGAGAGTCACCTGAGTGCCCGCAGCACTGATCCCTGCGGCGGTCCACAGCCGCACGAAATCGTGGTGCCGCCAGAGTCCCGCCGGCCGCCATGCACGCACTTTCTTCGCGAACTCTTTCCCAGTCATGCGAGCGCGCTGTCTGCAGCGACTCCGGCCCGGCGGCCGCGGTGGAAGCGCCAATTGAGCGTCGCGATCCGTGAGGGCCGGATCATCTGACAAGTTCGATACTGCGGTCCCGACCGGATTCGAACCGGCGATCTCGTCCTTGACAGGGACGTATGCTAGGCCGCTGCACCACGGGACCAATCAAGAAGAAAGCGCGCTTTCGCGCTCTCCCCTCACTCCATTATGAAGAAAAAGAGGCGGCGAGTGCGCTTCCTTTCACTCGCCGCCCCGCCGGTGTGGCCCAACTGATGTTCAGCTCGCTACGAGGAGCTCTCCCCGCAGCGGCTGGTCCCCAACGCGCACTTGCCGCGCGACCTCGTTCGCGATACGGCTCGTCTTCGCGAGGCCGCTAAGCGCGAGGTCAAGACCGACCTCGCGGAGCTCCTCGTATCCGAGTCCCCGATAGAGCTTGTTCGACGCCACGTAACACATCTCGTCATACAGGAACGGCCATTCCACAGCTCGCCGCGACAAGCAGAACGAGATGAAATCGATCGCTACCTGTGCGACTCGCTCTTCGGGCACCCCTTCCTTCCCCTTCGCCTTGTCGGCCCCGCGCATCATCGTCACGTCGTCGTCCGCGAACAAGACGATCTGTCCACGAACTTCTCCACAGACTTCTCCACAAACCCGCACCGCGTAATCCACAGCAAAATCCACACGTGTGGTGGTCATCGGAACCTCTGTCCGCTGAAGCGACGACGCTCTTTTGCTTCGCGGGCGCCCGCACGATCGAGTGCGCCGTCTCCGAAACGGGCGCGAACCGCGTCCAACGCGGCGTTGAGACGCGCGTGACGCGCGGCGTCGAACAATCCGAGTTGCTCTCCCGCGGTCACGCCCGAGACCGAAACGCCGACGAGCCTGACCGGACTGGTGCGGCCGCCTTCGCGGTCCTCGGCCAGCGCCTGGCGTAGGAGCTGTCGAGCGATTCGGTAGATGGTGACGTCGTCATCGGTTGACTCGCGAAGCGTGCGCTGTCTTGTTCGAGTCTCGAACGGAGCGACGCGCAACGTCATGGTTATCGTTCGGCCCCGCAGGGTGTGATCGCGTAGCCGGCGGCCGACGCCTTCCGAAAGGCGGAGGAGCGTCGACTCGATCTTTGCCGGATCGAGGGTGTTCTGGTCGAAGGTGTGCGAATGGCCCACCGACTTCGGAATGTGCTCGCTGTGCACCTCGCCCTCGTCGATCCCGTTCGCACGCTCCCAGATGTCGGCTCCATGCTCTCCCAGACGGCTTTCGAGCACCGAGCGGTCGAAGGCCGCCAGCTGGCCGATCGTCCGAAGGTCCCAACCGCTCAGAACTTCGCGCGTCCGGGGACCCACCCCCCAGAGCCGTTCCAGCGGAAGCGGCGCGAGGAACGCGGCCTCGCCGCCGGCCGGCACGACAACGAGACCGTCCGGCTTGCGGAGATCGGAGCCAACCTTCGCGCAGAGCTTGTTCGTTGCGACGCCGACGGACACCACCAGACCGCAGCGTTCTCGCACCGCCCGCTTGATCTGCGCGGCCATGGCGATCGCTCCGCCGAAGAGATGCTCGGTCGCGGTGACATCGAGGAACGCCTCATCCAGGGAGATTGGCTCAACTAGCGGTGTCTGCTCCTCGAAGATCGCCATGACCGCGTCGGACGCCTCGAGGTACCGATCGAAGTTGCCCGGGACGTAGATTCCATCCGGGCAGAGCCGTCCGGCGATCGCAAGAGGCATTGCGGAGCGGACGCCGAACGCACGCGCCTCGTACGAGGCGGCCATCACGACCCCTCGTTCGTTTGGGCCGTCGCCGCCGACGATCACCGGCTTGCCGCGGTACTCCGGATGATCGCGCTGCTCGACGGATGCGTAGAACGCGTCGAGGTCGCAGTGCAGGATCGCGCGCGTCATGCGAACCGCACTCCGACGGTTTTCGCCTCCGGCGCGAGAAACGAGAGCAGCGCACGGGCCTCGGTCGCGACGGCCGCCCGCTCTTTCGGTGCGAGGCGCCTGAATGGCGACACGCGCAACACGGCCTCGTCCCTCGTGTGGGTGAGGGCCCAGGTCCCGGCCGCGAAGCCATCCACCATCACCACGGCCTCGACGATCGCGTTCTTTGCGTAGACCGCGCGCCGATGAGCCGGCGCGATGACGCGGTCGCGGTGCTGGTAGCTGATGAGGAGCTCGTCGTACCGTGGGAGAAAGCGGACCGGGGCCGGGAGATCGGCGGCGGGACGCGGGGCCCGCGGGAGGTCGTACAGCACGCGGCCGTCCCCGTCGCTGAAGGTCCTGAGCTTCGGAGCGATCCGCTCGAGCGTCGGACGAACGCGGGGCGGTACCTGCCCCGCGAACTTGGCGATATCCGCGAGTGTGGCCGGCCCGAACGCGGCGAGACCGCGCCGCACCAGGATCTCGAGGGCGTCGTTCTCGGACGGGCGCTCTCCCTCCGCGATCCAGTGCCGCGCGGCGACGTACGGCGCGTCCGTGCCGCCGTAGCCCCAGTGCCCGCCGGGCGGGGCGCTCACCAGGTCCGCATGCGCACTCACGAAGCGCCAGACGAGCCAGTTGAACGGACCCCCCAACTTTCCTCCGATGCGCGCCCGGAGGTGCTCGAGCACCTCCTCCTTCGGGCGAGGGTGGCGGGCGAACTCGATCGCGAGGGCGGCGACCTTCTTTGGGTCGACGCCGCGCCCGATCTGGAGGCGATTCCACGCGCCGCGTTGCAGGTCCTGCGTCGCGACCGCGTACGCGTAGAAATCGCGCGCGGAGACGAGATGAAGGGTGCCGCGCATGAGCCTTGCGCGGATCACCTCGTGCCGTTCGATCGCCGACCAGAGCTTCTCGCGTCGAAAGCCTTCGAGTCGTGACCACAGCGCGATGTACGGTGACGGCGCCCACTGCGCCTGCAGCGCCGCGAGACGCTCGATCGCCGCGACGACGCCGATCCGCGCGCGCTCGAGGAGCAGCTGCCGCGCCAGCATCGCGCGGTTCAGCTCTCGGAGGGTCAGGACGGGCCGCTCCTGGCCGCTCGGCTTTGTCATCCGCGCACCGCGTGGGTCTTTGAGTCGGGAGCGTAGAAATGGACGAGCTTCTCGCCCTCATCGACGAGCGCGGCCCGGTCGGCGCGGGCCAGCGGCTTGAATGGCTTGAGCTCCAAAACCGATTCCTTCGGCCGTACCGCGATCGTCCAGCGGCCCGCGACGAAGCCGTCGATGAGGAAGGTGGGCCAGACCTCTGCCGAAAAGATCACTTGCTTGCGGAAGGCCTCGGGCAGAACGCGGGTCCGCTCGGGCGCCGCGTGGCCGAGGATCGCGGCATCGAACCGCGCCAGGAATCGCGGCGGGGCGACGACCTCGGCGGACGGGCGCGGCGCGCGGGCGAGGTCGATGAGCTCGCGGCCCCGGTCGTCCGCGAATCGGCGCAGGTCCTTCATGCCCGCGAGCGCCGCTCGGATGTTCGGCACGCGGACGCTGCTCCAGGTCGCGATGTCGGCGACGGTGGCGGGTCCGAAAGCGCCGAGGTGCCGTCGCACGACGAGCTCGTACGCGGCCGCGGGTTTCGCCGCCTTTCGCAGTTTGGCTGGCGGGGCCACGTGCCGGCCGAGCTGCCGGTGGTCGAAATGCGCCCCCGCTGCCTCCCAGATGAGCCCGCTCGTGGCTACCGCGGCCCAGCTGAACCAGTTGCGGAGCCGCTCGTTCTTCGCCGCGCTCGGTGGCAGGTGGTCGGCGATGAACTCCTGGATCTCAACCCGCGTGCGTGGCGTCTTGGCGGCGAAGGTCATAACAGAGCGGTGGAGCTTGTCGAGATCCGCCAGCGCCGGCCCGCCAGGTGGTCGCCACGCACCGAAGCGTCCTTCCATCGTCGCCAGCGAGTACGCCGGGTACTCCCGCGCAGAGACGAGGTGCAGCGTCGCCCGCATGAGGGTCGCCTTGACGATCTCGCCGCGGTCGATCGGTCGCGTCAGGTCACTGCGCTCGAATCCCGAGAGCCTCGACCACAGCGCGACGTACGGGGAGGGGGCCCACTGGCCCTGAAGGCAAGCGAGGCGCTCGACGGCGTCGACCACGCTCAGCCGCTGGCGTCTCAGCAGAAACTGACGCGCCAGGAGCGCGCGATTCAGCTCACGAAGGGTGAGCGAGGGAACGCGTGCGGGCATCGATCGATGAAACTAGGACAGTTTGCGGATGACGCCGATGACCTTCCCTTGGATCTGCACCTCGCGCGCGAAGATTGGAGACATCGCGCCGTTCGCGGGCTGCAGACGGATGCGGTCCTTCTCTTTGTAGAAGCGCTTCAGCGTCGCGACGTTGTCCTCGAGCAGCGCCACGACGATGTCCCCATCGCGCGCGGTGCTCTGCTCCTGCACGACGACGAAGTCGCCGTCGTCGATGTGATCCTCGATCATCGACTTGCCGCGAACGCGAAGGACGAACGTCTCTCGACCGCGGCCCGCGGCGAGCTCGCTTGGGAGTCCGATCGTTTCGGAGCGCTCCTCGTACGCGTGGATAGGCTGGCCTGCCGCGATCTCGCCGATGACAGGGGCCTGGACGACCCGACCGCCGTTCATGCCGGGGAGACTCAGCGCTCGCGACCGGGTGGCCTCCTTGTTGAGGCGCCCGTCCTTCTCGAGCTTGGTGAGGTGGTGGTGGACGGCTGATGTCGAGGCGAGGCCCACGGCCTCGGCGATCTCGCGGACGCTCGGCGGATAGCCGTGCTCGGAGACAGCCTCACGGATGAACGCCAGGATGCGGTCCGCCCGCTGCTGGTCTTGCTTTGTCACGCTTGGCCGTCAGGTTAACCGAACGGATGTTCAGTTGTCAAGCGCGCTC
>Ga0209806_1000567_pt1 | contig 25313 bp, 27 predicted proteins | sample GraSoiAngelo_152_FD_186166 | JGI IMG/M metagenome (GOLD analysis project Ga0209806, IMG submission 186166) | Grasslands soil microbial communities from the Angelo Coastal Reserve, California, USA - 14_1009_12_30cm (SPAdes) (version 2) | ecosystem: Environmental > Terrestrial > Soil > Grasslands ... | reverse complement strand
GGCTCGAGGCGTCGTAGCCCGGACGCGCGCGCTCGATGAGCATCGCGCGGCGTGCGCGATCGTGCCGCAGCAGTCGCACGGCGCCGTGACCGGCCAGCAAGGCGAGCGCGTCGGCCTCGTGATCGGCCTCGTCGTCCTCGACCGGTACGACTTTCAGGATCGCCTCATCGCCGGCGAACGCGACGTACGAGAAGCGGCCTGCGGCGACCATCTCGCCCAGCTCGACGTTCCACTCTGCCGCGACCTCGTGCGCCGTGGCGGCAAGCCGCGAGCGCACGCGATCGTTGATTCCCCAGGGCGCAGCGGCGAGCCACGCGCTCTCGCCCTCGGTCACTTCGCGCTCCGGGGGCCCCTTTCGCTGGCCCGGGCCAGGACGAACAGAACGTCCGACAGTCTGTTCAGCCAGGGAAGAAGGTCCTCGCCCGAGACGTAGCCGGCGTCGACGCATTCGACGACGCGACGCTCCGCTCGGCGGGCCACCGTGCGGGCATGATCGAGGCTCGCCGCGAAGCGGTTCTCGCCGGGTATGACGAAACGTCCTTCGATCGGCGTGCGTTTCTTGACCATCTCGAGGACCTTCTCGAGCCGCGCCACCGCGGCTCCGTCAAGGCGCTCCTTCAGGCGACCGAGGTCGTTCCGCGGGGTGGCGACCTCGGCCATGACCAGATACAGGCCGCGCTGCAGCTCGAGGAGCTCGCGGCCGAGACTCGAGCGCGGCGCGAGCGACCGCGCCAGGCCGAGGACAGCCTGCGTTTCGTCGAGATCGCCGAGCGCCTCGATCCGAGGATCCGTCTTGCGAACGCGCTCCTTGCCGAACAGCGATGTCTCACCGGCGTCGCCGGTGCGGGTGGCGACTCGCGCCGAGGGCCGTCGGCGGGCGGGCACGCTCGACAGTCTGGCCGCTCCGGTCACGCTATGCTCGACCAGTCCCGCGAAGCTTCCCGCGGGGTTTTGATGGAGGGACCGATGCCGACGGGTCGAGGCGAGGCCAAAGACAAGAACAGGAAAAAGAAGTCCAAGGAGCAGCTCGAACGCGAGCTGAAGAAGAAGGGCGTGGCGCAACCGGTCCAGCCCATGGCCTTCGAGATCGTGAAGCCGAAACGGAAAGAAAAAGAGAACTGGTGACAAGCCACTCCGGCAAAAACGGAGGGGAGCGGGGCGGCGCCGGTGTGAAGCAAGCCGGCGCCGCTCTTTTTGGGAGCGCTAAGGAGCAGAAGGTGGCTGTGACAGAAAAGTCGAGAGCGATCGAGCAGGCGATCCAGCAGATCGAAAAGCAGTTCGGGAAGGGCTCGATCATGAAACTCGGCGCCCACGCCGGGGAGAAGATCGACGCGATCTCGACCGGCTCGCTCGCCGTGGACATGGCCCTCGGCGTGGGTGGCTTCCCGCGGGGACGCGTGGTCGAGATCTATGGCCCCGAGGCCTCCGGCAAGACCACGCTGGCGCTCCACGCGGTCGCCTCCGCGCAGAAGACCGGCGGAACGGCCGCCTTCATCGACGCGGAGCACGCGCTCGATGCGGCGTGGGCGCGCACCTGTGGCGTCAGCACCGACGATCTGCTCATCTCGCAGCCGGACAACGGCCAGCAGGCCCTCGAGATCGCCGACACGCTCGTGCGGTCCGGCGCCGTCGACATCGTCGTCATCGACTCGGTCGCGGCCCTCGTGCCGCGCGAGGAGATCGAGGGCGAGATGGGCGATGCGCACGTCGGTCTCCAGGCGCGGCTCATGAGCCAGGCGCTCCGCAAGCTCACCGGAACGATCTCCAAGACCAAGACGACCGTGATCTTCATCAACCAGCTGCGCGAGAAGATCGGAATAATGTTCGGGAACCCGGAGACCACTTCTGGTGGCAGGGCGCTCAAGTTCTACGCGTCGATCCGGATCGACATTCGCCCGATCGAGCCGATCAAGCAGGGCGATGTGGTGATCGGCCGTCGCGTGAAGGTCAAGGTGGTGAAGAACAAGGTGGCGCCGCCCTTCCGGATCGCCGAGATCGAGATCCTCGCGAGCGAGGGCATCTCTCGCGAAGGTGGCCTCATCGATATGGGTATCACGACCGGCGTGCTCGACAAGTCCGGCGCGTGGATCAACTACGGCAAACAGCGCATCGGCCAGGGTCGCGAGAACGCGAAGCAGTTCCTCCGCGACCACCCTGAGGTCGCCGCCGAGATCGACGCGAAGGTGCGCGACGGCAGCCTGACGGCCGGAGCTGACAGCCCGAACGGTGAGGAAGCCTAGCTCCCCGGCGAAGCCCCTCGGAAGCCCGTACGAAGCCGCGGTCGAGTTCCTCGCGACCCGACCACGAAGCCTCGCCGAGATCCGTCGACATCTGCGCGGAAAGCGCTACGACGAGGAGGCTGTCGACGGCGCGATCGACAAGCTCCGCGCGCAGCGCTATGTCGACGACCTCGATTTCGCTAAGTACTGGGTCGAGCAGCGCTCGCGGTTCCGCCCGAAGGGCGACCGCGCCCTCGTAGCGGAGCTCACGAACAAGGGCGTCTCGCGCGAAACGATCAACGAGGCGCTTGGCGAGATGCCGGCAGAGAGCGAGGGCGACCGTGCTCGCCGCGCGGTTGCCCGTTCGCTGTCGCGGTGGCAGGCGCTCGATGCGCCAGAGCGCAAGCGAAAGGTCCACGCGTTCCTTGTCGCGCGCGGATTCAGCTACGACGTCATCGACGAAGTGATCCGCGCCGAAGAGCCGAACGCATAGCGTCATAGACTCGCTGACGATCCAGTCAGGCGATAGGGGGAGGCCCATGCGCAAGTTCCTCGTGCTTCCGTTGACCGTCGCGTTGCTCGTCACGATCACCGCGCTCGCGGGCGCCGCCGGTGTGTCGCATCTCGTGAATACCGGTAGTCCGATGACGCCGTTCTCGGAGAACAAGCAGAACGAGCCGGCCGTCGCGATCGACGCGAATCACCCGAACGTGCTCGCCTCGGGTGCGAACGACAACATCGACCTGGAGGCCTGCAACGCCGCAAACGACACGACCTGCCCGTTCACCAGCGGGGTGGGCGTTTCAGGCATCTACTTCTCATTCGACTCTGGCAAGACCTGGACGCAGCCGACGTACACCGGCCTCAGCGCGCGTAGCTGCCAGGGGGCACCCGGACCTTCCGATCCGGCATGCACGCCTGCGGTCGGTCCTATCGGCACGCTCCCTTGGTACTTCGAGAATGGCCTCGTCGCCGATGGCGACCCGGCCGTCGCGTTCGGCCCGAAGCAGGGCGCGAATGGGACCTTTTCGTGGGCGAATGGCTCGCGCCTGTATTACGCGAACCTCACCTCGAACCTGAGCGCCCTCCGTTCCGACGCCGAATTCAAAGGCTTCGAGGCGATCGCCGTCTCCCGGACAGACAACGTGCAGGCGGCTGCCGCAAACGACAAGAGCGCCTGGATGCCGCCGGTGATCATCTCGAAGCAGTCCTCGACAACGTTCTCCGACAAGGAGCAGATCTGGGCGGACAACGCTTCGTCCAGTGCGTTCTTCGGAAACGTCTACGTTTGCTGGGCCGCGTTCCGCGGTCAGGAGAAGAGCCCGAACGCGGCGCCGGCGCCACTGCAGGTCGCCGTCTCGCGTGACGGCGGCAGCACCTGGTCGCAGCAGCAGGTCGGCGCGGCCGCGAACAACAGCAACCGCAATCCCACGGACGGCTGCACGATCCGAACCGACAGTCACGGCAATGCGTACCTCTTCGGCGTCGGCGCAAAGGGCGGGGAGGCGTTCGAGGCCCTCTCTGTGTCGACCGACGGGGGAGCCAGCTGGTCGAATCCAACACCGGTCGTCGGCCCCGTGACGCAGCCGGGTATCTTCGACCCGAACACCGGCAGACCGTCCATCGATGGCCTCGCCGGCGCGCGGAGCGATCTGGCTCCCGCACCGAGCATCGACATCGCGAACGGCGCACCGACCGGTAGCGACGCGACGAACCGGATCGTGATGAGCTACGTGAGCGGTGAGATCACGAAGCCGCACGTCTTCTTCACCGAGTCGACCGATCTAGGGAAGACCTGGGCGACTCCGCGGGCGATCGAAGGTCCGACTGACCGTGGGTACTACGCCGCGCCCGCGATCTCACCGAATGGGAAGACCGTCTACGTCGTCTACAACGCGTTCACCACGTCGTACCAGCCGACGACGGGCACACCGCGCTCGCTCGTCGGCGTCTTCATGCAGGCCGCGGCCGGTGCAGGCGCGACCGGCGCGTTCACGGAGGCTCACCGGGGTGCTCCCGGTGACCCGAGGGGCTCGAGCCAGAACAACCTCGTCGCCGAGTTCCTCGGCGATTACGTGTACGCGGCCGCCACACGGACCTACGGGGTCGGCGTGTGGAACGACACGCGAGCTGCGGCAGACTGCACAGCGGCCGACGCGTGGCGGCAGGACATCGCGACCGGAGGCACGCTCGTCCCGCGTCCCGCACCGCAGCAGAACTGCCCGGCCACCTTCGGCAACTCGGACATCTTCAGCTTCACGACGGCTCCCTAGCGACGATACGCCAAGAGATATGAGAGAGGCGCCCGTCCGGGCGCCTCTCTTCTTTTCAGGGCCGCACGTGCAGGACGAGACCGCTATCGGTGCCGTCGACGACGAGCCGCCAGCAGCTGTCCGCGAACCCGATTGGTTTCCAGCCGGCCTCGAACGTGAACGCACCCCACGGACTCGGCCGTGGGTGAGCCGTGACGCCGTAGTCGACCCACGCAGCTGGGGCCGAGCTTTCCAGGTTCTGGAATCGGAGGGCGACGCGATCCCTCTCGACCGTCCCGCGACGGACGATGAGGAGCGGCTCGTCCATCGCGGTCGCGGCGGGCGTCGATGTCTCACCGACGACGCCGATCTTGCCGTCCACCGTGATCACGCCCGATGCATCACGAGTGGTGGTCGGTTGACAGCTCGACGCACTCGACGAGGACGGAGATGCGGTTTTCGAGCTCGCGGTGCTGGTCGGCGATCCCGCCGAGCCGGGCGACGCGGAGGACCCGCAGGCACCGAGAACGAGCGACAGGGCGAGAGCGAGCCGCACATCTGTATTTACAGCCATCCCGACCCGGCGGTTCCCTCGCGCCGCCGTGCGGTTGCGAGGCCGGCGGCAAGGGCGGCGACATGAATGGGCACGAGGAGGCGCGAACCAGCCCGTGCCAGTCGGGTGCTGAATGAGCCTGCGAATGGGGCAAACGACGCCAGAGCGAGGGTCATCTGGGTGATCCCGAGGTTTCGGGCGCGGACGCTCTTGCCCACCGAGTGGACCTCCTCGTACGAGATGGGGGAGGCCATCGCGAGATAGCGGAGGGACGGCGTGATGAGGCAAATCGCATCGAGGCTCCCGAGGCGTGTGCCGGCGAGCGTCGTCGCGAGTGTCAGCCAGCTGTCGAGCTCGAGATCGAGGACCCGGCCGAGATGCGTGGGGCCGCGACCGCGCCGACGCGCGAGCGGGCCGTCTATCCAATCGGTCAGGGTCGAGCCCGCAAGCGCGAGCGGCCACGCGACCTTCGCCGCATAGCTGCGCCGATCGCGGCGTCCCGCCAGTGCAGCGGCCGCAACGATCGACGCGCCCAATCCCCTGCTCAACGTCAGCGCATCGACGGCATCCAGGTCGTCGGGATCTTCTTCGTGATGGCGGGTGAGGGCCTTCGCGATCAGGATCTGCTGGACAAGAAACGAGGCCAGCGCAGCGGCGACGAAACCAGCGCCGCGACGCCGGTCATCTCTGGCGAACGGGACCGAGACGAGGACGATCGCAGCGACTCCGATGCCCGTGATACGAGCCCAGCCCGCACGCACATCGCGAATGATGGCGCGAGTATCGTCCCGGACCGTGGCGGACCGTTCGTCGTCGCCTCGCCTCGAGATCGTCGGCTGGGTGGCGACGCTCGCCTTCGTCGCGTTCTCCTATTGGCTTCGGCGCGTGTTGAATCGCTCCAGGGGTAGTGGCGCCTGACCGCGCGGGGTCGGTGACGCGCCGCGCGGAGCGGGCCCTGTTCCTGACCACGCCGATCTTGATCGCGGGCCTCGCGCACGTGGCGGTCATCACCTTGGACCTCGTGCCCGGGCTTGCCCGGCCGATCGACGCCGGCCGCCGCTGGCGTGGGCGGCCACTGCTCGGGAGCAACAAGACCTGGCGCGGTTTCGTCGTGATGCCCGCCGCTACGGCGATCACGATCGCGGCTCAGCAGGCTCTTGCCGGACGGTCGCGTCGCCTTGCCGCGCTGGCCCCCTTGGCGCGTGGCGCGCCGCCGGCGTGGATCGCGGGCGCGGTCTGTGGAGCGGCGTACGTCGTCGCGGAGCTCCCAAACAGCTTTCTGAAGCGAAGGCTCGGCATCGCGCCGGGAGCGTCCGGCTCTCGAGCGCGTGCCGCCCAGTACGGCGTCGATCAGCTCGATTCGGTAGCCGCCTGCGCCGTGGCGATTCGCGTCTTCTACCGGATCGACGCGGCCGACGCCGCCGCGTCGGCGCTCCTCGGCGCCGCGTTCCATGTTGCGGTCGAACGGACCATGCGCTTGCTGCTCCGGGGACGCCGTGCACATCGTTGAGCTGACCGCGGTCGCCGCGGCGATCGGCGCGCTCTTCGTTTCGGCGGAGATGCTCCGTCGCCGTGGCGTTTCGACCGACGCGACGCGGCGCTACACACACGCGACTGGCGCAACGATCGCGGCGGTGCTTCCGGCTGTTCTGTCACTGGCCGAGTACCTCGGTCTCGCGCTCGTCGTGGCCGCCGTACTTGCGTGGACACGCACTCGCGGAATGCTGAGGTCGGTGCATGGCGTCGAACGGCCGACCCTCGGAGCGACACTCTTCCCGCTCGGGCTGGCGATCGCGGCGATATTCAGTTGGGCGCATCCAGCGGCCTACGGACTCGGCACGATGACGTTCGCACTCGCCGATCCAGCGGCCGCTACGGCGGGTGACTGGATCACGAGTCCGCGCTGGGCGGTGTGGCGAGGCACGAAATCGCTCAGCGGTTCGCTGGCTTTCGTCGGCGTCGCGCTTCTGATCGGCTTCGTCGCGGCGATCTGGTCGGGGATCGGTGTGGGCCCGATCGTGGCCGCCGCGGTCGTCCTTGCCGTCATTGAAGGATCCCTCGGCTTCGGGCTCGACAACCTGGCGCTCCCCCCGCTCGCCGTTTTGAGCTGGCGGGCCGTCCTCGGCGTCTAGCCCGCGCGTCGTCAACCAGGCGGAACGCGTTCGACGGCGTCGATCCGTTTCGCGAGATCGACATCCGCGTCCGTGAGTCCGTGCGCGATGTGGGTCGTGAGCACGATGCGCACCTTCTTGTAGTTCTCGAGGTGGATGTCTGGGTGGTGGTTGGCCGTGTTGGCAGCTTCGGCAACCCGGTTGGCGAACGCCACGGCACCCTTGAACCCCTTGAAGGTGAAGGTCTTCGTCAAGGCGTTGCCATCCCGGACCCAACCGCTGCCCGACTCAAGGAGCGAAGTGAGCGCGGCCTCATCCAGCCGCGTCTCGCTCTCAGAGACCGCCACGTCTTGGAGCCTAGCCTGTACGCGTTCCGTACGCGGTGTCCAAAGGTGCGTTATCCTGACCACACCAAAACTTTGTGAACCAACGTGGCTGGTGGAGCGCCCCGTTCCACCGGTCACTTACGCGAAAACGGGGGCGAGCGCAAACAACCCGAGCGAGCGTCCCCGCACACGCGGCACGGAAAGGATCGCCGTCATGCCCGACATCCTCGTCGTGGGCCTTGTGGCCCTCGTCGCGGGTCTCGTCGGCTTCGGGATCGCCCTTCTCCTGCGGCGTTCGTTCGCGCTCGCGAGCGAAACGACCGCACGGGCGAACGCTGATCGCCTGCTTGCCGAGGCGCGAGCCAGGCAGAACCAGATCATCCTCGAGGCGAAGGACGAGGCCCTCAAAGTCGCAAAGACCGCCGAAACGGAGAACCGCGAGCGCCGCGCCGAGCTCCAGCGCTACGAGGGCCGGCTCGACAAGAAGGACGAGCAGCTCGACCAGAAGATCGCGCAGGTCGACGAGCGCGACCGCCGGCTCGGCCAGAAGGAACAGGACCTGGACGGCGAGCGCACGAAGATCGCACAGCTTCAGGACGAGCAGCGGACTGAGCTGGCGCGGGTCGCCTCGCTGACAATGGAGGAGGCGCGCGGCCTCCTTCTCGAGCGCGTCGAGGAGGAGATGCGCGACATCACCGGCCGCAAGGTCCGCGAGCTCGAGGTCGACGCGCGGGAGCGGGCGGACGAGCGCGCTCGGGACATCATCACCATGGCCCTCCAGCGCTACGCCGCCGAGCACACAGCCGAGCACAGCGTGACGGTCGTCGCGCTCCCGAGTGATGACATGAAGGGCCGCATCATCGGGCGCGAGGGCCGGAACATCCGCACCCTCGAAACGCTCACCGGCGTGGACCTGATCATCGACGACACGCCCGAGGCGGTGGTCGTCTCAGGCTTCGACCCGATCCGCCGCGAGGTCGCGAAGCGCGCCCTCGAGCGCCTCCTCGTCGATGGACGCATCCATCCGGCGCGAATCGAGGAGATGGTCGGCAGGGCTCGCACCGAGATCGACCAGGTCATGAAGGAGGCGGCGGAAGCGGCGATCTATGAGGTCGGAATCGGCGGGCTCAATCCGGATCTCGTGAAGCTCCTTGGCCGCCTGCACTTCCGCACGTCGTACGGCCAGAACGTGTTGCGTCACTCGATCGAAGTTGCCCACGTCGCCGGGATGCTCGCGTCCGAGACCGGTTACGACCCGCAGACGATGAAGCGCGCCGGTCTCCTGCACGACATCGGCAAGGCCATCGACCACGAGGTCGAAGGTCCGCACACGGTGATCGGCGGAGAGCTCCTCAAGCGCTACGGCTTCCCGCAGGCGGTCATCGACGGTGTCGTCGGACATCACGGTGACGTGGAGCCGGTGACGATGGTCGGCACGCTCATCTCGGCCGCCGACGCCATCAGCGCCGCGCGCCCCGGCGCTCGCAGCGAGATCGTGTCGAACTACATCCAGCGTCTGCAGGAGCTCGAGAGCGTCGCGAACAGCTTCCCGGGAGTCGAGAAGGCGTTCGCGATCCAGGCGGGACGCGAAGTCCGCGTCGTGGTCAAGCCCGACCAGCTCGACGACCTCGCGACCGCGCGCCTCTCGCGAGATATCGCTCAGAAGATCCAGGACACTCTCCAATACCCGGGTCAGGTCAAGATCACGGTTATCCGCGAGACCCGCGCGGTGGAGTACGCGAAATAGTCGAAAGCTCGCGGTGGGGACCTCCACAACGCTGCCAGAAACGCTCCGCTACGGAAACATAGCGACCTAGATCGCACCGTCACAATCGTTTGGCCACATGACAAAGCCCTGGCTCATCGCCGCACTGAGCCTTCTCCTGGCGGCGTGCGCGCCGGTCGCCGCGCCCCGGCGGTCTCCCGATGCGACGGCGGATCAGGGCGCGACCGCGATCGCATCGTCCGCGCCGTCAGCCGTGCCGATCTCGGTGATCACATCGACGTACGGGTCCCTTCAAATCAAGACTCAGCCGCTCGACAGCTGCGAGGTCACGATCAAGGTCGACCCCGGCAGCCTTGGCGACGGGCCGCCGAAGAGCCTGCGCGCGAAAGCCGACCTGAGCGGCGTCGTGACGTGGGCCTACGCGACCCCACTCGTGCCGGCGGGTCACGGGCGTCACGAGGTGGCGTGTTCGGGCGAGCGGGGCAAGAGCGACACGTGGTCGGAATTCGACGTGACCCTCAAGAGAATCGATGCCAAGGGCTTCACGACGCGCATCGAGGCCGTCGACCCGTTCAGCGGCCTCTCGGGAGTCAGCAGCCGCTTGGAGTCGAGCCTCGTGCCGGCACGCGATGCCGATATCGCGAGGATGACCGCGACGCTCGAGAACGAATGGAAGCTGGCGACCCGTGGGTTGGGCACGCTTGCTCTCGTGCCCGCGTCGGCCGACCTGGTCGTCTACGTCCTTCCAGGTAAGGGAACGTCGGTCCACCTACTCGCCGGTGACGGGAGCCAGCGCGTGCTCGTGTATGCGGTCGACGAGTTCGGGACCGTCTCGGCTGAGAACTCGGTGGCCGTCGCGCTGCACGAGCTTGGTCACGTCTGGTGCTGCTTCGGCCCGGAAGCCGGCCCCGACGGCCATTGGCTCGAAAAGATCGCGGATCCGCTCCTTCAGGGGGTCGACCAGTACGGCCTGATGACTCACCCCGTGACCTGTCTGGTCGGTCGCGGCTTCGAGAGCTGCCCGAACCGATTCTCGGAACGCGAGCTCCGGTCAATGGGCTTCACGCAGATCCCCGCGCCTCCGGCCGATCCCTGTCTGAGTCAGCGGAACGTGCTCGGAGCCCGGCTGGCCACACAGGGCGAGGCGGTCGACGCCGCGAAGGCGCAGGCGGCGGTCGTCAAGGGCAAGATCGACGCGATCCTGGCGCAGTACCCCTCGCGGCAGCTCCCGCCGGACGTGTACAACACCTACATCGGCCTCGTGGACCAGTACAACGCGATCGCCAACGACGTCGACGCGAAAGTCGCCGCCTACAACGCGACGGTCAGTCAACTGAACGCGCTCCCTTGCTGACGTCGCGGTGAGGGTCCTCTTCGTCGGCGATGTCGTCGGTAAGCCCGGCCGTCAAGCGATCGCGGCGCTCGTCCCGGCGATCAAACGCGAACGGGGGATCGACCTCGTCATCGTCAACGGCGAGAACGCCGCGGGGGGTGCGGGGCTGACGGGTGAGATCGCGCGCGAGATCCATGATGCCGGTGCGGACGTCATCACCAACGGGAATCACGTGTGGGACCAACGGGCGTTTCTCAAAGAGATCGACACGCTCGAGTTCTGCATCCGGCCGCTGAACCTTCCGCCGGGAAATCCCGGCAAGGGTTGGGTCATACAGAACGGAGCGCTGGTCGCGAACGCCATCGGCCGCGTCTTCATGGCCGAGCAGGACGACCCGTTCCGCGCGGTCGATGCGCTCCTCTCGGAGCTCGGCGAGCGCGCGCCGAAGATCCGCATCCTCGACTGGCATGCCGAGGCGACGAGCGAGAAGCTCGCCATGGGGTGGCACCTCGATGGACGGTTCTCGGCCGTGCTCGGGAGCCACACCCACGTGCCGACCGCGGACGCGCGACTCCTCCCGCAAGGTACGGCGCTCGTCGCGGACACCGGTATGGTCGGGCCTCGTGACTCGGTGCTCGGGATCGCCCCCGCGATCATCGTCGCCCGCTACCTGGATCATCTTCCGCACCGCTTCGAGGTGGCGTCCGGTGTCGTTCAGTTCAACAGCGTCGTCGTCGACGTCGACGATCAGACCGGCCGAGCCCGTTCGATCGAACGCCTGGACCGGGAGTGGGCGCCATAGGCGAGGGCTACGCGATCGACCTGCACACGCACTCGCTGCGCTCGGACGGCGCGCTCTCGCCGGCAGACCTGGTGAAGCGCGCCGCGGCGCGCGGCGTGACGATCCAGGCGCTCTCGGATCACGACACTCTGGCGGGGATCGCGGAGGCCGAGGCCACGGGCCGGGACCTCGGCGTACGCATCATCCCGGCGACCGAGCTCAACACCGAGTCCGAGTGGGGCGATGCGCACGTGCTCGGGTACTTCATCGATCCGGCGGACGCCGCCCTCGAGGACCGTCTCCGCTGGCTCCGCTCCAACCGTGGCCGGCGCATCGAGCTCATGGTCGAAAAGCTGAACGCGCTCGACTACGCCGTGGACCTCGCACGCGTTCTCGAGATCGCGCAGGGCGGAGCGCTCGGACGTCCGCACCTGGCGCAGGCGCTCTTCGAGAAGGGCTACGTGAAGAGCTACGACGAAGCCTTCGACACCCTTATCGCGAAGGATTCGCCTGCGTATGTCGCGCGGGTCGGCCTGACTCCGCTCGAAGCCGTGACGCTCGTGCGGACGCACGGCGGCGTTCCCTCGCTCGCCCATCCCGGGACCGTGATCGGGCTCGACGAGCTGCTGCCGAGGCTGGTCGCCGCCGGACTCGCGGGGATCGAGGCCTATTACGGCGAGCACTCACCCCGGATGACGGCGCGCTGCCTCGATCGCGCGCGCGAGCTGGATCTCGTTCCCACCGGCGGCAGCGACTTTCACGGCCGCGGGGAGCACGGCGTCGACATCGGCGGCGTGTTCGTGCCGCCCGAGACGATCGAGCGTCTGGAATCCCGGCGACGAGGGGCGTAGGAATACCATTCGGCCCGCGCGGGAAGGGGGAAGTCTCGGGTGGCAGGGGCGCTCCGACCGGTCGTCCTGCTCATGCTGTTCGCCTCGGTCCTCTTTGTCGTCGACGGTGTTTTCGATGGCGTCTATCCGGGCGGGCCCGCGTGGTTCACGGGCAAATACGAAAACCTCGCCGAGATCGCATACGTCTTCGCGATCATCAACACCGCCGTCGCGATCATGGTCGCGCGCGGAAGCGAGCGCAGCCTTCAGTCGCGCATCGGCCTGTCGGTCTTCTTCTTGATCGAGCGTCCCATCACGGCCTTCGCGCTCGGACCGAAGCCGATCGAGTCGGTCGTCACCCACTTCGCGACGGCGGGGGTGGAGCTCCTGATCCTCGTGACGGCGCTTCGCGTTTGGCGCCTCGGCAACGCGGCGACCGACGTCGACGCCCTCTTCGCCCTCGAGGGCTCGAGCCCAGCGGCCCAAGTCGAATCACGTCCGGAAGCGCGGCGCCGGAGTGGCGCGATCACGAGGCGCAACGCGTGGCTCATCGGCGGAGTGACGCTGGCGCTGGCCATCGCGCTCGTCGCGGATGGCATCTACGAAGGTTACGTTCCGGGTGGGAAGAGCTGGACGACGTCTCCTGACGGGTCGGGATGGATCGTCTACCTCTTCGCGGGGGTCGTGCTCTCCGTCGCGGCGGTGGCCGTTCACGGCGCCAAGCTCGCCCTCCGCTCGCTCATCGGCATCGCCCTCATCCTGTTCATCGAGCGTTCCTTCACGCCGTTCTCGATGCGGGAGCAGGACCCGATCGTGCTCGCGTTGCACGCGGTGGGCGCGTTCGCGAGCCTCGCGGTCGCCCTCGTGACCGCGGGCATCATTCGCGGCGGCCCCTCGCCGCGCCAGGCCTCCGTGCGAACACTGGAGGCCGCATAGTTCTCGGGTGACTCTCACCGTTCAGGGCGCGGCCGAGCACCTTGTCGAGCACGTCGGCACGGTCGTGGTCGGGAAGCGCGAGGTGACGGAGCAGCTCCTCGGCGCGCTTCTTGTGGACGGTCACGTCTTGCTCGACGACGTGCCCGGGGTGGGGAAGACCACTCTTGCGCGCGCGGTCGCGCGCTCCCTCGATCTCAGCTTCCGACGCATTCAGTGCACGCCGGATCTTGTGCCGAGCGACATCACCGGAATCTCCATTTACGACCAGCGCGCCGGCTCCTTCGAGTACCGCGCTGGCCCTCTTTCGGCGAACGTGGTGCTCGTCGACGAGATAAACCGCGCCACCCCCCGCGCGCAGTCAGCCCTCCTCGAAGCGATGCAGGAGCGACAGGTGACGGTGGACGACACCACGCACCGCTTGCCCGACCCCTTCATGGTCATCGCGACACAAAACCCGGTGGAGCTCGAGGGCACGTTCCCGCTGCCGGAAGCGCAGCTCGACCGGTTCCTCTTCCTCTTGAACGTGGGCTACCCGGACGCCGACGATGAGGACAGTATTTTGAGGATCCACGGGCCGGCGAACCTGCGTCCTGAGACGCTGGAGACGATCTTGAGCCCGGCCGAGATCGCGAAGCTGCGAGAAGACGTCCGCGGCGTGCGCGTGGGCGAGGCGGTCCGCCGCTACGCCGTCGAGATCGTGAGGGGGACGCGGCGCGTCGATGGCGTCGAGCTCGGCGCGAGTCCTCGGGCGGCCCTCGCGCTCTATCGCGCGGCGCAGGCGCATGCCGCGATCCGCGGACGCGCGTACGTGCTGCCCGACGACGTGAAGGCACAAGCGGTCGCGGTGCTCCGGCACCGCCTCTTTCTCAATGCCGACGCGCAGATGCGCGGGCGAACAACGACCGCGATCATCAGTGAGGTCCTGGCGCGCACACCGGTACCCGCGGAGGACATCGCGGCCACGGCCGGCTGAACCGATGGAGCTCGATACCCACCCGCTCGACTCCCGTACCGGCCGGTTTCCATGGCAGATCGCGGTGCTCTTCGTCGCCATCGCGGCGATCAGCCGCGCGCCGGCACTCATCGTTCTCGCGTTCGGTGCCGTGGTCGCCTGGCTCGTCGTCGAGATCACCGGCCGCCTGGCGCTGTCGGCAGTGGACGCGCGGGTGACCCTCACCCCGGATCGGATCATCGCAGGCGAGCTTCCGATCGCGACCATCGAGTTGGCGAACCGCAAGCCACTACCGCTGCCGTGGCTGGAGGCGCGCCTTTTTCTTGGCGAAGGCGTCGAGACGCCGAACCCCGCACCCGGGACGCCGCGCGGCTGGATCGACTGCGGCTTCCCGCTGCGCGGTCGCGAGCGTGTCGTGGTGCGCCTCCCCGTCCGCGTCCCCGCGCGCGGGGCCTACGCCATCGGACCGCTGCGTCTCCGTGCCGGCGACTGGCTCGGGTTCACGCAGACCGAACGCACCGTTCCCGTGGCGCCCGAGGTCATCGCATACCCGGCCCCGCTCGCCGTCCGCGATCGCGCTCTCGCGTCGCTGCGTCCTCTCGCGGAGACGGCCACCCGCCGCGGGCTCGTGCCCGACCCGCTCCGCTTCCGCGGCGTGCGGCCGCACCGTCGCGGTGATGCGCGCAAGGAGATCCACTGGAAGGCGTCAGCGCGTCTTCGCGAGCTCCAGACAAAGCTCTACGAGCCCGCGACGAGCCTCGACTCGATCTTCCTCGTCAACGTCGCCTCGTACGAGCAGTACTGGATACAGGCCGACCCGGAGGCCGCGGAGCTCGTCGTGTCCGCCGCGGCCGAGCTCGTGCGGCTCGCCGCGGGGGCGGGCCGCCAGGTGGGCCTTGTCACGAATGGGATCGACAACCTGACCCACGAGCGGCCACGTTCGGCCCTCGGCCGCGGACCGCGGTCGCTCACGCGGAGTCTCGAGATCCTCGCCCGTCTCGGTCCCTATGCCGTCGGAGCGCCGGAGACGGTGTTCCTTCGCGAGCGCGGGCGCCTGCCGTGGGGCGCGACGCTCGTGATCGTCACCCCACGACTCGGCCAGGGCCTGGCCAACGCGGCGGTCGCGCTCCGTCGCGCGCACCACCGCGTCCTCGTCGTGTGCGTCGGCGAGATACCCGCCGCTCTCGGCGGGCACCTGACCGTCCACGGCATATCCCACGATGTCCTCACCCCGAGGGAGCGGCGTGCGGCGGTCTAGCTCCCGCGCGTTCGCGGCGCTCCTCGTCGCGCGCGTCGTCATGGAAGCGGTCGGGTTCGCGTGTCTTCTGGCACTCGTGCACGTGAGCGGTGGCCTCGAACCGCTGGCCTTGACGCCGACGGCGCTCGCGCTGATCGGCGCGACGCTCGTGCTGGTCGCCGCGCTTCGCGAGACGGGGTCGGAGGCTCGCGGTACCGCGGTTGTCGGCGCGACGCTGGGCGCGGGCCTGTTGCTGGCCGTGCTGCTGCCGACCCGTCCGCTCGACGTGGTGACCTGGGGTGGCCGGATCATCACGTTCGTCATCGTCGCGGAGGTCTATCTGTGGCGCGTCGTCTCTCTGGCCCGAGGCGCGGTCCGCTGGAGCGATGCGCGAAACGCCGTGCCGTTCGGGGCACTGACTCTGGCCTTCGTCGCGATCGCGCCCGTGCCTATCGACCGCACGCCACTCGTGCCGCTCGCGCTCATCTTTGTCGCAGCTTCGGCCGTCGCGCTCTCGGTCGCGCGTTCGGCCGAGGAGCTCTCCCTCGCGACCGGGACGGCGGGGGCGGCCCGGCTCGCGTCCGCGAATTCGGTCGTCTTCGCGCTGGGGATCGCGGCGCTCGTCGCCGCGCTGGCCGCGCCGACCGTCGATCAGCTGCTCCGCGATCTGGGGGAAGCTCTCGCGCCCGCGTTCGACGACCTCATTCTCACGTTGCTCCTGCCCCTCGGCTACCTCGCGGCGCTCGTGTACGCGGTCCTCGAGCCTCTCCTTCGAGGGTGGAGCCTCTTCGGCTCGTCTCCCAGCCAGACGCGTCCGGGCGATGACCTTGCGCTGCTGCGCGAGTTCGAACGGACCCGGCCGTTCGTGGTCGGTGGATTCGAGATCGTCATCGCGATCATCGTCGTCCTCGTGGCGCTTGTCCTTCTCGAACGGGCGGTGCGAGAGCGACGGGTCACGCTCCCCGAAGGCGCGCAGCTGGAGCGCGCCGCGGCTTCGGGCCTCACGCTCGGCGCGACGCTCCGTACGCTCTTCCCGCGACGCTCCGTTCGTCGGCGCGCGCCGCGCGATGACGGGACGCCGGCCGCGGCCATCCGACTCATCTACTGGCGGCTGCTCGCCCTTGCGGATCGCGCGGGGCGAGGGTGGCGCGAGGCCGGCGAGACGCCCTCGGAGCACCAGCGCCGCATCGCCGAGGTGGATCCGCGCTGGGCCGCGGCCTCGCCGATCGTCGCTGCTTTCGAGGACCTCCGTTACGGCGAGCTTTCCCCGGACCGAGACACTGTTGCCCGCGCTCGCGAGTCCCTTCGAGCGGTGGAGGCGGCCGTACGGACGTGATCGCGATCGTGGGCCCGACCGCGTCGGGCAAGAGCGCTCTCGCCATGCGGGTCGCGGAGCGCCTTGGCGGCGAGATCGTCTCTGCCGACTCGCGCCAGGTGTACCGCGGGATGGACGTCGGAACGGCGAAGCCGACCGCCGAGGAGCGCGCTCGAGTCCCGCATCACCTCATCGACGTGGTCGATCCGGGTGAGCGTTACGACGTGCTTCGGTACCAGCGGGACGGCCGCGCGGCCCTGACCGAGATACGCGCTCGCGGGCGCGTCGCGCTCGTGGTCGGGGGGACCGGCCTGTACGTCCGCGCGCTTCTCGATGGGCTCGACCTGGCCTCGCTTCCGCACGATCCCGCCGTGCGCGCCCGCCTCGAGGCCGACGATCCCGCGCGGCTACACGAGCGTCTGCGCGCGATCGATCCGGATGCAGCAGCGCAGATCGATCCGCGGAACCGTCGACGGCTCGTGCGGTACCTCGAGGTCGCCACGATCGCTGGCGGCCCCGTCCCGCGCGTGCGCGGGGCATCAATTCCGGCGCTCCGCATCGGCCTGCGTCCGCCGCGCGAGGTCCTCGTCGTCGCGATCGAGCGACGCGTCCGCGAGATGGTCGATGCGGGTGTCCTCGATGAAGCGCGCACGCTCGTTTCTCGCGGCATCGATCCGCGCCTCCCGAGCATGAGCGCCCACGGCTACACGCACTGGGCGTCGCACCTGCGCGGCGAGATCGATCTGGAGACCGCGATCCGTCTGGTGGCCCGTGATGTACGCGCCTACTCTCGCCGCCAGATGACCTGGTTCCGGCGCGATGCCGGGATTCGCTGGTACGACCCTACGGCGACGGATCCGCTCGAGGACATCCTCGCGGCTGCCGCATGAACTTTCACCAAGAGATCGATGAAAGCCTGTCGCCGCCGCGTTACCTCTCCTCGGCCGTTCGCCATCCCATACGGTCCTGCCTCGCGGCGCTCATCGCGGCGTCGGCGCGGCCCAGAAGACCATCGATCTCCTTAGCGTGTGTCGGATACACCGAGATCCCGATGCTCGCCCCCATGCTCACCGGCTCTCCGTCGATCGCCACAGGGGCGCTGATGATCCGGAGGAGGGTCCGCGCGACCTGTTCCGCTCCGGCCGCGGGTGTGTCGATCAGAAGCGCGACGAACTGAGCGGTGCCAGTTCGTGCGGCCAGGTCGGACTCCCTTAGGGCACGACTGAGGCGCGTGCCAATGTCGATGAGGATTTCATCGCGCGCGGCCCTCCCCAGAGTCCGATCTGTCCCCCCAACCTCATCGAGGCCGACCAACAGCAAACTGACCTGACGCTCCTTCCGCTGCGCCCACGAGAGGGCATCCGTCGCTCGCTTTTTGAAAAGGGCGCCGTTGGGAAGGCCGGTCAGCGAGTCGTGCATGGGAGCGTCCCCGCCCTGGCCTCGCTTCGCCGCGTCACGCAGGATCCACACCACGCGTTCCCGTCCGTTCTTGAGCGAACGGCGATAGGAAATCTCAACCGAGGTTCGGCCGCCGTCACGCGTAAGGACCTCCCCATCGAACGGGAGTCGTGGCTCCGCGTCAGTGAGCGCGCGTGGATCGGCGACGATGAGCTCGGCGACCGCGACACGGCCGAGCTCGGCCGCCGGGTGACCGCTCAGCAATACGAAAGCTCTGTTGAAGAAGACCGGCCGGCCGTCCTCCGTGATGAGGACCGCCTCTCCGCTCGCCTCCTGTGCCATCAGAACGGGCTCGTACAGGTCGAGCTCCCGGCTGCGCATCGCCTCCATCTCGGGCAAGATCTGGTTCAGCACCGCGCCCGCGAGAAGGTAGGTGCCGAGCTGAACCCCGAACTGAGCAATGCCGATTGGGATCCCAAGCTCGACGACGCGGAATGCCGTGACCACCGCATAGGTCAACGACAGGGACAGCGCCGCGAGCACGGCACCGGAGCGAAAGCGAAGGCCCGCGCTCGCGATGACCAAGAACCCCGAGGCATAGACGGTCCACCCGGGATCGCGGGCGAAAACGAGGAGCGCGAAACCGACGACGCTGACGTCGGCCGCGAGCGTGAGATGGCTGGCCCACTCCACCGCCTCCGCTGTCCTCGCGCGGGCCCAGAGGACGATCACGATCACCCCGTACCCGGCGAGGAAAACTCCGAGCACGATCACGAACGGCTCGCCGATATTCGCGAGCCGTGATCCGAATGCGAGGACCAGGGCGGCGGCGAGGAACCGGATCACGCGGATGATCCGCTCAAGCCGGAGGTGTTGGGCCACCCAGCGCTCGTCGAGGTACGTCGATCGGTGCTCGAGAAAGTGTGGGTTCTTCTGCGACACGGCGGGACTGGCCGCGCGGGGCGTCAAGGCAGGTGCGGGGGCGTGATGGTGGGCAGCGGCGGCACGGTTGGGATGATCGCCGTGGGCGCAGGCGTCGTCGGGACTGGAGTCGTCGGGGAGGGCGGCGTTGTGGGGGCAGCGGTCGGAGATGACGTTTGTGCTGCGGATGGCGGAGCCAGGGTCCGCGCGGGCGTCGCGACAGGCGCCGGCGAAGGCGACAACTGAGCCGCGGTCGGCGTCACCGGCGCCTCGGTGCTTCCATTGCCGGTCGATCCGGGAGCCCCTGAAGGCGACGTCACCGCGGGTAGGGCAGACGCGGACTCCGTTGCCCTCGGGGTACCTGAGGCGCCGCCGTTCACCGCGTCGCTCACCCCCTTTGTCGCCGTGAACGCGGCGAGCGAGAGGCCGATCGCGAGCGCTGGACCGAGCACGAGGTAGAGCGCGAAGGAGGGACGTACGGGACGTCCGCTCATCGTCCCTCGTGAGCCCTTCGAGCGGCCTTCCACGCCCTGCACCGAACACCCATTCTTTTGGCGTCATGTTCCGGGTGTGAGTTGGGAGGACAGTGACAATGGCGTGTCAGACGCCAGCGCGAGCCCAGTTCGAGCGTGCAGGTCCCGCGGCCCACGACTTCGAGAGGTAGACAACGTGATCGAGACAGCCACACCGCCGGAACGCGCTTACCTCGTGGGCGTCGAGCTTCCTCGCTCGCGCCTCGACGGTGACGACTCGCTCGACGAGCTTGGATCGCTCGTCGAAGCGGCCGGCGGAATCGTCGTCGGCCGTTCGGTGCAGGCCCGGCGGACGCGCGACCCGAATTCGTACGTGGGCAGGGGAAAGGCCGACGAGATCGGCCGCGAGGTCTCGCGTCTTCGCGCCGACATCGTCGTTTGCGACGACGAGCTCAAGCCGTCGCAGCAGCGCACGCTCGAGGAGATCACCAGCGCGGCGGTCCTCGATCGTTCGGCCGTGATTCTGGACATCTTCGCGCGCCATGCTCGCTCGCGCGAGGGCCGGATCCAGGTCGAGCTCGCCCAGCTCGAGTACCGCCTACCGCGCCTTGTCGGGCGCGGCAAGGAGATGTCCCGTCTCGGCGGCGGCATCGGGACCCGCGGCCCTGGCGAATCGAAGCTCGAGAGCGACCGGCAGATCATCCGCAAGCGCATTCAGGACCTCCGCAAGCAGCTCGACGAGGTCGCGCGACAGCGCGAACGTGCGCGCGGCTCTCGCACGAGCGAGGGGCTCTTCCTCGCTGCGATCGTCGGTTACACGAACGCGGGCAAGTCGACGCTCATGAACGCGCTCGCCGGGTCCGACGTGCTCGTCGCGGATCAGCCGTTCGCGACGCTTGACCCAACCACGCGGCGCTTGTCCTTGCCCGCCGCTACGACGATCCTGCTCTCGGACACCGTCGGCTTCGTGAACAAGCTGCCTGCGACGCTTGTCGCGGCGTTTCGCGCCACGCTCGAGGAGCTCGCCGACGCCGACCTCCTCCTCCACGTCGCCGATGTGAACCACCCGAACCTGCACGAGCACATGCGCGTCGTCGACGAGACGCTCAAATCCCTCGGCCTCGATCAGCGGCCGCGACTTCTCGTGTTCAACCAGACCGATCGATTGCGCGGCGAGGAAGGCGAAGGGCTCCGCGAGGCGCTCGGGGCGGAGTTTCCGGCCGCCGTCTTCACGTCGGCGCTGAAGGGCGAAGGCCTCGACACGTTGCGAGCGCGGCTCGGCGAGGCCGCCGCTGCCAGGTGGAAGCGCGTCAAGACGACGCTGCCGTATCACGCGGGCGCGCTCGTGCAGCAGATCCGCACCCGCGGCTCACTCCGGAGCGTCGACTACGAAGAGGCCGGGATCCGCATCGAAGCGGACGTCCCGCCTGAGCTCGCGGCGGAGATCCAGACCGCAGTCCGCCTCCGCTGACCCCTCCTCGCGCCAGGTCCCGAGCTAAGCAAGCAGCCGCTTCGAATCAAGGTCGGATCGGTCGGCCCATCGAAGGCAGCGACACCCTTCCGTTACGCGTTCGTTGCGTGAACCATTGGCCTGCAAGGACGGGAGGGTCGATGCGACTTCTGTGGTGTGCCTGCGCGGGCATGCTGGCGCTGGGGAGCTTGTTCGTCTCGTTGGCACCGCAGGTCGCCGCAGGAGCGAGCCTCGACGCCGCCGAGCAGGACCTCGTTGCGCGCGTCAACACGTTCCGCGCGGCGCGTGGCCTTCCGACGCTCGCCGTCTCGGACACGCTCGCCGCGGCGGCGAAGTGGATGTCGGTCGACATGGGCTCTCGCAACTACTTCGCGCACACCTCGCTCGACGGCCGCTCGCCGACGCAACGCATGGCCGATGCGGGGTACCCGGCCTTCGGCACGTGGACCGGTGAGGATCTCGCCGCGGGGTTCACCACCACCGCGGAGGTCCTGAACGGTTGGATCAACAGCCCGGCGCACTACGCCGTCCTTGTGAACCCGCAGTACCACGCGATCGGCGTAGGACGCGGCTACAGCGCTGGTTCGACGTACGGGTGGTATTGGACCGCGGACTTCGGCGGCGTCGTTGACAGCGGCCGCGCCGCTCCGGTGGCCCGTGCTACGACAGTTACGGCACCGCAGTCCCGACCGCAGGTCGTCACACCGGCGCAGGTCGCCCTGCCGCCCGACTCCGGCTACCACGCACGTTGGAGCGCGCAGAGCCCCGACCCCATCCTCGAGCCCGCTCAGCTCGCGACGCTGGTCGTTGCGCTTCAGAACACCGGATCGCGTGGCTGGTACCGGGGCGTCGCCGGCGAGGAGGCCAATCTCGGGACGAACGACCCGCAGGATGCCGAGCGCCCGGAGCTCGCGGACGGATGGCTCTCGGCGAATCGGCTCACGTCAACGACCACGGAGTACGTCGGCCCGGGCGAGGTCGGCTGGTTCGAGTTCAAGGTTCGTGCGCCGAGCACTGCCGGTGAGTACCGTCTCGCTCTCCGCGGCGTCGTGGAGGGGGTCGACTGGCTCGAGGACGATGGCATCTTCTTCACGATCCACGTCGTCCCGACGGTCGCCGCAGAACTCAGCCTCAGCTTCGACCCGTGATGATCGGGAGGGCGGGGTCGTTGCCCCATTCCTCCCACGAGCCGTCGTAGGTGCGCACCTGATCGTGACCGAGAGCCGTCAGCACAAGGTGGGTGAACGCGGCGCGCACGCCGGCCTGGCAGTACGTGATCGTGCTCGTCTCGGGCCCGAAGCCCGCGTTCGTGTAGAACTCCTCGAGCTCGTCGGCATCGCGTAACGTCCAGTCATCATTGAGCGCGTCTTTCCAGAGGATGTTCACGGCGCCGGGGATGTGACCGCCGCGCGCGGCGCGCTTTTCGACGCCGGTGAACTCGCTATCGCGACGGACGTCGAGCAGCCAGGGGTCTCCGGACCGCACCGCGGCGAGTACCTCCTCCTTCGACGCGACGACGCCTTCGCGGGGACGGGGCGTGAAGATAGCCGGAGCCTCGACGGACCGAGATCCGCTTTCGAGTGGGCGGCCTTCGGCGATCCATTTCTGGATCCCGCCCTCCATCACGGCCATGCGATCGTGGCCAAAACGCCTGAGGGCGAGCCACAAGCGCGCTGCGTGATGGCCGCCTTCAGAGTCATACCCCACCACCATCGTGTCATCGCCGATCCCGAATCGAGCCATGGTCCGAGCGAACGCGGCGCCGCCTTGCAGCATCCAGCGCGGATGGCCTGCTGGCGGCGCGGGAGCGGAAAGGTCCTCGGCCCAGCTCAGGTAGACGGCTCCGGGCACGTGTCCTTCGAGGTAACGCGACCGCATATCCTCGTCGAAGCTGAAGCGGCAGTCGATCAAACGCACCCGCGGATCGCCGCTGGCGGAGGCGACGCGCTCGGTCGACCAGAAGAGGTCGGCGCGTGCCAGTGTGCTCACGAGGCTGACTCTAATCCGCGTTAGTCTCGACGCGCGACGAGTGAGCAGAGGAGAGGGAGCGCGACGATCCGCGATGGCAGTCGCCGCCACGCTGCTCGCCGCGGCGTGCGTTAGCACGCCCACGCCGCCTGAAACCACGCCAACGACAACCGCGACATCAAGCGAGGTCGTGAGCACGAGCACGCCCGCGCCGACGCCCACGCTCGTCCCGCAGCCGGCGAACGTGCCCGCCGTGAGCTTCACGCGCGCGGACCTCTCTCGCGGGTCTTCGAGCGGAGTGACCGGGACGGGTCCGCTCGTGCTCGGTCCGACGGGACTGACCGACGGTACGTACGACGACCCGTACGGAGCGCGAGGGATCGACTTTCGGAGCGGATCCTGGACGAGCGACTGGATCCCCGTGGCGTTCGAGTTCGACGAGCTCGTTGCATCGTGGAACGCGGACACGCCTCTGACAACGTGGATCAGGTTGGAGATGCAAGCCCGCGGCGCGGGCCGCGAGACGAAGTTCTACACGATGATGACGTGGGCATCCGGTGATACGGACATCCATCGGACCTCCACGTCCGGGCAGAAGGATGCGGACGGCGACGTGAACATCGACACCTTCAAGCGGGCCGCCGCTGCGGCCCCGCTCGACGCCTATCGCTTTCGGGTAACGCTCTACCAGCGCCCCGCAGGCACGGCAACGCCGTCCGTTCGGATGCTCGCCGCAATGGTGTCGGCGCCGTTCAAGCACGAGATACCGAGCGCGTTCGATGGCGGCGCGATCGAGCTGCAGGTGCCCGTGTTCTCGCAGGAGGAGCACAAGGGCGAGTTTCCGGAATACGACGGTGGCGGCGAGGCTTGGTGCAGCCCGACCTCGACCGCGATGGTCCTGGCGGCGCACGGCGCCGGACCGTCCGAGGACGAGCTCGCCAAATTCCCGGGGCCGGCCTACGACGATCCCGAGGTCGACTACGCGGCGCGCTACACCTATGACTGGAACTACAAGGGTGCCGGCAACTGGCCGGCGAACGTCGCCTACGCGACGCGTTTCGGAGTCGACGGGTTCGTCACCCGCCTTCGTTCACTCAACGAAGCTCAGCGATTCCTCTCCGCGAGCATCCCGCTCATCGCGTCGATCAACGGCGATCTCCCGGGCTTCCTTTTCGGAAAGACAAATGGGCATCTCCTCGTCATCCGCGGCTTCGACACGAACGGCGACGTGATCACGAACGATCCCGCGGCAAAGACGGCCCCGGAGGTGCGCAAGGTCTATGGCCGGGCCGATTTCGAGCGCGTGTGGCTCGGGGGATCGGGTGGCATCGTCTACGTCATCTATCCGCGAGGGAAAGCCCTACCGCCGAACGTACCAGGGCTGCCGCCGAACTGGTGATGCGCGGCGACCTGCGGCGCGCGCTGGCGCTCGTGCGCCGCCGGACCCATCGTGGCGCGGCGCTCGACGTGCGCCTCCTTGAAAAGCCGGACTGCGGACTGTGCGCGGAGATCTATCGAGCGCTGCGCCGTGTCGGGCTCGACGTGTCGCTCGAGGTCGAGCGTATCGACATCACGAAAGACCTCGCGCTCTTCGATCGATATGCCCTCCGTATTCCCGTGATCGTGGTGGGGGATCGCGAGCTCGATGCCGCGGGCCTGGATGACCCCACCCTTCGCGCGTGGCTGCGCGCGTGACTCTCGAATCCAGCGCGGTCACGTTCTTCACCGACCGGCTTCGGCGCGCGGGTTCGGCCGCGCGCGCAACTGGAGAGAAGGCGTACCTCAAGAGCGACCTGCGGTTCTGGGGGACGGGTCAGGAGCCGATCCGCGCTGCGGTCCGCGACTACTCCCGCGCGCATTCCGATTTGACGCGCGCGGAGCTCCGTGCCGTCGGCGAAGCGCTCTACGCGACGAGAGTGCACGAGCTGCGCGCGTCGGCCATCGGCGTGCTCGAGCGAAATCGAGAGACGCTCATCGACCGGGATCTGCCCTGGCTCATCGGACTCGTGCGTCAGTCGAGGAGCTGGGCGTACGTCGACTGGCTCGCACCGAAAGTGATCGGCGACGTGATCGCGCGCGACCCGCGCTCGCGAAAGCGACTTTCGGTGTGGGCGAAGGACGACGACTTCTGGGTGCGGCGTGCGGCGCTCCTCGCCGAGCACGATGCCCTTCGCAGCGGTGGAGGCGACTTCGCGCTCTGGTCACGGATCGCCGCTTCGATGCTCGACGAGCGCGAGTTCTTCATCCGCAAAGCGATCGGCTGGGTGCTGCGCGAGGTGTCGAAGCAGCGACCCGATCTGACCTTCGAGTTTCTGCGAAAACACCGCGAGCGCGTATCGAGGCTCTCGCTCCTGGAAGGCGCGAAGTACCTCCCAGCGGCGAAGCGGAGGGCGCTCGGTCTTTCCCACCGCGGCTAGAAACCGGCCGCGCACGGAGAATGCAGCCAACCAGGCCATGGCCCGGGGGCGTCGGCCGGTCCGGTGCCGGTGCTGCAGCTACCTCACGACACCG
>Ga0209806_1000565_pt1 | contig 25366 bp, 28 predicted proteins | sample GraSoiAngelo_152_FD_186166 | JGI IMG/M metagenome (GOLD analysis project Ga0209806, IMG submission 186166) | Grasslands soil microbial communities from the Angelo Coastal Reserve, California, USA - 14_1009_12_30cm (SPAdes) (version 2) | ecosystem: Environmental > Terrestrial > Soil > Grasslands ... | reverse complement strand
CGAGGGCAAAAACGACGGGTTCGCGATGGCCGCCAACGCGGCGTTCCCGGGTCTAGGCGAGGTCGCAATGGGGTACTACGATCGCCGTCAAGTCGGTGGCTATTGGTCTCTGGCAGAAACCTACACCCTCGCGGATCGTTACTTCGAGTCGATGTTCGGACCCACGGTCCCGAACCGACTGTATTCGTTCGCGGGTCAGGCGGGAGGGCTAACCAGCAATCTCATCGGTTCCTCGGGATTGGACCTCCCAACGATTTTCGACCAGCTCGAAGCCCACCAGATCTCTTGGAAATATTATTCGTCAGTGGGACCGCATTACGTTCCGCTCCCGACGAACTTCCCTCACATCCGAGACAATTTCCGAATGGCTTCGAAAATCGTCCCACTCGACCTCCTCGTGTCCGATGTCGCAACGGGGAATCTCCCCCAGGTGGCCTACGTCGACCCCGAGTCGGACTTGCGCATCAGCGAACACCCTCCCGGAGATGTTGCGGTGGGAACCGCGTGGACGATTCAGACCATTCGCGCGATTCAGGCCAGCCCAACTTGGAGTTCGACTGCGATTCTCCTCACGTGGGATGAGTCAGGGGGTTTCTACGATCACGTCGCTCCCCCCCAAGTCGATGAATGGGGATACGGATTCCGAGTCCCGATGATTATCGTGTCGCCCTTCGCGAGGCGAGGATGGATCGATCACGACGTGATGGACCACACATCGATCATGAAATTCATCGCCGACAATTGGGGACTGCCATACCTCACGAACCGAGAGGCCCGGGCCGGGAACATGACGAACGCGTTCGACTTCACCGGTGTGTCTGCGGCGGCGCCAGGATCACCTCAGGCTCTACACGAGGGTCCCGGGCCCGTACTGGGCGAGATCCTCACTGGCGCGCGCGACCGAGTTGTCCGCGGCTGGAAGATGGTGCCCTGCGATCGAGTCTGAGGGGGCCACCGCGGCGGATCGGAGACACAACCGTTTCAAGGTCCAGAAGGTCGAGCTGTGAGCACTCCTGAGTCAGGCTCGCGCGGTTCGGTACCGATGTCTATTGAACCCACGCCGGTCCGCGAGACCATCTCGGTTATCATTACGGCTTGGCGTCGGCGGCAGTTCCTCGCAGAAGCTCTCGCCTCGGTGCGGTTCGGTGTCGGGTCACCCGTTGAACTGGTCGTTGTCTCGGATTTCCACAACGAGGACCTCGAGCGCGAAGTGCGGAATCGTCAGGGAAGGTGGGTCCTGTCACGGGAGGAGCGTTGGGGCGCGATGATTGCCGACGGTATTCGAATCGCACGAGGTTCCATCATCGCCCTTCTGGATGACGACGACCTCTTTCATCCGCTTCGACTTGAGGAGGTCCGTCGCGCATTCGAACAGGATCCTGAGCTTGGATTCTTCCACAACTCCCAAGTCACCTTCTGCGACGGGGAGTTACCGCTATTTCCTGCTGCACTCCCGCCCGAACATTGGCTCCGGATCCCGCCGGGGCGTCGTGCGAGATCGGATTGCGAGTCGATCTGGACTGACGGGGCAGGGTACAATGGAAGCTCCACCGTAGTTCGTCGTAGTCTCTTCGAACCGTTCTTAAGTGAACTTCGAGACATCCGGAAGGCCGTTCCACCATACCTGTTCTATCGCGCTTGGAACTCGTCCATGGCGCTGCTCTTGGATTCACGACCCCTCACCGCCGTCCGTCTTCACCCTGAGAACACGACCCCAACCCGTTTCCAGGGACGAAGGGCACGGTTTGCACGTCTCGCTTCAATCGCGGCCGACCTTTCTGCCGACGCGGAGACGATTCTCTCGCTCGTCCGACCTGACGTGTGGGACATCCCGCTTCGCCAGATGGTATCGATGGGGGGAATCCTTGCGGCCTCACGTGATGCGGCGGAAACCTCCCGTGGTCTCCCTAACGCAGCTCTCGAGCTCCTTCGGCGCAGAAGAATCTGGCTTCCGCGATGGACCTTGGTTTTCCTCGCCCTCGTGCGCCTTGCCACCCGGCGCGGGGCCCGAGCCCTATTCAGCTGGCTGACGATGACAGCGTGAGGCCGCGCGTTTACGTCGATCTACCTTGATTTACCGGAAACGACGACGTGGACGTCAACCCAAGTTCCCTCCGGTTTCGGAAATGGGCGTCATGGTCTGCCCAACAGTAGAACGAGTGTGCGCGTCTTTGCGAGCTTGGAATTCTCGAAGCCATCCTTCGTCGCCAAGAAATCGACCGAAAGCTTTCAATCTTCACAATTGGGTGCTTCAATCGGTCGGCGGCGAGTGTGAAACCGGTTCGAACGATTCTGCGCGGCCTCATCGACTACGGCTTTCGCGGCGCGAAGATGTCTTACTCGCAGTACGGGGAAGACATCATTGTCCGATTCGCGCTCGAGACTTTGGGAATTCAACACCCACGGTATATCGACATCGGCGCAAACAAGCCTTACACCGGAAGCAACACTGCAATCTTCTATGAATCGGGTAGCAGCGGAATCAACATCGAGCCCGATCCATTCCTCTTCGCGGCTTTTCCGCGGTTTCGGAAACGTGACATAAATCTCAATCTCGGTGTGCTGGATCGGTCGGGTGAGCGGGAGTTCTACATCATGTCGTTCAGAGACATGAGCACATTTCTGAGAAGCGAAGCCGAGGCTCGCGCAGCTAAATTCAACGCACAAATCCTCCAGACAGTTACGGTTAAGGTTTCCACTTTGAATGAAATATGCGCCGAATATTGCTCCCCAAATCCTCCCCAGTTCTTGTCACTAGACGCTGAGGGTGCCGACGAGATGATCCTCCGGGCTTTTGACTTTGGATCTTGGTCCCCGGAGGTGATTTGCTCTGAAACGCTCTCATTCACTTCAACAACGAAGTGGGAAAAGAACGAGTCTTTGATTCGGTTCGTGGAGTCGAAGGGTTACTTCGTGTTAGCCGATACCTGGCTGAACACGATATTCGTACTGGAGAGAGCCTGGAAGGCTGCCATGCCGAAGAGCCTAGCCGACACCAGGAGGCGTCGACGCGGTATCAAGTAGAACGGAGTCCACAAGACGTCCATGTCCCTTCGAGCGAGGCACGGAGGCCGCTTGCCCAGCCAGAATGAGTCACGATTCCGAAGACGGCCTACCGCAATCCACGTGATCGACGCGTCCTGGAGAGTCCGAACACAACCGCGACAGCGACGCCAACGCCGATTGCAGAGCCGACTCCCACGACTACGATCAGCGGCGGAGAACCCGACGCTCCAGATGATGTTCGGTAGGCGTACTGCCAAGTGTCTGCAAGAAGGCCAGTGTTCGCCAGGCCGCTGAAGACGACCAGGACGTTATCCGCGGGATCGAATCCACCCGCCGCTGCGAACCGCGGTGGCGGCGAGAGGGCAGGTGTCAGATTCAGCCAGGTGTCGCTCGCGATGTTGAATCCCCATAGATCGTTCAGGATCGTGTTCCCGAAGCCCGTGGCAAGGAACACCAACCCGACGGCCGGGTCGTATGCGAAGACCGCGTAATCCCGGGCACCGGGTCCTTCCTTCGGAGTCAGGGGTGTCCACGTATTGGAATTCCAGCTGTACGCCCATGTATCCGCGAGGTGGTGATTGGCACCGTTTGGACCGCTGTAGTCGTTGCCCCCGAACATGATGAATCGATCTTGGCTCTCTACGTACACCATTCGCCCATCCGCGCGTTGCGATGGCTGTGTGACGGCGGGACGTGGGGACCAGGTGTCGTTGCTCGGCGAGTAGGACCAGATATCTCCCAGATAGGCCGTGCCGTTGAAACCGCCCACGACGAGGACCGCGCCCACTCGCGGGTCGTAGGCGACCTCGGAGTCGGATCGGGGCGGCGGGGACACAGCCGGATGGCGTTCCGTCCAGGTGGCGTTCTCCAGGGAGAACACCCAGGTGTCGGCCAGCCGTATGTATGTCTGGTCCGCTAGTTCGTGCCACCCTCCGTACAGGACGAAATTGTCCAATCGGTTATCGTAGACGAACATCGCGTCACCGCGACCGAGTGGGCTCACATTCGGATGGAGTGCGTTCCAGGTTCGGTTTCCAGGATCGTACACCCACGTGCCGTTCAGGCCCGCGACGCCATCCCATCCCCCGAAGAGAACGAACCGATGCGCTCTCGAGCTGTATGCCATCATCGCACCAGCCATGGCCGGAGGTGAAGTGGATGGGGACACGTCCGTCCATCCAGGCGGTGCGTCGAGGGCGAGTATACCTCCTGGCATGGGGGAGGACGGTCCTGGGCTGAGGAGTAACCCGCAGAGTACGGCGGTCGCTGTCAGGACGGCAGGGAGGCCTCGCGGGATGCCGAACATGTTGGTCTCCCTTGGGTCTAGAGTCCGCCTCGCCCGTAGATTTCATCGATAAGGTCTCTTGTGCGTCGAATGTCATACCCGGCTCGGGCAACAATTTTGTCCCGGGTGATGATTTTTCGGACGCCGATGAGCGGGCGGGAGAAGAAGAGCAGGTAGGAGTACCTCTTCGTCGTCAAGGAGATCAAGACGCCGTTGCGTTCGGCCAGTACTCGGATTGTATGATTCTCCTCAATGACCTTGTTTTCCCGGGGTGATTCCACGAGGTCCCTCATACGAAAGCCTGTCTGTACCCCTCGCGAAGTTCGTCATACAGGGTCGACTCGGTAGCGTAGTGGTCCGTTCGAACGACCGCACGGAAACACTCCCGCTCCCGCCCTGCCTTACGAAGACGGACGTTCCGGATGAGTCCGGCGAGCCATAGATACGGGCCGAGGACTAAGAGCGCGGCGGCGTTAGCGAGCGTGCCGGTTACAGCGCGTTTGGCGCGAGGCGTATCCTCCACGTCTCCCGCATCTTTGAGTCGCGTTGCGAACAGCCTGGGGAACAATTTCTCAATCCATCCCGCGGATGTCAAGAGATGACCGTATAGCCCATTGCCTCGAAGGACGACGAGATTGAGAGCCTCCCGGGCGAACAGGGGTTCCCGAGTTGTCCGGAAGGTCTGTTCGCAGTCGGCGCGCTCGACAATGCGATTGAAGCAATACACGGGAGAGCTCCTGGATCGGAGTCGCAGAAGGCGGGCCGTGGCCATCGCGAGGAGGAGCGAAATCCATAGCCGGCGCCGCTCCGCCACGAGAAAGAAATCGAGATCATCTTCCGCTTTTGCGCCAGTGTAGGCGGTCGAGCCAGAGATTCCTGCGAGTTCAATCCACGGGCAAAAGCGTCCCAGCGTCCGTAGGAACTCGTCGGCCTGGGCAAGGCGAGCATGGGCGAGGATTCGTTGAGATTGTCGGCCTTCTGCCAGATCCTCTTTGCCACGCAACGTAATCTCGCCCTGCACTTCCGTGAGCAGGCGCGAGAGTCGTTCGTCGGTCGTCAGAAACTGCTTCAGGACACCGCCGGTCGGAAATCGGTTGCCCGGCATCAGCGACCGGAGTTCATCAACTGAAATGGTGCTTCCGTTGGAGACCGCGGTCCCAACGAGGAACGTAATGCGTTCCCGGATGTCCGGAAGGATCGGTTCGATCGGTTGGGATGACAGCCTCCCGGGAGCCGCCGGCTCTTGCGGGCTTGATCGCGTCGCAAGCGTGCGCCTCTCACCCCCGTTCGCGGGCTTATCCCGCCGGCCTACTTGACGGGTTTCCCGAATTCGACCGGTTCCCCAAGATTTCTGCGAGAAGAAGGAGTCGCTGCACGCGTTCTCCGACAGGAGGATATCGACTGAACAGACCGGTTCCCGGCCCGAAGATGCTGAGGCCCCAGGCGGACTGAGCCGGAGGGGCGCGATCGACGAGTTTCAGGAGTGCAGACGCAAGAGTCGCCGGCTTTCCGGTGGTCCGTCCGCTTGCTTCGTCCGCTAGGTATTCACGCTCGCGGTGCACGGCGGGATCGAAGAACTTGCTGAACGGGTCGAAGAAGAGGATCCGAGACAAGACCCGCGAGAAGACCTTGAATTCGGCGTCATGATGTTTGAGGTGCATTAACTCATGCGCCACGACGGGCTCAATTTCGTCCCTTTCAAGAAGCGCGAGCAGACCGCTGGAAACGAGGATGGTTTGATGTGCTCCTCCGACCGCCATCGCGAGTGCATCGTTTGACTCCACGATTCGGACTCTCACTCCGGGCACACGCTCGAATTTCCCGAGCAGGTCCACATACTGTTGCAGCCACGCCTCGTTCGGTGCCGGGTTCCGTGGATTGAACTTCCTTATGACTGCGGCGTTCCCGTACCGCCAGACGAGCAGGGAGATAATCGCGGACGCGGCCAGTCCCCCAACAACCGCACCGAATACTGCGAACGAAACCCCGTTCCGGGCGTAGGCGACCATGCGGGCTTGGGAGACACAGAGCACAAACGAGGCTCCCACAAAAGCCCAGAAGAAGATCGAAAGTGCGTAGAGTCCTGTGAGCAGACTAACGCGCAATTTCGGGTTCTGAGCGTTCGTCACGAACACGTACAAGAGCGTCCCGATTGAGGCGACGCACACCGCCAGGACGCTCAGCGAAAGGGGCGAAACCCAGTACGCCTCGAGGGCTTCTCCGATCACGTGAAGAAGGTCAGCCATCCCGCTTCTCCTTCGACCGCCGTTTCTCGACCTGCGACTTCAAGCTCGCCAGTTGTGCGTCGTCGACCGGACCCGGGTTCTCCAAGACATAGGAAACGGCCGCTCCTCCGAACGTATCGACCACACGATCGAGCATCGTGGCCATCGCCCGTCGATAGGCCCGGCCTTCCTTGACCCGATAATAGATCTTCTTCTCGCTCTCTTTCCGAATCGCGATGAGATCCTTGTCAACGAGCCGATACAAGGTTGTCGTCACGCTCGTGTACGCCACGTCGCGCGACTTTCGGACCTCGTCGAAAATCGCTCCCGAGGTCGCGGACCCCAGATTGCGTACGGCCCGCAGAACAGCTAGCTCTAGCTCGCCAAGCTCCATGTGAATACTATATGGATAGTAATCTTATTAAAACCTGTCGAGTCGAGGAACGATCGAACAGGCTCATGCGAGGGCCGTGGCTTGCGTCGCGAGCTCGGAAAACCGCTTCCCCAAGATGTCGAGGGACGCGAGCAAGACCGACTTCGTCGTCATGGATCCATCCGTCTCGAACTCCATCACGATCCGCGTCGGATCGTTCGCGGCTTTCACGGACTCGACTTTGTACTGCTCCCGGAACTTCGCGCACGTCACGCAGTCCGCGGAAAGCTCCAGCGTCTCTTCCTCCTCCGTCGACGTGGACTGCATGTGGCTCTCGCAGTACGGGACGTTCGGGTCGAGCGGGTCGATCGTTTTCGTGCCGGCCTTCAGGATCGGGTAGTACCGGTAGCCGACCCCGTGGGTCGACTGCCATTTCGCGTGCTCCTTCCCGGTGCCGAGGACCGCGGTCGCGTAGATCAGCATCGCCTGGCCGTCCCCGAGCTTGACGATCGGGATCTTCGCGTCCTTCGGACGCAGCTTCGTGTCGCCGATCGGCTCGAGGTCCGCGGACGTCACGACCCCGGGGCCCCGCTTGTTGACGGAATAGATGATCGTGCAGTTCGGGCAGCCTTCGCCGTGGCAGGTCGGGCAATCTTCCCGGCGGTTGTACAGCGCGAGGTCCGTCGGGATCGGGACAAGGCCGAGGCGGTGGGCGATCATCTCGTCGAACAGGGGCCCGACGCTCTCGTACTCCTTGCCGTCGTCCGCGCGGATCGGTCCGAGGTGGAACTCGACGTCCTCGATTGCCATCTTCGGGACGTCCGAGACGAGCACCCGTCGGAGGGCGTTCGCGTACGAGGGCTCCGTTTCCTCGAGGAGGAGCTGCATCGCGTCGTCGGATTTCGACAGGACTTTGATTTTCATCTAGACCCTCCGCCCCCGCCGGCCCCCTTTCGCCTTCGTGCCGTCGTGGGGCACCGGCGTGACTTCCTCGATCCGTCCGATCCGCAGGCCGGCCCGAGACAGGGCGCGGATCGCGGCTTGCGCGCCGGGTCCGGGGGACTTCGACTTGTTGCCGCCCGGCGCGCGAACCCGGACGTGGATCGAGTCGATGCCCTTCTCCTTCGCCGCATCGGCGACGCGCTCCGCCGCCTTCATCGCGGCGTACGGCGACGCCTCGTCTTTCGCGGCCTTGACGACCATGCCGCCCGTCGCCTTCGTGATCGTCTCGGAGCCCGTGATGTCGGTCAGCGTGATGATGATGTTGTTGTACGACGCGAAGATGTGGGCGACGCCCCAGCGTGGCATTGTTCAGGCCCCCTTCGGCGCGCCGCTCGGGGTCGGGGCTCCGGGCCCGCCGGGAAGCTCGGGACCTTCCTCGTCCTCCCCGCCTTCCGCGGCGGACGGTGCGGGCGGCTGTCCCGTCTGCCGGACCGGATGCAAGTCACTCGAGATCGCGGAGCGCTCGTCGTACGTGATGACGTTCTCTTCCGTGCGGCTCACGAGGACCCCGGGAATCGTCACGCGCCGTCCGCCGACGGACACGTGGCCGTGGACGATGAACTGCCGCGCCTGGCGTGGCGTGAAGGCGAGACCCTTGAGGAACGTGAGCGTCTGGAGACGCCGCGAGAGGATCGCCTCCACGTCGAGGGCGAGGACGTCGTCCAGAGTCGTGCCGTCGAGCGGCAGGAGCCCGAGGCGGCCGAGCCGTCGGAGGAGTTGCTCCCGTTCTTTCTCCGCCTGCTTGTCCTTCTGCCGGACGCGCGCCTGCAGCTCCCGGGCCCGCTGGCGGAATCGCCGCAGGACGTACTGGGAGCGCCAGAGTTCCTTCTTGTTCTTCAGCCCGTACTTCTTCAGGAGCTCGTTCTCCGCCTTGATGCGCTCCGCCTCCCACGGGTGGGAAGGCCGCTCAAACTTCGCACGCGAGAACTTCGGGTCGCCCAACGACTCACACCTTGGCCGGTTCCTTCTTCTCTTCCTTCTTTTCTTCTTTCTTCTCCGCCTTCTTGCCGCCGGCTTCCTCCGCCTTCTTCGCCTTCGCGGCTTCGAGGGCGGCCTTCTTCGTGACGCCGACGGTCAAGCCGGTCCGGCCGTTGGACCGCGTGCGCTGCCCGCGGACCTTCTGGCCCGTCTCGTGGCGCACGCCCTTGTACGATCGGATCATCTTCATCAGGTTGATGTCGTCCCGCAGCCGTATCTCGACGTCGGGACCGAACGCGTGGAGGTCGAGCCCCGACTCCCAGTCTTTGGGCCGGTTCACCATCCAATGCGGGAACGCCTCCCCGAGGTTGCCGAGGGTCGCCTCGATCTTGTCCGTATCCTGCTCCGATAGGTTGCCGAGGCGTTCCGTCCGCGAGACGCCGGCGAGGTCGACGACGGCCTCGGAGACGCGGATCCCGACGCCGGAGATCGCGGTGAGCGCGTACGCGACGGACCGCGTGCCGTCGAGGTCCGTGTTCGCCATGCGGACGATGTACCGGAAGTCCTCCTTGACGCCCTCGAGCTTCTTCGGCGCGCGGGGCGCTTTCGGCTCCTCTTTCGGCTCTTCCCTCTTCCTCGCGGGCCGCTCGCCCTTCCCGGGCTTCGCCGGGGCCGGTGGGGCTTCGGCTTCAGGGCTTGGCTTCTCCTCAGGCATCGATGAAATCCCCAGATGGGATAGGTGTCCAAACTTCACGACGTATTTAAGGGTTAAGGAGCGCGGCCCCGAGTTGCGGAGAGCCCGTCACTCGATCCGCGGCTTCGTTTCCGGGAGAAGAACCGCAAAAGTCAGGGATTCTCCGGCGGACTCAGCGTCTTCCGCATCGCGACCGCCTCTTCTCCGAACCCCGCGGAGCGATAGAAAGCAAGGCCCTCCGCGTTCTTCTTCCATGTGAGGACGACGAGTTCCGAGGCTCCCCTGTCCCGGGCGATTGTCTCCAAGTGCTTCACGAGCTTCGACGCCAAACCGGTCCGCCGAAACTCCGAGGCAACGAACACCTCCGTGAGTTCCGCATGCGGTGCGAGATCGAGAGAGGGCGTCACCCGCAGGCTTGCGAATCCGGCCAGCCGATTCCCGACCTCTGCGACCACCACCGTCTCGTGACCCTCCGCCTGTCGAAGTCGGCGTCGGATCGCGGTCTCGGTAACCGCCTCGCCGAAGTACGTTCCGTAGAACGCCTCGAAAAGCGGGACCAACGGAAACGCATCCTCGATTCGTACCGGGCGCAGACGGGTGCGCGCGACGTTTGGGTTTGAGCGCACCGTCTCATTTCTCCTTCTTTGCCGACCGTAGGACCTTGAAACCGCTTCCTCGACGTACGACCGTTGCCGTGCCGAAGGCCGCCGCCATGCGCCTTTGAATCGAGGCTGCTCCCTGCCGGGTGCGGGCGACGAGCCACAAGCTCCCGCCGTCGAGAAGGTGCATCGGCGCATCCGAGATAATCCGGTCCACTACGTCACGACCTGCGCGGATCGGCGGGTTGGAGACGATCTGGTCGAACGCCATCTCGGCGACGGGCTCGTATAGGTTTCCGAGCCGCACCTCCGCGTTCGCAATCCCGTTCACCGAGAGGTTTTCGCGCGCTGCCCGAACCGCCCGTTCGTTTACGTCCGTCAGGATGACGCGCCCGCCGTCGGAGAGCCGCGCCGCGACAATCCCGAGCGCGCCATATCCGCACCCGAGGTCCATGATGAGTTCACACGGCCCAACTTCCAGGGCCGCGAGGAGCAGCTCCGTCCCGCGATCGAGTTCGCCTCGCGAGAAGACGCCCGCATCCGTGCGGAACCTGAACGCATGGCCTCGGACGGACACATGGAATTCCGCGGGTCGACGCCGCGAAGCAGGCCGCCGCGCGAAGTACTGCTCTCCCATGTCGACGACGAGAATCCCGGCCGCGGCTTAAGCTCGAGGTTCACTTCGTCCCGGTCGCCGGACGCGCCGCTTGGCCCAACAGGACCGTGGCGATCCGAAGGTCCTCGCTCGACCCGGAGAAGTTCCCTTGCTGGAACTCCCGCTCGGCCCGCGTCAGGACCTCTTGGATGTCCGGCATGAACGTCAGGCCGCTTCCTTGGAGGAGCTGCACGCGCTTCCGCGTCAGTTCGATCGCCTTTGCGAGCGCCTCTCGGGCGTTCGTCCGGCGGGCAAACGCATGGAGGGCCCGCTCGAGGTGCTCGACCGCGCGTGCGTAGTTCGCCTCCCGGACGAGCCGACGCGCGTCGCGGATCGCGACTTCCGCCTCGTAGGACTGGAAGCCTTCCGACTGGAGCCGGCCGTACAGGATCTCCGCATCGGCGAGGCCGAGCGTCGCCTTGCGGTACGCGTTCGCGATCGCCTCGACCTCCCCTTGCAGGCGGGCCGCCATCGCCGCGGCCGGTTCGACGAGTCCTTTCTCGAGGGTCTCCCGCGCGATTCGGATTTCCCCTTCCGTGCCGTTCGTGAGGATTCCTTCGCCTCGCAACTGGGCCATCTGCGCCTCCGTCCCGTCGAGTGACTTCACGGTTTCGGCGTATCGCTTCTTCAGGTGCGCCGCCTTCGCAACGATGTCCCGTGCAACCTCGGCGGCGCCGTCCGCGTTGCCGAGGGCGAGCTCCTTCGTCGCGTCCTGGAGCAATCCTTCGAGTCCGGGCGTCGCTCCATGGACGAATGCAATCGGATCGGTGGGGCCTTTGATTTCTCCAATCGATTCGATCGCGAGCTCGGCCATGAAGATCCCGTTCGACGCGCGCTCCGCCTTGTGCTGGAACGCCCGGCCCTCCTGCTCCGCGCGTTCGAGGAGCCGGCGCGCCTCGACGTAGTTCGGCACGAACATCCCCTCTTCCCAGGTCCCGGAGAGGACTTTCTCCTCCGCTCGGGTGAGGATCGCCTCGAGGAGATCCGCGCGGAGGCCGAGCCGTTGCATCGACTGGATGCGGACCCGCAACGCGTTCGCGGCCTGCTGGTATCCGCCGAACCGTTCGTCGAGCATGATTGCGAGGGACTCCGCCCGCTTCGCTGCGTGAAACGCCTTCGCGTACTGGCCGCCGGCGAACAACTGCTTCGCGACTTGCAGCGCCTCTTCCGCGGGCTTGATGTCGGCCTGTCTGAGCCGCAACACGGTCACGAGACCTTCCAGCTGGCCGATGGCGTTCTCCGCGTTCCGTACCTTCGACGACCGAAGAATCCCGACCGACGACTCGCTCCCTTCGAGCATATGTGTGCCTCCGCCCGGACCCGATTGGCGTGGGATCCTGGGCAGAGTCCCGCGACAGACCGGTGGGTTGCGGAATAGATTGAGCGAACGTACGATAAGCGTTCCGATGCGCCTCCCGATGATTCCATTCTCGATACCGCGAATGGGTAACGATTAGTAGGGGTTCCCGCCGTACAGCGGCGGCATGGCTGGGCTCCTCCGCCTCGCGCGACCGCTCAACTGCGCGATGGCCGCGGTGGGAGTCGGGATCGGCGGGATTGTCGCCGTCGGATCGCAAGCGTGGGGCAGCCTCGCGCTCCCGCTCGTCCTGGCGGGGGTTGCCGCCGCCTCCTTCACCGCGGGCGGGAACGCCCTGAATGATCTGTACGATCGGGAGACGGATCGAGTCAACCACCCGAAACGCCCCCTCCCTTCGGGGCAGCTCCGTTTGGAGACCGCGAAGGCGTTCATCGTGGCAGCCTTCTTCGTTGCGGCGGCGGTCGCGAGCTTCATCAGCGTCTTCGCGCTCGCGGTCGTCGCGATCAATGCGGTTCTCATGTTTGCGTACGAGGCGGCGCTGAAGGCCCGCGGCGCGTCGGGGAATCTGGTGATCTCGTACCTGGTGGGGTCGCTGTTCTTCTTCGCGGGCGTGTCCGTTTACACATCCTCTTGGGATCCGCTGATCCGGACGGGCATCCTCGCGGCCCTCGCCTTCGTCACGACACTGGGTCGCGAGATCACGAAAGACATCGAGGACCTCCGGGGCGATGTCGATCGTCGCACGCTCCCGCGTCGAATTGGCGCATCCCGCGCGGGCACCCTCGCCGCGATCGCGCTCGCCGTCGGCGTGGGCCTGAGTTTCCTCCCGCTGTATTACGGCGTTCTCCTCCTCGGCTACGCGGTCCTCGTCGTGCCCGCGGACGGAATGTTTATTTACGCCGCGCTCCACTCGGCGGCGAATCCCGCCCGCTCGCAGCGGGTGACGAAGTACGGGATGGTCGTCGCGCTCGCGGCCTTCCTCGCAGGTGCGTTCCGGTGAACGTTTACGAGTCGATCCTGGAACGACGGCGGACGGCGCGACTTCACATGACGCTCCTCGATCCGGACAAGCAGACCGCGGAGGACGCCGCGTCCCTCGCGGGGGAAGCCGGGGACGCGGGCACCGACGCGATCATGGTCGGCGGGTCGACCGGGGTGACGCAAGGCAAGGTCGACGACACGGTCCTCGCGATCAAGGGAGCCGCGAAGGTCCCCGTCATCCTGTTCCCGGCGAGCGCCGGAAGCCTCTCGCCCCACGCCGACGCGCTCTTTTTCATGAGCTTGTTGAACAGCAAGGATCCGCGGCTCATCGTCGGCGAGCAGCGTCTCGCGGCGCCGGTCGTCAAGGCGTGGGGGCTCGAGACGATCCCGATGGCATATCTTGTCGTCGAGCCGGGAATGCGCGCGGGCGAGGTCGGACACGCGGACTTGATCCCTCGCAAGACGCCGTTCATCGCGATCCAGTATGCCCTCGCCGCGCAGATGCTCGGGATGAAGCTCGTCTACCTGGAGGCGGGGAGCGGCGCGCCGGAACCGGTGCCGGACAAGATCATCCGCGCGGTCCGGGAGGCGATCGGGATCCCGCTCGTCGTGGGCGGCGGAATCCGCACCGAGAAAGCCGCCGGGGCGGTCGCGGCGGCGGGGGCCGACATCGTCGTCACGGGGACAATCGTCGAGGTGGCCCGCGAAGGCGACGCACTCCGTCGGATCGTCGAAGCGGTGAAGGCGGTCTGATGCACGTCCTCCGGGCGAAGACCGTCGCGGAGAGCCACGCGGAGACGACCCGCATGGCCCGCCGCCTGTTCGTCTCCCCGCCCGCCCAGCGGATGGTGCTCCCGATCCTCGCCTTCTCTCTCATGGAGTCGTTCCTCCTCGTGTATCCCTCGCTCGATGGCGGCCGCATCCTCCTGGGAGCGATTGCGATCGCACTGCCCGCGTACATCGCCGGCATCGCGACGGTCCCCGTCGCGGAGCGCCTCGGAGGCCGCATGTACTTCCGCCGCTCGTTCCTCCTCGTCTTCGTCGGGCTCATGATGGTCGGGGCCGTCGAGGTCGTGACGGTCACGGGTCTCACGGTGTACGCGATTGCGACCGGCGAACGGTACACGACGCAGACGTTCCGGATCGACCGGGTCGCCATCCTCGGCTACGGGGCCGTCCTCTGGATCCGCGAGGTGATCTTGTCCGCGACCTCGAACTCGAAGTACGTGCGGTCCCTGCCTGCGGCCTCGTTGCATCCCCTCCTCGGGCTGGTCGGGATCGCGCTCTTCTTCCGATCGGGGCCCTGGGACATCGTCCTCGATCTCGCGGTGTTCACCTTGTTCTTCCTGAGCGCCGTGGCGTATGCGGAGATCGCGAAGCGGCCGCTGATGCGTTCGTTCGGTGCGGACGGGTTGAAGCTCTTGCGGTCCACGCTCGACCAATACTCGGAGCAGGAGGAGGCGGGGATCAAGGAGCTCGAGGCGTTCTTCGATTCGATCAGCGTGCGGGCCCGCGTCCGGGTCGGTGGCGTCGCGTTTCGCGGTCCGAAAGGAATCAAGGCGCTCTTCCTCGCGCCGACGGTCCACCCGGGGCCGATGGGCTTCGTAAGTGGGAGTGATCTCCCATCAAAGGTCGCGCGCGGCCTCGCGAGTCTCACCCCGAACGTGCTCGTCGCCCACGGCCCCACGACCCATGACGAGAACCCCGCCACGAGCGCGGAGGTCGAGAAAGTCTCCGAAGCCGTCCGCGGCATGGTCGCCTCCGCAACGTTCGGTCCGAAGGTCGGCCGCGCATCTCGGGCCTCGTTCGGTCGGGCGAGCGCTCTCGCCCAGGCGTTCGGGGACGTCGTGCTGATCGTCGCTTCGTTCGCCCCGAACCCGACGGACGACATCGACAGCGCGACGGGCCACGCCGCAGTCCAGGAAGCGCGCTTGGCCGGCGCGGGTGACGCGGTCTTCGTGGACGCCCACAATTGCCATGAGCCCGGGGTCGGCCTTACGCTGTTCGGGAGCGAGCGGAGCCATGAGATCATCGAGGCTGCCAAGGCCGCAACCCAGGCTGCGCTGAAGGCGCCGAAAGACCGGATCCAGGTGGGCTACGCGGCGCGACGCGGCTTCGCGACGCCGGACCAAGGGATTGGGGCCCGCGGCATCGAGGCGCTTGTCGTCGAGACGGGCGGCCAGCGGACCGCGTACATCCTCTTCGACGGGAACAACATGGTCCCCGGCATCCGCGATGCGATCCGCGCGAGGGTCGCGGGGCTCGTCCAGGAGTCGGAGGCGATGACGACGGACAACCACTCCGTGAACCTGACGATGGACGGGTTCAACGCGGTCGGCGCGGCCCTCGACCAGGAGACGATCCTGACCCAGGCGGAGGGCGCGGTCCGGGAGGCGATTGCGAACCTCGAAGACGCCGAGGCCGCGGCGTTCGCGGTCGAGATCCCGAACTTCCGGATCTTTGGGCCGCAATCCGCTTCTCGCCTGACGACGTCGATCAACTCGACGATGGCCGTCCTGCGACCCGCCCTCTACGTCACCCTGAGTGGGGCGATCGCCCTCGGCGCCCTCGTGATCGTCCTGTTCTAGCACCAGTCCCGGAAGGCTGTCTGAGATTGCGGCCCGGCCGCCCATCGAGGAGACCCGGTGCTGGCTTCTGCACCAAGGTCTGACTTCCGTCCATTTGGTCGGAAATGACTGCGACTCGGTGTTTCCGTCCAAAGAGTCCGAAACGGCTACACGAGATCGAGGAACCACCGGTGGATGCGCAGATCGCCGCTGAGTTCCGGATGGAACGCGGACGCGATCAAGTGGCCTTGTCGCGCGAGGACGATCCGATCCTGGTGACGGGCGAGCGGCGTGCACGCGCCCCAGGTCCGCAGGATGGCGGGGGCCCGAATGAAGACGCAGTGGAACGGCGCGTCGAGGCCATCGACGACGAGGTCCGCCTCGAACGACTCCCGCTGCCGCCCGAACGCGTTGCGGTCGACCGCCATGTCCATGAGGCCGAGCAGCTTCGTCTTCGTTTTGTCGGCCTGGATCCCCGCGTCCTTCGAGAGGAGGATGCAGCCCGCGCATGTGCCCATGATCGGCATCCCCTCCTCGGTCGCCCGTCGAACGATCTCATCGAACAGGCCGAGCTTCACGAGGAGCTTCGAGATCGTCGTGCTCTCGCCACCGGGGATCGTCAACGCGTCGACGTGCGCGAGGTCCTCCCGCCGGCGCACCGCGATCGCCTCGCCGGTTTTGCCGTACGTCTTGAGGGCGCGGGCCACCGCGTCGACGTGTTCGCTGACGTCGCCTTGGACGCCGATGACCCCGATGCGCATCGGGTCGACCTACCGCGGCGCGCGATAAAAGGATGGCGCACGGGCCGTCTAACTGTTCTCTGGATCCGAGTCTCGGTTGCTCCGGAACAGTTCCTGAATGATCCTCGCGAACGTCTGAGAATCCAGCAGCCCGAGCCTCGCGCTCGCGACGTTGCTGAGCACCACGTCGTCCCCGACGTGGGGTGACTCCCGAGGTCGCAGCACGAGGTCGCCCTCCGGGAACACGGCCTCGCCCATCGGCGATTGCTGCAGGGCGTCCGGGTGGCGTTCGTCGAGCGGCACGACCTCGAAGAATCGGTCGAAGAGGAAGGGTCGGCGGACTCGGCCGATGACGGTCACGCGGACGCGGTCGAGCTCCGGATCGAGCGAGGTGTTCTTCTCAAGCGCCTCGCGGTTGATGCCGACTTGGAAGAGGCCGAGCTCTGGAGAAAAGCCGCCGAACGGCGTCACGTACCAGTGCCGCAACGTCTCCACGGGATAGGCGGGCGCAGGTTCGCCCGCGAGACCGGGCTTCCATCGCACGATGGAAAAAGTGCCGAGGCAGGTATTTGTATTCTAAGTCTCAGGAATCCGAAGTGAGAGTACAACCCCGCGGTTTCACGTCGATTGTCTCCGATTCTCGATACCCTTATCTATAACACAGTTTTACGCACAAACGAGTGTGGCTTCACGGCCATCGGATTCGTTCTGATCGACATCGAACCGACGCGGGAAAAGGAAGTCTACGAGAAGCTGTTGAAGATCGATCACATCGTCGAACTGTACCCGCTGTTCGGCGAGTACGACCTGATCGCCAAGGTCGAGGCGGATTCCTACGACGCGATCGGAAAGTTGGTCGTGTCGAAGATCCGCTCGGTCGAAGGCGTGAAGGCGACCAAGACGCTGGCCCGGGTGTCCTTCTAGTCACCGGGCGCGGGCCCGGCTCAGGAGGGTCCGGATTCGACGATCGAGCTCGTCGCGCGCTCTCAAGTGATACGCGAGGAGGAGCGCCGCCGCGTGATCAATTGTCCGGGTCTGCCCCGCGGGGCCGACGTACGTCCACCGTCGTCGCCTTCGATTGTCCTGGCTCCGATACTCCCAGAAATACAGGTAGATCCGGCCGCGGATCCGTTTCGCCGCAAGCCCGCAGCCCACCTGCGTGTTACCACCATTTAGTGGTAACGGCGCGCAGCAGCGTCCAGTTGCCGCGTGCAGGTATACTCCATGCAGCGGCGCGTGCCGAGGACCCTTGGTTACCACTGAATAGGGTTAACCACCGTGGATGAGGCCCGTGCGACGCATCCCTGCTCGTGAGGAACGATCGGCTACTCTTCCATCTTGGGCTCGTACACCGCGATCGCCTCGATGGCGACCTTCAGGCCGGGATTCGCGATCCCGAGCTTGGCGGGGGACCGCGCGGGCGGCTCCTCCGGGAAGAACTCCTTGTAGGCCTCGTTCATCGCTTGGAAATCCGCAGGGTCCACGAGGAAGACCGTCGTCTTGACGACCGACGTCAGCGTAAGGCCGAGTTCCTCGAGGATCGACGCGATGTTCGTCAGACATTGTCGGGTCTGGCCCGCGACGTCGGGCGCTGCCCACTCGCCGGTTTTCCCGCCCGGCCGAATCGGAGCCTGTGCGGAGATGAAGACGAGCCCGTTCGCGACGACGCAGTGGGAGTACGGACCGAGCGGCTTCGGGTGATTCGGGAGATCCGGGACCGCCTTCACGATCGTTCCACGTCGGCAACGTAGGGGCGACCAAAAACGTTTCCGCCCCGGGAGGCGGACGATTCCCTCCGAGTTCTCCAGGCTCTATACATGCAAGAGCTTATTACATCCCGACGGCGTTCTCGGGGGAACTTCGAGCACCTGAAGTGCCCCGTAGGGGGATTCCGGATGGCCAAGAACGACCTCGTCTTCCGCATTGGCGGCGCCGCCGGAGATGGCGTGTCATCGACCGCCGAGAGCTTCGCGAAGATGTCTGCGCGGAGCGGGCTCCACACCTGGACGTATTCGTCCTATCAGAGCGTCATCCGCGGCGGCCACGTCTGGACCCAGATCCGCGGCAGCCTCGGTCCCGTGCTCTCCCATGGCGTCGACCCGGACGTCGTCGTCGCGCTGAACCAGCAGTCGATGGACGTCCACCAGGGGGACGTGGTCGAGGGCGGTGCGATCGTGTACGACACCGACGGCACGAAGCCGGATCCGGCGAAGCTGCGCCGAAACGTACGGCTCATCGGCATCCCGCTGCGGAAGAAGGCCCAGACGCTCTCCCCGAACGCGCTGATGCGGAACACGGTCGCCCTCGGCGCCGTCGTCAAGTTGTTCGACATCGACTTCCGACACGTCGAGAGCGCCTTCAAAGACATCTGGGGGGACAAGAAGCCGGAGATCGTGCAGCAGAACATCGCCGCCGCGAAGCTCGGCGCGGAGGCGGTCGGCCAGATGGGCGGCTCCCTGAACCTCGGATTGCCGTACAGCAACGAGGCGAAATACCTGATGACGGGCAACGAGGCGATCTGCCTGGGTGCCCTCGCCGCGGGCGTGAAGTTCCTCGCGCAGTACCCGATGACGCCGGCCTCGTCGATCCTCCACTGGATGGCGTCCCACGGGCCGAAGTACGGCGTCGTCGTGAAGCAGGTCGAGGACGAGCTTGCGGCGATGAACATGACGGTGGGCGCCGGCTTTGCCGGAGTCCGCGCGATGACGGCGACGTCCGGGGGCGGGTTCTGCTTGATGGTCGAAGCGATCGGCCAAGCCGGGATGACGGAGACGCCCCTCGTCGCGGTCCTCGTGCAGCGGAGCGGGCCGTCGACCGGGCTGCCGACGAAGACGGAACAAGGGGACCTCAACCTCGCGCTCGGCGCCGGCCAAGGGGATTGGCCCCGGGCGATCCTGGCCCCGCGGAATCCGGAGGAATGTTTCCGCCAGGCCGCGCAGGCGTTCAACCTCGCGGAGATCTACCAGACGCCGATCATCCTCATCTCCGACCTGTACCTCGGCGAAGGCTATCGGACGGTCGAGAAACTCGACTTCAACGTGCCGATCGTGCGCGGGATGATGGCCGCGGACGGGGGCACCGCGAAGGACTTCATGCGGTACCGGATCACGGAGAGCGGCGTGAGTCCGCGAGCCTTGCCCGGCATGAAAGGGTTCCAGCACGTCGCCGCGACGGACGAGCACATGGAGAACAGCGAGCTGATTTCCGACGTCCTCGCCGGCCTCCCCGAACACGTCGAGGAGCGCCGCAAGATGCATGCGAAACGGATGCGAAAGCTGGATGGCCTCCGCAAAGACACACCCCCGCCCGAGTTGTGGGGGCCGAAGAACGCGGACTTGACCCTCTTGATCTGGGGGTCCACCTGGGGTCCGGCCCACGAGGCGATCATCCAGGTCGACGAGACGGAGGGCGTGAAGGTGAACAGCCTCGAGTTCCCGACGATCTTCCCGTTCCACGCGGATCAGACGGAACAACTCCTCCGCGGGGCGAAGCAGACGCTCGCCGTCGAGGGCAACTACACGGGCCAGTTCACGCGGCTCCTGCGGGCGGAGACCGGCCACAAGGCGGATCGCTTCTACGGCAAGTCCGACGGCGAACCCTTCACCTGGCGGGACATCGCCGACCACATCTTGGAGGCGGTCGCATGAAACTCGAATTCGAGATGGACACGTACAAGTCCGAGATCAAGCCGACCTGGTGTCCGGGCTGCGGCGACTTCGCGGTCCTCCGGGCGTTGCAGACCGCGATCCACGCGTTGCAACTCGAGCCGTGGAACCTCCTCATCGTGTCCGGGATCGGTTGCTCGAGCAACCTGCCGCACTTCCTGTCGACGTACGGATTCCACGCGATCCACGGCCGGGCCCTCCCTGTGGCGGAGGGCGCGAAGCTGGCGAACCCGGAGCTGCAGGTGATCGTCACGGGTGGCGACGGCGACGGATACGGGATCGGCGTGGGGCACTTCATCCACGCGATGCGTCGCAATTTCGACATCACGTACCTCGTGATGAACAACCAGATCTACGGCCTCACGACGGGCCAAGCGAGCCCGACGTCGGAAAAGGGGATGAAGACGAAGTCGACGCCGATCGAAGGGGTCATCGAGAATCCGGTCGATCCGATCTCCCTCGCCTTGGCATCCGGCGCGACGTACGTCGCACGGGCCTTCAGCGGTGACGTGAAGACGATGGCGGAGCTCGTGAAGAACGGCATCCAGCACCACGGGTTCGCGTTGATCGATTGCATGTCCCCCTGTGTGACGTACAACAAGATCAACACATACGATTTCTTCCGCGAGCGGGTGTACGACTTGCAGAAGGAAGGCCACGATTCGAGCGACATGAAAGCCGCGTTCGCGAAGGCGATCGAGTGGCCCTTTGTCCAACGCGACCGGATCCCGCTCGGCCTCTTCTACCGGACCGAGGACGTGCCGACGTACGAAGACCTCGAGCCCGCGCTCAAGAAGGGGCCGCCCGTGCGTCAGCCGCTCGGCGTCGAAAATCCGGACGAACTCCTTCGGGAGTTCTTGTGACTTCGAGGCGAGAGAGCTTAGCTCGCGATGGGCTACATCAGAAGCCGAGATCCTCGCCGACCAAGATCAGAGTCGTCCGTCCGGGGCGCTCCCGTTCGTACACGACGAGCTTTCCGATGTAGCTCCCCGTGCCACCGCCCCGCCGGACCCGCTCAGACTCGAGGGGCAAGGCGACCTCACGCACCCGCCGGATCCCGGCCTCCACGGTGGGCACGAGCTTGTTGATTCCCGCGACCCAGATCACGTGGGACGGTCCGTACACATAGAACGCCTGACGGTTGCCCGACGCGTCCGCGGCGATCACCTCGCCCGTCTCGGAAATGGCTTGGACGCTCCCGAGGAAGTAGTCCGCTTCGACCGAGAGTTTCGCTCGGATCCGCCCACGTCGCGTTGGGTCGTCCTCGGCCTGCCACTCCGGGTTGAGGTACCGATACCCCGACGGGACGTTCTTCAAGTGGTCGATGAACCCGATTTCCTGAAGCGTCGTGGAGCCCCCGTGGGCGACGCTCGCCCCCTTCGGGATGAGCTTGTGGAGCGCGTCGAGGGCCGCGCGGCGGTCCGGGACAAAGATCGGCGTGATCCCCCGCTCTCGCAAGGCGCTGAAGGTCCGTTCGATTCGCGTTCGCGTGGGGGTGTCGAGCCCCTCGAGCGCCATCTCGGACTTCATGGGATCCTCCGTCCTTGCCTCCACGGCGGTCCCTATTCAATCTTGCGTTCAATCCGGGGGAATTCGATGGGCTCCTCCGGCGGCTCGGCGTGCTGCATCCGTTCGATCGCCTTCCGGTCTGCCTCGACCCGAGCGACCAACCCCGCCGCGTCGATGCCGAGATACCGCGCCGGGTACTTTCGGATCTTGTCCGCGCCCCGCTGCAGCAAGGTCGCGGCGCCGACGAGATTGCCGTTCTGGTAGTGGTGGTACGCCGCGGAGATCTGGATGAGGCCCTGGAGGAAGAGGCGGGGCTCTCCGTGTTCCTGTTTCCAGACATCCTCGAGGACCTCGTGGGCCTCGAAGAAATACTCGTCGTTGAAGAGGCGGATGCCTTCCTGGATCGGGTCGAGTCCGTGGGGCGTGTCGCGTTCCATCGTCGCGACAACCAACGCGGGCGAGGCGAATCAAGCTTTCCGCGACGCACGGTTACTGGACGCGCCGGCGGGCGGGAGCGAGCATCGTTCGGATGACGTCCGGAGTGTATGTCCCCCGTTCGGTCACGACCATGGTCACCAGTTGGGCCGGCGTCAGGTCGAAGAGTCGGTCCGTGTCCGGTCGGTGGGGCGACGAGGTGCTGTCGTATCGCGCATCGAACTTCAGGGTCTCGCAGGCGACGTAGAACGGCTTCTCATGGTCTTTCGCCGCGAGGGCAAGCGCCTGGGTCCCGATCTTGTTCACGACGGAACCGTCCCGGAGGACGCTGTCTGCGCCGACGAGGGCGTACGATGCGGTCGCGAGGCGTGCGGGGCCCTCCGGATCCGGCACGACGGTCACAGGGATACTCACATCCGTGAGGCTCGCCGCGAACGTCCGTCCTTCGAATCCGGGTGCGGACTCGAGCGCGTCGACGCGGACGATGAGGCCGCGGGCGTTGGCCAGCTTGAGCGCTTCCAGGACCGTTTCGCTCGAGCTCAGCGTGACGACGATCCCGCGGGGCGGGGCGATTTTCAGGAAGGTGCGGGCGATCCGGCTCCGGGCGCCGTCCAGTTCCGCCCGCGTCGCCTCGATGACGGCTTTCGGGTCCTGGCCTTCGGAGACGAGCCGGGCGACGAGATGCACGGCGTTGTGCACGATCGCCATCGCGGGCTGGGCCGCCGAGATTCGTCGGGCGACTTCGGTCAGCGCTTTCGGATCCGGGCGTCCTTTCGCCTCCATGATCGCGAGCTCCATCGTGTCGAGGGCGATCCGGGCCAGCTTCGAAGCGCCGCTCCTGCGATCGTCGGCGATGGCGTGGATCGCCTGCTCAACCGGTTCGGGCAGCATGTTCCATCCGCGCGTGGTACGCCGCGAGGCCCGTGATGCTGACGCGGACTCGCCGTTCGAGGAAGTCCCGCGGATACCGCTTCGCCGCCCGGACCGTCGTCTCGTAGAGCTCTCGGAGGACGCCATCCTCCCCCGCGGAGGCGAGCTTCTCGCGGACGACCCGGGACCATTCCGGGTACGCGACGATCATCGCTTCGATTGCGGCCTTGGGATTCGTATGGGGGCCGTAGTGGCTGAACAGGAGCGCTCGCGGCTGGAGGGCGAGGAGCCGCCGGAGGGTCTCGAGGTTTTTCTCCAGGTCGAAGGCCGGCGCCGGCGCGATCGGCATGAGGATTTCGTCACCGGGAAAGTAGAGGCCCGCGGCGTCGCCGGTGTACACGCAGCGCGTGTGCTCATCGAGGATCGTGAGCTCGTGGGGCGCGTGACCCGGGGAATCGAGGAAGACCAGGGCGTGCTTCCCGAGTTCGAGGCGCTGCTGATCCTGCACTGCGACGAGTCGGTCCGCCGGGATCGCGCGCATCGTGCCGAAGATGTCCGCCTCCTCGGGGCCGAGCGCCTTCCGCGCGCTCGCGACGAGCCGCGTGGGGTCGACGAGGTGCTTGAGGCCCCGTTCGTGGACGTACACCTTGGCCTTCGGCATTTCCGGGAGCAGGAATCCCGCTCCGCCGGCATGGTCCAGGTGAATGTGAGAAACCACGACCGCATCGATGTCGCCAGGTCTCAGGCCGAAGGACCGCACCGCTTCGAGGATTCGTTCCGCTTCCCCGGACGTTCCCGTCTCGATGATCGCCTTGCGCTCGTCGTCGATCAGGTACACCGCGCCGAATCCTTCCTGCTGGAACATGCGGACGTCTGCGAGGTGGGTTTCTGTGTCGAACGGAAGCCGCTGGAACGCCATCCGAGCCGGGATTGTGGGCTCTGCCATGTACCTTTCCCACGGGGCTTCGGCCGATTGTCGTCGCCTCGAAGTCGACTCGTCCTAGTCTTCATCGAGTCCAATCCGCAAGGAATCCTTTTCTACACCCGGGGGACTTCGGGGGCGCGCGGCGGTAGCCAAGCTCGGAAACGGCGCGAGATTTAGGGTCTCGTCCCGAAGGGGTCCCCAGGTTCAAATCCTGGCCGCCGCAGTCACTTCCACACATCGAGGAGGGCGACTTTCTCCAGCGCGAGGTCGTTCTGGCGATCGGGTGGAACCGTGGAAAGCGCTTGCTTCGTGAAGCCGAGTGCCGTGAGCGATCTCTTCTTCGGCTCGAGGACGGTGTCGTCCCGCACCCACCCGAAGAGCTTCAGGAGCTCCTCGGTCGAGTCGGCGCCGAAGACCGCGACGGCGAGTTCCTGAGTGCCGGCCCGGATGCCCGCGATTCGAATCGCGTCCGCGACTTGTCGCTGGGCGGAGAGGTACCGCAACGCCTCCATGGAAACGGAGTGGGCCACCATCGTCCCGGCGTCGTGCGCCCGCAATGCGTGCCGGATCGCACTCTCGACGTGGGCCCGTCCGAAGACCACGGTCGCGTCCGCGAGTAGGACGTCGATGCCGCGGGGCCCACCCCAGTCCTGGGCCTGGCGGATTGTTTCCATCGGGTCCTTGACGTGCCCGCGAGCGCCTGAGATCGAGTATTTCACCCGAAATCCCCCAAGGCCGCTTGGCCTTCGATCTCCTTGGCGTCCACGGGGACTCCGACTTGCTCCTTGATCTTCACCGCGAGGGTTGGACCGATCGTCGGGATGCGCGCGAGGTCGTTCGGATTCGCCTTCTGGAGGTCTTTCAGCGTTTTGAAGCCCCGTTGGAACAGCCCCCGCCCTCGGACCCGACCGACGCCGCGCAAGGAGATCAGCTCGAGGAGCTCCTCCTTCACGCCGTACTGGACCTGGATCGTCAACCGGGTGAGGGCCCGGACTTTCTTCTTGTTGAAGATCCGGCCGAGCTCGCCCATCGAGTACAGCAGCCATTCCGCCTGGTCCGTCATACGCCGGATGTCCCCGGGCCCGATCCCGAACTTCTTCGTGACTTCCTCCTCCGTGCGTTCGGTGATCCAGTCGTCGAGGAGGGACGCCGTCTTTACCTCCGCGAGGAAGAAATCGTAGTCCTCGACGGGGAATGTCAGGTCGGCCTCCTCGATCCGTTGCTCGACCCAAGCATAGTCGCCGCGACGGAGGTAGAGCTTCGGCATGTCCGGTGTCGTGCAGACGGTCCAGAGGTGGAAGAATCGATCGTCGCGTGATTCGCGGAGCGCATCGCGCATCTTCACGGCGCTGAGGGGGTCGATGTACAGGTCGCTCGTCCGCTTCCCGAAGAACGTCGCCTTGAGGAATCCGTCGTGGCGGCTGATGAAGTCCTCCTTCGCGAGGAACTCGAGCACCTCGAGGATCTTCCCCCGGATCGCGTGGACGTCACCGGTGAACGCGAAGAACGTACGGTTGAAGAACGCGAAGAGCTCCTCCTCGGAGCCCACGTGGCCGGTCGCGATGTTCGCGAGGACGTGCATGCGCAGGGCGGGCTCGG
>Ga0209806_1000564_pt1 | contig 25381 bp, 24 predicted proteins | sample GraSoiAngelo_152_FD_186166 | JGI IMG/M metagenome (GOLD analysis project Ga0209806, IMG submission 186166) | Grasslands soil microbial communities from the Angelo Coastal Reserve, California, USA - 14_1009_12_30cm (SPAdes) (version 2) | ecosystem: Environmental > Terrestrial > Soil > Grasslands ... | reverse complement strand
ATCCCGATCGAGATCAGCCTCGCGGGCCTGCCGCACAACGTGCGGATGTTCTCGCACACACAGTTCGGGCTGTCGTTCTTGATGCTGACCTTCGACGACCAGGTCAACGACTACTTCGCACGGCAGCAGGTGCTCGAGCGGTTGCAGACCGCGGACCTGCCGACCGGCGTGCAGCCGCAGCTGGCGCCGCTGTCCACCCCGATCGGCGAGTTGTATCGGTATCGATTGCGGGGTGGCGGGCTCACTCCGACCGAGCTGCGCTCGATCCAGGACTGGACAGTGGCGCGGTACTTGAAGATGACGCCCGGCGTGGCTGATGTCGTGAGCCTCGGTGGCCTGATCAAGCAGTACGAGGTCAACCCCGACCCGGCCAGGTTGCGCTATTACCACCTGACCCTGCTGCAGCTGTTTGCGGCCCTGGGGCGCGGCAACGCCAACGCAGGCGGCAGCTACGTCGAGCAGGGCTCGCAGCAGTACCTGATTCGCGGCATCGGGCTGCTGCGGTCGGCGCAGGACATCGGGAACATCGTGGTGGCGGCGCGGGGCGGTACGCCGATCCTCGTGAAGGACCTTTGCCACGTGACGCTGAGCGCAGTGCCACGGCAGGGTGTGGTCGGCCAGGACCGGGACGACGACATCGTCACCGGCATCGTCCTGATGCGCAAGGGTGAGAACCCGTCACGGGTCCTGCGCGGCATCAAGGAGCGAGTCACACAGCTGAACGCCTCGATCCTGCCGAGAGGTGTGCAGGTCGTCCCCTTCTACGACCGCACCTGGCTCATCGACACGACCCTGAAGACGGTATTCCAGAACTTGCTGGAAGGGGCGATCCTCGTCAGCGCGGTGCTGCTCCTGTTCCTGGGGAACATCCGCGCGGCCGCGATCGTCGCGGTGATCATCCCGCTCTCGCTACTCGCGACGTTCATTGGCTTGACCCTGCGCGGCATTCCGGCCAATCTCCTCTCGCTTGGCGCGATGGATTTCGGAATCATCGTTGACGGCGCGGTCATCGTCGTCGAGAACGTCTTCCGGCGCGTGGCGGGACAGGCCGTTCGTCGGGACCCCTCGGCGCTGCGACAGGCGATCCTCGAGGCGACGGTCGCGGTGGGCCGCCCGACCTTCTTCTCCATGTTGATCGTCATCGCGGCGAACATTCCCATCTTCACGCTGCAACGTCAGGAAGGCCGCATCTTCGCTCCGATGGCGTGGACGGTGACGTCGGCGCTGGTCGGTTCACTGCTGCTGTCCTTGACGCTGGTGCCACTGCTCTGCTACGCCCTGCTGCGCGCGCCGCTGCCGCACGAAGAGAACCAACTGGTCCGCGCCTGCCGGCGTGGCTATACGCCGGTGCTGCGCTGGGCGCTGGGCGCGCCGTGGCGGGTGCTCGGGATTGCGGTCCTGGCGCTCGGCGCGAGCCTGGCCTCCTTCCCAAGACTCGGCACCGAGTTCCTACCCGAGCTCAACGAGGGGACGGTCTGGATCAACCTGAACTTGCCGCCGGGCGTCTCGGTGACGGAGACGGTGACGCAGGTAGCCCGCGCGCGTGCGGCCCTGGCGCGAATCCCCGAGGTCACGACGACAGTGTCCAAGGCGGGCCGCCCGGAAGACGGGACCGATCCCAAGCCGCTCAACATGGTCGAGATCTTCGTCGGCCTACGCCCGTTGTCGGAGTGGGCGCGCGGCGTCACGAAGGAACAGGTGATTCAGGAGATGGATCACGCCCTGGCCGTAATCCCCGGCATCGAGGTGAGCTTCTCGCAGCCCATCCGCGACAACGTCCTGGAGAGCATTTCCCAGATCGACGGCCAAGTGGTGATCAAGGTGTTCGGTGACGACCCTGCGCTGCTGCGCACGACCGTGCAGCAAGTGCTGGAGCACGTCGCCTCCGTCCGCGGCGTGGCGCGCGCGTTCGTCGACCGGGCGGGCGAGGTCCCGCAAGCCCGGCTGGAGATCGACCAGGCGCGGGCCGCTCGCTACGGCCTCAACGTGGCTGACATCGAGGACCAGATCGAGATCGGCCTCGGTGGCAAGGCTGCGACGGAGCTGTGGGAGGGGGAAAAGCACTTTAGCGTGGTGGCGCGGCTGGCCGGCACCGACCGGAGGCTAGCGAACATCGACCGCATCCTCATCGACACGCCTGACGGGCAGCGCATTCCCCTCTCCGAGGTCGCGGACTCGAGGCTCGGCGCCGGCAGTATGAACATCAGCCGCGAAGCCGGACGAAGAGTGGCTGCGGTCAGCGTGTTCATCCGGGGTCGCGACATGGGGAGTGTCGTGCAGGACATGCAGGACCGCGTGAAACGGATCGCGCTGCCGGCCGGCTACAACATCACGTGGAGCGGTGAGTTCGAGAACCAACAGCGCGCCATGAAGCGGCTGATGTTCATCGTGCCCATCACCGTGTTTCTGATCTTCGTGCTGCTGTTCGACGCATTCAAATCGCTCAAGCACACGCTGGTCATCCTGCTCAACGTGCCGTTCGCGCTGATCGGCGGCATCTTCGCGCTGCTCGTGAGTGGGATTCCGCTGAGCGTGTCGGCGGCCATCGGGTTCATCGCGCTGTTCGGCCAGTCGGTGCTGAACGGCGTCGTCATGGTGACGGTGTTCAACCAGTTACGCGAAGCAGGCGCACATCCGGCCGAGGCCGTGCTGCGGGGCGCGTTGATGCGGATGCGCACGGTGCTGATGACCGCGCTGCTGGCGATGCTCGGGCTGCTCCCGATGGCGCTCTCGCGCGGGATCGGCTCCGAGACGCAGAAGCCGCTTGCCGTCGTCATCATCGGTGGACTGATCTCGGCGACGCTGCTGGTGCTGGTGGTGCTCCCGACCCTGTACTTGGCGCTCGCCCAGCGGGAGGCGGTTGCGCTGGTCTCAGAGTCATGAGGGGGTGTCTTCCAGCGCCGCTCTGCCGACTCGCCTCCACGGGTGGGCAGGCGCTCGTGGCGCTGCTTGCCGGCTGCGCCCCGTGGGCTCACGGGCCGCGCGTATCCCCCGTCGAGAGTGGGCTGCCGGGTGAGTGGATTGGTCCCGTGAGTCTGGGAGCGGACACCACGCTGTGGCGCTTCGCTGCCGATGGGAAGCTCGTGCAAGTGCAGATCAAGCCCGGACAACAGCTGCGAGAGACTCCGTTCGGGCCGTTTCGGGTATATGCGGACGCCGGGCGGCGCCAGTTGATCTGCTTCTCGTTCCGTCGCGGCCGAACGCTACCGGCCTGCCGCTACTTCCAGGTCGACACTCTGATCCAAGCCGCCGGCGCACGCCGGCAGTTGCGGTTGCTCCAATGGGTCGACGAGAAGCATGAAACGCAAGAGATCTGGATCGAGAAAACACCGTGATCCGCCTCTCCGTACCGATCGTCGCTCAAAACACCTCTTTGAACAGCTTCAGCATCGCCGCCCACGACTCCCGATCCGCCTGCGCATCATAAGCAAGCTGCGGCATCCCGTACTGACCCGCGTTCGGATTGGTGAAGCCGTGCTTGGCGCCGGGGTAAACGATCACCTCGAAGCGCGCGCCCGCGGCTTGCATCTCCCGCTTGAACCCCTCGATCTGCTCGGGCGGAACGAACGGATCGGCGCCGCCTGCCAGCACGAGGATGCGGGCCTTGATCTTGCCGGGCTGCGCCGGAGTCTTGGTGGCCAGCGCGCCGTGGAACGTCACGACGGCGGCCAACGGAGTGCCCGCGCGCGCCATGTCGAGCACCACCGCACCCCCGAAGCAATAGCCGATCGCCGCGATGCGCGTGGTGTCGACGTGCGGATCGCGCTTCAGCTGCTCGAGCGCGGCGTTGAATCGGGCGGCGAGCACCGCCGGGTCCTTGGTCACCTCGCTGACGAACGCCTGCGCGTCCTGCGGATGCGTCGTGACCTTGCCCTTGCCGTACATGTCCAGCGCGAAGCCGACGTACCCGGCCTCGGCGAGGCGCCGCGCCTGGTTGCGCGCGTGCTCGTTGTGTCCCCACCACTCGTGCACGACGAGTACACCGGGGCGCTTGCCCGGCGCCGCGTCGTCCCACGCGATGAATCCCTGCAGCACGGTTTCGCCCTGGCGGTATTCGATCTCACGGGTCTTCACGGTCGCGCTCCCCGCGGATAGGGTGAGCAAGACGGCGGTCATCGCGAATCCGTACCGGGTGTGCATGCTTCGACCTCCTGGTGGGTGGTATGACGTCTACGACCCGAAGCGCGTCCGGAACGTCTGGCCGTACGCCGTCGGGGTGCCATCGTAGCTCGCGATCAGGTCCGACCAAGTGCCCCACACGTCCCACACCCAGGCGAGGTAGCTTCCCTGGCGGGCGTCCATCCAGTCCATCAGCGCCGTGACGAACCCACTGCCGCGGTCGTTTTGGCCGAGCTCGCCGAGCACGAGCGGCACTTGCTGCGCCACCGGTGCCGCATCCGTATCCCAGCACGCTGCCGTGTTGCACCAGCTGAAATTGTAGATGTGCCACGACGCGGCGACGTTGTTGAGCGGATCGACCGGCTGGTTCGCGAGCCAGTGTGACAGCCGCGCGGCGTACTGGACGCCGCCGACGATGATCACGTTGGTGGCGCCGGTGCCGCGGACCGCGTCCACCAGCTCCTGCATCCCGGCCGCCTGGAAGCTCATGCCGCTGCAGCTGCCGCCGTCCCGCCAGCAGCGCCACGCCTCCGGAGTGTCCGAGTTACTATCGGGAAACGGCTCGTTGAACAGGTCGAAAATTACGCGATCGTTGCCCTTGTACGCCGTGGCGACCTGCCTCCAGAACTCCGGTGTGTGAGCGCGGTTCGGCATCGGGGCCTGGCCGAGCGCCTTGCCCGTATCGGCGGTCCAGTGGAGGTCTAGGATGACCACGAGCCCGGCGCGGTTAAAGCGCGCGACGTAGTCGGAGATGGCACGCTGGTAGTTGGCCCCCGAGTAGGCGGGGGCGACGCCGTTGATGCCGAGCCAGCACGTCTCGTTCAGGGGCACGCGCACCACGTTCGCTTTCCAGGAAGCGATCGCCTGCACCGACGCGGAGTCCGACGGGCCGTCGAAGATGCCCCAGCCCTGCGCGCAGGCGTACTCCGTCCCGGAGCGGCTCACCCCGCGCAGCCGGACCGACTGTCCGAGGGAGTCCACTAACCGGGTGCCTTGCACGCGCACGGTGGGGGCGCCGGCGGCCGGGGGCGGGGGCGGGGGCGGCGGGGCCGGGGGCGGCGTTCCGCCGCTCGTGGCAGAGGCCCTGCAGCCGGCGAGCGTACCGAGCGCCAGCAACACCACCAGACAAGTGCTCACAGCGCGAATGCTATCGGGCGAGCGGTGTGTGCTCAAGACGGGGCGGTCCGGCGAGGCCGTGTGAGTACTAGATTGGGGGCATGCGCCTCGGCACAGCGACCGCACTGGGCATCGGGATACTCGGGGCAGCCGCCGTGGCTGGATGCCGGTCGGGGGTGAACTACTCAGGCCCGCTCGGTCCACGCTACGCCGGCGGTGTAGCGCTTGCGCCACCAGCGGAGGACGCGGCACCGGACACGATTCGTCTGGTGACGTTCAATATCCAGTACGCCCGCCGCATCGACTCGGCGATCGCGCTGCTCGAGTCGGCGGTGCCGTTGACGCACGCCGACATCGTTACGCTCCAGGAGATGGACGCGGCCGGGACGAGGCGTATCGCCGAGGCGCTCGGGATGTCCTGGGTCTACTATCCGGCCACGGTGAGTCCGGCTACGGGTCGGGACTTCGGCAACGCGATCCTGTCGCGCTGGCCGATGGCGGACGACAAGAAGATCATCCTGCCGCACCGCGCCCGCTTCGACAAGACCGAGCGCATCGCTACCGCCGCCACGGTCCTTGTGGGCGACGTTCCCGTCCGGGTGTACAGCGTGCACCTGGGCACGATCGCCGACGTGGGGCCGGGTGCGCGGCGCGATCAGGCGCGGGTGGTGATGGCCGATGCGGCGGCGTACCCGCGGGTGATCGTGAGCGGCGATATGAACAGTCACGGGATCGGGAAGGCGTTTCGGGCCGCGGGGTACGCCTGGCCCACCGAGCGTAACCCGCGCACCGATCACCTCTGGAATTGGGACCACATCTTCTTGCGGGGGCTGGCGCTGCGGGACAGCGCCAGCACTGGAGTCGTCCGCCACAATCGCCATGCGAGCGACCACCGGCCGGTGTGGGCCGTGGTGTCGCTGCGCGACCGGAGCTCGGAGCCGCGCTAGCCCTCAGGCGGTCGTGAGCGCTCGCGCGAACGACCGGACGCGGAACGCCACGACGAGCTGCACGGCGCCGACCACCAGCGCGAACCACGCGATCAGCGCCAGCACGGTCGTCACGGTCAGCCGCGGGTACACGACGGCGGCCGCCGCGAGCGCCAGACTGAGGAACCCGCCCAACACGCTCCAGCCCGCGGCGGCTCCCATCGCTCTCTGGGCGCGCGCCAGCAGGAACTGCACGATGCTCGCCAACAGCATCCACAGCGACACCGACACCACGATGTACGCGAGCGACACAGTCGGATAGATGAACGCCAGCACGCCGAAGCTGCCGCTGATGAGTCCCTGCACGAGCAGCACCCACCAGCGATCGAACATGGCGCGCAGTCGGAATGCGTATACGAGCGCGACGATGCCGTCGACCAGCGCGTACGCGGCGATGAAGGCCATGAGGACGAGGAGCGTCGCCCCGGGCCACGCCAACGTGAGCACACCGAATGCGAGCGCAGCGATGCCACGGAGCAGAAACAGCCACCAGTGATGCTGCACGGCAGTGGCGATGTGCGCGGGGATCATGAGTCGCTCCTTTGCCAATCAGAGGCTACGTTTGAGCCGGCCCATCATGGCTTGGCACCGAGCTAACTTTCGGAACATTCCTGCTGGTAGGGTCGGGCGCAAGGGGACCGGGAGGGGGAGGGTATGACGGTGGCCTGCACGCACTTGAATCAGATTCGCGACGTCACGCCGCGCACGCCGAACGGGTGCGAGGAGTGTCTGAAAACCGGAGGTCAGTGGGTACATCTGCGCCTGTGTCTCGCATGCGGCCACGTTGGCTGCTGCGATTCGTCGCCCAACCGGCACGCCCGCAAGCACGCGGGGAAATCGGGTCACGCCATCGTTCAATCGTTCGAGCCCGGTGAGGATTGGCGGTACTGCTTCGTAGACGACATCGAGGTCTGAACTGGGGAACCGCCGGGACGCTCCCGACGCTTGTGAGACACGGAGGAGACGCATGGACAGATATGAGGACCTGGAACGCAGCCTGGATTCCCACCGCGCTGAGGAGCAAGACGCCGCGGCCGCGGAGGTGGCCGACCGGCTGCGGCAGCGCGGCATCGCGGTGACGGGCGGCGAGGATTCGGACGACCTGGCGAACCTGCTCGACGCCGTGGAGCGGTTCGAGCACGCCGTCGAGGCGCACGGCGGAGACCTGATGGTCGATGACTTGCGTAGCTCGCGCCCCGACGACGCGCACTATGTCGTGCCGCGACGGGAGCACGGCGAGGTGATCCGGGCGTACATCGGCAGGATCGACGAGGCGACTGCGAGCCTGCGGCGGCACCCGCGGCGGCCCGACTGACGGCAGGCAACACCCTTCAACAAGAGACGGGAGTTCTTTCCATGGCCGGCACCACGCATCCAACGCTCAACGACATTCCGGAATCGACTCGCGGTCAGGTGATCGACCTCCTGAACCAGCGCTTGGCGGACGCGATCGACCTCCAGCTGCAGACGAAGCAGGCACATTGGAACGTGAAAGGCCCCCAGTTCATCGCGCTCCACAAGCTGTTCGACGAGCTGCACGACGCCGCGCTCGAGTACGTCGACCTCCTGGCCGAGCGCGTCATTCAGTTGGGCGGCATCGCGGAAGGAACCAGCGCGATCGTGGCTGAGCGATCCGAGCTGCCGCAGTACCCCATCAACATCTCGAGCGGTGAGGAGCACGTCTGGGCGTTGTCCAACGCGCTGGCCAGCTTCGGCGAGCGCATCCGCCGCGCCATCGACGAAACCGACGAGTTGGGGGATGCGGACTCGACCGACATCTGCACGGAGATCTCGCGCGGCGTCGACAAGTGGCTGTGGTTCGTCGAGGCCCACGCGGAGGGCGCCGCCCGCACGCACGCGCACGCCTGATGCACGTCGTCTTCCCCGCGCTGTTGCAGTTCGGCGACGTCGGGCTGCTGTTGCTGCGGCTCATGGTCGCCGTGGTGTTCTTCGCGAGCGGTGTGAATCATCTGAAGGACCCGGTGGCGCGGTCGCAAAGCATCGGCGCCAGCCCCCGCTTCACGGTCTTTCTCGGTGCGGCCGAGGTACTGGGCAGCATCGGCGTGGCGTTGGGGATCCTGACGCAGCTCGCCGCCATCGGGCTGATCCTGATCATGCTCGGCGCGATACAGAAGAAGATCTTCGTGTGGAAAACTGCTTTTTGGGGCGGCCACGGCTGGCACTACGACCTGATGCTGCTCGTGATGAATCTCACGATCGTCTTGACTGGCGGGGGGAAGCTGGTCGTACTCTAGCTCGAAGGAGGTGTGAGCGTCGTGAAGCCATCCTCGGAGCAACTGGCCCGCCTCAAGGCCTACTACGAAGCCAAGATTTTCGGCCAAGTCGAGATCAACGCCGTCAAGCACAAGGTGGAGGAGGGGAAGGGCGCCTTCGTCCTCCTGGACGCGCGCTCGCGCGACGCATTTCTCGCGGGGCACATCCCGGGCGCCTGGAGCGTCCCCCTGGACCAAGCCGGTGACGCGCTGCGCGTGCTCTCGGCGGAACGTCAGTACGTGACGTACTGTTGGGGCCACACCTGACACCTCTCGGCTCGGCTGGCTCTACAGTTGGTAGAGCACGGGTTGTTCGCGCGAGAGGCGAATGCGGGATGGGCCGAGTGGACGGGGCAGAAGCTGCCGGTGCACTCCGCCACCGCCGTGAACGGGTACGCGTGCAGCTGCTCTGACAAGCTCTAGCGGGCCGCCGACTGCAGTCACGGCCGGCGGGCGGCGGCTGACGCCTCGCCGTGCGGCGCGAATCCGGAGCGCTGCACGACGAGCCACCCGATTCCCAGCCCGGCGCACGCCACCAGCGCGTTGGTCACGTCGAAGAAGCGATCGGCGATCACGATGTGTCCCGCCTCGATCGCCAGCGCGAGCCATACCGCCGGCCAGAGGTGCCGCGAGCGGCGCAGCGGCCACACGGCGAGCAGGCTGCCGAGCGGTAGATAGAGCAGAAACTGCTGCGCCACGTGCAGCGCGCTGAATACGTCCACCCGCCCGGCGAGGGACGCGAGCGGCACGAGGTGGTCCGTGGTGAGTTGCTGGGTGATGGCGCCGATGTCGGTCCGGGGGAGGAAGGGGCGCCACCCCCAGAGAACGAGCAGCCCGGCGTAGGCGGCGATGGCGGCGCGGGCCCGCGCCCAGCCGCGTAGTCCCTGTCGCAGCTCCGGGAGCCGGTGTTGTGCCGCCCAGGCCCCCGCCCCCACGGCCGCCGCGTGGGTCGCCGCTGCCTCCCACCGGATCGAGAGCCCGAACGCACCGTGCAAGAGCTCCGCCGCGAACGCCAGGCCCGCACCGGCGCCGGCCACCGCCGGCCAGATGCGCCGTGCGCTCCCCAGCCCCTCGAACAGCAACACCACGACGAGGAATCCGGCGGGCGCGAACAGCGGCACGTCGAGCAGCGGTACTTCCCCCAGCCGGAGCGGAGCCGATTGATCGAGCATCGTGTGCAGCAGGGTGAGCGGCCCGCCCTCCACACCCGGGAGCCGATCGGACCGGAACAGCGGGGTCACCGCCTCGCACAGGGCCGCCAGGGCGTACGCGCCCGCCAGGAGAAACGTCGGTACGCCGAGCAGGAAGTGCCCGCCTTTGGCCCGCACCACCGCGGTGACGAGCAGGGCCATGACGACGGCGCCGCCGAGCGCACCCAGCGCATTGGTGGTGACGTCCACGATGCTTGCGGTGCGCACGGGCGAAAACACCTGCAGCCCTTCCACCGTGACGCTCAGCCCGAGCGCGACGAGCGTCGCCCGCCAGATCTCGGCTCGCACTTTGCCGGAGGGGGAGGTGACGACCCACACGACGCCGAGGCCTCCGAACAGGGCGGCGTTGCGCAGGCCGTCGATGGCGTCGCGCCAGCCGAGGGAGGGCGTGAACGCGCGCGCCAGGCGCTGGGCCGCAGCGGCGAGATCGGGTGAGAAGTCGAGCTGCGTCACCGTGGCGACGAGCACGACCGCCACGTACGCCAAGCGGGCGGCGATGAACCGGGCACGCGGAGTGAACACGAGCACGAATTATGTGGCGCCGGCGGGCGCGTCAAGCCTTGGCGCGCCGTCGCCGCGCTCTTACATTCTCCGGGCCCGATGACCACATCCGTGCACGACCTTGGGAAGCTCCGCCTCGATCGGGACACGCCGCCTGGGGTGCGACGCGCGTTCCGCCGCAGCCTCATCCTGGCTGCCGTGGCCGCCGGACTGATCGCTGCGGTCGTGCTCGTCGTGCGGCGCGGCTCGGCCGTGCCGGTCCAGACCGTGGTCGTCCGGCCCCTCGAAGCGGGCGCGGGAGCCGCGGGGGGAGCCACGGCCGTCACGGCGAACGGCTACGTGGTCGCGCGCACCCGGGCGTCGGTGTCCTCCAAGGTCCCGGGCCGGCTCGCCTATCTGGGTGTGAGCGAGGGATCGGACGTGAAGAGCGGGGACGTGATCGCGCGTCTCGACAACGCGGACTTCGCGGCGCAAGTCACACAGGCCCAGGCCGGCGTGGCGAATGCCCGGGCACAGCTGATCGAGACGCAGGCGGAGCGCGACCAGCTGCAGCGCGAGGCGCGTCGCGTACAGGAGATCCGCGCGCAAAACGCCCAACTGGTGTCGCAGCAGGATGTGGATGCCTCCGAGAGCCGCGCCGCCCAGGCCGATGCGCGCGCCCGCGCGGCCGCGGCGCGCATCGAGGCGGCCGAGGCGGGCCTGCGCTTCGCGCAGGCGAGCCTCGAGAATACGCTGATCCGCGCTCCGTTCAGCGGGACGGTGTTGCGGAAGGAGGCCGAAGTGGGCGAGGTCGTGGCACCGTCGGTCGGTGGTGGTCTGACGCGCGGTGCGGTGGTGACGATGGCGGACCTGCGCACGCTGGAAGTCGAAGTGGACGTGAACGAGGCGTACATTGCCCGTGTGCATCACGGCCAGACGGCCAAGATCACGCTCGACGCGTATCCCGACACATCGTTCCGCGGCCAGGTGCGGCAGGTCGTGCCCACCGCCGACCGCCAGCGGGCGACGGTGCAGGTGAAGGTGAGCATCCTGGACCACGACCCCCGCATCCTCCCGGAGATGGGTGCGCGCGTGGACTTCCTCGAGCCGGAGCGCTCGGCCGCCGCGCGCGGAGCCACGGCACCCGTCCCGCCGCGCATCCGCATCCCGTCCGCCGCCGTGCGCGAGCGGGATGGGCAGACCATAGTCTGGCTGGTGTGGAACGGCCGGCTCGAGCCGCGCGTCGTCCAGGCCGGTCCCGTGAGCGGGGAGTTCCGCGAGATCCGTTCCGGCCTCTCGGGAGGCGAGCTGGTGTTGGTAGGTGGCGTTGAAACCCCACAGGCGGGCCTGCGCGTACAGGCGACGCCCCTGACCCCTCCCTGACCTCTGATCCCTTAGCCCTCCATGGCCCTCGTACAGATCCGCGACGTCTACAAGAGCTTCCACCGGGACACGCAACGGATCGACGTGTTCACCGGCCTCTCGCTCGACATCGCCGAAGGCAGCTTCACCGCCCTGATGGGACCCTCGGGCTCGGGGAAGTCCACGTTGCTCAACCTCATCGCCGGCCTCGACCGGCCGACGAGCGGTACGATCGAGGTGGCGGGGTCGCAGGTGCAGTCCATGACGGCGGGCCAGCTCGCGGCCTGGCGGGCCCGGCACATCGGTTTCGTGTTCCAGCAGCTCAACCTGCTGCCGGTCCTGACGGCGTACCAGAACGTGGAGCTGCCGCTCCTGCTCACCCGGCTCGCGAAGTCGCAGCGTGAGGAGCGGGTGCGCGTCGCACTGGGCGTGGTCGGCCTGGACGACCGGATCCACCATTACCCGCGCCAGCTCTCCGGCGGGCAGGAGCAGCGGGTGGCGATCGCGCGGGCGATCGTGGCGGATCCGACGCTCATCCTGCTCGACGAGCCGACAGGGCAGCTCGACGCCAAGAGCTCTCAGGAGGTTCTCGCGCTGCTGCGCCGGCTCAACGGCGAGTTCGGCAAGACGATCGTGATCGTGACGCACGACGCGCACGCGGCGGAGCAGGCCAAGACGGTGCTGCACCTCGAGAAGGGCGTGCTGATCGAGCGCGCGGCGGTGGGCGCATGAGGTATCTCCCGCTCGTGCTCGCGAACCTCGGCCGCCACAAGCGCCGTACGTTCCTCACCGCGACGAGCGTCGCCCTCGCCCTCTTCCTGTTTGCGTCGCTCCGCACGGTGGTCACGACCATCGCCGCGGGTGCCCAGTTCGGCAGCGCGCGCCGGCTCGTGGTGACCAACGCCACGGGTATCGTGTTCCCGCTGCCGCTCGCCTACGCCGGCCGCCTGCGGGCGCTGCCCGGGGTGCAGGCGGTGAGCTGGGCCAACTGGTTCGGCGGGCGCTATGGGGACGGCAAGCGCTTTTTCGCGACGTTCGCGGTCGATCCGGCGTCGTATCTCGACATGTATCCGGAGATCCGGTTGCCGCCGGAGCAGCGGGAGGCGTTTCTGCGCGAGCGCACGTCCGCGATCGTGGGGAAGCGACTGCTCGACGTGTTCGGGTGGCGGCTGGGCCAGGACGTCACCGTCCAGGGAACGATCTTCGGCGGCGACTGGACGTTCACGATCCGGGGCGTCTACACGCCGTCCGATCGGGTGATCAACGACGACATGCTGATCTTCCGGCACGACTACTTCGACGAGCGCCTCCAGCGCGGCGGCATCGTCGGCTGGTACATCCTGCAGATCGCCAATCCGGACGACGCGGCCGGGATCGCCAAGCTGGTGGACGACCAGTTCAAGAACTCGAGCGCCGCGACCAAGACCGGCACGGAGCAGGCGTTCAACGCGAGCTTCGCCACCATGTGGGGCAACGTGAGCTTGCTGATGAACACGATCGGCATGGCCGTGGTGTTCGCGATCCTCCTCGTCACGGCCAACGCGATGATGATGAGCGCGCGCGAGCGCACCGGCGAGGTGGCCGTGCTCAAGACGATCGGTTTCTCCGACCGCCGGCTGTTTGGATTGGTGATGCTGGAGGCGGGCGTGATCACGCTGGTGGGCGCCGTGCTCGGCCTGGGGGGCGCGAAGCTGCTGTATCGCGCCACCAATTTCAGCGGCGCCGGCTTCCTGCCGGGGTTCGACGTGAGCGGCGCCACGCTCGCGTTGGGCGGCGTGATCGCGCTGCTGCTCATGCTCGCCAGCGGGCTCGTGCCCGCGGTGCGCGCGGCGCGCCTCCCCGTCGTGCAGGCGCTGCGGCACGTCGAATGAAGATTCCCCTCGTCTACAACGTCCGCAGCGTGCTGCAGCGTCCGGTGTCGACCGCCTTGACGGCGCTCGGCATCGCGCTGGTGGTCGCCGTGTTCATCGGCATGCTGGCGCTCGCGAACGGCTTCCGCACGGCCCTCGTGCGCACCGGGTCGGATCGGAACATGCTGGTGCTGCGGCGCGGGGCCGATTCCGAGCTGTCGAGCGGGCTGTCGCGCGAAGCGGCGAGCATTCTCGCCGCCGCGCCCCACGTCGCCACCGGCGCCGACGGGAAGCCATTGGTGAGCCCGGAGGTGTACGTCATCGTCCCCCTGCCTAAGATCTTCGATACCACGCAGGTGGCCAACGTCGTGGCGCGCGGGGTCGGGGACCAGGCGTGGACCGTGCGATCCAACGTGCGCGTGCTGGAGGGCCACAAGCCCGAGACCGGCCGCTCGGAGATCTGCGTCGGCCAACGCCTCGTCGCCCGGTTCCCCCACACCGGCATCGGTGAGACGATGCGGTTCGCGGGAAGGGACTGGACGGTGGTGTGTCACTTCGCCGCTGGCGGCTCGGCGTTCGAGTCGGAGGTGTGGGGCGAGAACGAGCAGTTCATGCCCGTGTTCCGCGGGCAGGTGTTCCAGTCAGTCACGTTGCGGCTCAGCGATCCGGGCGCGTTCGACGAGGCGAAGCGCCTGCTCGAGAGCGACAAGCGCATGACCGTGGATGTGCACCGGGAATCGGACTTCTACGTGCAGCAGTCACAGCTGCTGGGCCGCATCCTCCGGGTCCTCGCGTACCTGATCACCAGTATCATGGCGATCGGCGCGGTGTTCGGGGCGGTAAATACGATGTACGCGGCGGTCGCGTCGCGCGCGCCCGAGATCGGCGTGCTCCTCACCCTGGGATTTCATCCCCGCAGCATCCTGGCGAGCTTCCTGGTCGAATCCGCGATCATCGCCGCCGCCGGCGGCGCGGCCGGGTGCCTGTTCGCCCTCCCCATCAATGGCATCGTGACCAGCACCACGAACTGGGCGAGCTTCAGCGAGATCGCCTTCAGCTTCCGCGTGACCCCCGGGTTGCTGCTGGCGGGATTGGTCTTCGCTGTGGTGATGGGCGTGCTGGGCGGGTTTTTCCCCGCCCGCCGGGCCGCTCGGGTGCCCGTGGTTCAGGCGATTCGCTGAGTCGACGCCCCGCCGGTCATTGGATCGCCGGGCCAGTCACGCGGCGCGCGAGGCTCGAGAAGAACGGCGCGGGGTCGTCCCACGCGAAAAACGCCCCGTGCCGGACATGGACCAGGGATCCGAAGTAGGACGTCCAGCTCCACTCGCGCTCGCGCCGATACGTCGCCATCGCTTCCCAGTCCCGCTTGAAGTCCAGCCACTCGATCCCGTCCAGCTGGTGGAGGGATGGGGGCTCCTGCCCCGTGATCGCCGCGTACGCCACGATTGGGAAATTGCAGCCGCAGCGCGTCGGCAGCTCGGTCCATGTGGAGTAACGGCAATTGACTTCGAGGACGCGATAGGCGCCGCGGGTCGGGTCGAACTTGAGGTTCACATTGGCCATGCCCGTGACCCCGAGGCGTTGCAGCGCGCACAGCGTGACCTCGACGGCGGCCGGCAGACGCTCGCTGCGCACCAACACGCCCAGGCCCCGGTGGGGCGGCCAGATCCGCAGCTTGCGCGCGCTGAAGACGCCGAGCACACTGCCGGCGCCGTCGATGTACGCGTGCACGTCCACGTGTTCGCGGTCCGTCCCGGGCACGAACTGCTGTACCACCGCGTGCTGCGCGCCGTTGCCCTCGCCCTCGAGCCGGTCGAACAGGCGGACCAGGTCCGCGGCGCTGTCGATCCGCTCGCCGCGCACATGCCCCACGATTCCCGGCGCCAGCCCGTCCCAATGCTCGTGAACCCATGGCTTGACGAAGACCGGGAACGCCAGGTCACCCGCCGCAGCCCGGACGTCGGCGGCGTCCCGGGGGACGAAGGTCGGGGGCACGGGCACACCGGCGCGGGTCGCCCAGTGCGCGAACCGGTCCTTGCGGATGCAGCGATCGACGACGGCGGCAGGTGGAAGATCGTGGTCCACGAGGTCCTCGAAGCCGTCCCGAACGGCTGACAGGAACTGGAGCGCCCGATCGCCGGTCGGCAGGATGACGGGGCGCGGCGAGAGCGCGCGCGCGGTGGCGCGGAGCTGCGCCAGGCGCACGTCTGCGGGCGCGTCACGCGGCGGGAACTGATGAATGGCCGTCACATAACGGGACGTCGTCGTGATGGAGCGGGACTCGGCGCACAGCAGATGGACCGGAACGCCCGCGATTCCGAGCGAGCGTACAATCCCGAGATCGAGCCGCGATCCCCCGTCCAGCAATAAGACGGGACGCGAGGTGTCGAGCGTGGGACTCACCGCGGGTCCAGTTGGCGACGCGGCTACGCTATTGCAAAGGCGGTGCCTGTCGCGGCTGCGCTGCAATGTTGCGTTCTAGCGTCTGACTGCGTCATTGACGCCACACTCGCCGCGGCCTGGCGACAGCCCAAACCCCGGTGACGCGGGCGCTCGCCCGCGAGGTATCTCTCTTGAGGGATCCCTTCCGAGCGAGGTCTTTATGTGTATGCGGGCCGTCCGCCTCTCCAGTCTGCTCCTGGCCCTGGCCGGGCCAGCCTCCGCGCAGCTCATCTCGATCAAGACCGTGCCGATCGCCCAAGGCGATCAGTTCGAGATCTTCCCGTCCAACAATCTCGGCATGGGGAGCGTGTCGATCGCCCTGGCGGACACGCTGCTCGACCCGTTTCTCAATCCGGCGAAAGGCGCGCGGCTCGGGGCGGCGCGCTTCTTCGGTGCCCCGACCGCGTACGGCATCTCGCAGGGCGCGGGCGGTGGTCGCACGCTCCCCCTCGCCGTCAGCGCGGGCGCGGGCGCGTGGTTCGGTGCATTCTCGCTCGCCTTCCAGCAGGTCGATGCCAGCAAGCCGCCGTTCGACCAGGGCGTGTTCCTGCACCCCACGCCCCTGCCGCTTCCGGGCGTGCCGGAGTCGACCGTTGCCACCGTGCCGCCGCGGCAGAACTCGTACGGCAACCAATACGTGTTTGCGATGCTCGGCCGGCGCGCGCCCGCCAGCGGGCTCTCGCTCGCGGCCAGCGCGCTGTGGGCCAGACTCACCGGAGTCGACGGCGTCGATCTGCTGTTCGCCGGCAACGCGGGCTTGCAGCAGTTCGGCCACACGGTCGATCTGCGGCTCGGGCTCCTCAAGGAATGGCCGGGAGAGCGCTCGCTCACGGCGCTCGTGCTCCACAACCGCTTCGGCATGACGGACGACGTGGCGTACTTGGACCAGGTCTGGAATCCCGCGACGCAACAGATCGTGGTCCGCCCCCGGCTCGAGCGCAACCACGATCAGACGAACACGTGGGGCGCGCACGTCGAGTACGTGCGCCCGCTCGCGGCGTCGGGATGGCGCATCGGCTGGCTCGCGACCGCGAACCGCATGTCGCACCCCAAGCTCCCGGAGTACGAGCTCACGAACGTCCCGGTCATCCCGCGCGACCCAGGACACTCCGCCGCCTACAACATCGGCATCGGGGTCTCGAAGACGCGTGGCCCCCTGACGTTCGGCATCGACGCGATCTACGAGCCGATCTGGAGTTACACGTGGGCCGACGCGGCCTCGCCCGTCGTCACGGCCACGGGCGACACGATCCCCGTGGGCGGCCGGACCGTGGAAAACCACTTCCGCTTTTCGAATGGCCTGCTTCGCATGGGCTTCAGCCGCGATGTAGAGCTCGGGCCGCTCGGCAAGACGGCCGGCTTGCAGCTCGGCTTGATGGTGCGCTCCGTGCGCTATCAGCTGGCGCAGTCCGATAATGTCCAGGCCGTCGCGCATCGCCTGCAGGAGGGGTGGCTCGAGTGGACGCCCACCTGGGGCGTGAGCCTCCGGTTCCCGGACCTGGAGATCCGCTACCGCGGTCGGGTCGCGAAAGGGACGGGTCGCCCGGGCGTGGCGACGTCTCCTTCCGGCTTCTTCGCGGCCGGCCGTGATCTCGCTCTGGCGGGAGGGAGTATCCTCGTGGCGCCGAGCGGCCCCATCAGTCTGCAAGAGGTCAGCACCACCACGCACCAAATCTCGATCTCACTCCCGCTGCGGTGAGCCAGGAGGCACGCTGATGACACGCACCGTCCGTACCATCTGCCTCGGCCTGCTCGGGCTCGTCGCCGGCTGCGACGGGCTCACACCGCCGCAGACGCTGCCCCCGCCACTCGACAGCCAATTGAGGGAAACCCTGTCGCGCGTGGGCGCGATTCCGATCGGTCCGATGCCTGTCCAGGATCCGGCGCTCGTCGATCTTGGCCAGGCGCTCGTCTTCGACAAGATCTTGAGCGGCAACCGCGACATTGCCTGCGCGACGTGCCATCTGCCGTCACAGCACGCTGCGGATGGCCTGTCGCTCGCGATCGGTACGGGCGGCTCGGGCGCCGGTCCGTCCCGGTCGCTCGGCCCGGGACGCCAGTTCGTCCCGCGCAACGCGCCCTCCCTGCTCAACGGCGGACTGGGTCTGTTCTACCTGTTCTGGGACGGCCAGGTCGCGCGCTCGGGCTTTGGCCCTCTCCCACCGGGCCAGGACGGGGGCGGGTTCGTCACGCCGGCGGGCACGCTGCTTCCGGCGGTGCCCAACATCCTCGCGGCCCAGGCGATGTTCCCGGTGGCGAACCGCCGCGAGATGCGTGGCGAGCGTGGCGATCTCGATGCGTTCGGCAACCCGAACGAGCTGGCGCAATACGGCGACAGCCAGTTCGTCGAGATCTGGCAGGCGATCATGCAGCGGTTGCTGGCGCTCGATGCGTACAAGGCGAAGTTCGCCGCCGCCTTTCCCGGCACGCTGGCCAGCCAGCTCGGCTTCCAGCACGCCGCCACGGCGATCGCCGCATTCGAGATGCAGGCGTTCACCAAGACCGACTCGCCGTTCGATCGCTACCTGAACCGCGACGACGCGGCCTTGACGACGGCCGAGAAGCGGGGCGCGCTGCTTTTCTTCGGCAAGGCCCAATGCTCGAGCTGCCATAGCGGCCCGTTCCTGGGAGGCGGGAGCTTCGCGAACGCCGGAGTCCCGCAGCTCGGACCGGGGACGGGCGGTGGGGCGCCGTTGGACCTGGGGCGCGGCGGCCTCAAGGACCAGTCGTTTTATAAGTTCGCCTTCCGCGTAACGCCGCTGCGCAACGTCGAGCTGACGGCGCCGTACATGCACGACGGCGCGTTTCCCACACTCGAGGCCGTGGTGCGTCACTACAACGACGTGACGCTGGCGCTGCGCACATACGACGTCGCGCAGCTCGCTCCGGAGCTGCGCCCGCTGTACCACGGCGACGTCGCCACGATCAACACGGTGCTCGAAACGCTGGACTTCCGGCTGCGCCGCTCGCTCGGCCTGACCGACGATGAGCAGCGCGATCTGGTCGCGTTCCTCAAGTCCTTGACTGATCCCGCGGCGCGAGACCTGAGCGCGCTCATCCCCGCGGCGGTGCCGAGCGGGCTGCCGGTCGGCCCGTAAGCCGGCGCGCTACCGGAGCGCGTGGCGCTCCGCCGTCAAAAACTCGGCGAGTGCGGCGATCTCCCGGGGCTCGAGCCCGAGGTTCGGCATCCGGGCCGGGCCGCTCTGCGGGGCGATCGCCGGGTTAGCGAGGAACTGCTTCAGGTAGTCCGCCGGCAGCCGTCGGTCGGTCAGCTCCGGGCCGACCGCTACCACGCCGCTCCCCGCCACGTCGCCATGTATATGACAGGTGACGCAGCCTTTTGCCACGAACAGCCGCCGGCCGCGCTCGCGCTCGGGGAGCGCCAGCGGCGTCGTGGCCCCGGGCGCGATCGCCTGCAGGGGCAGCAGCGTGACGTGGCTGTTGAGGAACCCGCTGTGGATCGTGATCGTCCACTCCCCAGCGCGGGGGAGGGTGAACGTGGAGACGTACTGCCCGGTGTCCCGCCCCGGAGCGGCCAGCGCCGTCGTGGTGACGTCGCCCGACCGGGCCTCGATACTGGGCTTCAAGCCGGTGAGCCGCGTGACGCCGTGTTGCCGGACGGTGAAGGTCAGGGTGACCGGCTGGCCGGCGGCGACGTAGTCCGGGAGCTGCTCGACGGTGATCGCCGCCCAGCCGCCGACCAATGCGGCGATCCACGGCGCCAGGAACAGGCCTCGCAACATGGCTCCTCCTTCGTGGGTTTGTGCTTTGATGCCACGAACCCGGCGGCGGTTTGAGGCTTCACCACTGGTCTCGCCCCCTCTCCTGCAGGCCTATATTGTGATTCCGTGCCACCCGACGTCCCTGTCGATCTCGCGGCTGCGCTCGCCGAGCGCTATGAGCTCCGGCAGGTGCTCGGTCGCGGCGGCATGGCCACCGTGTACCTGGCGTACGACCGCAAGCACCGGCGCGATGTCGCGCTCAAGGTCCTTCTGCCCGGCCTGGCCGCCTTCCTCGGCGTCGAGCGGTTCTTGAAGGAGATCCAGGTGGCCGCGCGCCTCACCCACCCCCACATCCTCGCGCTGCACGACTCGGGTGAAGCGGGTGGCTACCTCTATTATGTCATGCCGTACATCGACGGCGGCTCGCTGCGCCAGCAGCTGGCGGGCGGGCGACCGTCGGGTGCCGACCGGGCGCTGGCGATCGCGGCGCCCGTGGCCGATGCGCTCTCGTACGCGCACCGGATGGGTGTGCTGCACCGCGACATCAAGCCGGAGAACATTCTCTTGTCGCAGGGGCACCCGATCGTGGCTGACTTCGGCATCGCCAAGGCGATCAGTACGGCGGGCGGCGCGAACCTGACCCGCACGGGCTTCCCGGTCGGCACGCCGGGATACATGAGCCCCGAGCAGGCCGCGGGGCTCACCGATCTGGACGAGCGGACCGACGTCTACAGTCTGGCCGTGGTGATCTACGAGATGCTGGTGGGCGAGGTCCCCGGTCGCTGGCCCACGGAAGACGCGGTGCGGGCGGGGCGGTTTCTCGAAGCGACCGCGACGCACCGCACGCGGCTGACGGATGCAGGGGCTCGCGTCGAGGGGGCGCTGGTGCGGGGTCTCGCGATCCGGCACGATCAGCGCACGTCGTCGCCGGCCGCGCTGATCGACGAGCTCAGCGGCGCGGCCGCCCCCCGGCGCCGCTACTCAGGCGGCGAGGTCGAGGAGATCGTGAAGCGCGCCGCCGAGCTCGAGGCGACGGCGCCGACGACGGGCGGAGCCATGACGATCGGCGGTGTCGAGGCGCTCGCCGCGGAGGTGGGAATCGCGCGGGACGTGGTGCGCGCGGCGGCGCAGTCGCTCACGCCGGCCGGGGCGGTCGCGCCGAGCGAGCCACCCCGCTCGAACCGCTGGCTCGGCGGGCCGACCACGCTGCTGTTCGAGCGAGTGGTCGAGGGCGAGGTGCCGGATAGCGAATGGCTGGGGATGGTGGACGAGATCCGGCGCGCCCTGAAGAACGTGGGGCAGGTGAGCCAGTTCGGTCGCTCGTTCTCGTGGGTCGCCGCCCGGCGTGGCGCGTCGCAGCGCGATCTCGAGGTCGCCGTTTCGGTGCGCGGCGGTCGCACCCACATCTCGATCCGCGAGAACCTCGCCTCGCTGATCGGGGGGATCTTCGGCGGCATCGGTGGCGGTATGGGCGGTGGTGGGTTCGGGCCGATCATCGCCGTCGTCGCTTCGCTGCACGTTACCGGGGCCGCGTTCGGGGCGGTCGTGCCGCTGTGGCTGCTCATCACGTTCATGACCGCGCGGACGGTCTACGACTACAGCACGAGGCGGCGGGTACGCGAGCTGCAGCGATTGGCCGACCGGCTGGCGACGCTCGCGCGCGAGCTGGTTCCGGCCCCGCGGGTGCTCCGTCGCGTCACTCCTGACGCGTGAACACCGCGCGCCACGCACGGTCCCGCGCCGTCCATGCAAAGTGGTTCTGGTCCAACATGTTCATGATCGACGCGGGGACGAGCGGCTGGCCGGGGCTCGCGACGGGAGCGGTCAGCATCGAGCTGAAGGTGACGAGCGGCTCGGCCGCGTCGAGCGTCCCCGTCATGAACTCAGGCGCAGCGCCGGTACTGTAGACCGCGGAGCTGAAAAAGCGGTCGCTGCCCGGGTCGAACCCGAGTACGCCCTGCCCGGCGATCGTGGCGTGATCGAGCTGTTCGGTCCACTCGAGGCGCAGATCGTCGAACAGCACCTTCACGATGCGCGTGCCCGACGCATCGGGCGCGCCGCCGTAGTTCCCCGCGAACCAGATCTCGAATCGCCAGGTGCCCACCAGCGTGCGGAGGATCCCGCGGGCCGGCTCGAGGTGAGACACCTCGGGGGACGCGACCGGCGCCAGGTCGGTGGTACGACTGAGTCGCGCGTTACCTTGCGCGGCGAGCCGCTGGGGGGCGATCGCCGCGAGGGCAAGCGCGCCGAGCGCCAGTGCGACAGATCGATATCGGCAGGGAACGTCGATTCTCATGACCCGAGCTGGTTTGCACGGGCTGTGCCACGGTGAGCGTGTCGGAAATCGCGTCGTCGGCGGGATGGGCGCAAGCGAGCGGCGTGCGTCTCGCCTGCACTCTTGCAACCTGCACCGTCAAGACCCGAGCAGCTTCCCCAGGTTCTCCAGAATGGTCTTGAGGTGATTCTGCACCTTGCGCTTCTCCAGGAAGCGCCCGCGGAGCCACCCCCCGAACGACCGCGGCGTCCACACGTCCCGAATCGTAACGGCCGTCGACCCCGCGGTCGCGTCCAGGCGAAAGAACGTCCTCCAGCCCTTGCGCTGGCCTCGCTCCACCCAGCCGAAGGTGCTCGGCGGCGTGAAATCGACGATCTCGAATTCGGTCTGGCGCGCGCCGAAGCGCGCCGTGAAACGCGCGCCTTTCCTGAGCGGCCCGGCGCTTTGCACGCCATCGCATCCCGGGAGCCATTGTGCGATGCGCCCCGGGTCGGTGAGCAATGCGAACACCCGGTCGATCGGAGCGCGGATCGAATTGATAAGGGTGTGACTGACGGGGCGCATCGTCCTTGATGATGCAGGTGCCGAGCGGACTGCACAAGACAGCTGCACGACCTGCACGCGCGTACCCTCGGTCACGGCCATCCGGCGCGGCACGCCCTATGTAGACCGACATGGAGCGCCCCGTCCAAGAATTGCCGGTCGCGTGGGCCCGTCTCCGCGTAGACGTCAATTGCGGGCTGCGCCGGGGCGGTTGGTACCGCGTCGTTCAGGTGACCGGAGCCGAGGCCATCCTGGAGGTGACGCCCGAGCCCGTGCCCGTGCCGCGGCGCTTGCTCGAAACCGTTTTCCGGCGTCCGCTTCGATGGTCCATAGTGCCGCGTCCCCGCGACGCCCGCAACGTGCCGAGCGGCTGGGGCGACAGATACGTCGTGTGTCCCGTGTGCAGCACGCGGGCGCCGATCAAGGGTCATCCCGCCGATCTGGGGTGCCCGCGCTGCCATGGCGTGTTCGGGGTCGCCTGGGACGAGCGCTACCTGGCGCCCGGCGCCAACCCCTGAGCGCCGCCGGTCGCTCCTCCACTCAGCCAACCAGCTGGCTTGTCCGTACTCCCTCGGAAGGCGTCTGGCGTTCCGTCGGGCGCGAGGCTCCCCCTGTCGAGAGAAGGCGCAACGTGAATGCGACAACTGTGGTGCTGCTCGCCGCAGCGACCCTGCTCGGTGGCGCGAGCCGGCCGCCCGCGACCGTCCGGCCCGATCTTTCCGGCCACTGGACGTACAACGCCGCGCAAAGCGACAATCCCCGCTCCATGATGCAACGGCGCGACAGCGCCGGCGGTGATCGGGGCGGATCACCCGGGTTCGGAGGCGGCGGTCGCGGGGGTCGCGGCGGTGGGCGGGGTGGCTTCGGAGGGGGGCGTGGCGGGTTTGGGCCCGGCGGCAGAGGAGGGCGGGGCGCCGACATGAGCGACGAGCAGCGGGAGCGGATGCGTCAGACGATGGACCTCGCGTTCCGGGCCCCCGCCGCGCTCACGATAGTGGCGTCCGACTCGACCCTCACCTTCACGTCCGATAGCGGGAGCGCTCTGGTGCTGTACGGCGACGGCCGCAAGTTCAAGCAGTCCGTGGAGGGCGGCGGGGACATCGAGATCAAAGCCCGTTGGCAGGGCAACGATTTCGTCGTCGAGCGCAAGGTCTCCGGGGGCGGGAAGGTGACCGAGGACTACCTCCGCTCCCAGGACGGGAAGCAGCTCTTCGTGATCGTCAGCGTCGACCCGGGTCGCGGTCGCACGATCGATTTCCGGCGCGTGTACGACCCCGCGGCGACCGCGCCACAGACGCAGTAGCTCAACAGGCGTGGCGCCCCGCTCGTATATCCCGTGGACTGCTCCCGAGCCCACGCTGTGATACCACGCCCGTCCTGTTGGCTGCTCGTCGCGCTCGGCGCGCTCGGCGCGCCGCTCCCCGGCGTGGCTCAGGTCGGCACGACCACCGACATCATCACCGGCACCGTCACGGGCCCCGACAACCAACCGCTGCCGGGAGCGGCCGTCCAGGCGACATCCCTCGAAAGCCAGGTGTCGCGTCAGCGCACTACGGACGCCCGCGGGCGCTTCACCATCCTCTTCCCTGACGGCGGCGGGCAATATCAGCTCGTCGTGCGCTACCTCGGCCTGGCCCCGGCGCGGGTCACGATCGCGCGCCAGGCGGATGAGGATCGCCTCGTGGCCAATGTGCGGATGGACGTGGCCGCCGTGTCGCTCGATGCGGTGACGGTCCGCGCGCGCGCCCCGCAGCGCGGCGTGGAGCGACCGACGCCGGGCTCGACCGAGCGCAACCTCGCTCCGGACGTGATCGCCCGCCTGCCGATCGATGCCTCGGACTTGAACACGCTCGCCACACTCGTCCCCGGCGTCGTGGGGATCGGTGAGACCGATTCCACGAGCGCCGCGTTCTCGGTCGCGGGCCAGCGCTCCACTGCCAACAACATCACGCTCGACGGCCTCTCGTTCGGCTCGGGGACCGTGCCGCAAGACGCGCTCCGTACGACGCGCGTCGTGACGAGCACCTACGACGTCGCGCGCGGCCAGTTCTCGGGCGGGCTCGTCGCCTCGACGACGCGCAGCGGCACCAATGTCCCGCAGGGGTCGTTTACGTACGGGCTGCGCGATCGCGACCTCGCGTGGGGGGGCGTGACGGAGTCGCCGTTCGACCAGGGGTACACCCAGAACCAGCTGGGCGGCGGCATGGGAGGACCGATCGTGCTCAACCGACTGTTCGTCTTCGGTTCGGTGCAGGGGCGCTGGCGCGGTCAAGCGCTGCCGTCCCTCCTATCGGCCGATGCGCCGAGCCTCGAGCGGCTCGGGGTGAACCCCGATTCGGCGGCGCGCTTTCTCGCGCTGGCGGGAGCGACCGGGGTCCCCATGACGGTGCCCGCGCTGCCGGGCGATCGCGCCACCGACAACAGCGTCGCGCTGCTGCGGATCGACTGGAACCTCTCGGACGCGCAGACGCTGATGCTGCGATTGGACGGGCGCTGGAGCTCGCAGGACCCCACTCGCGTGGGCGCGCTCGCGCTCCCGGCGACCGGCGGTACCCGCGCGCAGCGTGCCGGAGGCGCGATGGCGTCGCTGTCGTCGCACTTCGGCGAGGGCTTCATCAACGAAGTGCGAGGCTATGTGTCCACCGATCGCTCGGACGCGAGCGGGTTTCTCGAGTTGCCCGAAGGGCGCGTGCAGGTGGCCTCGAACCTCGCGGGGAGCAGCGTCCCGGGGGGGGGACGCGGTATCGCGACGCTCGCGTTCGGCGGCAACCCCGGCTTCCCCCAGCGCGCCGACGCGACGGCCGGTGAGGTGACGGACGAGTTCTCCTGGCTGTCCGCGGCCGCAGGGCATCGGCTCAAGCTCGGCCTCTACCTGAAGGGAGCGCGCCAGCGCGCGATGCAGTCGCCGAACCAATACGGGACGTTCGTGTTTCAATCGCTCGATGCCCTCGCCGCGGGACAGCCGGCGCAGTTCACCCGCACGCTCGCCCCGCTCGAGCAAG
>Ga0209806_1000563_pt1 | contig 25414 bp, 18 predicted proteins | sample GraSoiAngelo_152_FD_186166 | JGI IMG/M metagenome (GOLD analysis project Ga0209806, IMG submission 186166) | Grasslands soil microbial communities from the Angelo Coastal Reserve, California, USA - 14_1009_12_30cm (SPAdes) (version 2) | ecosystem: Environmental > Terrestrial > Soil > Grasslands ... | reverse complement strand
CCAAGCACCCCGGATGAGCTCTTTCGTCGAGTCTTCTGGAAGAGCGACTTTCTCGCTGGCGAAGCCCACAACTTCTGGCGGGAGGTCAAGAGGGCAGAACCAGCAGGCTTACCTATCCAGGCATGGAAAGACTGGATCAGTAAGCGTGGGATGAGCGTGGGCCAGTTCTACAACATGATCCACGGACTCGTAGGAGCGGGGTTCATTGAGAAGAAGGATTCGAGGTGGCACCTAAGCGGAGGCTTCCTCCGAGAACTCGAACAGATGCTCACTGTGTACTCGACCGAAAGTGGACTAAGATATCAATTGGCCTAAGTCGCAAATTGAGCAGGCAAATCGAATTACCGAATCCTCGCAGCGACTCGTGCCCTTAGCCTGCCTCGCGGATTAACCTCGCCCTGTCTTATTCTGGTGTCAGAGATGACCTTACCGTCGTCAGTCCTAACCATCCGGACGACATAGAGCCGGAGGGGCTTCAGACCGCGGCTTCGCCGTAACGCGTTGACCCGCAACCCGTTTGCTCGAGTCTCTTCGCTGACCACAATAGCCTCCAATGGTCTTCTTCGAATCGCGGGTCCGAACGAATCCTTCAGCTCCGTGATTCTAGCTCGGTTAAGCCAACCACGCGCTTTCAACAACTGCTGGAGATTTCGACGCCTAACAGTAAAAGTCCGTACGGAATGATCCTTGTTGAGCTTGGAAACTAGGCGATCCCCCGTCAAACCGACGAAAACCAATTCCCCAATCTCGAAGGCCTTAGCTAGCAACTTCTCGTGACCAATATGCAGAATGTCGAATGTGCCTCCCACCGCGACTGCTCGATATCGAAACCTCGTTTTTGACAGAGCGACACCCGTCCAAGTGTCACTATCAAAGGAATTTTGGAATAAAACATAGCTGCCCATGGTTAATCCCTCCAGTTTTCCGAACCCCCGGAAGGAAGTCAACTATAGGTTCGCGTTAAACGTCGGGTGCAGGTTCCTCTTCTTTGTTTTGGTCGGAGGGTAGATAGTGCACCAATATCCATATGCAACCTATGGACTACAGCAAACCATATCGAGCGTGGAATTCACAGACTACGAGAAAATCACACTCATCGCGTTTTCGGCGCATCATTGCACTTCTTGCTCGTCACTCAGGACGAAGGGAACGCTCATTCTCAGATGTTTAAGTTGCATGCATGCAAAAATCCACTAGGGCCGCAAAGATCAACCCTCTCTTGCATCGCAGGTAGCCCGGGGGAGACCGCGGGTCATGAGTACGAATGTATACCGCGGATTTGCAAACTTCTCGTTTGTTTTTTCTAAACTCGATTAAAATGTTTCTTGCGGCCAATGTATGGTGTGGAACGATGTCTCCTTATCCTCCCGCCCCTTCGCCCTCAATCCGAGACGATAGTCAACAACAGGCCGAGGACACCGGCCATGTCTACAAGGAAATGGAACGCAAATGGTACGTGTGTAACAATCCAAAGTGTCGTAAGACATTCACCAAGTTCGCATATGAAATCGATTTGGCGGAGCCCAACCAGAGATTTGAGTGCTGCCCTCACTGCGTTACGCGCTTTTTTGCGGATACGGGAGAGTTGGTTAATGAGCCATTGCACGCGAAAACCGAACCGGTAAGTGAATCCAACCATTATGGCCCGCTACGAGAAATCACTCAGGAGGATAGTAGCTCATTACCTAGCAAATACGATCGGAACCTCGACAGCGGGCAGGCGGAGACAGTTGTGCAGCGGGCCTCGAAGAGGGTAGCGAGCCCGCATCTCAGACAGCAGGACTACGAGCTTGAAGTCTTAGCGCTACTATCCGAAACGACCACCCCCATGCCCATCCGGGTCATTATCCAGGAGTTGGAACGTAGGATGAAGGGTCGATTCTCTGAAGCTGATTTGGAGCCTACCGGAGGCACAAAGGGAAAGCGCAATACACCGCGCTGGAAGGCCACCGCAAGATTCGCTATCTACGTGGGGCTCAAGAAGAAAGGACTGATTAGCGCTGTCTCAAAGAACCAGTGGGTCATAACAGCAAAAGGAAGAGAACTCATTTCGAAGAAGATGTGACCTAAGACATTACTCAAACCACCTCGGCCAGCTCTTGGTGGCGCGTCGAGTGGTATTCGCCTAGTTCTTTAGGCGAGCCGACACGTTTTTCCTAGAAAACATGCCTCTTTCGTCAGATTCTGAGATCATGGGTAGCGAATGAGGCATCAGGTCTGGCAGGAAAACCCACCGAAAACTCTAGCAAAACCAGTTTCTTTTGTCTCTCGCTTGTTAGTTGGTTCCCTTCTTCTGCCCGAATGTGAGCCACGAAGTGATTGATTAATTTCATACCAAACTTTGAACTTCGCTCCCGAAAAATGGGCAATTGATCGGAGGTGCCTTTGATGCCGAGTTCCAGGCTCTTTGTTGAGCGAACTGTCTGATCGCATTGACGTTTGCACAGACTTCGGTCTTGTCCCGGTCGCTGGAGTCTATTGGTGTGGGCTCTGAACTGGACAGTTCAACATATCGGGCGTGGGAGCAAATGCAAGTTCAAACCCCTTCAAAGCACTTTCTTCTGGATGCCCTGAGATGTGTCTCTACAGCGTCTAGAGGCATGTTCAGAGGTCGTTGAAGCTGTGTTCTTCTGTATTCATTCGTACCCAAACTCTTGACATTTGGGGATAGCCCCTGCTATCCACATGCATGTAAGGCAGGCTGGGCTTGCCGGAAGAATGGACCCTAGGAACGATATGCTCTTATCCACATACTCTGAAGCCAAACCGAGAGTGAAATCTGAATGGATGCCTCAGAAATACTGATCCTTGCAAATGCTACCCTAGCGCTCATCGGAACGGCCGTAGCATTGAGTCGGCCATTGCAAAAATTGCTGAGCGCTAGAAGCCCCAAACTCAAATTCGCGTTCAAGAATCGATACGCAATTGCAATAATACTAACGATTGTCATGATCACAAGCGTTTCCGCTGTCACACTGTTCCAGCACACCTTCCCAGCCACACCTAGTGGCAGTTCTCAAGCCATAACCTCGACCTGTACGACGCTGACCCTGGAAACCACGGGAATGATCACAGGCCTTCCAGAAAGCATGCTGTTCAACTGCGGCCTTACAACACCCGCCATAACCAGCAGCTCAGGCGGCACATCGACACCGACGTTCACGCTTCCAGCAGGAGCGACCTCGCTCAGCCTGGTAAGCCATGTGAACAGTGCAACCGTCTGTACTGGTGGAAGCCCGTTGACGAGCGGTACAGGACACGGCTTCACTGCAAGCGATTCGCTAGACTACTGCTTGGCATCAAACAGTTATCCGAGCGGTGGAATATCCTCTTTTACAGTTACATGGAGTCAATAGTCGTATGAACACGACGCGCCTGATCCTAATCGCCATACTAGCTCTAACCGCAACACTCACAGGTATCATAGTGAGCAGCGCCTTTGGGCAGACAACCCTTTTCTCTCACACATTTCCAAAGACGCCCCATGGAATATGAAAGCCAAAGGTTCACTGTAACCTAGTGCTCAGATGCCCCTTCTCAGCGGGATCGAGATCCTCGCTCATTCTTTCGCGATTTCTACTGGTCCCCGCCGAACCTACCGAGTGAGGAGTAATTCGACCTAAGTCAATTTCAAACTTGTCGTGAAATGACAAAGTGGCGAAGCCGTTCTCGACAGTAATCCATAGAGTAGTAGGCATTACCCCAAGCGGTCTGATCGAGACACTCGTAGAGCCTCTACTCGCAATAGGCAACGATCGTCAATGGAAGAGCTTCTGCGACTCCACGGGTCTGGAGAGGTTGATAGCAGGTGATAGATTCTCTACCAATCAGTCAAGGGTCAAGAATAGACATTTCCTGATCCCCGTTCTTCAGCGAATGTTTCGCCACAGAAAAGCCGAGGAATGGCACAGGATTCTAGTTCGGTCCCAAGTTCCGGTCGCACCCAGTTTTCAGTATTCGAGACGTGGTACGAGATCCACAGATCCGCAACAGGAGGATGATGGTGAGGTCAGACCATGGCATTCCATCCCTGGAATTACCGATGAGATTCTACAAGACAAAACCAAAAAGAACTCCGACCGCTCCTCGTCTAGGAGAACATACGGAGGAGATTCTAGCTGAGCTAGGCTATTCCTTGTAGGGCGTCTGGTTGGCACTCCAAGCGTCCTCGGCAAGCTGATGATCTATTCTGATAACAGGTATGTACAGCCGATCTATCGGATTAGTCCAACATTTCTTGCGACATAGTGTTCGACTAGAGAGCCTACGCTCCAAGAACCGCGCCCGAGGAAATAGGAGCTAGCACTTAGGCTAGTTTGGAATATTTGGTGGCGTTTGCGCTCTCTCCGCATCTGACTTGTACAAGTAACAAATAGTAAATCGGCTTTGTAGTGGACTCGGCCTTAGAACGTGTGACACTTCTACAAGGGCTATAATGGCTGTAGAGTGGTATTTTACCGGTACGAACCAGGGATTGTTTTCTATGACGATCAGGCAAGTTTTTGCAATATCCTGATATCTCTCGCAGGCATTGCCACATGCTACTTATAAGAGTAAGAAACAGTAATTAGCTCTTGTCGCGAACTTGGCCGTTGAACGCATGAGGCTGCTGCGTGCGTCAGCCCTGCTTGTGCTCACAATCCTCTCCATGCCCTACGGAGTATTCCCTGCTCCCAAGGCTCAGACAACGAGCCCCTCGTTCAGCTTCGGCGCGTCGGGCGACTTTGGCAGTCTGACCGCCGGCACCAGCGTGACGAGCCTTAAGCTGTTGCAGAGTGTCAACCCTGACTTCTTTCTTGGCCTCGGTGATCTCAGCTATGATCCGACGGTGACCGGTGACATCTGGTGTAGCCAGTTCAAATCCTACTACAACGGTATCCAGATCATTCCAGGAGACCACGATACCGGGGGTCACCTGCCTAGTTTCGGGGAGACGCACAGCTACGAGAGATATGTTAGTGGTTGTTCGCTGACCCTAGGTGTTACGCCTGTCTGCGGGCCCGTGGCGGGGGACTGCTATGGCAAGGAGTACTATTTCGATTATCCAGCTGCCAACCCTATCGCACGCTTCATCTTCGCTTCACCCAAAATCTACAACATGACCGGGGTATGCACTTCGTCCCCGAATTGCAGCTCGCAAACTGGCCAGCCATGTACTAACCAATATGGTTGTTGGCAGTACGAGGCTAATGATATCCACTTCAACTGGACCGCGAACGCGATAGACGACGCTCATGCCAAGGGGATACAGTGGGTTATCGTGGCCACGCACAAGGTCTGCCTGAGTTCCGCAGACGCTACCTGTTCTATGGGATTGTCTTTTTTCAACATGCTGATCCGGAAGAAAGTTGATCTGATCATCCAAGCGCATGACAACGCATATGAGCGGAGCAAGCAGATCGCTCTAAACCCCTACTCGTGCCCGAGCTTTCCAACGAACGGCGAAGGGTTTCCCGTATTCAACTACAGCGGAGAACCGCTGTACAACTCTGGATGCGTCGTGGACCAGGGCCTCGGCAACTATACTAGGGGCGCGGGGACCGTGGTAGTGGCCCAGGGAGCTTGGGTAAACGATCTTTACAGTGTTAACCAGTCAGCGACGCATCCCGCAGATGTCGCGGAGGCGCCGTATTTTGCCAGGCTAATGGGAAAGAATACTCCTGGTGCGGGGCTGGGCTTTGTGAAGTATACAGTCTCGGCTAGTAGTATCGATGTGCAGACGTATTTCACGCAAATTGTCGCGGGCAACGCGTTTTCTGACAAGTTCAGTATCGGAACTGGCTTGTACCCTGTTGCGTCGTGGTCGCCTCAAAGCCCAGCGGTCGGGCAGCAGGTAACTTTCACCGCGGCTGCGACTGGCGGTGTGGGCCCGTACTCTTTCATGTGGGATTTTGGAGATGGGGACACAGCGTTAGGGACACAGGTAAGCCATGTCTACGTTTCAGAACGAGCGTTCAATGTCACTTTGACCGCGACCGACTCTAGCAACAAGGTCGCCTCGTCGCGCAGGATTATCGGCGTTGGTTCGTGGAACGGGGCGGTTGCTTGCAACCCATTCCAGACAACGATAGAGAACGTCATCGGAAAGATATCGATTAATAGAGTGCAGGGCGACTCTTCGACCGCCGGTGCGGATTATAGCGGGGGAGGGTTCGAGCTTGCGGGAAGCCAACCCTACGGGGCTAGCCCACCTTCTTGGCCCTTTATCAAAAGGGTCTTACAGCCGCTGTGCATTGTCAACGGGATATCGAGTTTTGTCGAGCTTCACAACGTGACCTTGACCGTTGCGCCTTCCGTGGCGACATTTGATTGTAGGACAGCGTACGACCAGTCTAACGGTGCCGGCGTGTTTCCGAACAAGAAGAACTGTGATGTCGTCTTCAGCGTCGGGAACGCGTCGGCCACATCTTGCCCGGCTTGCTATATGCACCGGATTTACGGGGAGATTGACGGTGACTGGAACGCGTCCGGGACAGCTCCAACCGCTCCCCCTGGCTCGGGGCAGATGGTTGATGTTCAAGGCTTCGTCTTCTGGGACCCGGATCCAACCGCGTTCAACGCCCCGACTCATAACTGGTCTGGCTGGGAGCTGCACCCATTCACGGCTTGGAGGGTCTCGCGGGCACCGCTTGCCGCAACGGTTACCGTGAGTCCATCATCTCCCTCAACTGGCCAGCAGGTCTCTTTCACCGCATCGGTGTCCGGTGGAACGGGTCCCTACTCGCTGGTCTGGGATTTCGGTGACGGGACAGTCACGACAGGTACGTCGGCGAGCCATGTGTACCGTGCAGGCGGGAGTATTATTGCGCATGTCGCCGTTACGGATTCGTTCGGAGCTAACGGGGTAGCATCGAAATCGATCGTCATACGGGACCCGATCGGTGTGGTCTTGTCCGCGTATCCCACAATCGGAGTGGCTGGACAGCCGGTAGCGTTCAGAGCAACGGTGACTGGTGGGACCACACCCTACTCGTTTTCTTGGAATTTTGGGGATGGGATAGGTAGCGTTTCGAATCCTGCGAGCCATGTCTTCTTGTCGAACGGGACGCGTACAGTGGCTTTGACGGTGACTGATTCCTCTTCTCTTTCGTCTACCGCAACTCTAGTCTACGAGGTCGGGTTTGTCTTCGCCTGGAAGACGATCAACCAAGACCCAGGCCTGGCCGTGTCGACGCCGACTGTCTGTAACGATCAGAGCAGCTCGTCGTCTTTCACGATGTGGCATCCCAGCGTTTTCAACCTCACCAATATTGCGAACAACTGTGCGTCTATCTCTGGAGGCGTCTTCCACGCCCGGCAAGACAACGTCGCCTCGCCGGGCTGGGCATTGTTGGATGATGCAGTGATCCAACAGGGAGGCTTCACCTGGCAGGGAGAGTGCGGACACATTGACGGCACGACTCCGAACTGGGCGTGCCCGAGGAACACGTACGGGCTCGCATACCCGTACATTACCGACTACGATGCTAGCTTGACGGTCGGGAATGTTGCGCTGAACAGCCGTAACGGTATCGGAGAGTACAACATCTTCATCGGTTTCTACTACTGGCTTCCCGCGAACGTAACCTGTAACGGGGTTGCAAAGAGCCAGGGATGGCTCGAATTCCAGGTCCGCCTAGCCATGTACCGGACCGGAGCTAACAAGCCAGTCGGGACGACGGAGGTCTTCGACCCTGGAGACGATTGCGGTTACGGGTACACGGCAGCAACGCTCTCACCCGGAGGGTCCGTGTCGCTGAACAACTTCGACCTGAGAAGCTTCTACCAGGGAGGATTATCCACACTAGGGCTGCCATCAAACACCAAGGCTATTCTTGCCGGAATAGAGATAGGAACAGAAGGATGGGGCGTCACCCTCCCAACAGACTTTTCCGGAATAACAATCCAGGCCTTCGAGCCCAACTCGCTAGGGGCTGATGTGGACTTTGACGGGTCCGTTACTAATAGCGACGTGGCGTTGGTGCAGTCTTTTGTCGGCGCGTGCCCGACTTCGACGTATGGAACGTACCAGTGGCGAGTCAATTCCAACGCGACCAACCCGTGCATAGACGCGAACGATGTCGCATTAGTACAATCCTTCAACACAACAACGATACCAGGCAGATTCACGGGATCGCTGGTTGCGGTTGTTGTTGGAACGGACGGGCAATTGTACTCGTCCAGGCTCACGAGTTCTTGGAGCAGTTGGGTTCCTTTAGGGCGCTCTAGCCCGTCTCCACCAACAATCTGCCCCTCAACAGGAGGAAGAGTTGATCTTGTGGTGAGAGGAATGGACAATATGATCTACCATCAGAGCTTTCTCAACAACGCTTGGTCTGGGGTGTGGGATACTGATGGTGGAGCGACCCTGGATCGGCCCGCTTGCGTGGTAACTAATGGCGTTCTTAATATCGTGGTGAGGGGCACTGACGACGGCACGTGGTACAATAACATGACCTTGTCCACGGGAGCGTGGTCTGGCTGGTCGCGGTTGGGGCAGGGTGCGACTCTCTCATCGCCTTCTTTGGTCACGGACTCGTCTGGGACCATGTACCTTGTTGTGCGAGGCACTGATAATGGAGTATGGCATAATTCCAAACCGTCGGGTGGATCTTGGACCGGTTGGGAGACCCTCGGCGGGGCGACGTTCAACTCAACTGCGATCGCGGCCGATAGCAATTTCCTGGATGTGGTAGTCCGGGGAACAGATAATGGGATATGGCTCGACTCCCTCTCTTTATCTTCACACTCTTGGTCTGGCTGGTCCTTGGTGGGTGGCGCTACGCTTTCCACCCCCTCACTTGCAATAGACTCGGCAGGAACGCTACACTTAGTGGTGAGAGGGACAGACAACGGGGTTTGGCACAATAGTAAGTCCTTAAGCGGCTCATGGACAGGCTGGGATAGCCCTGGAGGGACAACTCTTGCCCAAGTTTCATTCGCCGTTCTAGGCACAAATCTCTATGTCGCCGTCCAAGGAACCGACAGTGCCCCTTGGGTGAACTCTAAGCCACTGGCCTCGGGGCTTTGGGCTCCTTGGACCAGCCTCGCGGGAGGATTATCTTTAGCTCCTGCACTGGTTTCCACGATGGCATGAACAGGTTTTAGCAGTCACCAATAGTGGAATCCCAGCCTGACGAAGAACGGTCGAAGACGCGTTCTTCCCTTCAAGGTAATCTTGACTTGGCAACGCCAGCGAGACCGGAGTTCCAGAAGTATACCGGCCTTTGATGATGCTGCAGAGAAAAACTGGAAAAGGCGTCGTTCCAATCCACATCGTCGGAGAGTAGGAGACCTCCGGGCGGCAAGTGCGGCCAGACAGTGTCGTATTCGAACATCATTGTGTCAAAGGTGTGTTCGCTATCGTGGAGAAACAAAGCGATCTGATCTAGATTGCCCAGAAGGCTAGGTAGTATTTTGCGCGTGTCTCCTAGGTGAAGATGCCAGCGAGCACTTAGTTCCTCGGGTACGAGAAACCCTGGGGCCCGGTTCTTGGGAAGAATTGCAACCGGATCCAGTCCAAGCGAAGGAAAGTAGGTCTTCTCGTAATCTGGGAGGTCGATAGAGTGGAGTTCTCCTTGTCCATTCCTGTCAAGTGCGGCCAGAATGCATGTAGTTGAGAGTCCCGCGGCAACCCCTGTCTCAACTACCAGCGAAGGTTTCATGATCCGAACTGCGACGTATAGAATCTCGCCTGATCGCACCCATCCAAGGTATGGGACACTATCCGCACGTGCAAGTGCCTGTTGAAGTACATTTCCTGCATCAACGAATTCCTGATGAATGCTCGGTACGCTGATTTCCGTAAGGCGACTGAGACAATGTCTCAAAAGCCCCTCCTTTCCCTTAATCAGGTAAGTGGGTGCAAGCATGGGATCCTTCATTAGTAGTCGCACGTAATCTCTCCACTTTGAGATTGAGAGTTTGGAAGCCACGTATAATCACATTCCACTCGTCAACTAGACCCTAGAAGTAGAAATGCCCGTTGGCTTCTTTGTCGCACTTTCAACTCCGTTACCATGTAGCAAGGATTTCCAGCGTTCGAATTCGACCCCGAAGATGCGGTTCCAGTCGAAGTTTTTCGCGTACGATACAGCGGCCTTGCTGGCTTTGAAGTAGACTCCGGGATCTCGAAGACGAGAGATGGCTGAAGCCAACTCATTGATATTATCTGCGATCAACCCGCATCGATGTTCGACCAGCTCGTCTGCCATCGGAACGTAGGACCTTGTAATGACCGGGAGCCCGGCTGCCAATGCCTCGATAATCTTCAACGGACTCGCCCAAGGAGCATGTGAGTCACGATGGTAAAGTGCTAAGGCAATGTCTCCTTGGCATAGAGCTTCGGGTATTCTTGACTGAGGTACGAGCCCCAGAACTTGGACTTTGGACAAGTTTTCTCGTGCGATAATCTGAGTTAATTCCTTAATGTCAGGGCCGGTTCCAAAGACTACATACCTGAGAGAGTCGTCATCTCTCAAAAGTGAGAGAGGATCGAACACGCCTCGATTGCGCGCGACATATCCGAAGTAGATCAGAGTGCGAATTTGGCTCGAAGGAGTTCGTAGAGTACGTGAGGCTTCATAGCTCGAGTAATCTATCCCGTTTGGTAGTAAGATGATGGGTTTTCGGGTTTGGCTCCGGCGAACCTCTAACAACACTCTCGAGACCGAACTGATGATATCGGCCTGGGACACAATGAATCGCTCCAACCATCTTGTCGCAATTCTGCCTATGCGGGATCTGGCAAACGAGGCTCGAAAGTCTATGTCATCATACGCGAGAACTCGTGTCCTTCCAGTTATTCTGAGCGCAAGTGCCGGGAGAGCTCCGAAATGGGAGTCTACGAGGCATATGTCCCATCGGGTTCTTCGTCTCAATAGTTCGCAGGTTCTTCGGCTTGCTGAGAGAAGCTGGAATATCCCAGGCCATTCAGTCGAGGCATAGTTGAGTAGAATCGTTTGGGTTTCACAGTTGGCTTTGTCTCGATAGAAACTCGCTCGGGCAAATTCGCGTTGGGATAGCGGACCAAGCTGAGTGTTCAATAATAAGATGTTCAGGGGCGATATCAGCTCAAGCAGGAGAGCGTCACTTTGGCGATTGTCACGAAGGAATACTCACCCCCAACAAGCACCAAACGTAAACTAGTAGCATTTTGGGGGGATGCCAATCCTTGGACTCTGCCTATGTTCAGACCTTGGCGGATGTCTATGTAATTGGTGGATATGATTTGACCTGTGCTATTGACAAATTCTATTCGAAATGCCTTAATGTTGCCACTCAACTGCGGCACTAGGACGCTTGCTGTATTGACACATGATGCGTTGTGATAGAGAGGAGGTGACGCAACGAAGACATAGGATTGTTGCGCGCCTACCTGTAACGTTCCGTTCGAGCCAAATGTTCCTTGATATGCCATCCACCCTTGGTAAGGAGGCCCAGCGTTCCAGTCTGATTGTAGGCTGCCGAGGGTGCGAGTGGAATAAAGTCGTGCGAGGGAGAGTCCTTGGTAAGAAACGTCTAGAGTGGCGGAACTATTACGCAGCGCCACGATGAGTGAGTCGCTTGGAAAGACTTGCTGTTCGAATGACTGAACCACGATTGCCGAGATGTTGTAGTAAAGGAAGAAAGCGATAGGGTTTGATACATAGAACGGGTAGAATTCGTTGGTGCCAACGACTTGGTACTCTGGAAGGAGGTACTTGAGGAGTTGGGGCTGGCCGAATACGAGAATCGTAGACCCGGCCATGTAGTTTTCACTGATGTACCGAGCAACGACTGGAAGAGCTTCCTCGCCGCTAATCTGAACAATTCTTGATGCTCCTTCTATTCCCCCGATGGCGGGTGAGTAGTACAGCCCGGGAGCATTCAGATTGAAAGCCAAGGGAAGCATGGCGGGAATCACGAGAATTGCAACAAGGGCCCATCCAACAAGTTTCCCTGGCTGAATAAGGAGGATTTTCGCCGACATTGCGTTTCGAATATGGCCCTTCAATCTTGAGAGCCTCCGAATTGTCCAGTCTACTGTCTTCCAAACGCCGAGACTCGAAAAGAGTGAAAGCACGGGTGCGGCATAGAGTAGATAGTGCGGGTATATTGGCCGACTGAGTAGTAGGATAGCGAACACGGAGAGAGCCCAGAAGCCAGCAAGGCTCTTACCTAGAGAGGGCGTCTGAAGTCGTGGTCGAACCAGTGATTGCAGGAGATAGATTCCACCAAAAGCGCCAAAGACGATCTCCCACGGGTCTTCTCGTATGAGCGTCAGAACGACCAGAGAGCTTACAGGGTTCTGGAAGTAAGGCCCCGACAAAAGTACTATGCCGGACGGGGCTTGGCCCGCGAGGTAGGTTCTTTGATAGAGAAGCTGGAATCTCTCGATCGTCACTGGACCTAACCAAGGAAAGGCGGCCAGGAACAGGGCTGAGGAAAGGGCCAACGTTAGAACGATTCTCTGCCAGGGAAGGTACGCCAGCATCTGAAGCCCGCCCTTGAGCCCCGATTTTGCTGCTTTTGGTAGTAGCCCCCATCTCACGTTTCCGAGGAGTATCGTCGGGACGATGGAAACAGCGAGGAGTTTGGAAGAAAGCGCAAGGGCCATAGAAAGCGCCGCCAGAATGAGGGTCCTTCTTGAGATAGTACAATTGTGTTGAATCAGAAAGAGTGTAATTGAGACAAAGAAGACTGCAAGAGCGTCTTCATACAGGACACGGCCGGACAGGACTGACACCGGGTCAATCGCAAACAACAACCCAGCCACTATCCCGGTTCGCTGGTCGAATATGTCTCTGCCAATCCAGTAAACAATAACCGACGTTAGGGACGACGCAATAGTGACGGGGATTCTTGCAGCAACAATCGGGTTTAGGGTTGGCCCGGAGAGGATGGCGAGTGCGGCAAAGAGAGGAGTCAGAGGACTAAGACTTCCGAACTGAAAAGACCAATTGAAGAGTCCTAGGAAGTCTCCTGTCCGAAGATATCTTGCGTAGATATTGGCAGTGTCGAAATATCCCCATGCTGTGTAGCCGTACCCCGTGTAGCCAGCTCCAACCTCATCATTGTACACATAGGGAGTACTTGGAAGAGTCCTAACCAGTAGTGCTATACCAAGCAGCGCAAGCGAGACTAGGGTCGCGGGTGATTTCCAGGCGGCTTGTGTCTTCCGAATGAGCGTTTTCAAGCTGGACTAAGCAGCCTCAGCCACATCACAGAGCATTCTCATATATTTCGGAAACAGTTTTTTTGAGTCTAGGTACTCATGGGCAGCGTCACGGGCTCTGATACTCACATCTCTCAGAACTTCGGGACTTGTGCGCCAGAGACTAACGCACCGTTCTAGAATAGCTGCGACTCCAACGGGAGTAAGTTCCCGTATCAAAAAGCCCGTTTTTCCATCTCGGATCAACTCTGTGCAGCCCGGATTCATCGTAGCCACGACTGGCAAACCAGAGAGCATCGCTTCACCCGCAACGATTCCAAAAGATTCACTTCTCGATGGCATTATCAGAAGGTCCGCTTCGCGCAACAGGGAAATCTTCTCTTCGTCGGACGGAATCGTGTAACGGACCCAGTCTGATTCTTCGGCGAGGATTCCCACCTGTTCCCGCAGGGGACCATCTCCAGCAAATGTCATGCGCAGTAGGTAAGGCGTCTCGTCCAAACGTAGAATTCGAAGAGCCTCAACAAGAATATCCACTCCCTTCTGGATGTCCAATCTGCCGAGGAATAACACATTGCAGACATCTCCACTCACTTTTTTTTCTATGGGACTATAGAGCTTAGAGTTTAGGGGTATCGGAAGCGTATAGACTCGCCTTTTCGTTTTGTTTCTCAAGAAAGCCTCATCGTGGGCGTTAAGCGCGTGGAACGCTTGGAAGTTGCGCCAAAACGTATTCACGGCGAGCTTTACCCAGGTATCGTGAAGCACCTTGTTTTGGTGAAGAACGGAATGGTGAGCACTTACGACGGGGGGCGAACGGCTCAGACGTGTTGCCGCGAGACAGAGGAAATCTTGCAGAGCGTAGGCGTTGTTAAAGTAGACCACATCGCAATCACGCAGGACTTTTCTGATTGGGATAGGTCCACGCGTCGGCAACGGCGAAGCCATCGCTAGTTGTAGAGCACCCATCGTGGGAAGAATCCTGTAAGTCACTTGATCTCGCGCAAGGTTTTCTATAAGAGACATGACTGACATTCGCGAATCGTTTCTCGCAAGCCAGTCCAGTGTGACAATTATGACCCCGTGACCTTGTCCGCGGAGATACTGTGCAAAGTTGATGCAAAATCGCTCAAAGCCTCCTCCAAAGTCCAACCGCAGAGGCGAGAATATTCCTATCTTCAATTCGTCCACGACATCTAGGCTACTAGTCATTGCCTCTATACTCGTCAAGATGAAGCCTCGCGTGACGAGTGTATTGATTCTCCATAGCCCAGCGCTGCAGTTGTTCCGAAATCGACTTGTGAATTGTGACGTTGCTGGCAACGGCCCAAATCGCTTCGGCCAGGGCGGGTGGGTCGTTGGGGGGAACTAGTCTAAGAGGCACAGTGGTTCCGGGAGGCAGAAAGACTGGGTCATATGTCGTTACAATCGGAACCCCGTAGCCAGCCAGCCTGCAAATTAGGCTACTTGGCCCTACACGATACGCGGATGGCAATACTATAACATCTGAGTCTCTCGCCTCTTGTTCGATGACGTTCCCGTCGACTCCGTTTGTCACGAACTCCACAAGACCGTCCAACGTGCTTTGAGTTACGAGTCCTGTAAGTCTTCGGAGAAGGTTCCTGTCTTCCTTAGTAAGTGTCTGTCCGACGAAACGGAGTCTTATGCTTTCGTGTGATGGTAGTAGCTGAAATGCGTTCAAGAGTGTGTCGATTCCCTTTCTGGGCGAAATGAAGCCAGGACATAGAATGACGATGCTTCGATTCACTTTGCTTCTGTTTTGCTCTGATCTTCGACTAGTTTCAAAGGTCGGTTCCTTGAATGGGAGTATCCACTCCTCAAGGCGTTGATTTTCTACCCTGAAGACGCTACTTACTATGTTCGCAATGCGGCGGTCAGTTGTATGTGTCAGTAATATGATTCGGTCGAACAAATGACAGAAGACCCGTAGGAAGACTTGAAAACAGAGGAAGATGATCTTAGCAGATGGTGCGTTGAGACGGTATTTTTGTCGTAGCCTAATTCCGAGTCCTTCGGGGAACCAGATAGTGTGCAATGTGATGGCTGTCTTTGCATGTCTTCGTAGACCGGCGAACAGTAGTAGCAATGGTTCTCCTAGAACTCCGCCATACTTGCCATAAGGACCATACTGTAGGTGGACCCAGTCAAACTTCTGTCGGACGAGAAACGAACGGATTCGAAGTAGCGAAGCCAGGGAATTGGGCTTCCAAGTCCGAATTATGCGTAAGTGTTGTCCGATGTACTCTGAATTGTAAGAGACTGAATTATCTACTTGAGAAATCACTGTTATTTCGACTCTAGGGTCTGTCGTTATGAGAGTCTTGACCAAGAGGGCTAGGTAGTCAGCCACACCTTCCTTCTCTGGAGGATACGGGGAGATGAAGCAGATTCGCAATGGCCGCTGGCTAGGAGCCAACAATCTACACCTCAATCGCATTTTCAGGTATCAGGGCTTCGGTATGAGGTGAGATGTCGAGTCTCCTCGGCTGTTAGTTGTATTGGTAAATAGCCATATTTCCATCAACTGTAAGCGGGCTAAAGCCACTGGGTACGTCGCGCTGGCCGTACCATCCTGACCCGTTTACCCACCATATCATTAGTATCTTGGAGTATCCGGCCGATCTTGCCATTTGCACTCCGAGAATAGGGCTAGCATGGCCGTAATTGACTACACGGTCAGAATAGCCTGGCAAGTACTCTCTTGCCCAACCGTAGATTCCTTCGTGCGTGATCAGAACGCTACTGTCCTGCATGTCTAGGGCCGCTTGGTTCAACAAATATCTTAGGCTTGGCATGTCCGATGAGGGAATCGAGTTTTGGATCATCGATGTAGGCATGAGAGTTGGGAAGAGGGTGTAGTAGGTCATAGCCTGTTGAGCAGGAACTAGAATGTACAGGCTTCCAAGAATTATGAGAAAGAGAGAGAGAGATGGAATCGCTAACTTCCGGATTCGTCCAATCAAGGTCTGAGGCAGCCCTCTGGGTGTCATTAAGACTGAAAGTCCCGCGGTTGAATAAGTGCAAAATGGCAGGTCGAGTAGGAGAACCCATCTGCCGCTTGGGGCATTCGGACCGAGAAATGGGAACAGCACACTGACGGCTCCTATGAGACAAACGATTGACCAATTTCTCAGGTCCGAGTTTGGAGTCCTTCTCCATCCAATGAAGATAAGGGGTGCTAGCAGGACGTAAGCATACGCTAGAAAGCCAATGTTCCATGTTATGGTTTCTGTGCTCGGGAGTGGGGGGTGTTCTGAAACGAGTCCAACATTAGGGAGCGCTATGCCAGTGTAGAGAATGAGCGCGAAAGCGATTGCTCCGGGCCCAAACACCTCGCCGGTTCTTGTGACCGCTTGTCGATTCCACTTGGCACATGGCAACAGTGCCCGTGCGATTGTGAGGGAAAGGGCTATCGCGCCTATGAACTGATCAGATAATACGGCAAGAGTCACCAGAACCGACCGGAGAACTGTTTCTCTATTACCACGTGATTCATGAGGCAGAGAAAGGCTCAGTAGAACGAAAACTAAACCGAGCATCGTACGATAAAGGTCCCAGCCGATCCTCAACGTGATAAAATAGACCGTTATTACCGCGATTCCGGCTAGGGACTTTCTTTGAGACCATTCCAACCTGAGCCGCGTGAATCTATACAGGGCCGACGCCATGCAACCGTAGAGAACAGGCCCCAGTATCTTGAATATCCAAACAGGGTCCGCCCCGAAAAGGTAGGCGGGGACGCTAATCATGTACATAAGCGGAGCAGTCCCGAGCATGTTCATCAGGCTGACTCTTCCTGCGGCCCAGTCGATCGTTGCTGGAACGTAGAATGTTATGGCATCGTACCCTATTGGGTAAGGCCCGACGATTATTTCTGGTATGGCTCTGACCGCAAGTGGTAGAAGAAAAGCTGCCAGAGCGAACTTGTTTCCGATCAATATCCGCGAGAGGCTGTTGGGCGGGAGTGTCTCGACTTGAGGCAGTGCCAATAGTTCAAGTCCATCCGAGAATGGCGAAGTACTTCTCGCTCACGGAATTGTCTCCACGGCGCATTCGATTCAAATCTTAATGAACGTTGGAAGGGACTGCTAGAGACAACGTTGCACAACAGACTCGAACATTGGGGACAATGTCGACCATGAATATTTTGAGTGAATATCACGAAGTGCACGCTGGGAAATTTCCTCTGCGAGTCTGCGATTGGCAATGAGTCGTATGATTCCGTTTGCGAGTTCTTCTTCAGAGCCTGGCTTGGCCAAGAGACCATTAAGCCCATTCGTAATCACATCTCTGATTCCGGTCGTGTCCGAGGCCACAATTGGTACGCCTACCGCCATGAATTCGAAGAGCTTTACCGGCAACGCCGCGTCTCCCGCCACCCTTCCTTTGAATGGGATCACCCCGACATCCGCTGTGCTGATCAGCTTGGGAACGTCCGAATGGGCAATAGGTCCAAACATCCTTACTTTGCTAGCCAGCCCTTTGTCGTAGATTGCTGCCAGCAACTCCTTCCTGAGCGATCCGTCTCCCACAACGAGAAATTCCACCCTCGGAAAGGACTTCAGCACAATTGGAGCGGAATCTATCATCGTGTCAATTCCCGCCCAGCGTTCAAAGCGGCCTACGTACATGACTCTCGGATTTGATTCCAACTTCGGAAAATGGCCGTTTCTAAAGCTCGATTCATCCACACCGTTAGGAACAAGTGTCACATGCTTCGCTCCTGCTCGTTGAGCAAACTCTTCGATAGGCGTGGAAGCTACAACTACCTGATCTGCCACACTAATCAGGTATCGCTCGGCGAACTGAACGGCCCTCAATCCGAATCGGCTTTCCTCAACTCCTAGCGTTTCTCCCACCAAAGAGGCCCAAAGATCGGGGCAGTCTAACACGATCTTTCGCCGAGTAATCCTCGCTGCCAAGAATCCAACTAGTCCACAAACAAATGAAGGATGGGCCAAAACGATTACTTGCGGTCGATTTACAATTATTGCCCGAACTGCTTGCAACAATAGGACAAGAAGAGTCGGTATGATTGCTAAGATTTTTTTGCCGTGCCATCCTAGAGCTATTCCCTTGGGGAGCCCCAAGAAGTTTCCCGCGAGGCCTTCGCGCTCTTCCTTCCGTTTCTCGTAAGACATATCTCGAAATCCCAGTTCGCCAAGACCCGCAAGCGACCGAGGAGGGGGAGTTACTACAAAAGAAACCAAATGGCCCTTGGATGATAACTGCTTCGCTAATTCGAAGATTCTAAAGTCTGACCCCAAGTGAGGTGGAAAATATTCGGCGAACACCGAAATTCGAGTCAATTGACCACCATCGCCTTCCATCCGTCTCGTCGATTGCTCAGGGGAGCCGATATAGCAGCATTTCCACCAGGGTCGAGATAGGAAAGCACCCTATCGTCCCGCAAGATGTTGTCAACGCTAACCAAAACGTGGCCCGGTCCCTCGGGGGAAACATGTCTCTCACGTTTACCATTTCGGAGATATTTCATGCATAGCCTTGCTATACGTTCACCGGCGTGGCCGTCACCGTACGGATTCGGAAAACTGTCGTAATCTCCCGCCTTCCTGGCTTCGTAACGAGCAACCGCCTTCACAGCCAGCTCGGGATTCATGTCAGCTATCACGTTCAGTCCAAGCGAGATTCCTTCAGGTCTTTCGGTGCTGGGCCTGAGTGTTATGCAGGGGACTCGAAACGAGAATGCTTCTTCTTGGACTCCTCCAGAGTCTGTCATTACGCAAAATGCGCCCGACTCGAGGAGGAGGAAATCTGGGTAGGAGAGGGGCTCGGTAACTTTCACGTTTTGCATAGAGCTCAATTCTAACCACAGTTCATTCCTCATGAGAGCAAGCCTTGTTCTTGGATGGACGGGGAAAACTATTGTGTAGTCACTAAGCAGTCTCAGAGTCGCGATCAGATTGCGTAGCCTTTGATCGTCAGCGGTATTCTCTTGTCTGTGAACGGTCAGGAGAATGTAACGGTCTTCTGGTTTAAGGGCAAGTGTTTGTAGGATTCTGCTCTCTTCCTTCGCGGTTTCGAGGTGTTGCTGGCATGCATCCACTATAGGGTTCCCTGTGAGATGTACTCGCGAAGTAGGAATTCTTTCAAACGCAAGATTGGTGACCGCTCTTGTTGTTGGGGCGAAGCAAATATCGGCGCATCTGTCAGCTATTGTACGGTTGATTTCCTCGGGCATGTGGTATTCGAAGCATCTAAGACCGGCTTCGATATGCCCGTACCTGCGGCGCATTTTACTACAAGCCAGAGCGCTCGCTAGGACTGAATTAGTATCGCCCTCAGACAGAACTAGATCTGGAGGCTTCTCAGTGAAGCATTCTTCTAGCCCGTGCATCATCAAAGCAACTTGGGTCGTGGCCGAAATTGACCCGATTCCAAGGTTGATGTCTGGAGCAGGCAGGTTCAGCGCTCTAAAGAATGATCCCGAGAGATTGTCATCATAGTGCTGACCAGTGTGAATGAGTCGCAGATTTACTTCTCTTTTCCTCTCGAAGGCACGGATGACCGGGGCCATCTTAACTAGCTCAGGTCTCGTTCCAACTACGATTGCTATCTCTGCGATCAAAGCCGCTCCCCGAGAAGCAACATGAGTGAGTGAGAGTGGGTTCGTTTTTCAAATAGATTCTTGATGCTGTGGCATTCCAAATGTATCGCCTCGTTCTTCAGACTGTGATGAGTATTTTCGCAGGTCGTCTAATCTGTTTGGTTGACCCTGTCCCTTGTCCTGTCCTATGCTGCAAACTGCGGTATTAATCTATACTATGCAAGGTCTCTCTGATAAACCCGTAAATGCCCAGCATCAATATCATTATCCACGCATCGTGAGTAGCGGTTCATAGTGGTTGAAGGAGTCGTTTGTCGTTGCCAGGGCTTTCCTTGCTCAAATAACTCTGACGAAGCGGCCGAGTACTTGAGGAGCTTCGGGTTTGGTTAGGATTGAGAAATACGTTAAGCTTATTCTGTTTGCGAGTAAATGATCGATTCCTGCCCCGCTTCCGATGTGAAGTTTTCAAATTGCACTTGGGGGACAATTCTGTTTGGTACCAGGTTGGGCATTAAAGCTTTGATCGATAAATCTCATACACACCGAGCCCAATGTGTAGGCTACGGGCCACCGCCACGATCTCACACGAGGCTGATGCCGTAGCTCCCAGTGAGGCCCAGCTGGACCAGGTACTGGAATTTAGTGACCAAACAATGATCCATACTCCGTTGTCTGAGCCTGTAACTAATACGAAGAGGCTGGAACCTGTGTAGCGACAGTCGGCGTTGCAATTGTCTTTGTCCCGCCGGTACCCGTCCAGCCAATCCACGAACCCGCGACAGGCTTGGAATTGAGCCACGTTCCGCCGTTGTCTGTTCCTCTGACGACTAGGTGCAGTGTTCCTGCCGAGTCAATGGTTAGTGCTGGAGCCGAGAGAGTCGAACCACCGTCCACCAGCGACCATCCTGTCCAGGCTCCGCTGGACAAGGTCATTGTGTTGTACCAGACGCCGTTGTCAGTACCTTTGACTACGACATTGAGGACACCGTTGGCTTCTGCACACGCAGGCTGGTCGAGGGTCGCTCCTCCAGGGCTGTCCCACACACCGGACCAGCGACCGCCGGTGTAGATGGAGTGAAATATCACATTGTTCGTTCCTCTGATAACCACATCGAGTCTTCCACTGCCCGCGGCGCAGATCGCCGGTGAATACACGTGTAACTTGGCGAGGCTCCCGGTTCAGACATGGGAAGCTAACTTCACGTTTCGTTTCAAAATATTCAAACGAGCTCACCGAGCAAAGATATGGATTTTGGTTGCAAATCGGTTTCGTTAGATACTTGTTGATACATGACTAGAGGCATTCTTATATCGCCGGCGACAAATGGATTCTGCGTCGCTCTTGGATACTTATGGGTATCTGGGTATCCACCCGAAAAAAACCCGTTTTCACCTCGCGAACAACGAGAGACTAAGACGACTCTCTAAGATGCGAGTATTGCTGCTCTCTTGTTTGGCGATCCTCGCAATATTCCCTGCGCCTTTCTGGCAATTAGCCCCGATCAGCGTTCATGCCTCTCAGCAGCAGCCAAACTATCGAGATGACTCGGTAGCGAATGTCACCGGTACTCCGATGGACATTGCGTGGACCCCGGATGGGCGGATGCTCATACTGATGAGAAGTGGGAAACTCTTGATCCGCGCAAACGGTGTGATGCTTCCAACGCCGGCCATCGACCTCTCCCAGGTAACATGCACTAGCGGCGATGAGGGCATGGGCGGTGTGGCAGTCCATCCCAACTTCACACAGAACAACTACATCTATCTCTACTACACCTACCAGAAATCCGGAACCTGCACTACAGGCTCAGCGAACGCGCCCGTGAACCGTCTCTCAAGGTTCACATTGTCAAGTAATAACTCGATAAACCCGGCAAGCGGAGTTGTCCTCTTAGACTCGCCTCCCCTACCAACCTTCGACCATATGGGTGATGATCTACAGTTCGGCCCTGACAACAACCTCTACCTTGCTATTGGTGATGGTGGAAGCCCGTGCTGCACCTCCACCTTCAACTATCCTGAGGACCCGGGAGTTCTTCTTGGCAAGATCGTCCGATTGACAGACTCAGGAGGAATCCCATTGGACAATCCTTTCACGGGATCGAACAGTGCGCGCTGCAATCTAACGGGTGTTCCACCGGCGGGCTCTCCATCCGGAACCAGGTGCCAGGAGGTCTATGCGATGGGGCTTCGAAACCCGTTCAAAGCTTCCTTCGACCCGAGCGGTTCTAGATATTTCATCAACGATGTTGGAAACGCTACTTGGGAAGAGGTGGATCTTGGTCAACCGGGCGCGGACTATGGTTGGCCAACGCGCGAGGGGCCGTGCTCTGCGGCCAACCCGGTTACGGACTGCGGACCACCGACTCCGGGTTTGACGAATCCCATTTTCTGGTACGGACACAATGTTACGGCTGATGGTGTGAAGTGCGGCGCCATCACTGCTGGGGCCTTTGTCCCCAACGGGCTCTGGCCTGGTTTTGACCACAGTTACCTCTACGCTGACTGGAATTGCGGCGGGATCTGGCAACTTGACAGCAACAACAGCGGAGGCTTCACGTCAACCTTCTTCGCGAAGGTCGGCGCCGCGGGCCCGATCAGCATGCGATTCGGCCCCTACGGTAACTCGCTGGCCCTCTACTATGTGTTCGGGAATTATGGATCCAAGGGCCAACTCCGCCGGATATCTCTCAGCTCGAGTCTTGTCTCGCTCGTCGAGGGAACCGATGGGGCGGTCTACTGGAACAAGTACACTTCGGGGTCCTGGAATACCTGGCAGTACTTGTCTGGGTCGACATCAACGACACCATCCCTCTGCTCCGCGAGCCCGACTAGAACTGAGCTCGTCTTGAGAGGAACTGACAACGGTGTTTACCACAAGAGTTTCATTAACGGCGTCTGGTCGACTGGCTGGGACAGCCTAGGGGGAGGCACGTTTGACCAGCCTGCTTGTGTTGTGGCCAACGGTGTACTGCACGTTGTCGTCAGAGGTACTGACAATGGTACTTGGTACAATTCTATGCAGTTGTCAACCGGGGGTTGGTCTGGCTGGTCAGTTGTGAGCGGTGGCTCGACTCTTTCTGCACCATCTTTGACGGTTGACGCATCTGGAACTGTTCAGCTTGTGGTAAGGGGGACGGACAATGGTGTCTGGCATTCCTCCAAACCATCAGGGGGATCGTGGACTGGTTGGGACAGTCCTGGCGGCTCAACTCCCGATACACCAGCGATAGTGAGCGATAGCAACTTCCTCTACGCTGTCGTTCGAGGCTCGGACGATGGGATATGGTATAACACTATGATGTTGTCCTCAGGCGCATGGTCTGGCTGGTCATGGGTCGGCGGCTCGACCAGCGCATCCCCATCACTGACACAAGACTCTTCCAGAGCACTGCACTTGGTCGTGAGGGGTACTGACAATGGCATATGGCACAACATGAGGAACATGTCAGGGTCGTGGTCGGGCTGGGATACTCCGGGGGGAGCAACGCTCAACCAGCCGGCCGCGATGGTGCAGGGGTCCACACTCTTCGTCATCGTTAGAGGCACCGACAACGCAGTCTGGACTAACACGTGGTCACTGGCAACAAGGTCCTGGTCAAACTGGTCATCGCTGGGAGGTACAACTTCAGCTATGCCTAGTATCGCGACCTCGGCTTAGACGCCTTCGTGGCCATAACGCCTCCGATTGTTTCTTTGAGACGGGTGAAGCCGCGCAGGTCATTGAAGAGCTAATCGAACTCGCGAGAAAGGTTAGGGAAGAGAAAGGCAGGACAAAACTGGAAAACATGAGCGAGGATGAATTGGCGTTCTATGATGCATTGGGAGTGAATGATAGTGCCGTTCAGGTTTTGGGGAATGAGACTCTGAGACAGATCGCCTTAGATCTGACCCAAATGATAAGGAAGAGTGTAACGATTGACTGGACACAGAGACGAAGTGTTCAGGCTGAAATTCGTGTAAAGGTCAAGAAGATCTTGAGAAAGTATGGTTATCCGCCTGACAAACAGGAAAAAGCAACCCAGACGGTTTTGGAACAAGCCGAAATATTCAAAACCCTCATAAATTGGCCCACATTTCTTGCGATCATGCTGAGTTTAGGATTTCTCAAGGGATTGGTCGTCATGGGAGAGGACAATGATGCTATCTGGTTCACTTCTGCGGGACCATTGACTATCAACAAAACAATTGCGACGAGAATCATGCTGAGACCCACGACAGCCTTTGTTAGGTTTCGGATTCTGAACGAATCAGTCGAAGCCAGATATCCATCGAACTCTGCCACGTTTTGCATGGCTGTTCCGGTTAGACTGGGTTGCTTGCTCTCGCCAATTTTGTAACCGTGACTCGAAAAGAGGTCCTACATCTCCCGGTAAAACTCTCGTGGTGACCCGACCTCAACATTCCACGAAATCGGGTTCTTGAAAGTGCGGTCCAATGGACGATGGTCTAACTGGCGACTGCACTAAAAATCTACTTCACACCAACGATTGCTTCGTAGGTTTGCGCCAACATTCTGGGTGTTACGTGCTCTTGCCCCGCGGAAATGCGAAGGTGCTGTGTCAACTGCGTCTTCGGACCCCGTTACCCCCCTACACAGAGCTCCTACCGTTCGACTCCCGAAGGCTTTCTTAAGATTGCTCGCATATCCAATCGAAAATCCAACCGTCCATTCCGTGCCCTGACTGAGCCCAAACCCGCTTGGTGACGTTCCGAGCCCTCCAGTCAATCCACAGATCCCGGCAATGTGATCATTGGTCCTGTTCCGCCGGTTACTCCTGGAATTGTGGTTCCTCCATTTCAATTGGAACCTCCAGGCGGTGTAGTTTCGCCACCATGGTCGCCGACCACTGGTCCCAGTGCGAGTATAACTCGGATACTCCCCATATTCCTCAGATAGAGAATCGAACTGTTCACCCCTAAGATGGCCAACGCAATTGGCGCGGTGTTGAACAGGAATTGGTTGAAGGAGAGGTTGATCAGCGGCGACGAGCCGATGATAACATTCGTCGGATCACCCACCATCGTCGCGATCCCTCCCACGTTCGCCGCCAAGACGATAATCGATGGCAGCCCTCTACTTCGCGACGAGCACACGGTCAAGATCCGACCAATCAGCCCAGCCAGAATACACGACATAGTCCACGACCTATATCTTCGATCAGGGCTCCTCAGAGAAGGCTCAGGGACCCTGTACGAACTGAGGGCACACAGCCTCCGTAAATACTTCAAGACTGAATTAATCTCTCTCCACGTCCAGCCAGACTACATCGACTACATGATGGGCCATAAGGTAGACACGCACCACGACATCCAGATGAAGGGCCTCGAGTTCCTCAGAGGCATCTACTCAGCTAGTGGGCTTGACATACGAGCCAAGACACAACTCTCTAAGATTGAACTGGCCAAGCAAGTCCTGGCCGCTGTCGCAGGAGTCAGACCAGAGGAAATCATCATAAGGGAAGCACAAGCGCACCCGAACCGAAGCTACGCATCCCCAGACGCTCAGGCCGAAGTCCTCATGAACGCCATCAGACAAGCAGTCAAGGAAGACCTAATCCGCTCAGTATGAATTCGCACTCATGACCGGTGGTAGCCCGGGGGAGATTCGAACTCCCGTCAGCAGGTGACTCCTACCCTATCTCGAAAGGGATCCAGAGCCCACTAGGGACGCTTGCATGTCTGGCCCG
>Ga0209806_1000562_pt1 | contig 25422 bp, 18 predicted proteins | sample GraSoiAngelo_152_FD_186166 | JGI IMG/M metagenome (GOLD analysis project Ga0209806, IMG submission 186166) | Grasslands soil microbial communities from the Angelo Coastal Reserve, California, USA - 14_1009_12_30cm (SPAdes) (version 2) | ecosystem: Environmental > Terrestrial > Soil > Grasslands ... | reverse complement strand
ACACCGACGGCGGCCACCGTGCGCCCACCGCGGAACGGCCCGATGGAGCGCCAGCGCAGGGCGGCGAAGCGCGCGGGATCGACCTGTTGCGCCGCGACGGATCCGACCCCGCCGGCGAGCAACGCGATGACACAGACTTGACGCAGGGGATTCACGCGTTTCCCTCCGAGGACGAAGTGGCTACAGCGCTCGCGTAGACGCTTTGAATCGGCCGCGATCCAGCAAGCGGCCGACGCTCTGCCCCGGGACCGCCATGCGACCGTCCGCGCTCATCGTCAGCTTGATCACGTCCACGTCGCGGCCATACCAGCGCGCGCTGGGCTCGAGGTCCGAAGGGTACACGCACTGGGGCAGCGCCGCGACCGCCAGCGCCGCCTGGGAGCCGAGCCCCGACTCGGGCATCGTGCCGGCCCACAACTTCGCCCCCCATTGCTCGGCCACGCGGTAGATCCGGCAGACCTCCGTCAGACCACCGACCCGGTGCACTTTGATGTTCCAGATCTTCGGCCCATCCAGCTCAGCGACCTGTCGCGCCCATGCCGCACTCTGCAGAGTCTCGTCGAGGCAGATGGGCGTCTTCAGCGTCTCGGCGAGGCGCGCGTGCCCGACGAGCTCGTCGGGCGCGAGCGGCTGTTCAATGTAGAGCAGCCCCGCCTGATCCAGCAGCCGCAGGTTGCTCTCGTGCGTGGGCCACCCGTACGCTCCGTTGGCGTCGACGGTGAGCGGCACGTCCTTCCCAGCCATCCCCTGACGCGCGGCACGCACGGCGACCTCGTCCCATCCCGGCGCGACCTTGATCTTGACCCGCCGGTAGCCCTGGGTGAGGGCGTCGTACACCTGACGGGTGAGCGTTGCCGGCTGCCGGTCGGCCGGGATCCCTAACGCGACGCCACATGGCACGCTCGCCGCCGCCGGGACGGCGAGTCGCTTGGCCAGGAGCTGGGCCAGGCCGACGTTGCTGCGCGCCGCCTCCAGGTCCCACGCCGCCGTCTCGACACCCGCGCGCGCGAACGGATTGCCGCGCACGCCCTCGCGCAGTGCCGCATCCACTTCCTCGGGTCCGGCGAACTCCCGGCCCACGACGCGCGGGATCAGGACGCGCCGCACGAGGTCGGTGGCTCCCGCGAGCGTCTCCTCCGAGTAGAACGGCAGCTCGAACGGCGGCGACTCGCCGTACCCCGCGCGCCCGTCCGCGTCGTGAAGCACGACGACGAGCGAGCGGCGCTCGGTCATCGCGCCGCCCGAAATGACGAACGGCTCGAGCAGCGGCAGCGTCAGCTCGAGCAGCTCAGCGCGGGCGATGCGCATCGGGCACGAGGTCGAGAAAGTGCAGCTCGCCACCCCGCCGCTCCAGGGCGCCCTGATCCTCGAGCTCCAGGAGGCACGCAACGAGGCCGTCGGTGGGGTCGAAGAGCAACTTGTGGAGGGCGCGCTGCGTGCGCGAGCCGTTCAAGGCTGGGTACTCGCTCAAGGGAAGCTGGAAAAAGGTGTGCAGCTGAACCGAGGAGCACCCGCGCCGGGCGTACTCGATCATCATGCGGCCGGAGTGGATGTTGCCCGTGCCGCTGAGCTCCGGCACCAACCCCGGGCGCAAGCCCTGGGTTTGCAAGACACGGAGGTTGCGGTCGCTCAGATCCCAGCCCCCATACGCGACGCCGAGACGCTCGTCGAACAGCCGGTTGAAGACGACCAGCGCGTCGGCTGTGCGCGCCGCTTGCAGCATCTCGAGCTGGAAGTCGTCGTCGAAGCGGGCGTTCATCAGTTTCACCCCCAGCCGCACGGGGGCGTGGCGGCGGATCCGCTCCGGGACCTCCCGCAGCCACCGCAGCACCTGTGCGCGGTCCGCGGCGAGGCGGTCGCCGGCGAGCGTCGGCGAGAAGTCTTTTTCGAGAAGCAGCGGCCCATCGCCCCACGCCGCGGCGAGCGACTGCGTCGTGAAGCGATACTCCCCGTCGCGAAACGGCTCATGGAGCTTCGGCAGGTGGTACTTCACCGACGGCACCACCAGCAGCCGGCCCGCTCGCGTCAGATCGCGCCCCGCGCGCACGAGCGCCAGGTAATCGTCGAACGAGCGATCCCACCCCCGACCCTTCCACGTCACCGTCCACCCGTCGGCGCCGCTCGCGGCCCGGCGCTGCTCGACCTTCATCTTGGTCTCGTGGATGGCCCAGGCGGCCATCGACTGATCGCCGGCGTCGTCCTGCGCGATCACCGTCTTGAGGATCGCGAACGCGAGCCCCGCCTCCGCATCCTCCTCGAGCTGTTTCGCATTCAGCGACAGCTGTCCCGACCCTTTCCCGATCGGATGCGGCAGGGTCGCGCCGAGGTAATGCGCCGAGAGGTCGAGGTGGTACGTCTCGCGGACGTGGCTGGGGAAGTCGCGTGGCAGCGAGCGCCCGAAGCGCTCGAAATCACGCGCGAGCTGCGCGCGCATCGCGGACGGCCCGGCGGACGGCCTCACGCTCGGCGTCCGGCAGCGGCGGTCCCCAGGGATCGTCGCAAGCGTCGTCGGGGATCACGCCCTCGGCGGCGAGCGCCCAGAGCATACGACGGATATACCCTTCCACCGGAGCCGCGAACGTCGTCGAGCCAAACGCGTCGAGCAGAGACGTTAGGCGGAAAAACGTCGAGTACTCCCGCTTGCGCCAGCATGTGAGCAGCAGCGCTTGCAAGTCGGTGAGCGCCGAGCCCATTCCGATCAGGGCGGCGCGCGCGCCCATCATGATGGAGTAGCCGAGGAAGCGGTCCTCGCCGGTGATGAGCAGCCGGTCGGGATGCTCCCGCAGGGCGGCGGCGAGGCGCTGAAAGGTGACCACCGAGTCGAGCGTCGCGACCTTGATGCCGATCACGTTCGGCAAGGCGAGGATCGCGTGCAGGGTGGCGTCGTCGTAGGGGATACCGCCTGCCGCGTCGTACAGATAGAAGGCGATGACGGGCAGCTCCGCGCTCAACGCGTCGTGGTAGGCGGCGGCGTCAGCGCGCCGCGGAAATGCGAGGAGGGCGTCGGCGCCGCCCGCCCGGGCCTCACGCGCCATCTCCACCGAGTTGGCGCCGGCGACGATCACCTTGTCGGGAATCGCGCCGCGCCACGTTGCGAGCACCACGCGGCGCTGCTCGGCGGAGAGGTGCAGGCCCCGCCCCGTGTGCGCCCACACTGCCACGCCGGCAACCGGCTGCGCCGCCATCCAGCCCGCGTAGGCGCGCTGTGCGTCTTCGGCGATGATGGCTTTGCGAAACGGCACCGGCACCGCGGGAACGAGGCCCGACTCGAGACGGCGCCGGACCGATGGATTATCCAAGAACGCCCTGCGTCACGTTGCCCGATTCGATGGCCGCCCGATCGCGCTGGCTGAGATCGAGCAGATCCAGCTTCGCCACCGCATTCTCGGGGATCCGCAGCGGCTGGCCCGTCCCGAATACGAACCGCTCGACCCCCACGGTAGCGATCAGATGGGCGAGGTGGTCCTCGGGCGGGCCCCAGATCCACGCGATGTCCCACCACACGCGCGCCTGCTCGGCGGCCGTCGAGCCCCAATGCACTTCCTCGATGAACGGGCGGTCGGCATGGGTGATGACCAGGCGGACGTCCGGATCGCTGCGCAGCAGCGCCCGCACCGAGGCCGCCGCGAGCTCGGGCACGAGGTCATGCGGGTGCCGCTGGCGCGCGTCCTCCAGCCGCACCGTCATCAGTAGCGGCAGCTTCGCGGCCCCGCACGCGGCGGCGAGCACCCGCATTTCGTCGCCGGCGGGGGCCAGCCCGAAGTGGTGCGGGTCACAGCGCACCGCCGGGGCGCCGCGCGTGGCGGCGTCGCTCAGCGCTTCTTCCCAGTGAGGCAGCGCCGGGTGCACGCACGGCACCGGCTCGAGGCGCTCGTGCGCGTCCGCCGCCTCGTACAGCCAGATGTTGCCCTCCGTCGGGTCGCGCCAGAACAGACTCGGAAGGTGCGTCACCCACGCCGTGTCGATGCCGGTGCGATCCATCGCCGCGAGCAGCGCCTCCGGCGAGGTTCCGGGGACGCGGCGCCACGGGTAGGCACCGAGGAAGCCGTTGACGTCGAGGCGCATCAGTCGCCGGGGAAACTGCGAGGCGGGAAGATCCGTGCCGCGTTCTTCCAGCGGATCAGCTCCAGCAGCTCGGGCGGCAGCAGGCGCTCGAGATACCGCAGCTTGGCCCACCCCGTTTCCATCGTCATATCGGTCCCCCACAGCAGCCGCTCGGCGCCCACCGCGGCGAGACACGCCTCGAGCATGCCCCCGTCCACGCCGCTCCCCGAGAGGTCCACGAGCACGTTCCAGTGCCGCGGCACCACCGCGAGCGAGTGCAGCCAGTCCCCGCCCCCGCCGATATGGGCGAGAATGAAATGCACCGTGGGATGTCGGGCGGCGAGGTGGCACAGCTCGGCGGCGTCGGACGCCTCCTGGCCCGGTCGGTCCCGACGACGGTGCTGCCAGATGTGGTGGAGGATCGGCAGCCCGTGTCGAGCGGCGGCGGCGCAGATCGGATCGAGCAGCGGATCGGTGGCGCGGCGGCTCGCGGCGAGTTTGATGCCGACGGCGCCGGCCGCGCGGCCCCGCTCGATTTCGGCGAGCGCGTGGTCCGAGTAGTTCGGGTTGACGCAGACATAGGTGCGGACGCGTCGGGGCTGCTCGCGCTGCAGGCCGAACGCCCACTCGTTGCCGTAGGTCACGTCGGCGGGCGACGGGAAGTACGTCGGGGAGCCGCGGCCGAACGTGCCGAGCACCGAGTTGAGGTGCACGGTGATTCCGATGCGCTCCCCGGCCCGGAGGCGGCTGGCGTTGTACTCGCGCCAGTCGGCCCGCGCGCTGCGCTCGGGGAAGAAGTGGGCGTGGACGTCGATGAGCATGGTCAGAATCTGGTTGCCGGTTGCCGGTCGCAACAGGCCGTCCGGCGACGGGCAACGCCAGGCTAGCGCGCCGCCTCCTTCAGGACTTCCCCGAGGGTCTCCAGCGCTCGGTCAATCGTCGCGTCATCGTGCGCCAGCGACACAAAGTTGTACGCCGTCCGCTTGAACAAGAGGCCCCGCCGCGCGCAGCCGACGGCTACCGCCCGGGAAACGTCCTCGCTCGCGAACTGCAGGAAGCACATCGCGGCGACCCCGCCGACCCCGACGACGCGCTCCGCGTGGTCGCGCTGCAGACGGTGGAGGCCGTGGAACAACCGCGTCCCCACCCGCTGCAGGTGTTCACACACCTGCTCGCGCTCGAACACGGCGAGCGTCGCCTGGGCGGCCGCGAGCGCCACCGCTTCCGTCGCGAGCGTCGAGGAGATCCAGGTGCGGTGGGCGTGCTCCATCAGTTCGGCCCGACCACCCACCACCGCCAGCGGGAACCCGTTCGCCAGCGCCTTGCCCAGCACCGCGAGGTCCGGCTGGACCCCCCAGCGCTCGGCGGCACCGCCGATGGCGATGCGGAACGCGGTCTTGATCTCGTCGAAAACGAGCACGGCGCCGACGCGCCGGGTCTCCGCCCGCAGCGTCTCGAGCCACTCCCGGCTCGGCTCGCTGACCACCAGCGGTTCGACGACGACCGCCGCCAGCCGGGACCCCGCGTCGCGGATCATCCCTCGCGCCTGCGCGGCGTCGTTGAAGGGCAGCTCGGCGAACACGGCACTCGTCCCCGCGGGAACGCCCTCCGCCCGCCCCTGCGACCAGTCGAGCCAGCCGTGATAGCCGCAGCCAAACACGAGCTCGCGGCCCGTCGCCACGCGCGCCAGCCGCACCGCTGCCGCGACGGCTTCCGCCCCGGTCTTGAGAAACCGCACGCGCTCGAGCCACGGCATCCGCCGCGCCAGCGCCTCGGCGAGCTCCGCCTCGAGGACCGGCGGCAACGGGCCCACGACGCCGGCATCGAGCGCCACCTGCGCGGCGCGGTTCACGGCTTCGTGGCCGTACCCCAGCGCCACCGCACCGAGGGCCATGACGTAGTCCAGGTACTCGCGGCCGTCCGCGTCCCAGACCCGGCAGCCCCGCGCGCGCGTCATGCGGCGCGGGACGCCCGGCTCATCGCCCGCGCCGAACAGCGCGTCGGGACGCTTACTGCCGGTCGAGGTGAACCCGGGGATCCGCGAGTCGCTCACCGTATTTGCCGATCTCGATGGCCATCGCCCGCAGCAGTTTCGCCTCCCGCTGGTCCAGCGGCACACGGTGCACGACCTCGCGCACGGTGCGCATGATCTGCTCGCGGTCGCGGGTCTTGAAGAACTCGATCACGGCGAGCGCCCGCTCGACGTCCGCGAACAACCGCTCCAGCTCCTCTGCCGTCGCGGGGGGTGCCGCCCGCCGCGGCGCCTTGAACGGCCGCTCCTCGGCCCCCCCGGCCAGCGCCAGCTCGTAGAGCGTCACCGCCACGGCGTGCCCCAGGTTCAGGCTCGCGTAGTCGGGCGCCGTGGGAATCGTGACGAGGCGGTGGCAGCGGTCCAGCGCCTCGTTCGAGAGCCCTTTGTCCTCCCGCCCGAACAGCAGCGCCACCACGCCGGTCTCCGCGGCGGCGAGCAGCTCGGCCGCCGCGGCCCGGGGGCGCTGCACATTGCGCTTGACGCTGCGGCCGCGAGCCGTGAAGCCGACCACGTGGACGCAGTCCGCGAGGGCCTCCTCCAGGCGCTCGAACACGCGCACCCGCGCCAGCACGTCACGCGTCTGGTGCGCGATGCCCTCGACCCGATACGCGTCGTACTCCCGCGGCGCGACGAGCCGCAGGTCCTGGAAGCCGAAGTTCTTCATCGCCCGCACCACGTGGGCGATGTTCACCAGGTCTTGGGGCTCGTGAAGCACGACGACGATCATCCGACCAGCTCCAAGATCCCGAAACGCTCCGCCGCCTGCCGATCCCCCTGCAACCACACCCACCCATCTCCGCCGCTCCAGACCAGCTGCCCCGCCCGCCGCTCCCGTCCGGGGAGCATCTCGTTGACGATCAGATCGAACCCGATCCGGCCCCCGAAATGGGCGCGGAACGGCCCGGGCCACGCGATCGCGACGGTGAGGCGATAGCCGGTGTCGGTGCGCCGCCACCCGCCCCGCACGCCGCTGGGGTCCCCGGGCGACTCCCCCGCGCCGCGCACACGCACGCGGCGGCCGTCTGCCGGCTCCGGCACCACCAGGTATCCGAACGTAGCCGCGCTGTCCACGTCGCGCAGATACAGCTGCACGCCGTCGGCGTGGATGTCGTCGGGCTCGTTGTCGAGCCGCAGCGGCGGTGCATCGCCGGCCCGGAAGCAGACGTCCGGCTTCGTCACGTCGACCGCAAGGTACAGCGCCTCGTCATCCCAGCCGGCGTAGGCGAGCGCCGATAGCTGCGCTGGTCCCACATACGGCTCTTCGGCGCGCCGGTACTGGTCCTCGGCGTCGAACCGCAGCGGCTCGGACAGGTCGAAGCCCTCGAGCGTGCCGTCGAGCGCCGGCGGCTGCGCCACGCGGTACGCGGCTCCGGTGGGTGGCCGCGCCGGGTCGATCTCGAGAATCGGTTTGAACGGGGGCTCGCTCTCGACCGGTCCAGCCAGCTGCACCGTCCCGGCCGGCGTCTGGACTCGCCAGCTGGTCCCGTCATCGTGATGGCGCTCGACGCCCTTCGCGGTGGTGATCTCGACCGCGCCGCCGGCGACCGTCACGCCACGCACTGCGGTCTCGCCCGTCGTCGGCTCGAGCACGGCCACCAGCCGCGCGTTGCGCCCGCGCACGCGCAGCAGGTAGAACGTCGCCTGGCTCCCGCTGCCCGGGACGCCCGGCCCCTCGGCGCGGAGCAGCTCGGCCGCGGAGCCGAGATGCAGCGTCAACCGCGCGCCGGCCGCCGCGTGCTCGATCACGATGGGCACCGCGCCCCTCCCTTCGGGGACGAAGCGCTCCACGCGTGAGACGAACTCGTCCGCGAGCTCGCCAGGCTCCCACCTCCCCGGCAAGGTCACATCCCCACGTCCCGCCAGGTGGTAGGGGAGCTCGAGCAGTCGCTCCTCGCCGCCCGTCAGCTCGATCACATCAACGAGATACGCCGGCCCGGAGACGACGGCGCGGTTGAGCGGGCCCCAGCGCCCCCGGACCCAGGCCCAGTCTCCCCCCTCCGGCGCGTCGAAGGCTTCACAGACGCCGTCGCTCATGGGCTGGGACTCGCCGCCCAAGCGCGGCGCGTTGTGGGCGAGTGTGGACCGATACCAGAACAAGTCGCGGGAAACGTACGAGCCGGTGCCGGGGTCGGGCAGCCAGTGGACGCCGTCCGCATGGAGCGTGAGGTGGAGCCGGTCGGGGTGGCCGTGGCCGCCGCCGTAGGGCCCGCACTCGAGGCTTGCGTAGCGGGCGCCCGAGCGCAGGATCGCGAGTCCCTGACTCGGGAGCAGCACGCTCTCCGGGCGCCACGGCTCGGCGTCGGGAAGGGCGGGAGGCATCTCGAGGAGAGACCACCAGGAGAGCGTGCAGCGGGACACGGGAAACGGGACACGATCCACCGGCGCGTCGTGAAGGTAGGACTCGAAGAGCTCCCGTCGTGGCGCCGGGCTCCCATAAAGCGCCCCGAGCCAGCTGGCAAGCGCACGTGTCCCGTTTCCCGGGTCCCGGGTCCCGAGCTTCCCAAGCCCCACCTCCCACGTCTCCAGATACATCGGCTGCGCGAGCGAAATGCCAAAACGCGAGTCCTTCCGCGCCGGAAACGTGAAATCGGGGAGGGCGCTGCGCGTCGGCGCGAGCAGCGCCAGCGTGATGCGCTCCCGCAGCTGCTCGTCGGCGAAGCAGTCGAGTCCTGCGAGCGCCGCCCACCCCGCCCCGGTGAGCAGGCCGCGCAGCGCGAAGAGGTGGTAGTTCTCGCCCTCGTACCACAAGCCGTCGGCCCGAAAGCCGCGCAGGTGCTGGATCAGTCCCGTCGCGTCCTCGATGGCGCGCCGCGCCAGTCCTTCGTCCTCGAACCACACGGCGATCGCGGCGAGGGCGGCGTTGTTCCAGGTCTGACGGTTGGAGAAGCCCTCGTCGAAGTCCCCGATCAGCGTGGCCGCCTCATCGGCGACGATGTTGACGCCGCGTTCCGTCGCTTCGTCCAGCGCGCCGGCCGCGCGAAGCAGCCACGCGGCGCTGACGTAATTCAGCACCCAGAGAGACTCAAGGTAGGTCGAAAAAAACAGCCGGCTCGGGCCGAGCACGTTGTCGGCGTTGGGATACCGGAAGTAGCGCGCGGCATAGGCGGAGAGGATCTCGCGCGCGCGCGCGCCGGCCGTCGGAGCCTCACCCAGGGCCGCGAGCGCGGCCAGGTGGGCCGCGCGTTCGGCGAGCCACAGGTGTTGGTACTTGGCCCAGGCGCGATCGTGACGGAGACCGCGAGCCACCTCGCCGCATAGCGGGCAAAGGTGCGCGTCCGGGCTCCACGGGTCGAACACGAGCGCCGTTCCATCCTTCGGGCACACGCCCCCGTCCATCGAGAGCAGCGCCTTGTGCTCGGGCATGGGCGGCAGCCGCGCGAGCAGCGGAGCCGCGCGCTCCGTGAGGTGCGCGAGGAGGCGTTGCAAGTCCGGCGACGCCGCAATTTCCCGGCGGCGCTCCGCCAGCCGCTCCGCCGTCACCACGCGCGCACTCCCTCACGCGCCCAGGCCATCGGCAGCACCGTCGCCCCGGCGGCGCGCGACGCCGCCACCGCGGGCCGCGGGTCGTCGCCCGTGAGGAAAAACATCGTCCCCCCCGCGCCGGCACCGGCAGCCTTCCCGCCCAGCACCCCGGCCCCCGACATCGCCGCCTCGAGGCGCGCCATCTCCTCGGTGCGCATCCCAGGATCGAGCTGCTGTTGCCGCTCCCAGTTCTCGCTGAGCAGGGCGCCGACGCGCGCGAAGTCCGCCGCACGGAGCGCTTCAGCCATGCGCTCAGCGAGGTCCTTCATAGCACGCAGCGCGCCGGTGACGCCGCGATCGCCCCGCTCGTACGCCGCCATCACCCGCGCGATCGTGTCGCCGGAGACGCGAGAGTGTCCCGTGTAGCACAGCACGGTCCTCCGCTCCAGCGCGGCCGCGAACGCCGCATCGAGCGTGACCGGTTCCACGCCCACGTCGGGATCGCGGAACGTCAGGCGGTTGACGCCTCCCAGCGCCGCGGCAAACTGGTCCTGTTTGCCCCCGGGAATCCCGGCCTCATGCGTCTCGAGGTGCCAGCCGTGCTCGGCGGCCTCCCGCGCCTCGAGCCGCTCCTGGCGCGCCGCCGCCAGCACGGCGATGAGCGCGACGTCGAGCGCCCCCGACGTCCCGAGCCCGGAGCCGGGCGGCGCGTCCGCGCGCGTAGTGAGCGTGAAGCGGCCGGTGACCGGAAACATTCGCAGGGCGGCCTTATGGAGGTTCAACCGGCCGTCGAGCACCAGTCCGCCCGAGTCGGCGCACTCGAGCTGCTGACCCAGGTCCTCGGCGACGAGGCGGATCAACGCGCCGCCGAGTGTGAGCTCCGCATGGGCGCGCAGGCCGATGGTCGCGTTGACGACAACCCCGCCCTCGCGCGACGAGAACGGCGGCACGTCCGTCCAGCCGCCGGCGAGGTCGAGGCGCACCGGCGCCTCGGCGCGGTACGTCGTCGGCAGCTCGCGACGTCTCACGGCGCGATCCACCAGCGGCTCAGCGTCCCGAGCTCGCCCCGCAGGTCCATCGTCACGCCTTGCACGCGCCGGTTCATACCGTTCACGCCGCGTGCGTGATACAGCCACGCCACCGGCAGGCGCTCCGCGAACAGGCGCTGCGCGGCAGCCGGGTCGCGCGGCACGGGAATGCCGGTCAGGTCGCCGATCGGTTGCAGGTAGCCGAGCCCGGCGTCGCCGGGGAGGCTCATCACCGCCGCCTGGAAGTCGTGGCGCGGCCCGTACACACGGTCGTTGAACGCCGACAGCTCGAGCAGGCGGATCGAGACGTCGAAGCCGACGGCCGCGAGCCGCGCCTGGAGCATCTGCTCCAGCGCGCCCTCGCCGCTCCCCACGCTGAGCACCTCGAAGCGCGGCCGCCGGCCCGCGAGCAGGGCGCGCGAAGAGTCGGGCGCGGTGGGCAACCGGGGGACAGAGAGATACTGCGGCAAGAGCGGGGGCACGGGACCGTCCGCGATCGACGCGAACCCGAACGCGTAGCCGTCGACGATCTCCCGGCGGTCGATCGCCAGCGCGGCGGCGAGACGCACCCTGGGGTCGTCGAACGGCGCGCGGCGCGTGTTGAACACCAGGCCATACGGGAGGATCATGGGGTAGTCGAGCACCGCCAGAGCCGGGTCGCGGCGGACGTAGGCCGTGTGCGCGGCCGTGATGCCGGCGAAGTCCAACTCCCCCGCGACCAGCGCCGCGAGCTTGGCCGTGGGCTCGTCCACAACGACGACGATGAAACGCTCCAGCCGTGGCGGCCCGCCCAGTGCCGCAGGAAAATCCGGGTTCGCGACGAACACCCAGCGGCGATGCGGCTCGTGGGTGAAGAAGCGGAACGGTCCGTTCCCGATGGGGCGCGCGTTCCACGCCGCCTCGCGCAGGCGGGCGTGCGGGACGGAGTCGAGCAGGTGCGCCGGGAGAATCGCCAGATCCGTGAGCACGTCGGGGAAGCCGCGCTGCGCCTCGCCGAACCGGAGCACGACCGTGGACTCGTCGGGCGCGCGCACGGCGGCGATCGGCGCGACGTCATTCCAGCGGGGATATCCGGTCACAGAATCCCGGGCCGCGTCCAGCGTCCAGGCGACGTCCCGCGCGGTCGTAAGAGCGCCGTCGTGCCACCGCACGCCGCCGTGCAGGTGCAGCGTCAGCTCGCGCCGATCCGGCGACCACTGCCACTCTCGGGCGAGGTAGGGACGCGGCGTCATGGTGGAGTCGTAGCGGGCCAGCGTGGTGAGGAGCGCGAACTTCTGCACCTGCCGGGCCAGCGGATGCTGGCCGACCAGTGGGTTGATGCTTTGGAGATCGGCGCCGGAAGCGAACAGCACGGTCGCGCCGCGACGGGCGGCGCCGGCGGCGCCGCACCCCCACAGCCCCGCGAGCGCGAGCAGCGTCCCGGCCGTCCGTCGTCGCACGCGTGGATTCTAGCGGCGCGGGGCGGGCCGCGCGAGATTCGCCCGATGCTGCGCATGCTGTGGCAGCGCGCGCTCGTCGGGGTTGCTGTCGTCACCGGCGTCGTCACGCTCACCTTCCTTCTTCTGCACGCCGCACCCGGCGATCCCGCCGAGCGGCTGCTCGGGCCCGCCGCCGCCCCCCAGCAGGTGGAGGCCGTCCGGCATGCCCTGGAGCTCGACCGCCCCCTGACGGTGCAGTACGCGAGCTGGCTCCGCCGCTTCGTCCGCGGCGATTGGGGAACGAGCATCACCACGGGGCGGCCGGTCGGTGCGATGCTGCGCGCCGCGTGGCCCGCGACGGCGCGCCTCGTGGCGCTGTCGCTGCTGCTCTCGTACGCGCTCGGATTGCTCGTGGGCGCGGTCCAGACCGCGCGTAGCGGCGCGCGTCTCGATACCACACTCTCCGTGGCGACCGTCACGCTCTTCGCCCTCCCCGGCTTCTGGCTCGGCCTGGTGCTGATCATGGTGTTCACCTACTGGCTGCGTGTGTTGCCCGCCTTTGGAGCCGCCGGCATGGACGCCGATTTTCTCAGCGGCTGGGCGCGGATCGCCGACCAGCTGCGCCATCTCGCGCTCCCGCTGCTCACCCTGACGCTCATCGGTGTGGGCGGCACCGCGCGTTTCGCGCGCGGCGCGCTCCTCGACGTGCTGGCGCAGCCGTTCGTCGCGGCGGCCCGCGCGAAGGGGGTGTCCGAGTCGCGCGTGCTGGCCAGGCACGTGCTCCGTAACGCACTGGGCCCGATGCTCATCCTGCTCGGCCTGTCGCTGCCGGCCTTGTTCTCGGGCGCCGTGCTCGTCGAGACGGTGTTCGCGTGGCCCGGCGTCGGCCGGGTGATGGTCGAGGCGGTTCAGAGCCGGGACTACCCGGTAGTGATGGCCGCGACTGCGGTGAGCGCGCTGCTCGTCGTGGCGGGGAACATCCTGGCCGACGTCCTCGCCGCGTGGGCGGACCCGCGCGTGCGCGGCGCGGCGCGGGAGGCGTGATGCGACTCCGCGACCGCCGCGCCCTGTTCGGGCTCACCGTCCTGGCCGCCGTGGCGATCGCCGCGATCGCCGCGCCGGTCGTCACCGCCGGGAATCCCAACGCGCAGCGCGATATCGTCGCCACACGGTTCCTCCCCCCGCTCACCGCCGATCTCCATGGGACGTTCCACCCACTGGGGACCGACCGCTTCGGGCGCGACGTGTGGACCCGGCTCGTCTACGGGGCTCGCATCTCGCTCGGCGTGGGGCTGCTCGCCGTGGTGATCTCGGTGGCGATCGGCACCGCCGTGGGCGCGGCGGCGGGCTACCTGCGCGGCTGGCCCGCCATGGGACTGCTCGCCTTCACCGATTTCGCCCTCGCCCTCCCCCGGCTCGTGCTGCTGCTGCTGCTCGCCGCCCTGTGGCAGCCGAGCGCCGCGCTGGTGGTCGTGGTCCTGGGCCTCACGGGGTGGATGCCGATCGCGCGCTTGGTGCACGGCGAGGTCCGGGGCCTGGCGGTCCGGCCGTTCGTCGAAGGGGCGCGGGCGCTCGGCGCCAGGCGCGCCCGCGTGCTGTGGCGCCACATCCTCCCCAATGCCCTGACACCCGTCATCGTGGCGGCGGCGCTGGGTGTCGGCAACGCGATCCTGCTCGAAGCCAGCTTGTCCTACCTGGGACTGGGGGTCCAGCCCCCCACGGCGTCGTGGGGGAGCATGATCGCTTCAGGGCGCGACACCCTGGTCAACGCTCCGTGGGTCGTCACGGCGCCCGGCCTCGCGCTGGTGCTCGTCGTGGTGGCGTGCACGCTCCTGGGCGACGCCCTGCGCGACGCGTTGGACCCGGGGGCCGCGAAGCGTTAGCTGTCCGCCAACCGACGCAGCGCCGCGGCCTCGATTTCGTGGCCGCCCTCGAACACCTGCGTTCGGAACGGAATCGCCCGCTCCGTGAGCCGCCGCTCGATCCCGGCGAGCACCTTCGGCGTGATGTACTCGTCCTGCTTCCCGGCCACGATCGTGGTGCGCAGCCGTTTGAATCGTTGCTCCGCAGCGACGAGGTCGAGATCCGGCGGCAGCTCACCGCCCCACAGCACCAGGTCGTCGAGGCGCGCCGTCCCCAGCGCCGCCCAGCGGCTCACGGTGGCCGCGCCCTGCGAGAACCCCAGCGCCCGGATGCGGACCTCAGCCGCAGCGCCGCGAACGACCTCCGCATGGACCGCGTCCAGGTATTTCACGTAGTCCACGATCTCGTTGAGCCGGTCCTCGCGCGTCATCCACGTCGCGCCGACCGGCTGTTCGCGATGCTGCCCATCGCCCACGTAGAATCGCGACAGCGCTTCAGGCGCGACCACGAGCCGCGGGCCTTCCGCGATCGGCTCGAACCGCTTGAGGAACCGCGCGGCCAGCTGGCCGTATCCGTGGCACACGAACCAGATGTCCGTGGCGGCAGGATCCCCGATCGTGAAGTACCGGGCGGTTCGCGCAACACTGACGTGGTGCTCGCTCAGCTCATTCCGCATTCGACACTCCGCACCCCGTACTAGGTAATCTGGATGGTGACGATCTCGTACGGCTTCGCCACGAACCGCAGAGTGCGGCCGCGGTGCTCGAGGACGAGCGCCTGGGACTCCCGCTCGTCGGCGCGCACGCGGTGCGCCGTCCGGACGCCTTCAGTGAAGCGCCACGCCCCGGCCGTTTCCCGGTCCGTCGCGTTGTAGCAGCGCAGCACGAACCCCGAGCCGTTCTGCGCCGGCTTGAGCGCGGACAGAATGAGTCCCGTCCCTTCGAGGACGATCTCTCCGCCCAGGATCGCCAGTGGCCCGGCGTCCCGCAGCCAGCGCCCGCGCACCGGAAGAAACGCGTCCTCCCAGTGCTCGATGATCCGGTCGCCGCGCTCCAGGTCCTCCGCCGACACCGGCACGATGGCCAGCTCGATCCGCTCCGGTCCGAGGCACTGGGCGCCTGGCGTCGCCGTCGGCCAGCCGGCGTGCCCCCGGCGCGCCGGCAGATCGCCGCGGGAGAGCTGGCCCACGGCGCGGAGCAGCGTCACGAGCAGATCCCCCCCGGGCGTCCACTCGTACTCGAAGAACCCCGGAGCCAGGATCGCGAGGCCGCGCTTCCCCACGGCCGCGGCGACGAAGCGGTGCGCCGGGGCCGTGCGCACGGGAGTCTCCAGCGGAAACTCCGCGGGATCCGCCGTCACGGGCAGCCGCGGCTCGAGTCCGAAGGCCGCTCCCGCCAGAGCGGGCACGCCGGATAGCGCCGTGGGCACGCGTGCGCGCAGGCGGTGATCAGTCGCACCGTTGTCGAGATGCAGGATGCAGCGAATGATAGGGCTGTCGGCGTGCAGGACCACCACGAGCCGCGCGGCGTACTGCCGGCCCTGGGTCCAACGCGCCTCCAGGGCGGCGACCAACGGCCCCGCCGCGAGCCGCCGGACGGCGATCGGCCCCGTGCTCCGCCGGAGGCGGTCGTGCACGGGCGGGCAGTAGGTGTAGGTGTCGCCGGCATCGCCGCCGTCCTCCAAGCGCAGCACGTCGAAGAATCGCTCGCCGCTGCGGCGATCGTGTAGGGCCAGCGCGCCTGTCGCTTCGAACGTCACCTCGACGAGCCGGTTTGTGAGCGTGCGACCCCGAGCGTCGACCCGGTCCGCATCCGACATCCGCACCGGCCCGGCCACCGTGAGCGCCGCGCAGCCCAGACCGGGCACAGGGGGCGCGCGAAACGCCACGCGCACCGCGTCCACCTCGTCCTGGACAGGATAGTGGCGGGTCGCGTCGCGACGCTCGAGCGCCTGGCGCCGGTCCAGCACCTGCACCGGAATCGGCCGCCCGTCCAAGCCCGCGAGCGCGAACGCGCGGTAACCCGGCCCCACCCTCGGCTGCCGGCCCGCCGGGGGGCCTACGACCACGTCGCGACGGAAGAACTCGGCATCGGCGATCACCACGCCGCCCCGTGACCGCGCCGCGGGGTTCCACAGCACCAGAGCCGGCGCTGCGTCCTCCGCGCGCTCGCGGGCCGCGTCGGGATCGTGACCCGCCAGCTCATCGAGGGATGCCCGCGCGACTTCCTGGGCATAGCTCTCCACCGCGGCGAGCCGGACCTCCGTTTCGGCCGCCACTGTGTCGCTCACGCAGCCGCCGATCGTGTCGTGGAACTGGCAGGCGAGCAGGGTACGCCACGCGGTCTCGAGCAGCGGCCGGCGGTCCGCGCCGCCGCGGCGCCGGGCCAGTGCGGCGAGCGGCTCGGCGTGACGCTCCAGCCACAGCTCCGCGCGGGCATGGCGGCGTTTCTGCGGCGCGCGCGTCCCGTGCACGCCCTGCAGCGTCCAGGCGTAGCGATACGACCAGCGCAGCTCTCCCGCCAGCGGCGCAGCCTTCGCGGCGTCGGCCCCGGCGAGCGAGAGGAATTCATCGACCCGGGAGATGCGCACGGCGTAGTCCGGCTCCAGCGCCGCGAGCAGGTCGCGCAGACGCGGCAGCTCCGGGTGCGCCGCGTGGTGATCCGCGCCGACGAACACCGCGACGTGTTTCGACGCCGCCCGCGCGACCAGCGCTTCGCGTACCGGCGGCCACGCCACGGCCAGCCGCTCCGCATCCGCCGGGAGCGCCGCGCCGATCTCGTAGCCCTCGGGGGACAGGTGCCACACGATCGCTTCCTGGCCGTCGCGCCCACGCCAGCGGTACAGGTCGCGCTCCTGTCCTGGCTCCCCGCCGAGCCCGCGCCACAGCACGCCGGCGCGGATTCCGAATTCCCGCGCCAGGCTCGGCCAGACCGCCGGGTGCCCGAACGCATCGGGGGAGTAGAGCGCTTCGCTGCGCCCGCCCCAGTGGTCGGCATCGGCCGCACCGAAGAGCAGGTTGCGCACCAGCGACTCCCCGGACGGGATTTGCTCGTCGGCCAGGACATACCAGGGGCCCACCTGCAGGCGGTTGGTTTTCACGAGGGCTTTGACGTCGGCCTCGCGGTCGGGCCGGGCGCGCACATAGTCCTCGAGCAGGATCGTCTGGCCGTCGAGCAGGAAGGTGCGGTAAGCGGGGTCGGCGGTGAGGCGCGTGACGAGGTCGTCCAGCGCCGGCACGAGGCGCGCGTGGAGCGCCGCGCGCGGGAGATACCACTCGCGGTCCCAGTGGGTGTGGGCGATCAGGTGAAAGACGAGGCTGCTCATCGGCGAGCAAGGTTGCCCTTCCCCAGCCCCCGGCGCCAGGGGATATTCGCCCCATGCGCAAATACCTCTGGCTGCTCATTCCGGCGACGCTCGCGGCGGCGGTCGCCGCGCGGCGGCTTGTGCCCGGCGCGCTCGCGGGGGGCGACGTGCTCCTCCCCTCAGGCTGGCGCATCCATCCCGCCGGCCGGCAGGTCCCCGTCGGCACCCTGCCGCTGAACCTCGTCGTGCTCGGTGACGGCTCGCTCGCTGTCACCAACAACGGCTACGCCGCGAACGGCCTCATGGGAATCGCCCCCGAGTCCGCGGCCGCGACCTGGCTGGTGCCGCTGCGCGCGGCGTGGCTGGGATTGGGCCGCGCGGGGGATACGCTGTGGGCGAGCGGCGGGGTGACGAGCCGGGTGTACCGTTTCGTGCCCAACGGGGCGGCGTGGACCGCCGACTCGATCGTGCTCGCCGACTCGATGACGCGGCTGTTCGTGGGCGGCCTTGCCGTCGTGCCCGGCCGTGGCCTCGTGGCGGCCGTCGGCAACCTCAACGACTCGGTCTACCTCATCGACGCGGCGACGCTCAGGCGCCGAGGCGCGTTCGCCGTCGGGCACCGGCCATACACCGTCGTCGCCGACTCGAGCCACCTGTACGTGAGCAACTGGGGCGACTCCACGGTGTCGATCATCAATCTGTCCGACAGTCCGGCGGTCCGACCGTCCGACCATTTTGTCGGCCCCCATCCGTCGGCGCTTGCCCTGCACGGCCGCGAGCTGTTCGTCGCGCTCGCGGGCGCCAACGGCGTGGCGCGTGTGGACCTGGCGACGGGCCGCGTGCTGGAACAGCTCACCGTCGCCCTGGCGCCGCGCGCTCCCGTGGGCAGCGACCCCAACGCGCTCGCCCTCGCCCCCGACGGCCGCACCCTGTACGTGGCGATGGCCGGCAACAACGCCGTCGCGGTGGTGCGGCTTTCCGCCCGCGCGATGCGCGTCGTGGGCCTCATTCCCGCCGGCTGGTATCCCACCGCCGTGGCGGTCGCCGCCGACGGCCGCACCCTCTACGTCGCCAACGGCAAGGGACAGGGCTCCGCGGCGAACGCCGACGGCAAGTACATCGGCAACGTGATCACGGGATCGGTATCGATCATCCCGGTGCCCGACTCCGCCGGGTTGGCCCGGTTCACCCGCCAGGTGTATGCGTTGAGTCCCTACTCGAATTCGCGGGTGCGTGCGGTTGTCCGTCCGACCGCCCGACCGCCCGTCCGCCATGTCGTTTACGTCATCCGTGAGAACCGCACCTACGACCAGGTATTCGGCGACGTGCCGACGGGGAACGGCGACCCGGCCCTCGCCATCTTCAACGACAGCGTCACGCCCAACGCCCACGCCATCGCGCGGCGCTGGGTGCTGTGCGACAACTTCTATGTGGACGGCGAGGTCAGCGCCGACGGCCACCAGTGGTCCACGCGCGCATTCGCGGGCGACTACAACGAGAAGACGTGGCCGGCGATGTACGGCGGCCGCCGCAACGACAACCTCGAGGACGGCGAGGACGTGAAGAACCCGCGCGACGCGTATCTCTGGGACGCGGCGCGACGTAAGGGTCTCTGGGTCGTCAACTTCGGGGAGTTCACCGATGCGGATTCGAGCCACCGCTACGACTCGAAGATCAGCGGGCTCAAAGGCATTACGGCTCCCAACTACCCCGGCTGGGACCTCGCGATCGCGGACACCACGCGTGCGCGTCTGTTCGCCGACTCGGTGGACAGCTGGGACCGCCAGGGCCGCTTCCCCGATCTCGTGATGCTCTACCTGCCGCGCGACCACACCGAGGGCCGCCGCGGCGGCGTCCTCACGCCGCGGGCGATGGTGGCCGACAACGATCTCGCGCTGGGCCGCGTGGTCGCGCGCCTGTCTCGCTCGCCGGCGTGGCGGTCCCTCGCGCTCTTCGCCCTCGAAGACGACGCCCAGAACGGCCCCGACCACGTCGACGCGCACCGCTCGGTCCTCGTCGTCGCGTCGCCATGGGCGCGCCGCGGCGCGGTGGACAGCACGTTCTACACCACCAGCTCCGTGGTGCGCACGATCGGCCTGCTCCTCGGGATCGGTCCCCTCAGCCAGTACGATGCCGGCGCCGCGCCGCTCTGGAACGCCTTCGACTCGCGGCTGGACTCGGCACCGTTCCATGCCCTGCCCGCGCGGTGGCGGCTCGACGAGCGCAACCCGGTCGCCTTCCGTTCCCGCGTCCTCGACCGCGACCTCGCGGGCCCTGACCGCGCAGACGAAGCAACGCTGAACGCCGAGATCTGGACGAGTGTGCGCCCGCGCGCGCGCGTGCCCACGCCGCGCCGCGCCTTGGGGATCGCCGCCGGGAACTAGAGCCGACCCAGCTCTCCGAGCTCTTCCGGGCGCGCGAGGTGCACGTGGGCGACCCGGCGCTGCTTCGCGAGCAGCGCCCGGATATCGCCGAGCGCTTGTGCGCGCTTCAGCTCCCCGAAGCTGCGCTGCAACTCGGGGATCTCCACGTCCTCCGCGTCGTCCGCGGTCACCACCAGGAACAATCCGGTGTTGGGCCCTCCCTTGTGGAGCTGACCCGTCGAGTGGAGGTAGCGTGGACCGAACGCTGCGGTCGTGACGCACCCCAGCGCGTCCCCCCATGCGGTGCGCACCCGTTCCATCGCGGTCGCGACCGCCGGGCGCGGCGGCAGGTAGGCGAGGAGCGCCACGTAGTCCCCCGGCCGCGCCGCCGCGCGCAACGCCCGCGGCGACAAGGTCCGAGGAATCTCTGCCCGCGCTCCCCGCGGCCGCTCCAGCTCGGCACGCGCGAACGCTTTCGCCGCTTCCACGTCCGGCTGGTCGAACGCGTTTACGCCCAGCTGCTCGCACAGCGCCCACGTCGCGTACTCCCACCGCAGGAACTCGGCGCCCAGGTCCAGCGGGTCCGCGGAGAACTCGGTGACGGCCTGCACATCCGGCGTCGCAGCGTTCCCCGCGACGACCGGGATCACTCCCTTGCCGTTCTTGCCCGAGCTTTCCGCCACGAGCTGCTCGATCCAGTCGGCCAGCCGCGCGAGCGCCGGCGGCGGCTTGAGCGCCAGCTTGTCGTGCCCACTGAGCGCCGCCTCAGCCACCGCGCGTCCACGCTGCTGCGCCGCCTGCGCGTCGACCCGGGCCGCGCGCGCGAGCAGCTCTAGGCCGTCCACGTCCAACAACGCCGCCGGCAGCATGCCCACGACGGTCAGCGCCGCGTAGCGGCCGCCCACATCCGGCGGATGCGCGAAGATCGAACGGAACCCGGCACGCTGCGCGAGCGACTCCAGAGGACTGCCGGGATCAGTGACGGCGACGAATTGCCGGGCGGGGGCGCGGCGGGCGAAGTAGTGATACGCCGCGACCGTTTCCACGGTGGTGCCGGACTTGCTGGCGATGAGGAATAGTGTGCGCGCGAGCGGCGCCCGGCGCTCGGCATCGAGTACCGCGCCGGGATCGGTGCTGTCCAGCACGTCGAAGGCCGTGGCGCCGAACGCCTGCGCCAGCACCGCCGGCGCCAGGCTCGAACCGCCCATACCGCAGAGCAGTACGCGCGTCAGGCCCTCCTCCCGCACGGCGGCGGCGAACGTGGCCAGCTCCGGCCACTGCGCGCGCGACGCCCGGGGCGCATCGATCCAGCCCAGCCGGCTCATGGCGGCCGAAACTTAATGGGCCGGGGCCTCCCTCGCCCTCCGCGCCGCCGTTAGGTTAGCCTCACAGGTCCCCGTGCACCTCCGCGGCCGGCTCTCCCGATCCCTCTTCGCGACGTCCGCCCTCTCGGTCGCCGCCGCGGTGGTCGCCTACGTCATAGCGCCGCACGAGCCCTGGTCCCGAGCCGTGATCGCGGGATCGCTGGTCATCGCGGGCGGTTTGCTCGGCATGCAGGTGGTCTCCACCCTCCGCGCCGACCGCCGCTATGCGACGCTGCTCGAGCGCGAAGTCGCCGCGCAGACCCGCTCGCTGATGGATTCACTCGCCGCCACCGCCGCCGCCGAGCACAACGTCCGTTCGCTGATGGAGGCCGTCCCCGACGCCATCGTCGTGCTCGACCCGGAAGGCCGGGTCCTCGACCAGAACCCCTCGGCACGCGCCATGGTCGCGGTACATCCGCCGCCGGGGACCCCGCCCGGCCACTCGGTGTTCGAGTCCCTCGATCGGCACGCCGCCGCGCACGTGCGGACGAACCTCGACGCGGCGTTCCGCGGCGAGGTGCGCCGGTTCGAGGTCCCCTTCACCCACGCGGACGGGGGCGTGGGGATGAGCAGCGTCATCTACGCCCCCGTGCGCGAGGGCGGGAAGATCCGCAAGGTCCTGGCCCTCGTGCGCGACGTGAGCGAGCAGCGGCGGACCGATGCGCAGCTGCAGCAAGCCGAGAAGCTCGCGGCGATGGGCCAGCTCGTCAGCGGCGTGGCCCACGAGATCAACAATCCCGCGGCGATCATCTCCGGATTTGCCGAGACCCTGCTCCTCGACGACATGGACGAGGAGCAGCGCGACATGGTGCGGATGATCCGCGACGAGGCCCAGCGCATCGGCCGCATCACGTCCAACCTCCTCGCGTTCGCGCGCAGCGGCGGCGAGGAGCGGGGCCTCGTCGACCTGAACGACATCGTGCAGCGCACCTTCGCCCTGCGCTCCTACTACCTCACAACGCTGAACATTCTGGTGAAACTCGATCTCGATCCCGACAGCCCCAGGACCTGGGCGAACGGGTCGGAGATGCAGCAGCTGCTGCTCAACCTGTTGATCAACGCCGAGCAGGCGTTGCTGACCGTGCCCCCGCCCCGCAACATCGTGCTCCGCACCCGGACGGTCGACCAGAATGTCCTGCTGCAGTGCGTGGACACGGGCCCGGGCGTAGCGCCGGAGCTCCGGTCCAAGATCTTCGATCCCTTCTTCACAACGAAGCCCGAGGGCGTGGGCACGGGCCTCGGCCTCTCCATCTGCTATGGCATCGCACGCGACCATGGGGGCAGTATCTGGGTGGACTCCACGCCCGGCGCCGGCGCGACGTTCACGGTGTCGCTCCCACGCGACCCCCGCGCTGCCCCGCGGCCCGCCGCTCCCCCGCCGGCGCCGGCCACGGCGCCCGCCTCGCACCTCAAAGTGCTGGTCGTGGACGACGAGGTCGGGCTGCGTCACGCCGTGGTCAGTTTCCTGGAGCGCCGCGGGTTCGCGGCGCTCGGCGTGGGCGACGGACGGGAGGCGCTGGAGACGCTGGGGCGCGAGTCCCCGCCCCCGGACGTCATCGTCACGGACGTGCGGATGCCCGGCATGGGCGGTCGGGAGTTCCTCGCGCGCCTGCGCGCCGAGCACCCCCAGCTCGCGCGCCGGCTCGTGTTCTCCACCGGCGACACCTTCGCACCAGAGACTGCGGCGCTATTGCAGGAAGCCGGGGGCGCGGTGCTCGTGAAGCCCTTCGATTTCTCGCAGCTCGAGACCGTGATCCGCGCTATCGCCGCGGCCTGAGCGGCACCTCGACCCCGGACGCGCCGACCCCGGTGACCGTCGGCGTCAGCGTGAGGCGGACCGGCACGGCGTCCATGCCCAGCACCTCGAGCGCCCGCGGATCCACGGTGAGATCGTAGTCCCCCGGCTTGACGCCCAACACATAGAACCCGCCGTCACTGAAGGTCGTGAACGAACGACGCGCACCGGTCCGCCGCTCCGTCAAGGTCAACGTCACGCCCGGCACACCGTGGCGGTCGGTGACCACTCGGCCTTCGACCACACCAGCCTGCACGATCGGGACGTCGAGCAGCGTGAAACGGTTCGGGCCGGGGACCAGACTCACGGACGCGTACGCGGGGACCGTCAGCGGCGACTCGAGGCTCAACGAGTCCACCGATACGAGGATTGTCTCGAACGGCACGACATCCCATACACGGAAGACGCCGTTGGAATCGGCGGCGGCGCTGCGGGTCCCCACTTGCACCCGGACCCCCGGCAAGAGCGGCTCGCCCGGGTCGAGCCGGCCGTTGCCGTTCTGGTCGAGAAAGACCCGCCCGGCGACTCCGGAGCGCTCCAGCGAAGGCCCTGGGGCCGTTCGCACTAGCCCCGTCGCCCGGTCCCACAGCAGCGAGCCCTGCACGAACTGCGTGCCGGTGGCGGCGCCGCTCGCCCGGGCGTCCACGGCCGTGACGCTCCGGAAGGCCGGCAGGACTGAAGTCAGGAAGAGATGATAGACCGCGCCGGGGCTGCCCCGCGTCCACGACGTCCCGAGCTCCAACCGCACCCCCGGCCACAGCGGCCGACCGGCGAAGGCTTCGAAGCTCGCCAGGCGCGCCGGTCCGTCCAACGCTTCACTCACCGCTCCGCGCAGCCATACCGATCCCAGTAGCGGACCCCACGACGGCCGCGGCAGCACGTAGGTGGAGAGGGCCATCGCGGTTCGCGTCGGCTGGCCTGGATCCCAGCGGGTGCGCACCTCCGGGAGGAGCCGCATTTCGCCCGTCTGAACCGAGGCGCCGAGGCGCGCCTGCGTTTGGGCGCCGGCAGTGGTCAGCGTGCGGTCGAGGGCCCCATCGAAGAAAAAGTACCCCGCGCTCGGCATCGGCCGGACGAACGCGTCGAGCGTCCACCGGGCCGTGCGACCCGCCAGCGTGAGGATCGGGGTGCGCGTGCCGGTCGCGAAGCGCGTGTAGCCACCCGTCAGCCGCAGGTCCACCGTGGGCTCGAACCGCACCTCGCCCGTCGCGAACGCGCCCTGCACCGCCATCGCGTCGACCGCCCACGCGTTCGTGGGGTTCGTCGTGACGCCGATGTACGGATGGGACAGGTCCCGGAGAGAATCGCGCCAGAACCGGTCGTACCCGAGCTGCACGGTCCAGCGGTCGCCGCCGCCGTAGCGGAGGTCGAGGTTCGCGACGCTCCGGCACTGCAGCGTCCGACAGGAGCCGCCCGACGCGCCGTATTCGAAGCGCTTGGCCGGGAGCAGCTCGCTCAGGACGCGGTACGTGCGATTGAACTGACGCAGCTCCCCCAACGGACCGTAGGCGAGGAAATCCACGGGGTTCTCGCCGTAGCGTACCGGCAGCTCGATCGCGTACCGCCCCCCGGCGTCGGCCGAATCCACGGCCACCAGCTCCCCGCCGCGATACGCTTCGATCGACCACCCCGGCGCCAACTCTCCCACGTACTGCTGACTGCCGATCAGCGACGGGCGGACGAACGGGGCGTTGGTGACGGACAGGCCGCGGATCTGAAACAGGTTCGGGCCCGTGGTGACGCCGTCCCCAACGCGCATCTGCCGGAGCCATGGCCGGTCCTCCCATACCCCCGTCCACGACCCCTCCAGCCGGGCGGCGCCCGAGCGCACGGGACCGACGCTCGCGACGCCCAGTTCCAGCGACCCGCCGAGGAGATCCGCGCCCAGCGTCGCCGTGTAGGTAGCTCCCTGCACCGGCGCCTCGCTCGGCGCCAGCACCGAGTAGTCGAGGACGAGCCCGTCGAGGCGCCGACGTTCGGCGGGAAGCGCGAGCTCGGCGGTCTGCAACTCGACGCGGCGCAGGAACGCCTCGCGCGCCGCTTGGCGCTGCGCTCGCAGCCCCGCGGGGAACACCGTGGGATCGACGATCGAAACCGTCAGCTCGGTCCAGTCGACGAGGATCGGGGTGCTAAAGAGGTCGCCAAGCCGCTCGGCGCCCACATACAAGAGCCCATCGCGAAACAGCAGAAAATCAGGTTCAATCCGCACCCGGCGGTCGCCCAGGATCATGGTGTCGCGATGCGCGTCGATGACCAGCCTGCGACCGCCGGGATTCATTACCGCATCGAGCCGGCCCTCGGGGGAAAGCCGGTACGCGACCTCACCGAGCTGCAGGACTTCCGTGATCGGGACGAGCGCCTCGGTTCGCGCGCGGAACGCCTGCACCGTGCGACTCGCCAAGCGCCCCATGCGCAACTCGACGATCACCGCCTCCACGGAATCGGCGCCCGCGACGGTGTCCGTCATGGCGGAGGAGACAAACCGGACCGGACTGCCGGATGGCGCCGTCGGGGCTGCAGGGCTGTCGCCGCGTCGAGTCACCGCGGGCTTGGGCCGGGCGGCGCGCACGTACGGCCGCGCCAGCGCCGAGGGGGGGCGGCGGGCCATCCCGAAGGTGAAGCCGGCCAGCAGCACGAGCGGCGCAACTACGAACGCCGTGCTCCGGCCGATGCGCATCGGTCAGTAAGACAGCGACACGATGATCGTCCCCTGGTAGATGCCGGGTTTCGCCGCCGCCGCAGGGGTCACC
>Ga0209806_1000560_pt1 | contig 25460 bp, 25 predicted proteins | sample GraSoiAngelo_152_FD_186166 | JGI IMG/M metagenome (GOLD analysis project Ga0209806, IMG submission 186166) | Grasslands soil microbial communities from the Angelo Coastal Reserve, California, USA - 14_1009_12_30cm (SPAdes) (version 2) | ecosystem: Environmental > Terrestrial > Soil > Grasslands ... | reverse complement strand
GTCGGACTGTTTCGATTTCACACAGACTCCGGCTCAGCCACCTCGCTGAGGGCAGAAGGTAGCTTCAAGGCTCTTTGATATTGAAGGGACTGTAGAATCCACTTTTCTCGGTGATGTTCCAGTTCCATCCGTGATCATGGAGTGCGAGTTTCTTTGACTTGGCCACACGGTGGCGGGCTGGTTAGGGACGGCTGTAAAGGGTTGGTTCTCGATTGTTATGTCTCGGCCGCCCGCGCCTTCTAGAGCGGTGATTTGCATCTCTCCGATGCCGGGCATGTTCAAGGAGCGCTGTTTGCCCTTGGCCTGGAATTCGATGTGCACGGGTTTGACGCCCAAGACTTTTCCTATGAAGGGTGCAAAGGCCGCCATGTTCTCCACCGAGAATCAGTTTAACTATTGAGGACTCTGAAGCCTGTCACCTTACTCGATCTTTTGCCGGACCTGTCTTTGTCGAAGAGGTCGCACGGTTTGGCAAAAAGTTTCACGTTAAATAGAAATGAATCCAAGCCAAGCCTCTTGTGGCGGGGAACATTGGTAGAACGGCCTACATCTCCAAAAGTGCAAGCCGAAAAGAAACGATCGATGACTGCCGCTCAACTTCTCGTTCAGTGCTTGGAGAATGAGGGTGTTAGGTACGCCTTCGGCGTACCGGGCGAGGAGAATATTCACGTCATCGACGCGCTAAACGAGTCGTCCATCCGCTTTGTTCTTGTCCGTCATGAGCAAGCAGCCTCATTCATGGCTGATATCTACGGCCGCCTGACCGATCAAGCGGGAGTCTGCATAGCGACTCTCGGCCCGGGAGCAATCAATCTTCTCCTAGGGACTGCGGACGCTAACTCCGATAGCGTCCCACTCGTGGCCATCAGTGCGCAGGGAGGCTTGAACCGGATCTACAAAGAATCCCATCAGATCGTAGATCTCGTCAGCATGTTCAAGCCCGTCACAAAGTGGGCTGAGATGATTCCGAGACCAGAGGCGGTACCGGAGATGGTTCGGAAGGCGTTCAAGCTTGCGCAGACCGAGCGTCCCGGCGCCGTCTATCTCGCCCTCCCCCAGGATGTCGAAAAAATGCCCGTGCCTCCTGGACATCGTCCGCTCGAGATCAACGTGGTCCGCGATACCTCCCCCTCGCCTATTCAGATATCTCGAGCCTCAAAAGTCCTAGAGGCTGCAAAGAGACCTGTTGTTCTGGCGGGACATGGTGCCGTGCGTAATCATGCTAGCGAATCGCTGATTCGTTTCTCAGATCGGTTGCACATACCAGTCGCGACCACATTCATGGGCAAGGGCGTCTTTCCCGACAGCCATCCCAACGCGCTAGGTACGATAGGATTCATGGTCCACGACTACGCCAACTTCGGATTCGATCAAGCAGACGCGATCCTATGTGTTGGGTATGACATGCAAGAGTTCGACCCGGCAAAGATCAACCCCAACGGGAACAAGCAGATCATCCACATCCATCGCTATCCCGCCCAGGTTGACGCCCACTATCATCTTGCCGTTGGGATCCAAGGCGACATCTCAGAATCACTCGATGCCCTAGCCAAGGAGACAAAGCTGAATCCGGCAATGAATTCGACAGGTCAGAAGATCCGCCGCTTGTTACAGGAAGAGCTTGAGATGGGAAGAAACGATAACTCCTATCCTGTCAAACCCCAGCGAATCGTCGCCGATATCCGCGCAGCTATGGGAGAGAAGGACATTGTTCTCGTTGATACGGGCGCGGTGAAGATGTGGATGGCCCGTTTGTACCCGACCTACCAGCCGAATACTTGCATCGTGTCCAACGGCCTTTCAACAATGGCTTTCGCTCTTCCGGGAGCGATTGCTGCGAAGCTTGCGTTTCCTGACCATAGAGTTCTCGCAGTTGCGGGGGACGCTGGGTTCTTGATGAACTCGATGGAGCTTGAGACGGCTGTGAGAGAAAAGATACCGATTGTGGTATTGGTTTGGGTGGACGGGTCTTATGGCATGATCAAGTGGGAGATGGATCTTGAGCTCGGACACCATTCGCATGTTGACTTTGGCAACCCGGACTTTGTCAAGTTCGCGGAGAGCTTCGGCGGCAAGGGATATCTGATAACGCGAGCAGGAGATCTGCTTCCCGCCCTGAAGCGCGCGCTTTCCGACAATACTGTCTCAGTCATCGCCTGTCCCGTCGATTATATGCAGAACACATTACTAACGAACAAGCTGGGAGAACTCACAGAACCGATGTAGCAACTGGAACCCGTCTTGGTCCAGCGCGCTGGCGCAAGGGTCTTAGCCAACCAAGAGATGATCGACTGACTATCGCATCTGGTTCTTGTCTTGAAAGAGAAGAAGTTCAAGCATGTTGAGACAAAGCTGATCCACTCTGGCGAGCCGGAGCCTCGGATTCAGGGCGCTGTGAGTATGCCTATTTTCCAGTCGGCTATGTTCGAGACCCGAAACGAAACCGGTTACCATGACATCCAGTATATTCGGCTAAATAATACGCCGAACGCGCAAGCGCTTCACCGGAAGCTGGCCGCGATCGAAGGCGCGGAAGACGCTCTCGTGGCATCTAGCGGAATGGCGGCAATCTCCACCACGCTACTAACGTTCCTCCATAACGGGGACCACCTGCTAGTCCAGAACTGCTTGTACGGTGGGACTCATGACTTTGTCACGAAAGACCTTCACACGTTCGGAATATCCTACGATTTCATCGATGGAAATGACCCGGAGTCGTGGGAGAAGAAACGGAGGCCTAACACGAAGGCGATCTATGTTGAAACAATGACGAATCCAATGCTCGAAGTGGCGGACCACAAAGCAGTCGTCAAGTTCGCCACGGCTCACGACCTAGTATCTGTGATCGATAATACTTTCGCGAGTCCCATCAACTTTCGTCCCATCAAGCACGGGTTCGACCTCTCCCTTCACAGCGGGACAAAATACCTGAATGGACACTCAGACATAGTCGCTGGCGCGGTCATTGGAAGCTCGGAGCTAGTCAGCAAAGTCAAACTCCGACTTGACCACCTCGGCGGAAGCCTGGACCCACACGCTTGCTTCCTGTTGCATCGCGGCATGAAGACACTCGCAATCCGCATGAAACAGCACAACGAAAGCGCTCTCAAGATCGCAAGATTCCTAGAGGAACATAACGCGGTTGCCAAGGTCAACTATCCAGGGCTCATGAGCCATCCACAACACAACCGGGCGGGAGAACTGTTTGACGGGTTCAGCGGTATGCTCAGCTTCGAACCTAAAGGCGGCAAGTCTGCAGCTGAACAGTTCATGAAGAATGTCTCTATCCCAATCATAACGGTGAGCCTTGGCGGAGTTGAAAGCTTGCTCACTAGACCGGCGGCCACGTCCCACTCTGGGATGTCTTCGGAAGATAGGAAGAGACTTGGAATCACTGACGGACTGATTCGCGTGTCGATAGGAATTGAAGCGACAGAGGATTTGATCGAGGATTTCGAAGAAGCGCTTGACACGATTAGAACCCTAGCTCGGGTATCCTAATCGAGAAACCCAGAGCCAGCGTCTTAGCTAGGCAAAAACCTGGTTTGTTGACTCAAGCTTCATTTCAGAACCTTTTGAAAAGTCCAGTTTGTCTAGTCGATCCGTTGGACCCGCTTTTGATCGCTTGATGGGATGATCTCCACTTGTCCGTTTGGAAAGGCTTTGTCGAAGGCGTGGTGTTGAAGTTTCCAGTCGAGGAAGACGGCTAGGGCTGCGACCTCGCTCATCGGCTGGTTCGTCACTGAGACATTCCAGTCTGCCAGTTTGAAGACTTCTCCAGGCATCTTCTCCGATCCCACGACGACGAGAATATCTCGATCAGTCTTATTGATCTCTTGAATAACGTCAGGCAATCTCAATCCATACGCTGTCAGGTGAACGACCTTCCCACCCTCGTCGCTCCAGTCTCGAATAGTCTTTCTCCACGGGTTTCCGGACTCGATTGAAAAGTCTCCGCCGAATCTTCTAGCTACTTCTCGGATAGTAGATTCAACAGTCTTATCTTCTCTATCCGCTATTATGACACCGTCAGCCCCGAGCGCGCGAGCCGTGAGACAAACGTGGGTTGTAACTCTTGAATCCCTGAAGAACCGGTGCCCCATCCGGAGCACTACCACTCTTCCCATGACAAGAGAGCGGGGTTCCTGAAGCCTAATAGATTAAATTGGAGAAGCGCACAATATAGGGTGTTAACGAGGGATTTTTGGGAGAATGGGGTCTAATCATGATGATCTTGCACGACTGGCAAGCTTCTTCGGGGGACAGGAGGCTCTCAGCGTCGTCCAGGCACTATCCGACGCTGGGACAACTACTGACGATATTATCGCAGTCAATGCGAATGTCAAGCTGAACGCTGCCCGCAGAGTTCTCTACAAGCTGTACAACCACGCTCTTGTCACTGTTGTCCGGAGTCGGGATGAGAAGACAGGCTGGTTCATCTATCACTGGAAACTTCAACCGGATCAGCTAGACGCGTTCGTCCGAAGCAGGAAAAAGAAGGCTCTAGAAAAGATGCGAACGCGCCTCGAATATGAGAAGGGGCACAGCTTTTTCATGTGCAAAGGCTGCCTCACCGTCCGAGTGACCTTTGAAGAAGCCATGGAGTCCGCCTTCCGCTGCAGTAGCTGCAACGGCCAACTAATCAGCGAGGACAACACCAGAACAGTCCAGGTGCTTGAGGATCTATCGCGAAAGCTAGAGTCAGAACTCCAGGAACGACCCGCAGCGTTCCACCCTGATAAGATCTAATTTTTCCGAGGCAACAGCAAGTGGTGGAGGAGTGGCAAGTCTCCACCCTCGCTGAGAAGATCCCGCCACAAGCTCTGAAGCAAGGCTCACAGACAATTGGAAAGATTCTGGCTAGACAAGCCAAGGGCCTCAGGATGGAGTCGGACTTTGGCCTCCGAGGACAGTGGCTCCAGATCAGAGCTAAGGGTGAAGATGCAGACGCATTTCTCAACTTACTCAGAAGAGAGCAGGGAGAAGCTCCCGTCTCCCGCGCTAACTTGGAAAAGTGGGACAGCGTCAAAGGTTTCGTGGCAGGTGCAGGCCGAATCGGCTACGGCGTCTACGTCGACATCGGAATCCAGGACCCCCGACCGAAAGACGCGCTTTATCCGCTCCACAGAATGCGGGCACAACTGGCAGACGGAGAGCCTAAGTCAGCTAGAGAAATACTAGACGGAAACGCTCTGGTTGACTATGTTCCCCTGAATATGACCGTGACCGAACTAGAGGGCGAGAACATCTCAGTTGAGATGAACGACGAGGCTAGGGACAATCTTGTTTCATGGAGAAAGTATCCCTTCGACAGAGTAATCGTGGTCGGAGCGGACAAGGCGCAGGTGGAGAATGCTGTGAGATTATCAGGACTGCAGAGTGACATTGTGGAAGTGGAGAACCTATCTCTCTTTGTCCAATCCTTAGTATGTAAGATTGGCACAGACGCACCGGGAGTAATCGCGAAGATTGGAGGCAGACTCCGAGGGATGAGTTTGAAATCTTACCGAACCCCTACTAAGCTGTAGACCCATCAAGCGTATTCTCATCGATCGGGTTGCCAAGCAACGAGTTTTCGAGGATGTCGTGAAGTGTCTCACCGGTTTCGCGAATCCTGCGAGCCTTCTTCTCTCCTCGTCTACTCAACTTCGACATTAAAGCAACCTTCCATGCAAAGCATGGTCTGAAGTAATAAGCTCATTTCACTTTTACACCGCTGAACCGTGAACGTGAAGCCGTTTAGTGAACTCGCGACTGAAACCCTCTCAACCAGAGGGCATTATGATTCTCAGGAACCCGTGAGAGGCTCTTGCCCTTCCCGCCGGATTTACAACCAGTCGGGAATGATTCTACTATTGTTCGTAGTTTCGACAATGGTTCCTATGTAGCGGTCGCTGTACTTCTGCCGGCCGTCACCATGGGTCCCGAGACCCACTGCCACGTCAACTATCAGGAGGATGAAGGCGATCTTGGAAATATTTCTGACAAACGAGGACCATAAGTCTAGTCGTTTATTGTCCAACCTTGCCACTCTCAAGCCCATAAGCTCCTTTCCAAGAGTCCGCTCGAACAGCGCTTCTGCAAGAACAAAGTAGGCGAGTACGATCAGTGGTACGATTCCACCCAGCCAAAATCCCCAGAACCATGCGAAAGGAAATGTCTGTCCAGAGAAGAATGCCGGAAGCGCGGGGAGAGCCACGATGAGCACGAGAATATACACTGCAACCGAAACAATGGCCACATCGATTACGTAGGCGATGACGCGTTTCGCCCAGTGGTCCTGGAATCCCTTATCGTCCTTCAGACGGTCGAAGCCTGTTTGTGCACTGGTACCCATTGTTTGAGACGGTTTGGCGGGTGCTCCGCAACTATGGCAGAAGGCAGAGTTCTCGTAGAGTTGAGCGCCGCATTTCCAGCAGTAAGCCATTGTTCTCCGCTCAGATAGAACGTGTACTCCTCTATATCACAGTAGGGTTTGTGAGAACTGCGACCCCGTCTACGAGAGAGCATGTGCCTCCACGAGGGCGCGGAACTTGTTGTTCTTCGTCATTTCGTCCGCGACGGTGTCGTCTTCTTTGCCTTCGCGGTTCCAGACAATATACCGTCTCTCTCCACCACGAGAGAGCTTTGCGATAAAATAGGGCATGTAGAACAGTGTCCCATCCAAGAGTTCTAGCCTGTCGAGATCGAGCTTCTGTGGAAGCTGCAGCCCGTCGGCGAACATCTTCCATCGTAACAACTTCGTCTTTCTCAAGAACTCAATATTCTCTTTCAAATTTTCTCTCGCGGGACTCTCCCTTGGGAGAGCTTCATACTGTGTCGACCTCTCTTCTGATTGTACTTCATAATTTCTCAAGAGATTCTTGAGCTCTGCTAACCGTTCGCTCACTAGGACGGTGGAGTCAACACCTTTAACGATAGACGCGGAGTCCTCTTCCATATCAGCAAGCATCGGAGCCAGCGCAACCAGCCTGGGATCGAAGCCGAAGTTCGCTTCTCGCAAGGCCAAGATGGTTGACCGGCCTTCATTGATCACTACCTGTTTCGATACAAGGCCTTTTTCCGCTGGATAGCGGTACGTGAAGTCTAGATATGGTAGAAAGATTGTCTTGGCGAATACGACCTTCTCTTCTGTTCCGCCTAGAATGCCTTTCTTTGCCCGTTTTCGGTCGGTGTCACGCAAGAAAACCTCTTCTGGTACCGCAAGGGGGACGGCCCTAACTGTCATCTTTTCAGGAGCCGCTCCCTCTTTCAACCGCTTTATTTCTAAAGCTTCCAGCGGTCCACGATGGTAGCTGATCAGCCATCTGGGACAGAGAATCCCGGATTCTCCCTGATCGAAGATCTGGTAATAGAACTCACGTGTCTTCAAGCTCGATATGACCTGGAACGCGTCAGCACCTAGCGAAAGACCGGTCCGGACCCTGTCAATATCTTGGCGAGTCGACAGATTACCGATGAACCGGAAGTTAGCGTTCGAAATGACCTTGTAATCGACATCCACAGGATTCTGCGTTGCCATGACTATCCCAAGACCATAGGCTCGTGAGACGTGTATGAGATGCATCAGAATCTTCTTCGAAGGAGGCTCGCGAATAGGCGGGCAGTAGCCATGGATCTCGTCGAAGTAGAGGAGGTACTGTAGAGTCTGGGTTCCTTCTTGCCTGTTTATCCAATAGAACAGCTCTTGGAGAAGGTATTCAACGAAGACCTGTTTTCCTTCCTCGCTAGGAATCGTGCGAAGGTCAACGATGTTTATCGGAGTTCGTCCCTGAGATTTGTGGAACCACCGGTCGAAATCCGGGGGCTCACCGAGAAACCATGCTCTGGCAGCGGCGTCGGTGACTAGAACGTTTAGTCGTCTCGAGAGCTCGCTTCTCTCACGCTTGCTGATCGCATCATCAAGAGGTAGCATGCCTAGTTTCTCGAAGGGCGGGTTTGAGACCAGTTCGATCAGCTTCTCGATGGTAAGCTCGTGTCCAGCCTTCCATTCGTCTTCTAGAATCTTGGAGATCAATGACCGCTGGACCTTTCCGTCCTCTGAATAGCCTGCTAACCGGAGTAGGTTGGACGCTTTCAGCTCAAGCATGTCGAAGGCGAGGCTCGGATCCTCTCCCATCTTCTTGGCGAAATCTTTCGGCGGGGTCAACCTTGGGCTCATGGATACGGGTAGGCCCGTGTTTGATCGAGGAGTGAAGACCCGAACGTCAGTCTTCTCAACGAAACGGTTTAGCTCGTCATCGTCACGAGCCAGGGCGTTGTAGCTGTCACTGTATTGGCCGGTAAGTTCCTTCGAATAGTCTTCCGGGGTCTTGCCGAGAAGTTTGGCCTCGTTGTCCGAGAAGGGTCTGAAGCTGAAGCTCTGCGAGCGTATGGCCAAGCATCCAATATCGCCTTTCGGGTCTATCGCGAGGACAGGTGTTCCGCGGCTAGAAGCTTCTTCCATTATTGATTTGCAGAGAACTGTCTTTCCGGATCCGGTTGCCCCGAATACGATAGTGTGCTTGGTGAGACTGCTGGGATCGATGGTGAACGGTCGTCCTTCACCGGTTTGTCCTATCAGAAGCTTCGCCATGTATCATGCCGGTTCCAGTCAGTCTCTTAGAGGAGCCTGCGTCCTTGCGATAGGCTCTTCCTCATAAGCCCAAAGGTGGGCTAGATGTTCGCTGTGTAACCAGGGACCTTCTTAGAAGCGAGTCTATTGTGTCGGGGCCTGAGATGGAGCCATTGGTGGTGGAGGGGCTGGTGGGCCCCAGGCTTGCTGGGAAGGCATTGAGGGTTGGAGCTGTTCGGGAATGGAGAAGAAAGCGACAATTTGTAGGATGGCGGCGATGAAGACAATTATGAATCCTATACCCACGACAAGGGTAGCGGCCCCAATTAAAAAGAGTAGACCTGTCGTCCGAAACATGTCGACTCTCATCTTCACAGCCATGGCGTCGTAGGTCTTTTTCAAGAAGATGGCTGAGGTGAGGATGAACACCCATAAGACGACTAGTCCGAGTATTAGGGTTCCGATAATTGCGAAGAACCCAGTGGTAACTCCAGTTCGAGAAGGAACGCCTCCGAGGAATCCAAGTCCGGCAAATGATGCTAGGGCGACAAAATAGATCGCGGTTATGGCCACAACTCCAACGATTGCCAAGATTACGGAGTAGAGCATGTTGTTGAAAATGGATTGGTCTCCGAGCGAGTCCGCAGCATTCTTGACGGCGAATAGGATGAGTATGAGACCGATTATGAATAAGAACGCTCCCGCATTGGGAATAAAGAATAGGCATGCAAGAATTGAGCCTACTCCGCCCAGTGTCTTCGCCTGCCCTAAGGAAGCCATGCACGGGGGAAAGGTTTCTCGGTAAATAATGCTTTAAGGAGGAGAAATTTCTCTTCTCTTCACCTACTAGCCTTGTCCTTGGCGCTTGTGCCTACACGCGTCTGATAGAAGAGTGGGGAGAGCTTTGCGCTTGCTCATTTTATTTGTTTTCTTGTTCCCTGTGCCGCACCAGTGCTATGTCGCCGAGGGTCAACTCTCTAGGCCCAGCTTGCCTGACCGGGACCGTGGAAACCTCTAGCTCTGCTCTCGGAGCAAGTAGTTTGACCCGTAAGATATGTTCTAGCTCCGTGGTCAACCGCATCGTCGGCACTATCTTGCCCAGCTCGATCTTCTGGATCACAGTCAGCTTCTCTTTCGCCTTGAACGCGAGATCCGTCTGCGACAAGCCAAGTTTCTCTCGGGCGTCCTTCACAATATGGGAATAATCCTCGACCAGATCTGAGTCTTCGACCGCTTTCGGCAGGCTCTCTATTGGAGTTCGAGTATGCGATGGCACGGGACCGAGCCGGGCTGCTCTAGGTCTTCTCTCGGGAAAACCGGGTAGCTCCTTTCCAAGGCTGGAGCACTGCTGGCAGACGATCAGGGTTGCGCCTTCGACAAGGGATCGGCCGGGCTTACCGACGATCTCGTTCCCGCAAACCTCGCAGTACAATGGCTGTTACAAGACCTCGCGGCGAGAAACAGTAGAAATAGCCTCAGACCCAGCTTAATTAGCTATCGGAAGGTTCTGCTAACTTATCGGTGGATAGGTTAGCTTCGGGGCATCGACTCCAGGGATTACCGTAGGCGTCGGGTTCCCCTTCACAGCTTCAACTGCTTCGCCTTGCGCCTCATTGATTGGAGGACGGGAACGTGCGAACCTCACCCGTCCCCGCCGAGCCAGGTTTATCGCTGCTACCCTGTCCCGGTCCATCACCATTCTGCACTTTTCACACCAGAGCTTGCGTTCCAGTCTCTTATCCCCTTGGGTATTCTGAAACGTTTCCTTCTCGATACTGGAATACGCAAAGACCTGTTCTCTTATTTTGAAACCGTAGCAGGAGATGAGCTGTGGTTTGACGGAGTACGGGGTCTTGAGGCGTAGCCTCTACGGATAGACTCTTTCCTAGCCGCAAGTATTCCTGCTGCTCTACTTATAGCGCACAGCTTGTAGTAGCTGGGTGAATCGTAACGAGATAATTGGCTGTAGGCGAGCAGCGAGAGTCCTCTGAGAGAACTAGTATCGTTGGTGAGACCAATCCGTATCGAGTCGTTCACCATGCACCGGAAAACATCCAGCAACCCTAGAAGACATTCCCGTGGAGCAAAGTTCTGCCGGACAGATCTTACAGCGAACACGGGAGCGAGACATAGAAACCAAAAACCTACTTAAGCCATAGAGGCAAACGACGAGAAGTTTAGCGGAGCTATCGGAAGAAGGATGCCTCTTCAACCCGTCAAGCCGCAGCTCCACGAGCTGCGAAGGATCAGAGCTGTCGCTGCCTATCAGTTCGGCAAGGGAGCTGAGAGGGCGTTTCCGACTTCAATACTGATCGTTCGATCTCCGAACACGCACAGAATACGCCATGTGTACATTGACGGAAAATTACTCGCCACTTATCGTCCCAAGGACGGGCTTCTGGCCTTGACTGTGAATGGAGGCGTCGCATTGAAGCGGATTTTCAAGGCTCCAAAGCTACGAGTCAAGGTTACCCCTGGAGTAGAGTCGTTCATCAGAAAAGGTGGAAACGTATTCGCCAAACACGTGATAGGGGTAGATCCTGAGCTGCGGCCTGAAGAGGAGGTCCTGGTGGTGGACAAGAAGGACCGGTTGCTGGCTGTCGGGAGATCCTTCTTCAATGCGATAGAGATGCAGAGTTTCAAGATCGGGATAGCTGTGAAGGTTCGGCATGGAGCTGCCGATTCTGAATAGGCTGGTTCCGTTACGCCCACGTATCCTTCCGGTTCCATCTCGATTGTCTCTTTTGAGAAGCTAATGCTGACCGAGACTGGGGTCAGCGTGACTGAGCGAGCGTCAAACCCCGAGAGAGCCCTGAGTGTGTGACTGTTCAGCTTAACATGCACGTAGTGTCTTGGTTTGACTGGCAGTCTGAGAAGATTGTTCTGTATCTTGAACCCGTAGCAGGTGGTCAGCATTAGCTTCCTAGCATATGGAAACCTTGTCCGGGGATTCTTCCTTCGAACGCTTCTATGGTTGCGAAGTATTCTGGCGGCCGTGCTTATGGCTCCGAGTCTGAAATATCCGAGAATGTCACGGCTGAGAAGACGATACGATCTCAAAGAGAGAGTTTTGAGACTGGAAACGTTCTCTTGCATTCCAACGGCCATGCAGATGTTCACCATACGTCTGAACTCACTCAAGAGTCTTAGAAGATCTGCCTGAGGCTCGAAATCTTTGTTTGACTACCTTCACCGCTAGCATCGGCCACCCCGAAGAACGGGGTGCACTCTCAGCCAAATAATCCGTAGAGGATAGCAAACATAACCATCCATCCAAACTAGAACCTCCCGATGAGAATAGCCAATCCACTTAATCCGACAAAGAGTTAACCGTGCCTAGGCTTAACAATCACCGGACCGGTGGAAGAGAATGATTTCGTGATGATGCGTCGAGGAAAAGTTAACCCTCGCGAAGCAAACAGGATGATGCAACGGATGGGCATGCAAGTCCAACAACTAGACGATGTCACCAAGGTAATCATGGAAACCCCGACCAGGAGAATAGTTATCGACAACCCCGAAGTCGCCACCGTCACTGTACAGGGACAGACCATCTACCAGGTCGGAGGAGGAACTATGCGGGAGGAGGGAGTAGGCGGAGGCTCCGATGAGGATGCAAAACTTGTAGCCTCACAAGCAGGTGTATCCATTGAACAAGCATCGAACGCGCTGCGACAATCGAACGGTGACTTGGCGCAGGCCATCATACTGCTCAAACAGAAACGCGCTCCCTGACCGTTCAATTGCCGATTCAAGCGACCCTTTGCTTCATCCTTCATGATAACAGAGTTCTCTTACTGAAGAAGAATCCCGGTCTCTTCGGAGCCGGCAAATGGAACGCGCCAGGCGGAAAAATACAACCCAAAGAGACCCCTGAACAGTGTGCTGCGAGAGAAGTCTACGAGGAAACGGGTCTAAAGGTCCAACCCAGAAAAGTAGGGACTCTCTTATTCTTCAAGTACGACAAACGCGAGGACCCGGACTGGATAGCACACGCATTCTTGACGAACGAATTTCACGGAACAATCAAGGAAAGCAAAGAAGGGATTCTCCGATGGTTCCCGGTCAACCAACCTCCATTTGACGAGATGTGGGAAGACGACAGATACTGGTACAGACACGCGGTCGAGGGTAGGAATTTTCGTGGAGATTTCTACTTTAGAGGAGACTTCGAGAAACTAGTCGATCACAGGATCGAGCTTCTCTAGCCCGCTTGACTATTAAGGAGACCCAGAGGGGAGAGAACCGACTAAGAGGCGTTAGTATTGCGGCTAGTCGAATGTGTTCCCAACTTCAGTGAAGGCCAGAAGAACGAGATCATCGAATCCATCGCGGACGCCATAAGGAGAACGCCTGGGGTAACGCTCCTCGATGTGGAGTCCAACCCTGATCACAACCGGTCCGTGATAAGCTTCGTGGGTGAGCCCGGACCCGTGAAGGATGCTGCTCTGGCAGCAAGCCAAAAGGCGATCGAGCTCATCGACCTGAGACATCACAAGGGAGAGCATCCAAGAATGGGCGCAGTTGATGTTGTCCCTTTCGTCCCATTGTCCAGTGTGACGATGGAGGAGTGCGTTTCGCTAGCCCGTGCTTTCGGGCAGGAATTCGCTGAGAAATTTCACGTGCCTGTTTTCCTCTACGAGGAGGCGGCTACGGTTCCTGAGAGACGGAATCTCGCAGATGTCCGAGAGGGCGAGTTTGAAGGCCTCCAGGACAAGATCGGCAAAGATCCTACGAAGAAACCGGACTTTGGCCCCGAGAAGATTCATCCCTCTGCGGGTGCGACTGCTGTTGGAGCCCGGGAGATACTAATCGCGTTCAACGTCAACCTTGGAACAAGCGACCTAAACATCGCGAAGAAGATCGCCCACCAACTCCGAGCAAAAGATGGCGGACTAGCATATGTGAAGGCTCTCGGGTTCGAGCTGAAAGAGCGCGGAATTGTTCAGGTGTCAATGAACCTGACGAATTATCGCAAGAGCCAATTGTTCAAGGCTTACGAGCTGGTCAAGCTCTTCGCTGATCGTTACGGCGTCCCAGTTGTTGGGAGCGAGGTCGTCGGGCTCGCACCGATGGATTCCCTTGTCGATTCAGCAGAGTTCTACTTGCGCTTGGAGAACTTTAGCCGGAACCAAGTCCTAGAGAGGAAGCTCTTCGCTCCTAGACCTTCAACACTGACCGACCAGAGCTTGGCAATATTCAGCGAGGAAGTCGCGTCCAAAAAGAGCACTCCAGGCGGAGGAAGTGTCTCCGCATACATGGGAGCACTCGCCGCAGGACTTCTCTGCATGGTCGCCCAGATAACGCTGCGAAAGAAGGAACCGCCGCCCGGCGCAGAAAAACTCAACGATGTGGTCAAAGAGGGCGAGGCTCTCCGCCAGAAACTCCTACGCCTCGTGGTAGAGGACACGGAAGCCTTTGACCTGGTGATGAGAGCGTTCAAGCTCCCGAAGGACCAACCTGAGACTCGAAAGAAGGCGATAGAGGAATCAACCATCAAAGCATCCGAGATACCACTCTCAACACTCGACTGCTCAGTCAAAGTTCTACGATTAGCTCACGAGGTCGCAGAAAAAGGGTCGACCAATGCGCTCTCCGATGTCGTCACCGCTGTCTCTGCGGCGCGTGCGGCCGTTGAAGGAGCCGCAAGCAACGTCTTGATCAACCTTGCAGGTCTTAGCGACCAGAAGTACGTGGACAAGATCTCAAGACAGGTCTCTGATCTTCGGAAGGAAGCGGCTCAGCTTGAGGAGCGGGCTGGAAAGCTTGTCGAGTCTAGAATTAAGAATCCTAGGATTCCAGCCTAACAAGCTCCGTCCTATTGTCAGCCCAAGCCATCAACGGCGCCACCAACATCGTCAACTCGTTCCCTTCTTTGGTTAGATGATATTCTACTCGCGGTGGGATTTCGGCGAAGGCTTGTCGCTTAACTAGTCCTGTTTGCTGAAGATTCCTTAGAACTTCTGTCAGCGTCTTTGCGCTTATCCCTGGAAGTTTTTCGGCGAGCTTGTTGAAACGCAGGGTCCCATCGTTTCCTAGCAGCGCTAATACGCATAGGGCCCATTTCTTTCCGATGATCTCAATTATTCCTTCGCATGGACAGGGGCATATGCAACATGGTTCTCCTTCTCTTTGTCTAACCATTCCGTAAACCTAGTTACTCGTTAGGTACTTCTTGAGTTAAATACTTCACTTTGGTAACTAATGTTACTTACAGAGGTGAAGTGTGAATTGAGTTGTTGCTGCTGCGGACCCGGCTGCGGATGCGGCGGGACCATGGAACGAACACAGGAGACCGACAAAAACCAGACCGCGTAGACAAGTCGAGCATTTTGCTCTCGTCGCGCAGTTTGTACCCCCTTTTTTCTTCCACGGACCGGGACCTTGCAATAGTGGCCTGCCAATTTTTCCAACTGACCTAAGAACATCCTTGCACGCATAGTTGCATTTGACGAGGATCTGAGATGGTGTTGTATTCAGAAGAGGGCTCACTCCGACCGACCCCGCCTTTCGATTTTGCAAAATCGCTAGACTTTCTAGGAATGTTTCCACCTATGCGAGAAGACCAAACTGTGAACGAGCTGTCCATGACTAAAGCAGTCCGGGTCGGGGGCCGAGCCATAGTGTTCCAGTTGAAACCGACCGGAACAATCAAGATGCCTGGGCTAAAGTTCACGCTTTTTGCCGACCATCCTTTCTCCCGCGGACTAACGGAGGTGGTGATCGATAGGATCGCATTCTTCCTCAGCCTCTCAGATGATCTGGATCAGTTCTATCGCACGGCGATCAACGATTCCAACTTTTCGCCAATCCTTCAGAAGCTCTACGGGCTACACCAGGTCAAGTTCCTCACTCCCTTCGAATGCGCCTGCTGGGCCGTACTCTCACAGAGAAACCAGTTGAGCGCCGCACAGAAAGCAAAACAGGCATTGCTGGAGCGTTTCGGCACAAGCCTTGAGGTGAACGGTCACCAGTACCGGGCCTTCCCGGAGCCTGGCCAGCTAGGGGAAGCCTCCAAACAAGAGTTGAAGGGCCTAATCAGACATGAGCGTAGGGAAGAGTATCTAGGCGAAATAATCAAGGCGTTCAACCAGGTTGATGAGAGATTCCTGAGAACTGCCAGCTATGACAAAGTCGAAGAATGGTTGAAGAATATCAGAGGGATAGGAGAGTTCTCCGCGAAACTCATTCTCCTAAGAGGTCTCGGCAGGATGGAGAAACTAGCAGTAGAGAAGCGACTGATGGCAGCAGCGGGCAAGGTCTACGGAAAACCAATGACAACTCAGAGACTTCATGTCATCGCGGAAAAATATGGGAAATGGAAGGGCTATTGGGCCTATTACCTTAGAACCGCGAGCCCATAGGAGTGCACAAGAACGGGTCGATTCTAGTTTAGGGATTGTTTGAGATTGTAACATTCGTAAGGAAGACTGGGGTTTTGGGCTGACAGCACACCCCTTGGGGTGGCACTGGGTAGACAGGTATGTTCTTGAACGAGTTGACTACGTCCATCCCGCTGATTACTTTACCGAACACGGCATATTTTCCATCTAGAGGGGAGCGGTTGTCGACCAAGTTGATGAAGAACTGGGAGCTAGCGCTATTGTAGTCGTTACCAATACGCGCCATTGCAAGGTAGCCGACGTCGTTGTGAAGAGTGGTAACATTCTCAAAAGCAATAGTTTGAGGGGAATGGCCTGACCCCCAGGTGTTGTTGTTTCCGCCCCCACCTCGAGTGTTAGGGTCGCCTATCTGAATCACGAATGATGAATCAATTCTATGCCAAACGAGGTCATTGTAGAAGCCAGATTTCGCCAAACTAACGAAGTTGTCGACCGTGATCGGAGTCAGGCCTCGATAAAGCTCGACCTTGAACACTCCCTGGGAAGTTGTTAGCGTGGCGTAGAAGGTGTTTGGTGGTAGTGAGGAAACGTACGCGTATACTCCAACTGCTATGATTACTATGAGTACGACAGCAAGTAGAAGATAGACTCCTCCTCGTCTTTGCCTTTTGCGTGTTTTTTCGAGAACCTTACGTTTCTGTGCAGAGGGCAAAGGGAACTCGCAAAGCTATGAGATGTTCCGCTTGTTGAAATATGATTCGTTGAGAGCCCCCTTCCAGACGCTTCACAGAGCGAGCGATTGGTATTCTGTCACACATGGCGATCCGACTGTCGCCCACAGCTTTCTTGCATACAAATCCATTATTACCGAGACTACTGTCTCGTATCTTTCGTACTCTGGCAGTTTCATGTTTGAGTGACGACATACAGATTCCGGCTTCCCATAGTGGTCTCTCAACATGTTCTGTGCGCCAGCTAGACTCAGCTTTTGTCCCACTCGAACCGTTCCGTCTAGGAGCTTCTGGATTCTTCGATATCGTTGAAGCGTCGATAATCGTTCTTCGTCCAAGACCTGTCTTACGCCGAGTTTTCTAGGGTTGGAGAAGTGGTTGGTGTGGGCGAGCGCTCCTCTATCTGGTCCGACCTCGCAGAGTGCTTCGGGCGCAGACTCGATATCGACGGCCTTTCCCAATCCGATTTTTTTCTGTTGTCCCAAGATGAAGTTGGCTGAACAGTTCCTCTGACCTTGGGCTATTACCTTGACTGCACGTCCGAGTGTTTTCGATCTAAGTATTTCCCAGCATCGTACGTGGAAGGGTTTCTTGAGTCGTGCCCAATCGTCTTTGCTGGACACAATTCCGTTGATTAGCAAACCAACCCCTTCAGAGTTCAAACCAATCTTCCCTCCCACCACTCCTGCCTCTGTGAACGACAGGACATCTGGGCCGTTTTCGTTTCTGATTTTTAGGAAGAGCCCTTTGACCTCTGGTATCCAGTCCCAGTTCTGTGCCATTATCAAATGTCCATTTTCGACTGCAGTCGGAAGCGCTGCGAAGGCTGTGCAACCGAAAGTCTTGGGTATAGGCTTGAGTCCAATCTTGGAGAACTGACTGTACATCAATTCGTAGCGAACGTTCAACGCGGTGATATCGAGAATTTCCTGACTCGAACCCGCGGCGACACCTTTCATCGTCTCAGCGTATTCTGGGCTAGCCTTGGTGATCACTTTCAGGAATTTTGCTGCTCGACTCAGGGCGACGTCATGTGAGAGTTCGGTTTCGCTTTGGAATCGGCGAAAGTAGATCTCTAGGTTGTGCTGGATTTCTTGACGAGCCTTTTTTCCGTGCTTGTATCCTATCTGGTGTGGTGAGCCTGTGAGGGTTAGAACAGGGAGCTTCGTTTTCATTCCTATCTATGCCAGGTTCTTCTCTAAGGTTATCCAGCCAACTTCTCGTTTGAAGCCGAGCTTCACGTTGATCCCGAGCATCGGTGCGTTGGTCGAGTCGTTCCAAGTCTTGAGCTTCTCGTACTGGTGGTTTCTAGCGAACTCGATGACTTTGAGTTTCAAAGCAACCGCTATCCCTCGTCCCCGGTATTCTCGAATTACCCCTGTAAGTCCCTGATAGAGGCCTTTAGGATCCTTCTGAGCTTTCCACACCGTGCTCATCCCCACATAATTGTCACTGTCCTTGGCTATCATGTACCCTTGGGGAACCAAGTTGGGACTCTTCATCTCGAAAGCTGACCACTGCTCAAAGGAGACCGGGGTGAACTGTTCAGGTCGGGGAATGTCTTCTGAGACGGCCTGGACTAGAGCATGGAGTTTGCGATAACAATCGGGATCGCTCCTGATCTCATCAGCCAGTGTGACGAAGTGGATTCGATGCTGAGACGCCTTGTCCACGTATTTTTGGAAAACAGATAGGTTGACCGTGGCGGGGTTAAGACGTGACTCCCAGGCTCTCATCTTCTCGTGGAACCCTCGATTCTTTGCGAACTTGATTGGAAGGGGCATGTCCTCCCTGACACCAGTCCATGCCGTTACAGCACCAAAATCCTTGAAGTCTTGCCTTAGTCGCTCGTAGAGTGCACCGCCTATTCCCTTCCTCTGATGTTGTGGATCGACCCAGATATCGAACCAGAGTTTCTTCGGATGATACATCCAGGGAACGTGTTGGCACTGAGCGAACCCGACAGGTTCTAGGACATCCTTAGTAAGACAGGAGTATCGTTTGAAATGGAATTTCGACCTGTCAAGACTTTCATCTTCAAACCTCCATTCCTCCGGCGTCCGATCGTAGTCGGGAAAGATCGAGCCGAAGATGTGGGCCAATTTCCCATAATGTTCCGACCTGAACTCTGTCAGTTCGATGGGGAGTGTCCACTGTCTCGACATGTTGAGTGTACTGGACCGCAAACGATTAAACCTTTGTAAGACCCGTCCGCGTCTTTCTAATCGGCGGAGATTACCTTGAGCGAGTCTCTTCAGGATTGGATTCTTCAGTTCCCGAATGTCACAAAAAACCGGAGATGTTAAAGCGGCGAAGGAACTGATTCGCCTGGCCCATAGCAATGCGGGGAAGCTGATGGCGGGTCAGGTTTCGTGGAGCGTCCAAAAGAAAGGGATAGCCTCCCCATCTAGACCTCTTCTGTTTGGATAAGGGGAAGAGCTTCTCGCCGATCCTTGGTTTAGCAAAAACCTGAGTACCTTACCCTCAGTCCGACAAAACGTCGTCAATGACGCGAGCACCATGCCTCAGACTTGCTCATCGGAACACGATAGCGATGTAGCTTCGTGCATCTTTGGAATGACGTGGGTTTGGTGCCGATTGCCAACTGTTAAATAGATAAAACTCAAGCCTCGATGGTCTTCGTTATGTCATTACCGAGAATAGTTCTCGCACTGAGTGTTTTAGGATTGATTGTCTCGCTGAACGTTTCTTTTGGAGGCATGTTTGCTCAAGCAGCCAGTTCTGGTCGGTCAACCCTCGTAGGGAGCGCACCCACATGGGCGAACAGCAAGAATTACCTGAGTGCTGCCGATCCGGCTATTGACGTTGGTTTCCGGGTCTACCTTGGCTGGAATAATCCGTCAGCGATCGAGGCTCTTGCCGGGGCCGTTTCCAACCCCAAGAGCCCATCGTATGGTCAATATCTGACACCCCAACAGTTCCGTCAGCAATTCGCTCCCTCACAATCACAGGTGGGCGCGGTTCAATCTTGGCTCAAGAGCCAAGGCTTCACTGTCGAGTACACCCCGATGAACAATCATTATGTGTCGGCAGAGGGAACCGTCGCGCAAACGCAGGCCGCATTCGGCAACAGGTTCGGGATCTACAGCGTTGGTGGACTAAGCCTCAGGTCCCCATCCGGTGATGTTTCTATTCCCAGCTCCTTAGCAAACATCGTCACAGGTGTCATAGGCCTCGACGATAGCGTACAATTTGTTCACATGGACAGCACTGTTGGAGACGCGCCTCCACCACCTGCCTTCGTTAGCGCTCACCCGTGCTCATCATACTGGGGACAGCTCCAAGCTGTTGGTTTTACGAACCCGTATGGACCAGGCACACTCCCGTTCGCGCCGTGCGGATACACCCCCCAGCAGGTCAAGGGTGCTTACGGTATCTCCGGGTATGATGGTTCAGGTCAGACTGTAGCGATTATCGACGCCTACGCAGCACCTACGATCGTCCAAGATACTAATCAGTGGTCGACCAATCGCGGGCTTCCGACACTTACAGCAAACCAATTCGTCCAGATTGTCGCACCCGGAACTTACAACCATCCCGAGAAGGGGCTCGTACAGGACCCGCAGGGATGGTATGGCGAGGAGACGCTTGACGTGGAAGCTGTTCACGGGATGGCGCCCGCCGCGACCATTGTTTTCATTGGCGCGCCCAACAATTTCCAAGACCTCGACGCGGCACTGAATCATGTTGTTGACCGACATCTCGCGTCGATTGTCACCAACTCGTACGGCTTCAATACCGAAATACTACCCGCCGGCTACATCAAGCCACAAGAGGATACGATTCTGCAAGGAGTGGTCGAAGGCATCGGAATCTACTTCTCCTCTGGCGACAACAGCGACGAGTCACTGGTGCAGGGCTATGCTACCACTGACTGGCCCGCCTCAAGCCCGTTTGTGACGGCAGTCGGAGGGACCAGCCTCGCAGCAGGCCCGTCGAACAATTACCTCTTTGAGACAGCTTGGGGAACAACCACGTCCTCATGGACTGGCACAACATGGTCCCCTACTCCGCCCGGCTCATGGTTGTACGGTTCAGGAGGAGGAGTCAGCCGCATCTTCGCAGAACCATCCTACCAAGTAGGTGTAGTGCCCAACTCGGTCTTCCAGGCTCAGGGACGTAGCGGTCGAGCTGTGCCGGACATTTCGGCTGTCGGCGATCCCAACACGGGATATTTGATCGGCGAAACGCAGACATTCCCTAATGGCACAGTGGCGTACGCTGAATATCGTATCGGAGGGACCAGCTTATCGTCTCCGCTGGTCGCGGGAATCATGGCGCTAGCAGACCAGGCTGCGGGCCACACACATGGGTTTGCCAACCCACTCTTCTACAGTCTCGCAGGCTCGATGGCTTTCACGGACGTCGTCAGCCCCGCCTCAACCGTCGCAGTGGTGCGGGCAAATTATGTGAACAGTATTGACGCGAGCGCGGGAGTTGTTTATCGTCTGCGAACCATGAACCAGAATCTGAGTCTCAAGTCTACACCAGGGTATGATGACGTGACCGGCTTAGGAACGCCAACCAGCTCGTTCCTGAACGCTCTCAAGTGAGACAAGTCTCCAGCGATAGCCGTCATCGACATCTTCATCCGAGTGCGTTCTTTCTATTGGTTCGCCTGATAGCGAGCGCTAAGGCTTTCCAAGTTTCACCAGAAAATGGGCACGATTTCCACCCTCTTCAACAGGAATCAACCTCTCTTCGAAGGTTACGATCTCGAATTTTCTGAAACAGGACTGGAGTTCTTGGCGCTGGAAAAAGTGATGAATTATTCCTCTCTCTTCTCCCTCAGTAAAAACGTAGGTGTTGCGCTCCAGCATCTTGCCGTTACCTTTTCTGAAATCTGCCGCGGACAGAGCCACGACGAAAGCAGAAGAACCCCTTCTCATCACTCGATGAACCTCTCCGATCGCCTTCTTGATCTCGATCAGTTTGCCGTGGTGGAGAACGTTTGTACATACGACCCCATCGAAATAGTTGTCCACGAACGGTAGCTCCCGCATCTCATGCTTGACTAGCGTGATATTGTCGATGGAAGCACTCTTCAAGCGACCTTCAAGGGTCTTGAGCGCTGTCTCCGAAACGTCAAGAGCGACAACCTGAAAGCCGGTCTTGCCCAGAAGTATAGAGTGTCGACCTGCTCCGCAGCCTAGGTCCAGAACCTTCTTGGCGCCTTCACGTTTCAAGTCTTCGGCGAAATTCACAACGACAGGGAGTGGTGGCGAAGTCTCCGCCCACCTCTCCTCTCTCCAGGCAAGCTCCCAAGGATGAGTCTTGTTCGAACGCATCAGCGTCAAGCCTTCCTGATTTACGACTGCTTACAGCCGGATGATTTCTCCACGAATCTCCTTGTCCACTGTCAGAATCCCGTAGGTTTTCTTTGTAGCGGGAAACTTTCCGGTTGCGCTGCCGGGGTTGAACCAGAGAATACCGTCCCGGAAATCGTTCTTCGTTTGGTGGCTGTGTCCATGAATAATGGCCTGGACCCCAGGGAACTTGGGCCTCAACCTCTGCTCCAGGGTGTGGGGAGAGCCTCCCTCAGCCGGATGGTTGACCCCGATCTTCAAATCTCCTACTTGGACGATATCAATTGCCGGCAATTCTTTCCTTACATCTGGCCCATCGATATTGCCGTAGACACCTCTGAAGGGGCCGATCTTGCGCAATTCGTCAACCAGCCGTTTGCCAGTGAAATCCCCTGCGTGAATGATCATATCTGCGCCGGATATCTCGTCAAGGACTTGCCTGGGTAGGTTGTCGATGGCGTTGGTATGGGAATCGGAAATGGCGACTATTTTCACGATCATTATCCCTCTATTTCAAGAGCGCTTGGGAGATCCTTTCCCGGTTTGCGTGACTCCACTGGGCGGCTTTTGAAAATAGAGTCGGCCCGTAGCCGTCCGCTTCTGACCGTTTCGCTCTATCCGGATCATTTCTCAGCATCCAAAGCGCAAAGGCGAAATCATCCAAGAAGCCAGCAGTCATCAGATCTGGAATCAATGCAATATCTCCGTTGGACAAGGGATGATATTCCGTATATGACTGGAGGAACTGCTTTGCGGAACCTATCCCCAATTGATGCTGGACCCTTCTATCTCTGCAGCAGTATTGCATCGTTACAGCGATGTCTTTGATGACTGGATCGTTCGTTCCGCTGACGTGCTCGAAGTCAATAACCCCGGCTAGCTTGTCCTGTTTCCAGACCAGATTTTCGGAGATGAGGTCTCTGTGAATAGGATACAGCCGTGGTTTCTGGTCTGGACCGTCATCGAAGTCACGCAGTATCAGAATCATCTTTGCGGCCTCGTCTATGAGGGTACGCTCGTTCCGATTGATCTTGTTTTTTCGCAGAATTTCCGTCCTATGTTCTTCAATCTCCTTCAAAGTGGCGGATGTGTTGTACAAGTCTGAGGCTGGTTTTCCATTGTTGAGGGCTGATCGTTCAATCAGCAGGTGATACTCTGCCATCATCTTTGCGAGTTGTGCGAGACGCGACTCGTCGAGTTTCTCAACGACACTTCCTTCTAGAAATTTGTAGAGCCAATAGTAGTGCCCTTGCACAGTTACGAATAAGCTACCTTTCGTAGTTGCAATGGCTGCCGGGATTTCGTATGAGAAACCTGCATGCTTGAGATAGTCGAGATAGGCAAGTTCGAATTCCAAGTCGCGAGGAGTGTGGTGATGAGCACGGGAAACCTGTCGCAGGACATACTTTCCATCAGTGGTCCCAAGGATGAAATTACGATTGACCACGCCTCTCGTCGCACGTCTACAAGTTAGGATTCGGCCGAGGTCCCATGCTGATGCAGCATCTTTGACTTCCCTAAGAATCCGCGTGCTGCAATTTCCTCCGACGTAATCAACTCTCCGCGGTTCACGAGTACATATGGAGTTGCTGCTAGCGTGTTCTTAGTGGAATGTTGATACTCGGCATTGCGAAGTTGTCGGCCCCTCGCAGAAGGATGCTCAGGATATGTCGCCGTCTTTCAATCAACAACCGGCGTGAATAATCCAGACGTGAGCGTAACCTACGACCCAGCTCCCACAATAACCGGAGCATGCTAGATATGGTTCCTGGAATTTCCATCCGCCCGGTCAAGTTTCCAAGAGCATTGGTATTGTCGCATCTAATCTAGACCAGAATAGGACGGTATGATATTCTTCGCAAAATCTTTGAGGTTGTCAAGATAGCCGGTGCGTTGGAGGGGCGCTATGTAATATAACGCGCCATCCTTTGCCGCCTTCTCCACATCTTGACCGACAGTTTTCAAGTCGAATTTCTCGTCTCGGTTGGCGACCGACCCGGCTGCAAACGCTATCTTGTCCTCCCGATGGAATCTTCGAGACTCCTGCTTGACGATCGACCGAGCCTTCTCCATCGGCACATGGACCCATGGCGGGATGTGGCAAATGTCGGAGTATTGGCCTGCGAGGCGTAGCATTCGTGTCCCGACACCTCCGAACATCAGAGGCGGATGTGGCTTCTGGACTGGTTTTGGATCTAGAATCGCGCCTTTCGCGTAGTAATATTTTCCTTTGAAATCAACTTGTGGCTTCTGCCAGAGCTGGAGTATCAGCTCCACCCCTTCCTGTGTTTTGTCTACCCGTGTCTTCGGCTTGTCCCACGTGCTGTAACCTTCGAATTCTGTCTGGGACCATCCGGCTCCGACGCCGAGGATTGCACGGCCGGATGACAACACATCCATCGTGGATACCATCTTGGCCAGGATTGCTGGTGGGCGGAAAGGGATTGGGGTGACGATGGTTCCAAGCTTGATTTTCTGGGTCTTGGCCGCGAGATAGGCGAGGGCTATCCAGCTCTCGACTGTCGAATCCTTCTGTTGCTGCCCATAGCCTTCAGCCCACATGTAATGGTCCGGAATAACGGCGCCCCAGAACCCGAGCTTGTCGGCAAGCTGAACTGCTTGGTCCGTTAGATTCCAGCCATCGTACCAGTTTCCAAGACCTGAGAGAATGAACTTCAAAACTTAACTCCTCATGTTAAGACCCTGCCGGTATTTATTTCAACCAAGGAAGAGCGTCAGCGATGAGACTCGTCTTCATCTATGGACCACCCGCATCTGGCAAGCTAACAGTTGCAACCGAATTGGCAAAGCTGACAGGGTTCAAGCTTTTCCACAACCACGTCTCGATCAAATTTGTCCAGTCTATTTTCGAATTCGGAACAAAGACTTTCTCGCGTCTTACCGGCAGATATCGGCTAGAGATGATAGAAGAAGCTGCGAAGGAGAGAATTGACACAATCTTCACCTTTGTCTACGGCAAGGGCGAAGATGACAAGTTTGTGAAACGTGTTCTCCGAAAGGTCCGATCGAATGGAGGACAGGTTTGCTTTGTGAGGCTCTATTGCGACCGGGAAGAACTGGTCAGGCGATTCAAAGCGGGTTCGAGGAGAAGAATGGGAAAAGTCGGTACCGAAAAGATGCTGAACGACCTGTTTCGAAAATATAATCTCGATCTAGAAATTCCATTTCATAAGAGTTTGAGTATCGACACGACGAATCGAACTCCAAGAAGTGTTGCAAAATCGATAGCGCGTCAATACAATCTGTCGGCTTGACAATACTAACACGGTGACCTTGCGGCACATGAAAAATGCCAGCAGAAAAAACTGACTAGGCTTTCAATTCTCGCAGTAGCTGTTTTGCAATCGTGAGTCTCTGAATATCGTTGGTGCCTTCGTAGGTCTTAATTATCTGCGAGTCTCGCAGAAACCGTTCTACAGGATATTCTGTAGCAACTCCATAACCGCCGTGAATCATCATTGCTAGCAACGACAGTTTTTCCGCT
>Ga0209806_1000559_pt1 | contig 25482 bp, 14 predicted proteins | sample GraSoiAngelo_152_FD_186166 | JGI IMG/M metagenome (GOLD analysis project Ga0209806, IMG submission 186166) | Grasslands soil microbial communities from the Angelo Coastal Reserve, California, USA - 14_1009_12_30cm (SPAdes) (version 2) | ecosystem: Environmental > Terrestrial > Soil > Grasslands ... | reverse complement strand
CGCGGCCAACGGAGGCAGGTCGGATCCCTGGGGCGAGCCGGTGTTCACGAGGACCACCCGGTCCTCCTTCCCGATCACGCCGTCGTCGTAAAGGCGACGAAAGCCCGCGAGGGTCGCTGCCCCTTCGAGGCACGCGGCGATTCCCTCGAAGACCGCGAGGTTCTGGGCCGCAACCCGCATCGCATCGTCGGAGACGGCGATCGCGGCGCCGTGCGTCTCCCGGAGCGCCTTCAGTACGAGGCGGTCCGCGATCGTCGAGGGCACACAAAGGCCCGCGGCCTCCGTCTTCGGTTCCGGCCACGGTGCCGCAGTTTCCTTGCCCTCTTTCCAGGCCTTCACGAGCGGGGCGCACCCCGCGGCCTGCACGACCGCGAAGCGGGGCCAAGGGCCCTCGTACCAGCCAAGGTCCTGCAACTCGTGGAGCGCCTTCCACATCCCGACGATGCCGGTCCCGCCGCCGGTCGGGAACACGATCCACTCCGGCAGGCCGTGCATGGCCTCCCAGATTTCGAAGAGGATCGTCTTCTTCCCTTCCACGCGATAGGGTTCGCGGAGCGTCGCGACGTTGAACGTTTCGGTGGTCGACGCGAGGTCCGACGCGATCCGACCGGCGGCCGCGATGTCGCCGTCAACGCGGACGAGATGGGCCCCGTGCAGGAGGGCTTCGCGGGCCGCTTCCTCCGAGCCGCCTTTCGCCAACAAGACGATGGAGCGAACGCCGTGGACGGCGGCGTACAGGGCCAGGGCCGCCCCCGCGTTTCCGGCGGTCGGCGCCACGAGATGCGTGGCGCCAAGGGCGCGGGCCATCGGGACGGCGACGGCCATGCCGCGGGCCTTGAACGTCCCCGTCGGATTGCATCCTTCGTCTTTCACGTACAGCCCTTCGACCTTGATCGGCGCGACTCGCCCTCCGGACCCGAAGACCTGGAGTCGATGAAGCGGCGTCCCGCCCTCCCCTCGGGAGCCGATCTCTGAGTCCATCAGGGGCAGGAGAGGGGCGTAGCGCCAGAGGTCTTTGCGAGGCGTCAACTGATCGGTCGCGAGGTCGGTCCATTCGTATCGGGCGAACAACGGGCCGCCACAATCGCAGGTGTTGATGAGCCGCACCTCGTACCGCTTCGAACACGCGGTGCACTCGAGGAAAGCGGGACGCACATTGCGGTCATGCGCCCGGAGTCCAAGACGGTTTCCTCGCGATGCCTTTATGCCCGTCCCCGCGTTCGATAACACCGATCGTTACGGTCCCGCGAACGACGGACATTGGAGCGGCGTATGATCGCATGGTCCAGGCCATGCGGCAACGAGGACGCGTCCTCGTGGCTTTCTCCGGAGGCGTCGATAGCGGCCTCGTCGCAAGGATCGCCGTCGATGCCCTTTCCCACGATGCGCTGGCGGTCCTCGCGGATTCCGAATCGCTGTCGCGCCGAGAACTCGCCGAGGCGGTTCGCGAGGCGGAGGAGATCGGCATACAGCTCCGCACGATCCGCGTTTCCGAGCTCGCGGACGACCGGTACGTCGCGAATCCCGTCAACCGCTGCTATTTCTGCCGCAAAGGGTTGGGCTCGGCCCTCAATCCGATCGCCGCGGAATTCGCGTATCGCTCGATCGCGGACGGCGTCAACCTCTCGGACCTCGGAGAGTATCGTCCCGGCATCCAGGCGATGAACGAGGAAGGCTTTTGGCATCCGCTCATCGAATTCGGATTCGCCAAGGCCGATGTCCGCGAACTCGCCCGGGAACTCGGGCTGAGCTTTCACGACAAGCCGAGCAACGCCTGCCTGTCCTCGCGGATTTCGCACGGGGAGATGATTACGTTGGACAAGCTACACCGCGTCGAGGAGGCCGAAGAAGCGATTCGGAACCTGGGATTCCGCGTCGTACGCGTGAGGGCGCATGAGGGAGTCGCCCGGATCGAGGTGCCGAAGGAGGACCTGCCGCGGATGATCGAGCCGGCGACGGCCGCGAAAGTTGTCCGCGCCGTCCGGGACGCGGGATTCGTCCATGTCACGATCGACCTGTTGGGCTACCGAAGCGGCTCGATGAACGAAGGCCTCTGAGTCCTCGCCGTTCCGTCCCACTGAAGGATTAAATATTACGCCGTTATCGACTTGAATGCAATTTCGGCCAGAGGCCGGGAGCGACGCGCCGTGACCGCAGTCGGGATCATTCCGAGCCTGGTTATCGGCGTCCGGGAAGGCATTGAGGCGGCCCTCGTCATCGGCATCATCCTCGGGTATCTGGTGAAGATCCAACGCGGCGGCCTGAAACGCTACGTCTACAGCGGCACGATCGCGGCCTTCCTCGTGAGCGCGGGGGTCGCCGGTGCCCTCATCGCCCTTACCTGGGAATTTCAGGGAGTCGGGCAGCAGCTGTTCGAAGGCATCACGATGCTCGTGGCCGTCACGGTCCTGACGTCGATGGTCCTCTGGATGATCCAAGCCGCGCGAAGCATCAAGGTCCACGTCCAGGAGCGGATCGACGCCGTCCTGCGGCAGAGCGAGGTCCTCGGGCTGGCGCTCCTCTCTTTCGTAATCGTCCTCCGGGAGGGCGTCGAGACGGCCCTCTTCGTCTTTGGGGCCGGGGCCTTGACGAGTCCGTTCGAAGCGGTCCTAGGCGTCGGCCTCGGGCTCTTCATTGCCGGGGTGATCGGCGTCGGGATCATCCGCGTCTCCTGGCGGCTGAACCTGCGCCGGTTCTTCCAGGTGACCGGCGTGTTCCTCGTCATCGTGGCCGCCGGCCTGTTCTCGAACGCGGTCCTGGAACTTCGAGAGGCTCTCGGATGGCAACTCTTGCCGGTCTACAACCTCACCGCAATCTTTCCCGCGAACGAGACGAACACCGCGGGCTACCTCCTCCGCGGGATCATCGGGTACAGCGACGCTCCCACGCTGGTGGAGGCCGCCGCGTACGTTGGGTACTGGATTGTGGTGATCCTCGCCTATCTCGGAATCCGAACGGGAAAAATCACGATTGTCACGGCGCCGCTTCGCAGGGCCTTGAACGCGATCCTCGGACGGCGGGTATCCGCGGGCGCCGAGGCCGAATAGAAGAGGGCGGATCGCCCCCGAATCCGATCGATCCCGTTGGGTCGAGGCATCATGGAGAAATCTTGATCACTTTCGTCGGGCAGGCCGTCTCGCACGCCATGCAGTCGATGCAGTCCGACTCCCGAATCATATCGGACTTGTCCGTGCGATACTGCTGCCACTCGCCGCTGCCCTTCGCGAGGACCTTGTCGTTGCCGGTCCCTTTCTTGCCGGGGGCCAAGAGCCACTCGAACACGTCGACGGGGCAGACGTCCATGCAGACCCCGTCGGCGACACAGCCGTCGAAGTCGACCGCCACGTGGGTGCCGTGGATGCCGAGGCGCGTCGGATAGGGGTTTCCGTCGGCGTCGAGCCGCTCCTTGCCGTCCGCGAAGACCTTGTGGCCGAGGTGCTCGCCCGTCTCCGGATATTCGTCCGGTTTATTCATGAAGTCCGGGTCGATCGGCTTGGCTGCAAAGTCCACTTCTCGCGACATTTCGTCGCCTCCGAGGAACTCTAGCCCGGCCCACTTCGGGGCCGGGCATTGGCTTGTATACCCCTCCCCTTTTTGACCTTTCCGGTTTTATTTCGTCGTCTCTCCAGAGACCCGCGGGCCTTCCGTGGCGGACCGAGAAAACTCGAAACGTATTTCGGTTGCGCCCGCGGTCCCGCCTCCGTGCGAAGGAGCCGGGGCCCACGGACCCGCGCGGTCCACGGTCCGCGTCGGCGAAAGCCCGGCCCCCTCGTGACCCCGATTTTCGCGAGCTCCACGTGGGCCCTGGCGTCGGCCCGGCAGGGGGCGGACTTCGCGGTCGACACCGCGCCGCCGGCATATTACACGCGGTGGGGCAATCCGACGGTGCGGGAACTCGAGGACGTGCTGGCGGACCTGGAGGGAGGCGCCCGCGCATTGGCGACCGGATCGGGGATGGGCGCGATTGCGTCCGCGATCCTCACGTCCGTCGACCGCGGCGATCACGTCGTCGCTGGCTCGAGCCTATATACCGCCACGACCGAGATCTTCACGCGACTGCTTCCGCGGTTCGGGATCGAAACGACGTTCGTAGATCCGCGCCGACGTGGCGCGTGGAAAGAGTCGGTCCGTTCCGACACCCGTTTGGTCTACGTTGAGACCCCGGCGAATCCGACGATGATGATCACGGACTTCTCCGAGGCCGTGTCGGCGGCCAAGTCCGTGGGCGCCACGACGCTCGCCGACAACACCTTCGCCTCCCCGGTCAACCAGCGGCCGATCGAGTTCGGGATCGACGGCGTGCTGCACAGCGCGACGAAATACCTCGGGGGTCACAGCGACGTAGTCGCGGGAGCCGTCGTCACGGCGAAGCGAGGTCTGTTCGACCGGATCTGGTTCGTGTACAAGATGCTCGGGCCGGCCCTCGGTCCGTTCGAAGCGTTCCTCGTCCGGCGGGGCCTCAAGACGCTCCCCCTCCGGATGGAGGTCCAGTCGAGGACCGCGCAATCGCTCGCCGAGTTCCTCGAGGACCGCCGAGCGGTCCGCGTGGTCCACTATCCAGGATTGCAGTCGTTTCCGCAACACGCTCTGGCGAGGAAGCAGATGAACGGTTTCGGGGCGATGCTCTCGTTCGAACTCAACGGCGGTTACCGAGCCGGGAAGCGGTTCGTAGAAGCCGTGGATATCGCAACCCTCGCGGTGAGCCTCGGAGGCACGGAGACCCTCGTCCAACATCCGGCCTCGATGACGCACGGGCCCCTGACCGATCAGGAGCGGCGGGTCAGCGGGATCTCGGAAGGCCTTGTCCGAGTCAGCGTGGGCCTCGAGGACGCGGACGACCTGATCGATGACTTCGATCGCGCGATTCGCGCGGCCTCTCGATAGACTGGCCGTTCGAATCGATCCGCTCGCCGTTTCACAGGCTGACGCCAAGTTGCTGCGCGAGGGCGCGGAGTTCTTCTTCCTTCTCGCGGAGCTTCTGCTCGCGGTCGAGGAGCTCCATCGCCTTCTTCTGGATGATCTTCACGCGGTTCTCCACGTCCTTCTTCCATTCGTCCATCGAGGCCGACGATGGGCCGGCACCTTTCTCGATTTCCGCGAACCGCGCTTTGAGCTTGTCGACTTCGGCCTGCAGCTTCGCGGCCCTCGCGTCGGATTCGCTCTGATCGGACTCCAATGATCGCTCCTTCCCTTCGAGGATCTCAGCCCGCGCGTCCAGCCCCTTCTCTTTCTCCTCGACCCGAACGTCGCGTTCCCGGAGCTTCTCCTCCCGATCGAGGACCTCGAGCGCTTTCTTTTGGAGGAACCGGAGATTCTTCGAGACTTCGGCCTGCATCGCGTCGGCCTGGATACGGAGCCGTTCCGCATCGCTCCGCGCGGCGCTCGCACTCCGGAGGTCATCGTCGATACGGTCTCGCGCGAGTTCCGCTTCATGGCGGGACTTCTCGAGATTCCGGAGCCCCTCCGAGAGCAGCGCGTCGCGGGCCGCGAGGTCGGCCTCGCGCGTGACCAGCTCGGACTGGAGCGCGGCGGCCTGCTCGGTCCGGGCCCGCAGGTCCCGATCCTTCTTCCCGAGGTCTTCCATGAGGTTGTTCGCTCGCTGCAATTCCGTCTCGACGGTCCGCTCCTTCGCCGCCATTTCCTCGAGCTTCGACTCGAGGTCCTCCGACTGCCCCTCGAGGCCTTTCTGGCGGGCCGCGAGCTGCTCGGAAAGGTTTCCCAGTCGCGTGGTTTCCTGGTCCAGGGACCCCTTCCGCGTCCGTGCATCCGCCGAGGCTTGGGCAGTCTCCTTCTCGGCGACGGCGAGCCTGGCCAGACGCGCCTCGAGGTCTCGGCTCGCCGCTTGGACCTCGGCCTCCTTTGCGGCAAGCTCGCGTGATTTTTCCTGCAGCTGGATGAGTTGGGCCTGCGCGGTGCGCTCCGCCTTGTCGGCCTCCGAGCGGCGTCGCTCGAGGGCGGCCTGTTGCGTGGCGAGATCGTTCGACTGCCGCTTTGCGGACCTCTCCGCCTCTTCCGCGACCAGCGCTCGTCGTTGGGAATCGGCAATGAGTCGTTCCGCCTGCTGGGCCTGCACGGCCGTCGCGTCTCTCGTCGCCTCGAGTTGCTTCAGTTCTTCCGCGCGCTTCGTCGACCACCCGGAACGCTCGGACTCGAAGGATTGCCGCATCCGGAGGAGTTCATCTTCCTTGGCCTTGAGTTCGACCAGGCGCCCCTCGGACCTCTTCCAAGAGGCCTCCGCCTCCGCCGCCCTCGCGGCGTGGGCCTTGGCCTGGGCCTCCAGCTTCGATCGTTCGAGTTCGAGCTGGGTCGTCCCCGCGCGGACGGCCCGCTCCCGGCCTTCGATCTCTTCCGAGCGTTTGGTGAGTTCACCCGTCCGCGACTCCGACGTCGCGTTGAGTTGGGCTTGCGCCGATCGGAGGGTCGTTTGCTGGTTCTCCCACTGCTTGCGCTTTTCCATCTCCTCGGTGTGGAATTTCTTGACGGCCTCGTCGATCTGGGTGTCCCGCGAGTTCAGGTCTTGCTCTCTGCGAACGAGCGCCATCGCTTGCGCGGACAGCTCCGTCAACTTCGCCTCCGCTTGGTTTTCCTTGGTTTCCAATTCCCTCGTCCGGGTCTCCAGATCTTCCACGTCGGCGCGCAGGTCCGCCTCCTGAGCGGCGACGGCTTTCTCGCGGATCGCCAGTTCCTTCGCCTTGGCCCCCAGCGTGTCCTGGAGCGTCGTCGCGTCGCGCTCGATCCGGTCGCGTTCCGCGCGGAGCTCGGCTTCTTTGATTGCAAGGGACTGACCGATCGCTTCCGCCTCCGTCCGCACGCGCGCCGATTCCGTCTCGTATCGATCTTTCAGTTGGGCAAGCTCCAGCTGATAGGCCTCAAGCTGCCTCCCTGTCTCCTGGACCGCAGCGCGCTCTTGCTCCAGGCGGCTCTCGTTCGATCGAAGGGATTCTTCGCTCGCGACAATTCGTCGCTCCCGATCCGAGAAGTCGCGCGCCCTGGCCTCGAGGGTTTGAGCGTTCCTCTGAAGCTCGCCGTCGATCTCATGGAACCGCTGCGTCTGGGACGTCCGCTCCCGCTCGAGCTCGGTCCTCTTCGCCGTCATGTCGGCCTCGAGGACATTCAGCGCCTCGGTCCGCGTCGACAGTTCGAGCGCATGGCGTGCGCTTTCCTCCTTGAAAGCCCGCTCCTTTGAATCGATTTCGAGGGCTCGCTGCTCCAACTCGCCTTTCAGATGATCGGCTTCCGCCTTCCGAAGCGTTGCGGACTGGGAGGCCTCCTCGACCGCCTTCTCCCGGCGCCCCAGCTCTTCCTCGGTCCTCGTGAAGCGCTCGTCATCCTGGCGGATTTTCTCCTCCTGGTCCTTGACCTCGATCTCCCGCCGTTCGAGGCGCATGATCCGGACGGCCCAGGATTCCCGTTGGGACGAGCTTTCCTGTTCGAACGTCTCGCGTTGTTCCTTCAGCATCGCTTGCTGGGATTCCAAGGTGGTCTGCCAGGTTCGGAGTTCTTCCGCGCGCTTGGCCTCGGTCTCCCGGAGACCCGCGGCCTTGCCGTCCAGCTCCTGCGCGAGGTTCGTCAAGTTCGCGTTTCGGGATTCGACTTCCGCTCGCCCCTTCGCCAGCTTTTCGTTCTCGATTTCCAAAGTCTCCTCGCGGGCCGCAAGGTCCGTGAGTCGACGTGCGTTCTCTTCCGCCTGGGCGCGGACGGCGTCTTCCTTGTCCTGCACCGACTGTTCCCGCGCCTCCACTTCGATTTCTCGGGCCAACAAGCCCTGATTTTTCTCAGTCCTCGCGGCGTCGAACGCCTCCTTGTCTTGTGCGATCCGGAGCTGCCCCTCTCCGATTTCCTTGGCCTGGGCGTCCAGGTCATTCCCCCGCCGGCGCAGCTCCTCCTCATAATGGGCCGTCCGGTCCTGGAACTCCCGGCGATCGGAATCGAAGGCCGCCCGGGCCTCCTGGAGCACGACGCGGTCCTCGTTCAAGGCCGTCTCGCGGTCCTCGAGGTCGCGGGTTCGAGCGGACAATTCCTGGTGTGTGGCCTCCGCCCGAGCGGTCGCCTGGCCTGCTCTCTCTTCCGCTTCCCGGGCCCGAGCCTCGCGGGCCTCGAGCTCCGCCTCGAGCGGGGCCAAGCGCGCCTCCCGCGCGTTCAATTCCTCGGTCTTTGCCGCGGCGGCGGCCTCCGCCGCTTCGGCGCTGGCCACGCGCTCGTCGACCGATCGCTTGAACTGTAGCAGATCCTTCTGATCGATCTCGAATTGCTCTCGGCCGCGGGCGAGATCTTCGAGATCCTTGCGGACGACGGCCCCGCGATCGTCCACGTCCTTCCGTTCCCCGCGGATCGCCTCGGCTTCCTGGGCCAATCGCTCCTTCTCGGCGCGGAGGCGGTCCTCTTCCGGCGCGAGGTCTCGCTGGCGCTCGTTCAATCGTTCCTCCACCGTACGGACGGAAGTCTCGCGCTCGGCGATGGCCTGGGACTTCGTGGAGAGTTCCGCCTCGCGGGCTTCGACCTGGGCCATTCCGGCATCCAACTCTGCCCGTGCGGCCTCGTTCTTCTTCGCAAGGTCCTCCACGGCGACGCGTTCCTGAGCGACCCCGACTTCGCGTCGGCGCAGGTCCTCCTCCTTCGAGGCGACGGCAGTCCGATCCGACTCGATCTGCGATCGCGCTTCGTTCGCCTGCTTCTGAATTGCGTCCAGCTCGACGCCCCGCGCCTCGATTCCGACCCCTCGCTCGTCGAGTTCCTTCGATCGCGCTTCGAGCCGGCCCTCTTCCTGACGGGCCTCCTCCAAGCGCTGCTTGATAGCGTCCTCAAATTTGTCTTGGACTTGGACGAGCATCTCTCGCGCGAACTCGACCTGTTCCGGGCTGACGGGACCGTAAGCCAGGAGGGCGACCGCGAGCGCGTCTCCGCGAACCGTCTGCCCATGGTACTTCTGAATCTTGATCGGCTTGTCGACCGCGTCGAGGATGCCGGCCTCGACGACTTGGCCATAGGTAACCTGGCATGCCGGGTCTAAGGTGAATTCCCGGAGCATCTTTCCCCGTTCGTCCACGAGGAAGGCCTTGGCGGGCCGCCAACGCTGCCGCTGGGCGAACATCCCGATCATCACAAGGACTCCAAGCGGGGGGATCGCGAGCACGTAAGGCGTCTGCCAGATTCCCGGCGGTGGATTCGTCGGCGGGTTGACAGCGGGCAAGATGCGACCGACGCCGACCTTGTCGGTAGTGCCGCGGAGCCCCACCTCGTCGATCGCCACCGCCCGGACCGTCACGTTCTCGATCGGCCCGCTCGGAGTCCAGGTGAAGGTTCCATCGACGGATGTATCGGAGCCGATCGAATTCCACGTGCCGTTGAAGTACGTGAAATCCACGCGGACGACATCGGGGTCGGTCACGTAGGAGAAGGTCAGCGTGCCGTTTGTCGCTTGGTCGTCCGAGACCGTCCCGAGGGTGATCGTCGGAGCCGTGTTGTCAACTTCGATCGGCGAGACGAGGGTGGTATTCGTGATCGTGCGGTTGTTCTCGACCGTGGCGCGAAGACTCCCGCCGACGAAATTGAGGCCGGAGGTGTTCCACAGGAACGTCCCGTTCGGGAGGACCGGCGAGCCGATGGGCATCCATCCCGATCCATCGTTGTACTCAAACGTGACTCGAACCGCACCCGACGAATTGGCATATCGAATCGGGACGATCCCCGTGACATGGGCGTTCGACGCCGGAGCTGAGATCCCGATCCACGGTCTCGCGCCGAGGAACGTGAGGCGGATTTCGCTCAGTGTTGGCGTGACGGTGGGATCCGTCGTTGTCAGAGTCGCGCGGAACCGAATCCGGCCCGTTGCGACGCTCTCGGTCAGGAGGGAGGCTGGCGGAGAGACCGGACGCCAGCTCCCGCCCCCGTCGAGGGAGTACTCGTAGGCGATCGACTGCCCGTTCAAAGCTTGGACCACGCTCACGTTGCGCCACTTCGAGATGTCGGAGGTGACGAGGTCCCGCGTCTCCACGGTCCCCACGGTCATCCGGGCCGTCCATGACACGTTCACGTCTCCGACGACGGGCGCGTGATCCGGGGAGGTGACCGCGAACGAGAGGCGGAACTCAAGGTACCGCGAACTTCCACTCAGGCCGGACCCCGCGGGATTCCCGTACGGGGCAGACCAGTTCGTCCAGGTGGCATCCACCGGAGTGACGTTCCCGGTCCGCGTCGAAACGGATGTCGTCGCGTCGGGGCCTTGGCTGACTCGTATGTAGTCCACGTCGACCGCGAGCGGAACCCCGGACGTGCCATCGGCCGCGAAGAAGGCCAGGCGGATCGCGTACGGATATTCGTCCGCCGGCGAATAGGTATCCCGGAGGACCCACGCGATTCCGTTGTCGCTCGTCCATGCCTGGAAGGTGTTCCCCGCGCGCACGAGGCGGGACCAGGCCGGGATCGGATTCGCGTTCGCGACATCGACCCTCGTCGTGGTCGCCGCATCCGCCGTCGCGCGGATCTGCCATCGGACGGTGCCGCTCGCGGAATCATACCGCTTCTGGACGCCGTACCAATTCCACGTGTCGAGGAGCGCCATGAGCCCCGCTTTCTGCCCGCCGGCCGTCGGGTTCGTCGAGAACTTCATCGTCGCGTTGAAGTCTCCAACGATTCGTTCCCAGAGTACGTTGCCGGTGAACGTCGCCCCACCGATGTCCACGCTGGTGGTCGAGACGACATGGAGGTGGCCCGGCGTCGTCACCCCGACGTCTTGCGCGGCCGGTGGGTTGATCCAAGTCCACTTCGGGTCCAGCGATCCGCCGTTGAACTCGTCCGCGACGAGCGACCGCGCGGAGGCATTCCACGAGATCGACTGCCATTGCGCCATCGTTCCCGGTCCGCCGACTTTCGACACATACACCCCGGTCGCGCCCAGGATTCGGTACGAGAGATCGAGGCGGGGCCGCCGTGTGGAGTCGACGGCATAATCGCTCGAGAAGAACGTCTTGTCCGCGTTGGCACCGGTGCTGATCGCCGCGAGCATGAGGCCGTTATTGGGAAGTCGGCCCCGATACCAGAGGTCGACGAGTTGCGTGACGTTCCACGAACGCCAGCCCGCGGTGTTGTCCAGAGACACCTGTCCGATGACGTGGATGTTGATGTCCCCGCCCGCCGTCCCCCACGGCGTTCCGGTCATCCGGTTGTTCCAGGTGGCTTGTGCCTCGTTCCAGGAAGACGTCACTTGGACCGCGTATCCGGTGAAGGTCGCACCAACTCCCGCGCTCTGATAGAGGTTGAGGGTCGCGCCGTCAATGACCGCGCCTGCGGGGATCGACGAGAGGTCGAATCGGAGGATGGGACGAGATTGCGGGTTGAACCCGTCCAAGATCAGGGTCGTGTCGGACCCATGGTTCATGTTCACATTCTGCTGGTCCAGCCACGTGTCCTCGCCGACGGCCGGGGCCGGTTGCAGGCTGAGAAGAGTGGACGGGCCCGAGGTCGCCGCGAGGGTGACGTTGCCGGGCCAGCGAGCGAGGTCCACGTTCGTCACGTTGTCCGGCGCCGCGAAGTCCGCCGCGGTCGTGCTATTCCACGGGGCCGCATACCGTTCAAGAGCCGCCGTCGCTCCGGAGATCTCGGTGTTGGCCAGCGCGTAATCCGTTGGCGTCGTGAAGTTCCAGACCGCCGTCGATGTACCGTCCCCGTTGTCCGTCGTCGTCGGGTCCGCGTGGGCGGTCGGGACTGCGAGACTCGAGAACGCTCCTAGGAGGAGAATGCCAATCGTGGCGATGAGCGCGCCGCGCCACGGCATGCCTCCGAATGGAGGGGCGATACTTCTCAAAGGGAATCAGGAAAAGAGCCCGGGGTGAGCTATTTAAGGGCCGGTCAGTGGTTATCTGAGATGATTACATGGAGGGGAAACCGCTACTCGGCCGTGACCCGACCTGATAGGCGGGCTTCCATCGCCTCGAGTTCGGCGGCCCGTCGGCGCAGTTTCTCCTCGCGGTCGAGGAGTTCGAGGGCCTTCTGCTGGATGATCTTCACCCTTCGCTCAATGTCCTTCTTGGCCTCGTCGGACTGCGCGCGCGCGTCGGGCACCGGAGTCTTCGCCTGCACGAGGATTACCTTCTGACGGGCGACGTCTTGTTCTCGCGTCGCCAAGTCGTCCGTCCGGCGTGCGAGATCGTGTTCCCGCTCGTCGGACTTCGCCTCTCGATCCCGAACCCGTTCCTCCCGGTCCAGGAGCTCGATGGCGCGGCGCTGGAGGAACTTCCGTTCGCGGGCCAACTCCTCCTTCTCACCCTCATGGGCTTTCCGGACCTCGTCGGTTTGGGGGGAACCGGGCTCGCGGTGGGACGCCACGAGTCGTTCTTTCGCCATCGCTGCGAACCGTTGGCTCAAGTCGGCGACGCGAGCCTCGATTTCCTTGCGCGTTTTTTCTTCTTCGACCGATCGGGCCGCGACATCTTTCCGCTCTTTCTCAAGGGACGCCACCGCCTCGCGATCCTCCTGTTGGATCCTCTCGATTTGAGCGGACGCCTCCGAAAATCGAGCCGCGAGTTCGTTCCTCTCCGCGATGAGGGCCTTGCGCTCTTGCTCGAATGCCTGCCGGGCCTCCGCGGTCATCTTCGGGTCGGCCTTCTTCGATTCGAGAGCCTGACTCGAGGCCAGCTGCTTCGTCATCTCGAGGGTCTTCATCGCCCGCGAGACGCCACGCGATACCGAGTCCTGCATCCGGGCCGCGTAATCGGCGAGCCCGGCGAGGCCCGCCTTCTGTCGATTGAGTTCCTCCTGTCGGCCGGAGAGGTTCGCGAGTTCCGCCTTGAGTTTGGCCTCCTGTTCGGCGAGCGCCTTCTCCTTCGCATTGAGCCGCGACTCGCGATCGGCAAGGCCCTTGTCCGAGTCCCCTTTCGGCTCGGCGGCCCGGATCGGCGTGCCGACCTTCGACGCAAGATGGGAATCCGCGGCGGTCAGCAGGAGCGCCGTCCAGTCGACGTCCTCGCTCGCCAGATGTCCGCGAGACAGGAGGACGAAGACGACCTTCCCGCTTTGGAAGGCGGTGAAGACGTATTCTCCAACGAAGAGGGAATCTCGATCTCCAATCCCTTCCGGCGGCAGGACCTTCAGGAAATCGTCGTAGTCGATCGGGCAGTCCGCGTCGAGGATGTATTCGCCGGCCATCTCGCCCCGGTCGTCGAGGACGTAGATTTTTTTCAGCTGGGCGCGGGCCGCCTTCCTCGCGGGCGCCGCCATCATCACCGGGAGAAGGGCGGGGCTGAGACCTCGCAGTAAGATTCCCTTCACCAGGGCTTGTATCGGCCCTTGCATGCGCTGCCCGCCTCGATGCGCGAGGGCGTTCCCTCGCACGAGTTCGTCGGAGGGAATCGAGCGGGTCGCACTCTATTTAAGGGACGGGCTTTGGTTATCGGTCGTGAGAAGGCCGCTCATTGTGGCGGCGCCGATGACGATTTGGCCGGTGTCGCCGTCGTCGGATCGGATTCGGGAGCGGATTGCGATTTCAACTTCGTCTGACGGAACGTGCGCTGCATTAGGATCGCGTAATCCCGGAGGGCGACCAAGCGCGTCTCTCTCGTCCGCACCTCGGCCTCCAGATCTCGGAGGGCAATGGCGGAGGTCCGGAGTTCCGCCTCGAGGAGGGCGAGCTTCTGCTCGCGTCGACCGAGGGTCGACTCGCGCGCCGCCGCCTCGCGTTCTCGTTCGCGGAGCGCGTCTTCCCGCGCGGCGATCGCCGGTGAAAGCACGGGCGGCAGATGCACGCGCATCGCCGCCAGGAGCGTTCCAATCGAACCTCTCTCCTCGATCCTGGGGACCCCGTGGCTGAGCACCACGAACCACATGTTTTCGACTCGAAACGGCGTGAAGGCGTATTCGCCCTGGTAAAACGCGACGAGATGGCGCATGCCGTTGACCGGGATCGAGCGACGGAGATCGTCGTACTCGAGGGGGCAGTCATCTCGGAGGGCGTATTCGCCGAGCAACCTCGCCTCATCGTCGAGGACGAAGATCCGTTCGTAGTCGATCCTCGGGACCATGCGGGGGGCTTGGACGGCGGACCGCGTCCCGCCCTTCGTCCCGTCCGGCTGGGACGGTCCTTCATCGACGACGGACTCTCTCATGGCTGGGACGACCTCCCCTTCCCCTGCCTAGAAGATAGGAAAGGTCAGCATCTTGAGGGTTTCTGTCCGTCCGCCTTTGTTATCATCCTCGGCAACGAGCGTCGGGGATTCGAATGCCCATCAAACCAGAGAACGAGCTTTCTCGAGGTTGTCCACTCCCAGGGCGAGCTGCGGGCGGCCCCCGACGGTGCCAAGGTGGATCGCGCTGACCACGTCGACGCCGGCATCCCCGAGCCTCTTCGCGAGCGCCGCGAGGGATCCGGGTTGGTCTTCGAGTCGGACGACGAGGACGGTCCGCGTCGAGCAGGCATATCCGTGCTTCACCAACGCCTCGCGGGCCTGCATGGGCTGGCTCGCGATCAGGCTGACATAGGACCGGCCCCCCACGGACTCCGCGCTGATCGCATCGATGTTGATGCTGGCCTCCCCGAGGATCGCCGCGAGCTTCGCGAGTTCGCCCGGACGATCCGGCACGTCGATGTCAATCTGGATCAATGTTTCCTCCCTCGCAGCCGGATAGCGTTCCGAGCGTACAAGCGTTGCGTGCCTTCGCCGGGCGGCGAATCCCTTATCCTGCTTCGCCGCATCCGACGCCTTGACGATGCGATTCCAACTGACGTACGCGGGAATTCAGGTCCGCGACATCGAGCGGTCGCTGGCGTTCTATCGCGACATCCTCGGCATGCGGGTGGTCCGGCGCGCGCGGGTGCCGGAAACCAAGGGCGAGTGGGTCGAGCTTCGGAGTCCGGGTTCCCGGCTCCTACTCGAACTCAACTGGTACCCGGAAGGCTCCAAATTCTTCGCGGGACCCTACCGCCGCGGCGATGCCCTGGATCACATCGCCTTCCATTGCGAGGACGTCGAAGGCGCCTACCGCGAGCTCCTGGCGAAGGGCGTTCGGTCGGCCCATCCTCCCTTCATGGAGGGCGGATCGCTCCTCGCGTTCGTGCAGGATCCCGACGGTATCTGGATCGAACTGACCGGTCCGGCCGCGTCGTCCTAGGACGCGTTCATTCGGCTCCGGTTCCCGGGGATGCGGGGGTGAGGACGATCCGGGCGTCGACGACGCGATAGCCGCGCCCATGTTCCAGGGCGATTACCGGGTTGAGGTCCATTTCCTGGATGGAATCGTGGTCCGAGACGAGCGCCGCCAGCCGCAAGATGGCCTCCTGGAGGGCGGGAACGTCACGGGCCGGCTCCCCGCGGACCCCGCGGAGGAGGGGATAGGTACGGATCGACTCGATCATCCGCATCGCGTCGCGATCCGTCAAGGGCGGCAGTCCGAAGGAGACGTCCTTCAGGTATTCGACGTAGATCCCGCCGAGCCCGAAGAGGAGCAGCGGACCGTAGACCCGGTCGCGCGTCATGCCCAGGATGACCTCTTTCCCTCCTTCCACGAACTCTTGGACGAGGAACCCATCGAGGACGACGTGCCGTTGGCGGAGCCGTCGCTCCATCCGCGAGGCCGCGTCGAGCAGTTCCTTGTCGTCCCGAAGTCCCAACGCGACCGCCTGGAGCTCCGTCTTGTGGACGATCTCGGGGCCAACGGCTTTCAGGACGACGGGGAAGCCGATCTCTTTCGCGGCCGGCGAGAGGTCCTCGAGCCGACGGACGAGTCGGGCCTTCGCGGTCTGGATCCCGTAGGCCGCCAGCACCGCGTTCGCCTCGTCGTTGAGGAGCCGAGACCGACCTTTTTCGGTCGCGCGGGCCAGGATCGCCGCGGCGCCGTCGCGGTCCACGGGAAACGTCCGCTCTGTCCCCTCGTCCCGTTTTCGATATTGCCCGTGGCGATACATCGCGGCGAGGGAGCGCGCGGCGCTCTCTGGGAACAGGTATGAGGGGACGCCATGGCTCACGAGTTCCACGAAACCGGGACTGTCCTCGGACCGCCCGAGGAAGTTGCACAACACGGGCTTGTCGTGGGCCTTCGCGGTCTGCCACACCGCGCGGGCCACGTCCACCTCGTCGACCCGCACCGGCGGAACGTAGATGGCGATCGCGGCGTCGACCCCTTCATCGGCCAGGACGGCCTCGAGCGCCCGCCGATAATCCTCGAGGGTCCCCTGCGGCGTCAGGTCGACCGGGTTTCGGAGGGACGCCTCCGCGGGGGCCCAGGAGCGCATGAAGGCTTGGGTCGCGGGAGACAACTCCGCAAGGCGTAGGCCTTGGGCGACGAGCTCGTCGACGCACATGATCGCAGGACCGCCGGCGTCGGAGACGATGGCCACTCGATCGCCTCGCGGGAGCGGCTGAAGCGAGAAGGCCATCGCGAGGTCGAACAGTTCCTCGATCGAGCCGGCCCGAAGCACGCCGGTCTGCGAGAACACGGCTTCCGCCGCGAGGTCGGACCCTCCGAGGGATCCCGTGTGCGATGCGGCGGCTCGACTCCCGGCCTCGGAACGGCCCGACTTGACGGCGATGACCGGTTTCTCCTTCGTAGTCGCCCGGGCGATCCGGACGAAGTTCTTCGGGTTCCCAAAATTCTCGATGTACGCGAGGACGATTTTGGTCTCCGGGTCGACGCGCCAAGACGTGAGCAAGTCGTTCAGGCTCACCTGGGCCTTGTTCCCCAGGGAGCAGAACTTCGCGAAGCCAACCCCCAACGTCCTCGCATGTTCCAGGATGGCGATGCCGAGCGCGCCGCTCTGCGTGACGAGCGAGATGCCGCCCCGGAGCGGCGGCGTCGGCGCGAAGGTCGCGTCCATGCGGACGTCCGGATGCGTGTTGATGACGCCCATGCAGTTCGGACCGATCAGCGTGAGGCCGTACGACTCGCAGATGCGGAGGAGGCGGGATTCCCGCTCGACGCCGACCCCTCCGATCTCCCGGAATCCGGCCGTGATCACGACGAGTCCTCGCACGCCTTTCTCGCCGCAGGCCTTCGCGGCATCGACCGCGAGGTCGGAGGGGACGGTGATCACCGCGAGATCGACGGGATCCGGCACGTCCGAGATGCTGGGATACGCGCGGATCCCGTGGATGCCGGTCGCGTTCGGATTCACGGGGTAGAGGATCCCTTGATATTCGTTGACGATCAGATTCCGCAGGATCTCGTAGCCGATTTTTCCACGATGGCGCGAGGCCCCGATGACGGCAATGGATCGCGGAGAAAAGATCGCGTCGAGTCCCTCCGCGGACATCCCGCCGCCAAGTTCCGGCGCCGTAATGAACCTTGCCGGAAGCCGGTCGTGAGATGAGTTATCACGCATGGTAACTACGCCCTTCGTCTAATATATCGTGAAGTGAACCGGGAAGTCCGCCTGGATTGGGTTTGGTCCCGACCGGAGTCTCGAATCCGATGGTCTTCCCTCGCCTCGGCCCGCCCGGCCGACCTCACGTCGTTGCGGCGCTCCTCGTCTGGGCCCTCCTCGTCGCCGTCTTTGCCTCCCTCCCGACCGCATCGGCGGCCGGTCCGATCTTGCCGTGCGACAAGACCGGCCATCTCACGATCGATGAACGTTGGGACTTGTCGTGTCCGGCATGGCACATGGTCGGGAACGTCACCGTCGATCCCGGCGTGACGCTGAGGATTGATCCGCGCGTCACGGTCACCGCCGATTCGTGGATCCATCTGTACATCCGCGGGAAGCTGACCGCCGATGGCGCCGCGGGCCAGCTGATCACGTTCAAACCGACCACCTCGGCCTCGACCATCCCCTGGGGCGGGGTCCAGTTCAACGCCTCGAGCACCGGGTCGTTGACCTTCGCCTCCCTCACCTACGCGGAGCGGGCCATTTACGCGACCCAGAGTTCTCCGACGATCTCCGACAATGTCATCGATACCGCGTTCTTCGGGATCCTCCTCGAGGCATCGAGTTCGTCCGCCCTCCGAAACCGAATCAACTACACGAACATCGCAATCCAGGCGAGCACCCTGGGGAACGTGGTCCTTTCGTCCAACATCATCACGAACCTGACGGGCAATCCCGCCCTGGGAATCTACGTCACGAACTTGCAATCCGCCTCCATCCTTTCCAACACCATCCAAAACGTCGTCGCCTCGAACGGCCGGACGCCACCGACCCCGGGAGGTCGTGGGACGGATGGCGGCTACGCGGTCGGCATCCTCGTGAACGGCACGCCGTCGGCGACGATCGATGGCAACATGATGACGCGGTTATGGGGAGGCCAAGGTGGAAACGGCGCCGCCAGTTCCGCCGGCAACGGCGGCCGCGGCGGGGATGGCGGGTCGGCCGGCGGCGTGGTCACCTTCGGAGTCGGGAACCTCGACGTGTCGTCGAACTCGATCGCGAACATCCTCGGCGGCCATGGCGGTAACGGAGGGACGTCGTCCGCAGGGACGGGCATCGGCGGCAACGGCGGGAACGGAGGGGGCGCCGCGGGAGTTCAGTCGACGAGCTCTGCGTCTTCGGCCCAATGGACGCTCAACTTCTTCTCTGGGATCACCGCGGGCTCGGCCGGCGACGGCGGGTCCGCGAGCCTCGGAAGCTTTGGGAGCGGCGGGGTGGGGGCGGACGCGTACGGCTTCTTGACCGGTCAAGCGATGAACGGAGACGCGAACGCGAACACGGTTCAGACCGTGCGCGGCGGGCACGGCGGGAACAGCACGAACGGGCCTCGTGGCACCACGGGCGGGAACGGCGGTCAGGTCTCCGCCTTCTGGGCTCTCGGGGTCGACGGGAGCGCGTCGATCCGCAACAACTGGTTCACCGACCTGACGGGCGGAACCGGCGGATCGGGACGGACGGCGGCGGGAGCCGGGGGCAACGCGACCGGGATCCTCTCGGTCGGGGACGGCAACGCGTTCAACGTCTCGACGGTGCAGTGGAACACGCTCTCTCAGGTCACGGGGGGCATCGGCGGCATCGGGACGCTCGGTGGCGGGAGTGGCGGACCCGTCTCCGGACTCGCGGCGTTCCATGTGGCGCTCATCTCAGATTCCAACGTCCTAGACACTCTGATTGGAGGACGCGGCGGCAATTCGTTCATCCCCGCGAATCCCGCCGGTCGAGGCGGCGACAGCACCGCGTTCATCGCGGCCTTAGTGCCCGCGGGGAACTCACATTCCGATACGATTCAGACGGTCACCAAAGGCGCTGCGGGGACCGGCACCGGCAGCCCGAAGAGCTACGGCGTCGGCGCAATCGCGATCGGGAACACGACGACGCAGACGCGGCTCACCCTGACGAACATGACCTTGACCGCGATCGGCGACCTGGACCTCAGCATCGGCAACTACACGGAGGCCACGACGGTCAACACGCCCTTCTCGACCGCGAAGTTCGCGGTCCAGTTCGCGGCGAACCTGACGGTGCGAAACTTCCTGGCGGTCGCGACCTTCTGGCCGAACAACAGCACCTACCTCGGGGCGTCGCACGTCCACGTGGACGACGACGGCCTCACCGCATGGGACCTCACGACGCCGAGCGGCTTGGCGCAGTGGCTCCTCGTCACGGACCGCGTGTACCAGCAGTCGACGACCAAGATCCACGACAATGTCACCCGTGTCACGGTTTCCTATCCCGGGGCTTCGTTCTGGAGCAACCCCCGTTCCGTCGACATGGCCACGAGCCACACCGAGAATTTCGGCATGGTCGACGTCACGGCGCCCACCTCGTCGGCCCTTCCGCTCCCGACATACAAGAACACGCTCACGTTCGGCATCACGTACATCTACGACGACGGGAACGGGACCGGCGTCCAGTCGGTGACCCTCTGGTACCGCGGAGGAGGTCTGGCCACGTGGACCCTCTATGCCACGCAGGTCGTCCCCAATGCGGGCGGCTTCTCCTTCACCGCCTCGGGCGACGGGACCTACGAATTCTACACGACGGCGACGGACAAGGCCGGCAACTCGCAAGCCCCTCCGTCGGGGAGCTCGCCGAACAACACCTGGACAATCGTCGATACCGTCCGACCGGGATCCCATGTGAATCCCCTCCCGACGTACGAGACAACGCCCTCGTTCCTCGTCTCCTGGGCGCCCGATGCGGGCGTGACCGATATCGTGGCCTATCGGATCCAATACAACTCCGGGTCCGGGTGGGTCGATTGGCTCGCGGATACCCATTCGACCTCCGGCACGTTCACGCCGACGTCGCAGGGATCGTACGCGTTCCAGTCCATCGCCCGCGACGCCGCGGGGAACTTCGAGATCGCCCCCTGGGGGAATGACACCTGGACGATCGTCGATACGATCCTACCGCGATCCAAGACGCTCCCACTTCCGGGGTACGAGACCTCCTCGCCGTTCTCGGTGACGTGGCAACCGGCCGAGGGGACCGCCGATATCGCCTCCTATCGGATCGAGGTGAACGACAACGGGGCCGGTTGGGCCCTCTGGATCGCCTCGACCACGGCGACGTCCGGGTCCTACTCCGGCCAAGACGGGCACACGTACCAGTTCCGTTCGATCGCGACGGACAACGCGGGAAATGTCGAGTCGAAGAGCACGAACGATTCCTGGACGATCGTCGACATGTCGCCGCCAGACTCCGTCGTCACGACCCTACCGCCGTTCGAGAACACCGTGCAGTTCACGGTCTCTTGGGGTCCCGTCGGTGGGACGACCGACATCGCGACCTATCAGGTCCAGGTCCGGGAAGGCGCGGGAGCCTGGGTCGACCTCGCCTGCTGCTCGAGCACGACTTCCGCGAGCACTTCCTTCGTCGGCCAAGACGGGCATTCCTACGGCTTCCGCTCGATCGCGCGCGATCGCGCCGGAAACATCGAGATCGCGCCCCCTGGCAACGACACGTCCACGACGGTCGACATCCGGTCGCCGTTCGTCACCGATGTCGCGCCCCTCGGGGCGAACACGAACCTCACCCCCTGGGTGATCGTGACCTTCAGCGAGCCCATGGACCGCAACTCGGTCGCCCTCGCCTTCTCGATCACCCCCGCGATGAACGGCGCGTACCAGTGGAGCGCGGACTCGACCCAGCTGACCTTCATCCCGGCGCGAGCCCTCAACGCGGGGACGACCTACGCGATCACGGTGGACTCGAGCGCCAAGGATCGCGCGGGGAACCCGATGACCCAGTCGAGGACATTCCAGTTCTCCACCGCGGGCGGGGGCCTGACCGGTGGGTTCAGCGTCGGAGAGTATTGGTGGCTCCTCGCCGTCGTCGGGGCCGTTGCCGGGGGAGCCCTCTTCATGATCCTGCGTCGCCGCGGGAGCGCCGCGAAGGCTCCGCCTGCGGCCGCGGCGGCGGAAAAGGAGAGCAACGCGATCGTCGAGGACGTGTTCTTGCTCAACCACCGGGACGGCGTCTTGATCAAACACGAGACGCGCCGGCTCCGGCCGGACGTCGACACGGACATCCTGAGCGGGATGCTCACCGCCGTCCAGCAATTCGTCAAGGACGCCCTCCGCGGGGACGACTACGCAGACCTGAACGAGATGACCGTGGGACACATGCACATCTTGATCGGCCGCGGCAAGTGGCTCGTGCTCGCGGCGCGGATCGAAGGCGACGGCTCGGAGTCCTGGACAGGCCGCATCGAACGGTGCATCAAGGACATGGAGGACCACCACTGGGACCAGCTCGAGGACTGGGACGGGGACATGGCCCTCGCGCGCGTGCTCGCGCCGTATCTGAAGAAGCTCATCTCAGGCGGATACGTGCCGCCGAACGCGTGAGTTCACAGCAGGAACGCGATTCGGAACGCAAGGCGTCCTTCGTTCGCTACAACAAGAAGGATTTCCTTCCGTTGCGAGCCCGCGATTAGAACGACATTCGCCCCTTCGTCACAGGAGTAGAATATTCCGGTTGTCGCAGGGTCAATACCGATAACAAAAGCTTTAATTCCGGATGCCACTTTCTAACAAGGGATGGGACGAGACCTCAGCTTGTTCCAGAGACTTGCGTCCGCAGAGCGGATGCCGTCTCGTTCTGACCTGGGCGCGGGCCGACGCCCGCGGTGATCCAAGAATGGCAAGCGACGAGAGCGACGGGAAGGCGGGGAAGTCGGCCGACGAGGTCCGGGACGAGTTCGAAGAGAAGATGGACCGCCTGCGCCGACAGTACGAGCGGGACCTGCACTCCTTCCGATACGAGATCGAGGAGCGCGAGTACCGGCTCAAGGCCTACGAGGACAAGTTCAACAAGATCAAGCAACCGCCGCTCCTGTACGCCTACGTCGTCCGGAAGGAAGGGCCCGACCTCGACGGGAATCAGGTCGTCGTCGCGCGGGCCACGGAACTCCTCAAGGTCTCGACCGGGCTCGTGGACAAGTCCCAGCTCGGGGTCGGCCAATACGTATGGGTGCACCCGCAGACTTACGCGATCGTCGAAGGCTCCGCGGTCCGGAACGAGGGCGTGATCGCGAAGGTCGCGGACATGATGGACGGCAAGCTCGTGATCTCGATCGAAGGGGACATGGAGAAGCGCCTCATCGATTGCGACAAGGGCGTCTACAAGAAGCTGAAGCCCGGATTCCAGATCAGCGTCCTGCCTCCGACGATGGAAGTCCTCGAGGTCCTCCCGAATCTCGAGGTGAAATCGCTCTTGCTCGGCGAGAAGCCGAACGTCAAGTACGGGCAGATCGGCGGGCTCATGGAGGCGATCGAGCGGATCAAGGACGTCGTCGTCCTGCCGTACCAGGAGGCGAAGCTGTTCCAGCAAATCGCGCTCGAGGCCCCCCGCGGCATCTTGCTCTACGGGCCGCCCGGCTGCGGCAAGACGTTGCTCGTGAAGGCGATCGCGACGGAGAACGACATGACGTTCTTCAACGTCAGCATCGCCGACGTCCTGTCGAAGTGGGTCGGCGAGAGCGAGCGCATTATCAAGGAGATTTTCCGGCAGGCGCATGAGAAGAAGCCGAGCATCGTCTTCTTCGACGAGATCGAGGCCCTCTTCACGGTCCGCGGGATGATGGACACGTCCGGCGTGCACAAGAACATCATCGCGCAGATCCTGAGCGAGATGGACGGACTCGTCGAACTTCACGACGTCTTCGTGATCGGTGCAACGAACCGCGCGGACCTCGTCGACCCGGCGCTGCTTCGGCCCGGGCGGTTCGACGAGATCATCGAGATCCCGCGCCCCGACCGGAACGCCGCGGAGGAAATCCTCCGCATCTACCTGAACGAAGCGCTCCCAATCCAGGCGAGCTTCGAGGAGCAATCCGGCGGCCACAAGGAGGCCGTCGACGCCTTGCGGCGGTTCGTCCTCGACGAACTGTACGGGGAGAACAAGTGGGTCAAGGTCAAGCTGGACGCCGAGGCGAAAGAGGCGATCAAGACCGTCAAGCGGAAGGACATCATCTCCGGCGCCATCATCGAGGCCATCGTGACGACGGCGAAGAAGAACTTCGTGAAGCGCGTCATCCTCCTGAAGAAGGCGGATCGGAAGAAGGAAGGCCTTACGGTGAAGGACCTCGACATGGCGATCGATGAAGAGAGCAAGGAGCACGCGATCACGGAGATGTACGTCTACGAGAAGCGCCAACGGGAGGTCTTCCGGACCGGTGCGGACCCGATGGTCGGGTGACGCATGAGGAAGATGGTCCAGGGGACCGAGCACGAGTACACTCTGTATTGCCGCAAGATGGGCACGATGGGGTTCGACCCCCACATGATGGCCCTCGACCTGCTGCGGGATTCGGACCTGCACCTCGCGGGCGAATTCATCACGAACGGCTCGCGCGTCTACTACGACGTCGGGCACTTCGAGGTCAGCACGGCCGAGACGACGAACTTCCACGACGTGGTCGTGTGGGAGAAGGCTGGCGAGAAGATCCTCGACTGGTTGCGTCGCGTCATGGAAGAGAAGTACACCGGCGACATGAAGATCCACGCGTTCAAGAACAACACGTCGCCCGATGGGACGTCGTACGGGTCCCACGAGAACTACTGCGTCTCCCGCGACGTGCCGTTCCCAGGCCAATACCTCCGCGACCTCGTGCCGCACCTCGCGACCCGATTCATCTACACCGGCGCGGGAGACATCCTCCGAGGAAAATACGTCCTCTCGCCGATGGCCTTCCTCACGTCCCAAGTGATCAGCGGCGAGACGATGCACGATACCGGCATCCTGAACACTCGCGACGAGCCCCATGCGGACGGACGCGTGTGGCGCCGGCTTCACGTCATCGTCGGGGACGCCCTGATGAACGAGACCGCGATCATGCTCCGTCACTTCACGACGTCGGCCGTGCTCCAGTTGATGGAGGACGGTCGCCTGGATGACGTGCCGAGGCTCAAGGACCCGATCCGGGACGTGTGGCACAACGTGGAGATCCGGAACCCGGAGCAGTGGAAGGTCGAGCTCGAGGACGGCCGGATCGTCTCGCCGATCGACGTCCAGCGCTACTACCTCGAGAAGATCGAGACGACCGTGCAGGACGACTGGGAAAAGCGCGCGATGCGGACGTTCGAGGAGGTCCTCGACGGACTGGAAAACCGCCGCTCGAAAGATCTCGCCCGGCGCATCGAGTGGCTCGACCGGTACTACGCGATCCAGGAGGCCGGGGCGAAGAAGACTGGACCGGAGGTCGAGATGATGGCGTGCAAGCAGTACTCGGAAATTGGTGCGGAGCGATCCCTCTTCTACAAGCGTCAGCGGGCGGGCCTCGTCGAACGCATGACGGACGACGATGCTATCAAAAAGGCAATTCAAGAACCGCCGAAAGACACCCGCGCAGCCCTTCGTCGGGAACTATGCGACACCTTCAATATCGAGATGATTGATTGGTCCATGTTGGTCGTGAACGACGGGACCCGACGCCGCATCGATCTCCTCGATCCCTACGCAACGAAGATGGAGGCACCGTATGCCACAGCAAGTTGAGGAAAAGCCCAAAAAGCGGAAGAAGAGCGAGAAGAAGCTCGAGTTCGAGGCGGGCAAGGTCTTCACCCCCGGCGAAGTCAAGGAAGAAGACTTTGAGCTCGATCTGGAATCGAGCAAGTATCGCGCGCAGAAAGGAGAAGGCGGGGATCGACGGGCATAGGCCCCCCTACCATCTATCCCGGGACGTTCTTAGGTCCCGGGACTTGTCAAATGGAATGATTCTGGTCGAGTATCTGACTAGATTCGTCGAGCCTGGAGGTAACCTCGGCTCCAGGGCTCTTCGGGAAACGGTCGTCCGACCACACCGCGTCAGATCGATATATAGAACGAGGCATCTCGGGCAACTCTATATCGCGCGCCCGCGATTCCGGACCCGAATGCCCACCCACGTGGAGACGCTGGAGAACGGCCTGAAGGTCATCCTGCGGCCGATCTCCGACACGCGGGCCGTCTCCACCTGGGTCGTCTACCGCATCGGCTCGCGCAACGAAGTCCCCGGCATGACCGGCTCCACCCACTGGGTCGAGCATATGCTGTTCAAGGGCGGCGGCAAGCTCGGCAAGGGGGACATCGACAAGCTCATCTCGCGCCTCGGCGGGAAGATGAACGCCTTCACGGACACGGACTAC
>Ga0209806_1000556_pt1 | contig 25517 bp, 24 predicted proteins | sample GraSoiAngelo_152_FD_186166 | JGI IMG/M metagenome (GOLD analysis project Ga0209806, IMG submission 186166) | Grasslands soil microbial communities from the Angelo Coastal Reserve, California, USA - 14_1009_12_30cm (SPAdes) (version 2) | ecosystem: Environmental > Terrestrial > Soil > Grasslands ... | reverse complement strand
AAAAATTCAAAACTTACTCGACAAATTTTCCAGGATTTAAAATCCCATTCGGGTCGAGAATATCCTTCAGTTTGCGATGAAGCTCGCGCACCGGCTCGCTCGTTGCATCCGGCCACCAGCGTTTCTTAGACAGACCAATCCCGTGTTCGCCGGTAATGACTCCACCCCACGCCAGCACCTGGGCAAAAAGTTCGTCAAGAGCGCGCTCCACTTTTTCGCGCACGGCGGCGTCGCGATTGTAGCGGTCGGCCATGATGTTGATATGAATGTTGCCGTCACCGGCATGCCCGAAGCAGGCGATGGGAAAGCTGTACTTCGCGTGCAACCGCTCCGCGAATTCAACAAGATCGACAATGCGGCTGCGGGGGACGACCACATCCTGATTCAATTTGGTCAGGCCGGTTGCGCGCAATGAATTGCTGAACTGCCGGCGCAACGCCCAAAGCTTTTCGCAATTTTCTTCGCCGGTCGCCATTTCGAGAGCGTTTGGTTTCTTGTCGGCGAGTAATTGGCGAATCGCGTCCGCCTCTCTTCGCACGCTTTCTTCTTGCCCATCGAGATCGATCAGCAAATGCGCATTTCCTGGCGGAACAATCGCTTTGCCCAGATCTTTTCGCGCGGCTTCAAGGGTAAAGCTGTCGGCGATCTCGAGCGATGATGGCAGAAAACCTTTCGCGAAAATTTCCTGCACCACTTCGGCGGTTTGCGACATCGTGGCAAAGGCAGCGGATAAGGTCCCGCGGGCAGGCGGAAGCGGCAGCAATCGCAGCGTGATCTCGGTGACAACGCCGAGCATTCCTTCCGAGCCGACGAACAAGCCGATCAAGTCGAATCCGGTTTTGTTTTTGTGGACGCGTCCTCCGGTTTGCAAGACGTCACCGTTTGCGAGCACGACTTCGAGGCCGGTCACGTAATTACGCGTGACGCCGTACTTCAGACAGCGCGGTCCGCCGGCATTGGTCGCAATATTTCCGCCGATGCTGCAATCCTTCATGCTCGCAGGATCGGGCGGATAAAATAATTTTTGTGCGCGGGCCGCTCCTTTCAGTTCGGCCGTGATCACGCCCGGCTCAACGATGGCGATCGCATCCGCAAAATTAATTTCCTTAATCCGATTCATTTGCATCAGCGAAAGCGCGATTCCCTTCTTGGCCGGCACGCAGCCGCCGACGTAACCGAAACCGGCGCCGCGCGCCGTCACTGCAATTTTTTTCTGCGATGCAAATTTGAGCAGTTTCGAGACGTCTGATGTCGATCTTGCAAAGACGACAACTTCGGGCGCTTCGGTCGCAAACCATTTGTCGCCGCTATGCGCCGCGAGCGTTTCAGGATCGTCAGCGATTGCGTCGCTGCTGAGCAATTGCCGCAGTTCTTCGCCCAGTGACATCTAATTAATCTGGACGATTCGGTAGTGTCGCGAGTTTTCGCTGTGCCGTTTGAGCAATCGCCGCGCTTCGGGCGGTATTACCGGTTGCTCATAATCTTTGCCCGCGAAAGTTTTCACGGCGTCGAGTGTTTCGAAACGCAGGAGCGTAATAAATTCCATTTCGTCGTTTTCCGCTTCACGGACGAATATTTCCGCGCCCTTGTAGCCGGGAATACTGCGCTGTGCGATTTCGAGCAGAACTTCTTCACGCAGAAGCTTTTCGTATTTCCCCGCATTCTCGCGCGTGGTCCAGCCGTGCCAAATACGCGCGATCACAATTACATCCCCATAATTTGATAGCCGCCATCGACATAAATCACCTGGCCGGTGATCGCAGCCGCGCCATCGCTTGCTAAGAATACGCCGGCCGCGCCGAGCTCGGATGTGTCGCAACTCCGTTTCAACGGCGCCCGTTCCTGATAATGCTTCAACATCTGGCTAAACCCGCTGATGCCGCGTGCGGCCAGGGTTTGCACCGGACCGGCGGAAATGCAGTTCACGCGGATCTTTTTACGCCCTAAATCGTAAGCGAGGTAGCGGGCGGACGCCTCTAGGCTGGCTTTGGCCACGCCCATAACGTTGTAGTGCGGCACAACTTTTTCGGAGCCGTAATAAGTCATCGCCAAAATGCTGCCGCCGTTTGTCATTAACGGCTCGGCTTCCCGGGCCAGCGCAACCAATGAATAGGCGCTGATGTCGTGCGCGACGCGAAACGCTTCGCGCGTCGTGCTCACGAAATCGCCTTCCAACGCTTCCTTCGGCGCGAACGCGATCGAGTGGAGGAGAAGATCGACATGATCGGTTTCGCCGCGCACTTTTTCGAAAAAATTCTTTATTTCGGCATCGTTGGAAACGTCGCATGGGAACAACGGCGTTTTTTCTCCAAAAGCTGTCGTCAATTCCTCCACATTTTCTTTCAACCGCTCGCCCTGGTAATTGAAAATCAGCCGAGCGCCGGCGGCCGCCCAGGCTTGGGCAATTGCCCAGGCGATACTGCGCTTATTCGCGACACCGAAAACAATTCCAACCTTTCCTTCCAGCACTGGTTGCGTCATACAAGATCGACAATATTGCGGCGCTCAGAGAACGCCGCTACAGAAATCTGCAAGATCGCCTGGGCGACTTGCCCTACAACGCAACAATCGCCATGATTTATTCTTCACCTATGAGTACTCGACTCGCTTTGGCTTACGGTTTGTTGGTTTGTTCGATTGCGTTCGCGCAAGAAGAATCGCCACCCGCTTCTGCTCCCTCAGCCGCGGGATCGCCTCCTGCTGCGTCGCCGGCCGGCACGACGCCACCATTGTCGGCTTCAGTTACCCCGGCGCCATCTTCGGGCGCGCCGCAATTGACCGATGTGCTTTTCAAAAACCTCAAAGCGCGTTCCATTGGTCCGTCGGTAATGGGCGGCCGCGTCTCCGATATTGCGATCGATCCACGCAATCCATTTGTCTTTTACGTGGCGCTTGGACACGGCGGCGTGTTCAAGTCAGGCGACAGCGGCGTTTCGTTCGACCCAATTTTCGACAAGCAACCCGTGATGTCGATCGGCGCAATCGCGATTGCGCCGTCGGATTCGGATGTCATCTGGGTCGGAAGCGGCGAAGCGAACGATCGGAATTCTTCCGATTGGGGCGACGGCGTTTATCGCACGACCGATGGCGGCGAACATTGGACAAACGTCGGACTAAAGGACAGCCGGACGATTGCGCGCATCGTTGTCGATCCAAAAAATCCTGACGTCGCTTACGTCGCGGCGATGGGACATTTATGGGCCGATGGCGGCGAACGCGGTCTCTACAACACGACCGACGGCGGCAAAACATGGAAGCTAATTCTGCAGGCGGCTGCGCCGCACAATGCGCGCACCGGCTGTGGCGATGTCATGCTCGATCCAACTAATCCGCAAACCGTTTACGCAACGCTTTACCCGAGGCAGCGCACGCCTTGGAGTTTCACGTCCGGACCGAACGCGACTGGCGGCGAAGATGTTGGCGGAATTTTCAAAAGCACCAATGGCGGCGCGACCTGGAAAAAATTGAGCGGCGGTTTACCCGCGCAAACTGGTCGCATCGGTCTCGCCGTGAGCGCCAGCAACCCGAAAATCGTGATGGCAGTTGTGCAAAGCTTTGAAGGCGGTTCCGGTACGGTGAGCGATTTGCGAAGCAAGAGCGGCGGTGTTTTTCGATCGGAAGATGGCGGCGAACATTGGACACGGGTGAGCGCAGTGGATCCCCGCCCGTTTTATTTCAGCCAGATCCGGGTCGATCCGGCGAACGATCAGCGCGTTTATCTGCTTCAGTTCGCGCTTCTCGTGTCGGATGACGGCGGCAAAAATTTCCGTGAAGATCTTTCCGAAAAAGTTCATCCCGATTGTCACGCGCTGGCGATCCAGCCCGGGACTGTGCCGGCGCCGAAACCGCCAAAGCCGGAAGACAAAAATAAACCGCCGAAGCCGCCGGTCTGTCAGCGATTGTTGCTCGGGACCGATGGCGGTCTTTATCAAAGTTTTGCCGGCGGAAAGAATTGGGACCATTTAAATAAAATTCCGGCAGGCGAATTTTACCGGATCAGTCTCGATGATTCGAAACCGTACTTCCGCATCGCCGGAGGGTTGCAGGACAACGAAAACTGGGTCGGGCCGAGCGGCGTCCAAAGCAAAGAGCTGATTCGCAATTCCGATTGGACCGCGCTCGCCGGCGGCGACGGTTTTTATGTTCTGTTCGATCCGACCGATCACGACACGTTTTATGCCGAGAGCCAGCAAGGCGAAGTGCACCGGATCAATTTGCGCAACGGCGAGCTGCGACGTTTGCGGCCCGAACCAACGGAAGGCGCGCCTCGCTACCGGTTTCATTGGAATTCCCCAATGCTAATGAGCAGACACAAACCCGGCATTATTTATCTCGGCGGCAACTGCGTCTTCAAACTGACCGATCGGATGGAAAAATATTCCGTGATCAGTCCTGATCTGACGCACAACGATCCGGCCAAAACAAATGCGACCGGCAGCGGCGCGGAGAATTATGGCGTCGTGTTTTCACTCGCGGAATCTCCGAAGCGCGCGGGATTGCTCTGGGCGGGAACAGACGATGGTCGGCTTTGGATAACCGAAAACGACGGCGGCAAATGGACCGAACTGACGAACAACTTGCCGGAGCCCGCCCGCGGACAATGGGTTGTACACATCGAAGCGTCGAATGCCGATCCAAACATCGCGTATGTGGCAACGAATGCGTATCGGACGGGCGACGATCGCCCGATGATTTTGCGCACGAGCGATCTCGGCAAAACGTGGCAATTGGTCGCTGGCGATTTGCCGGCGAACGATCCGGTTGAAGTTGTGCGCGAAGATTTGGTCAATCCGAAATTGCTTTACGCAGGGACGCATTTCGGATTGTTCGCGTCGTTCGACCAGGGCGCGCACTGGGTCCGCATTGGCGACGTTCCGCCGGTGCGCGTGGACGACATTCAAATTCATCCGCGCACAGCCGATCTCGCGATCGCAACGCACGGTCGCAGCGTCGCCGTTCTCGATGACAGCGCGCCGTTCCGCGAATTCACGCCGGAGATCGCGGCGAAACCGGCGCATCTATTTAATGTCCGCTCGGTCACTGGCGCGTATTTGCAGCCGGGCTTTGTCGATTCGAATGGCAAAGGCGTTTATCGCGGCAAGAATCCAGATGAAGGCGCGCTCTTTACCGTCTGGGTAAAAGAATTCACCGGCGACGAAATCAAAATCGCAATCACAAAATCGACCGGACAACCAGTTGCCAATCTGAAAGCGCCCGGAACGCCCGGATTCACGCGATTGAACTGGGACCTCCGCCCGACCAAGGACGTGAGCATCGAATACGGCGGCGACGATCCGAAACGATTATTGCCGGCGGGCGATTACAACGCGGAACTAACGTTCGGCACCAACAAAGTGAAACAAAGTTTCCACGTCGATTTGGCCGAAGGCATTACGCCCAGATAATTGGATGGAACGTCACGTTCCTTAGCACGCGATCGCGTGTCGTCGGCAAACGCCGGAGAGCATTTGCCAAAGTGCATCGAGCACTCGGTGCACCGACGTGCGCACGTTGTCGATGTTACGATCGTCGACATAACTGCCGAGCATCTCGCGCTCGTCCGCGGAATGCTTCGTATCTGCTTCGATGTGAACAGAGAAGTATTCGTAATGCTTCGGATCGGTGAATCCGTAATGCTTTTTCAATCCGTCGATCTTCGATTCACAGATCGCCGGAATTTGGCTCTCGTAGGCGTAAAGCGCGGCCAACCCTTCCGCAGTCGATCTTTCGCCGCAAACTGATCGAAACGTGTCGATCAGATTTTTCGTCTCGGGCCACTGCTCCGTTTGCGCGAGATCGATCTGCTCCGCGCCCGGAGGGCAGCCGGTTCGCTGAACCGGCTGGATCGCCCAGCCCCTTCGATTTGTGTTGGTGTTCTCATCGCGTAGCCGCGATTGAAGGGGCTGCCCGCCAGAGGCGGGTTCGGCGACATCTTCTACGCCGAGACCACTGGCGAATTGTTTCCAAAGTTCCGGATGATTCGGCGAACCGGCTTCTTCATCGATTAAGTTGGACAGAATTTGTTTCCGGGTCGGCTGATCGTCGCACTTTGCGTGTACGGTCGAGAGATAAGTCGGAAACGCGGCCACATGATGATAGTACTGCTTCGCGTAATCCGTCAGCGCTTCCTTGCTCAACTCACCCCGCGTCCACGCGAGATAAAACGGATGCTTTAAAAGGTGCTTCTCCGCGATGTCACTGTCGACCTTATCGAGATGCTGATTCATAGGATTCTTAGGGATTGTTTAGGCCACAGATTGACACAGATTTTTACAGATGAAAGAAACAGAATTTTTGTCTGCGTTTCATTGTGTTCATCAGTGGCGACATGTTAAGCCGATTTCAGAATGTGTTTGATGCCGCGGATGGGGATGATGACCCAGTCGGGACGGTTGTTGAGTTCGTAACCGATCTCATAAACAGCTTTGTCGAGGAGATAGGCTTCGAGAAGAATTTGGAGGTCGTCCGTATTTTGCGGGACGAATATCGCGCCGGACGTGGTCCGCAAATAACCTTGGAGAAAAGTGCTGCTCATCTGGCGATACCAGATGTCGGCCCAGTGTTCGAGGAACGGAACGTCTTCGGCGCGCATGGCCGGTTGCCAGAGTGCGCTGTAGGCGGCGTATTGGAACGAACGCATCATCCCAGCCACGTCGCGCAATGCTGAGCGCTTCAGTTTGCGCTCGCTCAACGGTCGCGCCGGTTCGCCTTCGAAATCGAGAATGACGAAATCTTTTCCGGTGGAGAGAATTTGTCCGAGATGGTAATCGCCGTGAATTCGAATCTTTGCCGCGTTGGTCTTGCGATCGAGCAGACGCTTTTCGCGGGCGAGAATTTCCTTCTCAGTGCCGAGCACGTCCTTGGCTTCGTCGCGAAGATTGTCGGGAACGTCGGGCAGTTTCTTTTTCAGCGAATCGAAATTGCGGCGCAGCAGCGCACGCATGCTTTGATAAACCGAACGTTGGGCCATGGCGTTGAACGGCTCAGGCGCAAAAACGGGATCGTCCCGGACCGAGGCGAGCGCGAGATGCAATTCGCCGGTGCGTTGCGCGAGTAGTTTCGCTTTCTCGGCGTAAACGCCCCCGACCAGTTCTTCGACCAGCGCACCGGCTGGCGCTGTTTCATTTTGCAGATCGGCTTTCCGGCAAAGGACGCGTTCGTAAAAACGGCCGACGTGATCGAGCGTCATCGTCCAGGCGTCGGCTTCGCTCGGGATCGCGTCCTGCAATAAACAAACGACGGTCGGTTGCGATTTGGCGCGGCGATATTCGATCGCGCCGCCAAACGCTGGCACGTTTTCGAATTGCGCCCGCTCGGTCAGGAACCGCGTGACCTCCACATCGGGATTCACGCCGTCCTCGAGTTTTCGGTAAAGCTTGAGGAAAAATTTGTCGGCAAAAAGCATCGAGGAGTTGCTCTGCTCGCCGCTGAGAACATTTGAAGGCGGAATTGTCCCGACCTGGCCTACCCGCGGACTGAGCGCGCCGACAAGGTTTCCGTTTCGGCCACTGGCATGTTGTCGATCCAACATGAGCCGGAAAAGTTTTTCTCGAAAATCGGTGTCCCAAACAGCGTCAAAGAGAATCGAACCCTGTTCGTCACCGAAACGCGCGATTACTGCGTGTGGCGCGGATTGCGAAATGACGTGCGCCTTGTCGTCGGAAGCGATCTTTACCGGCAAAGCGTACGTTTCGGTCGGGCCATCGAGATAACTCACTTCGACAAACCAAAATTGGGCGGCGTTTGGCTCGGAAGAAATGGTAGAACGTTCGAGCACGCGCATTTGCCGAAGCGTTCGAGCCTTCGCGCCGAACCACCGGCAGCCGGCAATGTATTCGGGTAAAATTTCACTCTCGAGCCGCACGCGCTCGCCATTGTCGAGTAACGATTGCAACTCAGGGCGAGCATTTAGCGTCGGCACCAGGCGCTTTTTCTCCAAACGGCGTCGTTCGCTTTGCGGCTGAAGGGTAAACCAATAATGCGAATGTGGCCCAAGCGTGAGCACATAAGCCGATTTTTTGATGATCGGAAATGGGTTGCGGCTGAACACTTCAATCGGGACACATCCGGAAAAGTGCGCCAAATCCAGCTCAACCACTTGGGCGAAGCGAGAAAGATTCACAACCACAAGAACGGTTTCGTTTTCGTAGCGGCGGACAAAAGCCAGGACCTTGGCGTTGTCGGGATAAAGAAATTCGAGTGTGCCGCGGGAAAAGGCGCGAAAGTTTTTCCGCATCGCGATGACGCGCCGCATCCACCAGAGCAGCGACGATAGATTCTTCTGCTGATTTTCGACGTTAGTTGCTTCGTAGTGGTACTCGGGATCGATGATGACGGGCAAATGCAGCTGCTGCGGATTCGCCAGGGAAAAACCGGCGTTGCGGTCGGGACTCCACTGCATCGGCGTGCGACAGCCGTTGCGGTCGCCGAGGTAAATGTTGTCGCCCATGCCGATTTCGTCGCCGTAATAAATGATGGGCGTGCCCGGCATGGAAAAGAGCATGGTGTTGAGCAGCTCCATTTTACGGCGGCTGTTCGCGAGCAATGGCGCGAGGCGTCGGCGAATGCCGAGATTAATGCGCGCATGCGGATCGTTGGCGTAAACGCGCCACATGTAATCGCGCTCCTCATCCGTGACCATTTCGAGCGTAAGCTCGTCGTGATTGCGCAGGAACATTGCCCACTGACAATTGTCGGGAACCGGCGGCGTCTGATCGAGGATGTCGATGATCGGAAATCGATCCTCCATTTGCAGCGCCATGAACATGCGCGGCATGAGCGGGAAATGAAAACTCATGTGCGACTCGTCGCCGCTGCCGAAATAGGCGGCCGCGTCCTCCGGCCACTGGTTCGCTTCCGCGAGCAACATGCGGCCGGGGAATTTTTGATCGACGTGGGCGCGAAGCTTTTTCAAGTAGACGTGCGTCTCGGGCAGATTCTCGCAGCTAGTGCCTTCCCGCTCGTAGAGATACGGTACCGCGTCGAGCCGCAACCCGTCGACGCCCATGGCGAGCCAGAAGTCGCAGACCTTTTCGAGCGCTTGGTGCACGGCCGGATTATCGAAATTCAAATCCGGCTGGTGCGAATAGAAACGGTGCCAGTAATAAGCCTTCGCCAGCGGGTCCCAGGACCAGTTCGAAGTTTCGAAATCCTTAAAGATAATCCGCGCATCGGAATATTTTTCCGGCGTATCGCTCCAGACGTAAAATTCGCGCTCGGGCGAACCGAGCGGCGCGCGCCGCGATTTTTGGAACCACGGATTTTGATCCGAGGTGTGATTAATCACTAACTCGGTGATGACGCGCAGGCCACGCTTATGAGCTGCGTCGAGAAACGCGCGGAAATCGTCGAGCGTTCCGTAGTTCGGATTAACGTCGAAATAATCGGCGATGTCGTAGCCGTCGTCGCGCAATGGCGAGGGATAAAACGGCAGCAACCAAATGGCCGTGATGCCAAGCTCGTGGAGATAATCGAGCTTTTGAATCAAGCCGCGAAAATCGCCGATGCCGTCACCATCGCTGTCATGAAAAGTTTTGACGTGCAGCTCGTAGATGACTGCGTCTTTGTACCAAAGCGGATCGGCCACTGATTCTCTAGTGCTCCCCGGCATGGGATTAACCTTTGCCGCACAAAGCGCGCCGCGCAATCATCCGTTAATTCGCCCGTAAGATCGACATCTTGCAGGGGCTGGCGCAAAAAAGAGTGAACTAAGTCCTGGCTATCCCTTAACTTTAGTAATCTGCGATGCGATGCATTGCCATTGGCCGCCGCGGTTCATCCAGGTGTCGGTGAAGAGGAAGGTTCGATCGAACGGTTTGCCGTCTTTGACTGTTCCCTTTTCCCGGGCGCGGCCGGTCACAACCATAATATTCGGCCCGAAAGCCTTGACGTTTAATTTTTCGTTTTTCGCCGACTTGTAGGTGTCTTTATCTTTCTTGAATTCTGCCAGCATGCTGGACTTATCCACAAACTTACCTTGTGAAGATATGCCGACGAAATCGGAGGAAACGAACCCCTGGACTGTCGAAAAGTCGTGGCTGGGAATTGAAGCTTCCCACTTTTCTTCCATCTCCTTGACGCTCATTTTCTTTCCGCTTGGAGCAGCGGACGTTGTTGGTGCAGCTGGTTTTGTGGCCGTCGTGGTTGTGGGTTCCCTATTCAGAGCTGTCGGCGAGGTTGCGGGCTCCGCTTTCTTTTCCGCCACGGGAGCGGTGGCTTCCGCTGGTTTTGGGGCGGGCGTTTCCTCGATTGTGGCCGACGCTTTCTCTTCGGTTGTTGGCGTCATCGATTCTGGCGGCGATGCTGATTCTTCCTGCCCGAGGGTCATCGCCGCGAGGAAGGCGGTCGCGAGAAACGAGATGATAATTTTCATGGGATTTCTTCTGTTTGGCTTTGACGCGGATTACCGCGAGCCGGGTTGCGCGCGAATCGTATTTGGCTGGTCGCGCGCCGGTCAAGGCTTATCGCGAACTGAGTCCGCGGCGGAAAATCGTTGGACGCCGGGTACCGGTCGAACTAAAACTTGAGAATGTCGTCGTCGGTCGATCCAAGCGTCCAAGCTGCTGCTTCGAATCGGGCGGTGCAAACTTCCGCAAAACCAATCGCAAGTGCGGTAGAACTTGAACCGGGCGTCGCTAGCGATCTCGATCTTATGTTGGGCATTCAGTCTGGGGACGCAGAGGCGTTTTCGGAGCTCTACGACCGCTACAGCGGAGTCGTGAAGGCGCTGATTTTGCGAATCATTCACGACGAGACCGGAGCGGACGACCTCCTCCAGGAAGTGTTCATGGAAATCTGGAATCAGGCGAAGAACTTCTCGGCTCAAAAAGGAAAGCCACTCGGCTGGATGGTGACATTGACGCGCCGGAGAGCCATCGACGCCCTCAGGAAAAGGCAGGCCTACGCCCGGGCCGCGGGACGCCTCCAAGCGGAGCCTGAGCGACAACCGCTTGCCTGGGTGCAAAATGTCACTGAGAACGCGATTCTAGCCAGAGATACCCGGGTGTTGATGGCAAAAGTGGTCAATTCTCTCCCCGAGGCCCAGCAGCGGGTCATCGAACTTGCTTTTTTTCAGGGGATGAGCCAGCGCGAAATCGCTTCTAATACGAATATACCCTTGGGGACAGTAAAAACCCGGCTTGAGTTGGGCTTGAAAAAAATCTATGACGGTTTGAAGGAGTTGAAAGATGAGCTTTGAGGAATTCCAGAATTGTGCGCGGCTCTACGTGATTGGAGCGTTGGAACCGGAAGAACTGAAGGACTTTGAGGCTGCGCGCAAACAATACGGCTCTGCCGCCGAGGACTTCATTAATGAGTGCCACAGCTTGCACGAAGCTTTCGCGCTCAGTCTCAAGCCAGCCAAGGCCTCCACCGCGATCAAGGCCCGGTTGATGTCGATGGTGCGCGAGCGCAACAAGAATCAATCGGGCGCAGAACCGACCTGACCGCCCAACTCGCGCAAAATAAATTCCTGGAGAAATCCGTAGAAATTCACCTGAAACAATCCGAGGTCCCGACGCGAACCGATTGGCGAGCGATCGTGGTCGTTTAACTCCTCTTCCGAAAAATTATATTTAGCGGCAATCACCAATCGCGCCTGATTGAGCGTGTTCAGCCAGGCTTCGGCGTGCTCGACGGGGATGCGGAGCGTGCGGTTTCGCAATGATTTCTCGTTTCCATTCAGCTGGGTCAGATCGGCGGCCACTGTTTCGGTTGCGGTGCGAAAAAGCCGCCGCAATTCCGGTTCGACGTAATTTTTCCATTCCGCGCAGATTTCCTTTTCTGCCGACGGCCGGCTAAACAAACGTGCTTCGGCAGCCGGCTCGCCGTCGGGACTCGTGCTCTGGGGAATTTGTCGCAGGAGTTCTGCTAGAAACGGATCGAGATCCGAAATCTGCAACGCATCGTCCTGGCGGCAGATTTCCATATCAAACGACTTTCTCCAGGGTGGCGAGCAGGAGATAACCGTGAAGCTGCTGCACATAAAACTCAGCGGGTTCGCGCACACCGCTCCATAAAATCGAACGGCCTTTGTGATGCACCTCCAGCATGTGAAGCTCCGCTTTTTCGCGCGGATAACCGAACACGCGCTGAAACACCATCGTCACGTAACTCATGAGATTAACCGGATCGTTGTGCACCACGACCTGCCACGGCACGTCGAGTTCTTCTTCGCCTTGGGTTTCCTTTTCCCTGACCGGGGCTTCCACCGTGGACGTAGATCCTTTTTCGAGCTGCACGGCGCTGACCGCGCTCATGAAAAACGCTATCACACTGTCCCCGCAGTTCAAACCGTTGCAGTTGCAAGAATTTTGCGTTGAACGACCTGCATTCTTCGCGCGCTCGCGGCATTGCGATCGTCGAAGCCGTGTAAATGGAGCAACCCGTGGACTACGTACAAGCGCAACTCCCGCTCGAAAGCATTTCCGAATCGTCGGGCGTTACGTCGAGCGCTTTCCGCGCCGACGAAAATCTCGCCGTGCTGGAAGGTGATTACGTCCGTTGGTCCCGATTCATTCATGAATTGTCGATGCAACGACGCGATCTTCCGATCTGAGACAATCAAAACCGAAATCTCGCGCAGCTGGGCAAGATCGCTCTTTTTTCTGCGGGGCAAACGAAGACAAAGCTCCGCAGCCTTTCGCGCGAACATCTCAAGATCGACAACGTCCACTGGCACTTTGCGCTGGAGATTGCGCACCGTGATTTCAGGAATCGGCGCTATCGCTTCTCTCATTGGCTTGTCTGAACTTGACCGGTTAAACCGGTCAAGTTTTTCGCTCCGGCCCGGTTGTGATCGAGTTTCTTGAGCACCGCGTAGATCATTTCCGTTCTCGGCATCTGCCCGCCGGCGGCAACCGCACGGCGCAACGGCTCACCCCAAATCGGCTCGATCTCCAAAGGGCGCCCCGCTTCCCAGTCCTGCAGCGTCGAAGGTTTGTAGGCGCCCATCGTTTCCGTGCGCTTCACGTGTTCACGCCAGGCATCGCTCGGAAGCGGGTGGCCGCATTTTTGGGCTGCGGCGATCACTTCGTCCATCAATGCGAGCATCGCCTGTCGCAAATCTTTGTCGCCAATGATTGCGGCGGTGTCGATTCCGCCCCCTAAGATCGACAATCCGTTGAGCGGAATGTTCCAGATTAATTTACGCCAACGCTCGAGCGCGAGATCGTCCACAACGGTACACGTCACGGCCGCGCGAGTAAATTCAGCCGCGACTTTGTGCGTGCGCGGTTGTGATGGCCGATCAAATTCACCCAGAACGATGTGCCCGTAGGCGTAACGCTCGATCTTTGTTCTCGAGGACCGATTTAGGGCGATGAAGCAAAGGCCGCCAAGTACTCGTTCCGCGCCAAAATGGTTGGCCAGAAATTCCTCGTTCCCCAAACCATTCTGCAAAGTCAACAACATCGTTTGTTCGTGCAGCAGCGGCGGAACAAGATCGACAAGATCGGAATTGGAAGTCGCCTTAACCGCGACGATCACCAAATCGCACGGACCAATTTCTTTGGTCGAATTGTAGCAATTGATCGGCGCGACTCGAAAATTCTCGCCTTCGCCACGAACGAAAATGCCGTTGCGCAGGACTTCGCTCAAATCGCCGCGCATCAGAAAGTGGACATCGCTTCCGGCATGGGCCAGCTTCGCCCCGTAGTAGGTCCCAATCGCTCCCGAGCCGACGATGCCAATCCTGATTCCCATTTAACGAGTAAATGATTTAGTCATTAGCGATTCGACTTTCTTGCTGGTGATTAGTTCCGAATCGATAAGCAGCTCCAGCCAAAAGAGGGTTTCGTCTGCTTCCTCGCTCACAACAGTAATCTTCGAAATAGAGTCGGCGCTCGATCTCGCTCGACAGGCGGCACGATAATTCGCAGCCAGCGAAGTTCCCGATCGGAGGAATTGTCGCCCAATAACCCGCGTAGCTTCGTCCTTTGGTAACTTCGCAAACGCCTTAATGATACGAACAGCAAACTTCTTTGTCCGATCCTGCAATTGTTTAGCTCGATTGAGTAGGTCCATAACTCAATCGTTAAATCACTCAATCGTTAAATCGTTAACTCTTTTAAGCCGGAGGGCGCTGCTCCGATTGAAAATTCCGGGTAATGAGCCGTGCGCCCTTGTTGAAGCTGAAATAAGCCCAGGCCCATTGAAAAAGCACCGCGAGGCGATTGCGGAAACCGACCAGAAAAATGATGTGGACAAATAACCACGCCAGCCAGGCCGGAATTCCGCTGAGATGGATCAATTTAAGATCAGCAACGGCTTTGTTGCGGCCGATCGTCGCCATGCTGCCTTTGTCGAAATACCAGAACCGTTGCGGCTTTCGGCCGTCGATCATCGCCAGAATGTTGTGCGCTGCATGACGTCCTTGTTGCATCGCAACCGGCGAGACCCCCGGCAATGGCTGACCAGTCTGGTGCGAAAAATTCGCCAGGTCGCCGATCACCTGCACTTCCGGATGATCAGGAATGGTCAGATCTTTGTTCACGATCACGCGACCGACGCGATCGACGGGTGCGCCCAGTGAATGACCGACAAACGACGCGTTGTTACCGGCTGCCCAGATTTTTACGCGACAGGGAATGAATTCGTCACCGACTTGCAAACCTTCCTCCGAAAGATTGGTCGCGTGAATGCCGGTGCGCACTTCTACTCCAAGATCGACAAGTTGTTTCCTGGCGCTGATCTGCAAATCGTCCGGAAACGCGGCCAGCACCCACGGGTCGGCTTCGACCAGAATCACACGCGCTTGCGACGGATCGATGTGACGGAAATCTTTCGCCAGTGTGTAGCGCGCAATTTCGGCGATGGCGCCCGCCATTTCGACGCCGGTCGGTCCTCCACCAACGACGACAAACGTCATCGCGGCTTTACGCGCGGCTTCGTCAGAAATTCTCTCCGCATATTCGAACGCCAATAAAATGCGGCGCCGAATTTCCACCGCGTCTTCCAAACTCTTCAGGCCGGGAGCGAGTTTTTCCCACTCTGGATGTCCGAAATAGGAATGCCGCGCGCCGGTCGCGACAATGAGATAATCGTAATCGAGCTCCTCATCGACCATCCTCACTTTCTTCGCGTTCACGTCGATCGATTCTACTTCGGCGAGGATCACCTCCATGTTTTTGGATTTGCTTAAAATCGCCCGCACCGGCGCGGCGATGTCGGCCGGGGAAAGCGCCGCGGTTGCGACCTGATAAAGCAACGGTTGAAACAAATGGTAATTCGTCCGGTCGACCATCGTGACGCGGACCCCTTTACCGGCGAGTTTCTTGGCCGCCTCGAGTCCGCCGAATCCGGCGCCGATAATCACGACACGCGGCTTTTGTTCAGGCGCGGCTTCCATACATCACAATGTTCCAGCAAACGTCGAACGCTCAACGCCCAACATCCCATGCCCAATTCGAAAGAGGTTGTCAAAGTAACTACTGCGTCTATCTTTCGCGCCTCATGCCGAAGCCAATTTCCCGCAGCAAAACTCGCAAAGCAGTCGCGAAGCGGTTCAAGATCACCGCTCGCGGCAAAGTTTTGCGCGCCCAATCGTCCCGGCGTCATTTGCTTTCCGCCAAAAACGCGAAACGCAAACGGCACCTGGGCAAAATGGCGCGGGTGGACAAAACGGACGAGGCGCGAGTAAAAGCCAATCTGCCGTTCGGTTAACCCGTAGGGGCGAACCCACAGGTGGATCGGGCGCTCTGCGGGCGATGCCAAAAATAATGCGGCTTCGCCGCCAAGATTCTCATCGAGGTCCGAGCCGGACTGGCGTTGGACTGCTCGATTCAGCACGCTCAACGGAATTGCGGCTTTGGCGCCGGAGTTTGTTGGCTCTGCGGCTTTGCTGTCATCTGCCGGATCGCTTCCTGCGAATCGGGCGCCGGTTCCGGACTATAAAGATCGCGCCGGTTCGCGAGCGTGGTGCACGCGCATTGCGATGCCGCCAGGATTAGAAGCGCCAGCCATTTCACAGTGCGATCATAAAAACTCCATTGCACGATGTCGATCCGTTCGGCTTCGCTCAGGGCAACCTGTTGCTCAGGGCAAGCCTTGCGGTAAGTTTCGGTTCCGTCAGGGGCTACGGATTGAGGACTGACGAAACCCGCCAGGGCAGGAATGCAGCAACGGTAGTTTGATCCTCCTTGCCGTAGTTCTCTGGCGGATTTTTTTAATCTCCTCGGCTTGAAACGCAGAGAACCGCGCGTCCATCCGGGTTATTATTCGCAATGCACTCGGCAACCGCTTTGCTGCGCGCGAGCTCGGATGTAACCGCATACGCCGATCCCCACCCGCCTGTGCTCCGGTCGGAGATGGCGAGCGCAATATAACTGTTTCTGCACCAATTGGTGCGCGCATCAGAGCGGTGGCATTTCTTCAGCGCGTTCGCCAACGCTGCTTCTTTTGTTTTCTCTCCGTTGGCGTAGGCCCAATGGACCGTGCTCGGAGAGAATGCAATTGCCGCGTAAGTATCGCCTTCCGCTGCGACGAGCGTTGGACGAGTCCCGAACGCGAGGATGGCTACGATCAACAAAATTACGCGAGTCCCGTTTTTCATATTGATTCGACAAGAGTCTGTTCACACCCCTCGGTCAAGTTTCTTTCGACATGCTCCAACCGATCGCATTAACGCGCCGCAATTTTACATGCCATATTTGCGGCGCTCCTTTGATACGTGAAATTGCTCAAAGTCAAAACCGCGCGCTTTGCCCAGGTCGTTGAAAAAACGGGCAAACCCGAAGTTTACACGCTCTGGCAAAAGCCGGCGCAAGATCGACATCTACAATCGGAGATCAAAAACAACCGTGTGATGACGATTCAAAAAAGTGAAGCCGGCAGCGAATTCGGCATCGTTGGATTTAAAGAAAAGAAAGGCGCGAGTTATCTCATCTTCCCGAAGTCGTTGAAGCGCTTCGAGAACAAGCGGATCGTTGGGATCAATTGGGACCTGATTAAAACACGATGATCTGTAGGGGAAGGAGTTTGCTTCCCATTCGAATCGAATGGGACGCTGACAGCGTCCCCTACAGCGATGTGCTAAATTCGTGAAAAGCATGACCAAGGACGAACAGTTGCGCTACTCCCGGCACATGATCATGCCGGAAGTCGGCGCCGAAGGACAACGACGTTTGAACGCCGCCCGCGTTTTGTGCATCGGCGCGGGCGGGCTCGGATCGCCGGCCGCACTTTATCTTGCTGCTGCTGGCATCGGAAAACTTGGCCTCGTCGATTTCGACGATGTCGATCTTAGCAATTTGCAGCGGCAGATTTTGCACGGCACCAAAGACGTCGGCCGGAAAAAGGTGGATTCGGCGCGGGATCGTTTGCGCGACGCGAACCCGAACATCGAGATCGAAGCGCACGAATGCCGGTTCGCGAGTAAGAATGCACTCGAGATTGTCTCGGATTACGACGTGGTTGTCGACGGCTCGGATAATTTTCCAACCCGCTATTTGTCGAACGACGTCTGTGTTTTCGCGAAGAAGCCAAACGTTTACGGATCGGTTTTTCGCTTCGACGGTCAGACGACTGTATTTGCGCCGCATCTCGGCGGACCATGTTATCGCTGCTTGTTTCCTGAGCCGCCGCCGCCAGGCTCGGTTCCGAATTGCGCGCAAGCAGGTGTGCTCGGCGTGCTTCCAGGAATCATTGGAACGATTCAGGCAAACGAAGCGATCAAATTGATTTTGGGCGTGGGCGAACCGCTCCTCGGCCGGCTTCTCTATTTCGACGCCCTGAAAATGAAATTTCGCGAATTCAATCTCCGGCGCGATCCACAATGTCCAGTCTGTGGCGATTCGCCGACGATAACCGAACCGATCGATTACGAGCAATTCTGCGGCGTTGCAACGAACCTCCCGACGGTTTCGGTGCGCGAATTAAAGGAAAAGCTGGACGCGCGTCAGCCAGTTCAGCTTGTCGATGTGCGGGAACCGTTCGAACACGAAATCGCAAACATCGACAGCGCGCGGTTGATTCCGCTCGGGGAATTGTCCGATCGGTTGAACGAATTGGACCGCGGTCGCTTGACGATTGTGCATTGTCACAGCGGAATGCGTAGCGCGCAGGCGGTGCGCTTGTTACGTGAAGCGGGTTTCGAGAACGTATTTAATCTCGAAGGCGGAATCGCCAAATGGTCGGACGAAATCGACCCAGACGTCCCGAAGTATTAATTTTGTTTTAAGGCGGCGGCCAACTCTTCAACGGACGGGACATCGCTCCATTGTTTTAGGAGTTCTCCTTTTCTACCGAAAATAAACACATGAAAGAGCGCGGCAGTTGGCTGAGCGCCAAATTGGGTCGTGACAGCGCCATCGAAATCGGGCACCGCGAAAATGTCCTGACGGGCGTTTCGCGTAATCCTGAGTCGATCGTAGCGCGTTTGAAGCTGGCGGGCTTCAGAATCGACGCGCCGCCGTATTAATGCAGTCAGAATCATGCGGATCGGTTTGCTGTGTTTCTTTTCAAACGCCAAAACGGTGATCATCCGATAAGTTGGATTGGCGAGACAAAAATCCGGCGTTCGATCTCCCACCGCGCGCGCTTTATCGATGTTCGACTCGCTGATCAAAACAACAGTCGTGATGTGGCCGTCGGCGGTCGAGAAAGTGTTTCCATCGACATCTGGAAGGTTGATTCGATAGCTTTCGCCGACCGTCAGCTCCGCGAAGATCGACGTCAGCGGCGCAAAAAGCATCGCGGTCGCGAAAAAAATTTGCGCTCGACTCGGTTGCACGATTAAGGACGTTGATCACGATAAATGCGCGCTGACAACCTTCGCTTTCACATTTTTACTGCTTCGCTTTCGATTTTAGTGCTGGTCAGCGGGTGCGACCGGATGGTGACTTCGCGGAACACGCGGTTGGTCAAAGAAGCGGATTGGAAGGCGGCCCAAGGCGATTATCTCTGGGCGATTAATCTCTACGAAGCGGCGCTCGACGGCACGCCGCAGTCCGCCGAAGTGCATTTCAAACTCGCGCTCCTTTACGACGACAAAATGAACGATCCGCTGCACGCGCTTCATCATTTCAAACGTTACCTGGTGCTCGATCCAAACGGGTCGCACGCGGTCGAGGTCAAGGATTTCATGAAACGCGATGAAGTTGCACTCGGGACAAGTTTGTCGGGCGACTCTGTGGTAACGCGGGCGGAAGCCGCTCGATTGCGAAATGAAAATCTAAATTTGCACAGGCAAATTGACGCCGGGCCAGCGAAGCCGCGTCCCGCCGCGGACAAATCGTCCTCGCGTCATGGTGACAAGGAAAAAGCGGAGTCGAAAAAAACTGGATCGCACACTTACACGGTGAAAGAAGGCGATACCCTGACTTCCATTTCGCGCAGGTTTTACAAAACATCGAAGCGTTGGCGAGAAATCCGCGATGCCAATGAGAAAAAGATCGATGACCCGGAAAATTTGAAAGCGGGCCTGACCCTGACGATTCCGGCTAACGACTGAAAATGGAACGACTCCTCAGCAACCTTTCTCCCCTAAGAAGGGGAGAGAAGAAAGGGTTAGGGGATGCCACTATTGAAGCGCTCGCAAATAAGATCGAGATTGGCTGATTTAACAATGCTGAGCAGATTAATCACTCGAATCGCGCCGGACGTCGGCTGGCTTCCGGTCAGTTTTGCGAATGTTTATTTCGTCGGTCGTCCCGGCGGCAAATGGGTCCTGATTGATGCGGGATTGCCAGGATGGGCGGCAGACATTTTCGCCGCAGCCGAGGCGCGATTCGGCGCCGGTTCGCGGCCGGAAGCGATTGTGTTGACACATGGCCGCATCGACCACGCCGGCTCGGCCCTGGCGCTGGCCGAAATGTGGGACGTCTCAATTTATGCGCACCGTCTTGAGATTCCTTTTTTGATTGGCAGATCGCCTTATCCGCCACCCGATCCGACAGTTGGCGGCGCGCTCGCATTTCTCTCGCGTTTTTTTCCGCGGCTTTCGCGCGATCTCGGTGCGCGACTGCGTGAGTTGCGGACCTCCAAGGTCCCGGGCGCCCCAAATTGGGTATGGTTCTTTACGCCCGGACATTCTCCGGGTCACGTTTCATTCTTTCGGGATTCGGATCGTGTTCTTTTGGCTGGCGACGCCTTTGCGACCGTCAATATGGATTCGTGGAGCGGATTACTGACAGGACGGCGCCAGCTCTCGCGCCCGCCGGCGCCATTCATAATTGACTGGCAGGCGGCATGCGCGTCCGCCCGAGAATTGGCAACCTTGCGACCGAACGTCGTCGGCTGCGGTCACGGCGTGCCAAGCTCCGATTCCGATTTGCCGGAACGTCTCGAAGACTTTGCGAAACGGTTTCGTGCTCCGCGACGCGGCCGTTATGTCAAACAGCCGGCGCGGACAGACGAGAACGGAATTGTCTATCTTCCACCGGCGCCGCTCGATCCGGTCCCGTTCGCGACCGCGGCTGCGCTCTTCTGTGTCGGGCTCGCGCTCGGCGCAGGTTATCTCGACGACGAAAAGCGGCGGCGGTAAATGATTAGAACCGTGCGTCGCTCGGAATGATCGACGGCTGCGGCGGCGGCGGCGGCGATTTTGGTGGCCGCGCATTGATGCCTTGATCGATAATATCCTGACTGGTTGGATCGACTAGACCGCCACTGGGCGGCGAAGTTCGCTGGTTCTCGATATCAGCCAGAATCAAATCGAGTTCCGGCAGCGGCCTTTTGAAGCCTTTGATCAATTTGCCGTTTAGTAATTTTGAAATGTCGATGTTGAGCACTTGCGGGCAACGCGTCGGATTCGGCGGAAACACGACCATCTGTCCGGTGTGCAATTGGCACGGACCGGTCGGAGTGCCTTTCAATGTCAGTGTGCCGTTGCCGTGAAGAAGGATGAATTTATTCCACGTGTTCGAATGACGTTCCAAAATCGCGGTGAACCCGCTCACGGCGAAGCTCGCAACCGCCGTGGTGATTTTCACCGCGCCGACCTGTTTCGGCGCCGACATTAAGATCGCACCGTTGCCGAGATCGTAAGTGCGTGTGGCTGCGCCAAAACTGAAGACTGTGTTCGCGCCGAGGCGGGTCAACGTTAGATCGGTGAACGTCAGCTCCGCGCGTGAATCGGTCCCGGTGCGAACGGCCGTTCCTTCGTGGATGGTGTCGTTCACGGCGGCAGGACGCGCCGCGGCCTTCGCCGCGAGCAGGCGCACGTCATGGATCACTTCTGTGACGCGTGCTTGTTTTTGTTCGGCTGCAAAAAGGACGGTGGCAACGCCGACCGCTGCGCCGGTTAGACTGACGGCAAGAACAACGTTTAAATATGGAGAGGGGGTTTTCGTCAGAGTGATTGTCGATCTGATCATGGCCCGTGACCCGGGTCACCCAGGGGCGGGGCACTGGACAACGGTTGCGGGTTCTTCGCGCCAGCGCCGCCAAACGTGCCGGTCGTGTCCGTCGACCCGGTCCCTCCAAAACCGAAATAGTTTGGATGATTTGTGAAAACATCTGCCTGTTGAGCCGAATTGATCGTGACGACCACGCCTTGCGAAATGTTGATCGTATTGGCGGCAAGAATATTCGACGGGCTGCTAAGGGTCACATTTGAGAGAAAGTTGAGCGTGCCGTTGCTTCCAACAGCGTAAAGTTTCAGCACCGTGTCCGCGTTCAGCATATTACCGCTGCCAATATTGAGCACGCCGTTCGTGCCCAGGGCCGAGAGTTTGACAACGTCGCCGTGGATCGTCGCATTGTTCAGAGTAGTCTGACCGGTGTCGCCGGTCTGACGGATGTCCACCTCACCTTGCTCGGCCTGAATCGATCCGCTGACGTTTACGGCGCCGCTACTGCCGCTGGCGAGAATCAGGATCTGGCCGGTGTTTCCCGAGCCATCGAGCATGGAGAGAAGTTGCGCACTACTGGTGACGGTTATGCCACCCAGGGATTGGAGAATCATCTGGTGCGAGTTAACGGTCGAGCTGGCCACCAGGTTGTTCCCCGCTAGAGCCTTAAATCCGCGGTTGTCCTGCGCGGTACCGTTCACCGTCACGGGCGCGCTTATTTGGATGTCGTTTTCTGCCCTGAGTTGAACTTTATTTAGATTGGAGATTGGCGCGGCCAGCGTGAGATTTGAGCCCGTGCCGCGAGCATAGATGAAAAGTTGGCCGAAATTCGCGAAGCTAATGCCGGACAGATTGATCGAGCCATTGAGCGCAATTAGACCGACTTGCTGAATGCCGCCGAACGTAAAAACGGCCCCCGTCGGAGAAGAGGTAATACCGCCTTGGCTGACCAGACCGAGAGTTGGGTAGCCGCTGGAGTTGAAAACCGTCGGGTCTCCAGCCAACTGCAGCGACGCGAATAAAAAACCCGGAATTGGGAGGGTCTTGCTATCAGGACTGATGAAACCGCCGCTACTATTGCTGTCGAAAAAGTCCACACTGTCGAAGGACGACGGCGAACTGCCAAGCCAGGTGGGCAGCGGACCGTCCAGAGCGGCTCCGCGATAAATTTTTCCGAAATTGGTCATGCCGTTTGTGGTGATCGTCGGATCGGTATTGATGACTGTGCCACTCGTGATCACGTACGGATTAGGTGACGTGATCGCCGATGGCGGCCCGAACTTGCTAGTGCTGCCGCCGCCGCCGCTGCTGCTGCTGCTGCTGCCAGGTGTTGCGCTTGCGGCGACGCTGGTGCTTATCACGTCGACCAGGTCCTTCGTTCCGGAGGGACTGGACGGACTGGACGGGCCGCCCAATTGCCCCGCCTGCTGCTCGTCGATCACCGCCAGAATTAAGTCAGCATTCGGAAGCGTCGGGAAGCTGGTGATCAACTTCGACGTCTTGTAAACCAAGGCCGCATTGAATTTTGTCGGCCGCATGATTTGTCCGTCCACGGTCATCATCGCCATTTCTCCTCCATGAACAATCGCAGCTTGCTCGGGGTGACCTGTCGGGTAAAAGCGGCCGATCCCTTCCAGCATGAGGAGTTTTGTCGGAAAACCTTTGTTAGCTTCAAATAGAGCCGTCCCGCCGGTGATGGCGGCCGTAACAGCTACCGTCGTGATTTTCGCTTCAGCCCCGTTTCGCGGGACCTGCAGGAGGACGGCGCCGCCGCCCAGGTTGATCTGGCGAGCTCCTTCGTTGAAACTGAAAATCGTGTTTGCGCCCAGGCGCGTGATCGTCAAATCGAGGAAGGTCAGCTCCGAGCGCGAATCCGCTCCCGTGCGCACGGCGGTGCCGGCATCCACGCTGTCGTTCACGACCGCTGCTCGCGCTGCCGCTTGCCCGGGAAGCAATTTAACGTCGTTAATTATTTGCGTAACGTGCGCACCCCGTAACTGAGCCGCAGCCGCCACGGCCGAAAGATGCACAAAAGTAAGAAGGCAAAATAGGACACAGCCGGCGACTGTTTTGAAAAGGTTCATAATGCTAGCGCGGGTTATCTGCTGCGTAACTTCCCGCAGGTAATCGGTTCGGAGTTGACTGCGGATTTGGCGGCGTTTGAATCGTGCCGAGATCGGTCGACGATGGAATTGCGGCCGATCGCGATTCCGCGGAAGCAACCGCCGCCGGGGCGGCTGCGTTCGGCTGCGCGGGATTGGTAAGCGACACCAGCGTTCCCTTTCCGAAGATGACCAGATTGGTATCGATCAAGGTTCTTTTTGATTTCGCGCGCTGTTGTTTTTCACTTTCCTTCGCAATCAAGTTTTGCCTGCCTAGCGGCGGAAAATCGATGATCAAGAGCGACGTTTTCAGCAGCCGCTCGAGATCGACATCCACCGGGTCGGGCAAACCACCCTTGGCATCCGGGTTCGTGATCAGCATTTGCCCCGGCCGAATAAGCACCGATTCGCCCCAGCGACGCTTCAAATACAAACGGGCTGTGCCTTCCAGACTCATGAACTTGATGTAGGCATGCGGGTGATACTCAACTATCACAGTGGTTCCGGTGATCGCGGCCGTGACCGCAGCCGTTGTGATTTTTGCGCCGCCCACTCCTTTCGGTACCTGCAAGAGCATGGCGCCCTCAGCCAGATCGAGATTGCGCGTTCCTTTATTGAAACTGAAAACCGTGTTCGCACTGAGCCGCGCCAATGTCTGATCGCTAAACGTCAGCTCGGTGCGCGAATCCATGCCTGTCTGCACCGCGGCGCCATCGGGCACATTATCGTTCAGCACTGCCGCCTTCGCCGCCGCCCCGGTCGGGCGCAATTGCACCTCGTTAATAATTTGCGTGACCGTCGCTTCGTTGCGCTCCGCCGCGATTGTCGATCTTGCCGCAATGGTCGCACCGACCAGAGCAATCGATCCGATCAGACTGAGTCGGAAAATGTGGTTAATGCCCATGGTGTCTCCTAAAATTTCGCAGAGAGCGCGATCGCGCCGCCGACGTTCGCGACGTTGTAATCGAACACGTCCTGGTTTGAGTCGTTGTGCGCGAACGAGCTGATCGCGCTGACCGACCACCAGTTGGTCAGGCGATAAGTCGCCGTGGCTGAAAGAATCTCGCTCACATCGGTCCGGCCGTTTTGGTGATAATCACGCGCCACCACCCGCCCGACTGCATTGATCGTGAACGCGCGAGTCAGGTTCACCGAGTAACCAAGATAGCCTTCGTAATCGTTGCGACGCGGCCGCTGATGATCCGCGCCCACGCTGATGTTTGTGTCTCCTCCGACCGAAAGCTGCTGGGCGCGGCTGAATCGGAATGGTAGCTCGACGTTGAAGATCAGCTCGTGATTCGAGAAAAATTCGTCCCCGAGCCGGTCACCGAAGGTTAGGCGATTAAAATCGTACTCGCCGCGGAGAATGAGATTATGAAATTGCGGCAGAACATAACTCAGGCCCGCTTCAGCATCCAGGCTGCCGAAATCGAAGCTGTGGTATTGGCCGTAGTAAAAAACTTGCTCTCGCGCACCGAAATGCCCGTACAACGTATTTGTGATCCGCGGATCATAAAAAACACCGGCCATTGGCGCGATGACCACGTCGCTCAATTCACCGCTCCGGGTCAGCGCGACATTCGACGTGTAGAAGATCGGACAGGCGAGCGAGGCCGTGAACGGCTGATACCCGGTGACGCGCTTCAAAATTTCCTGCTGGCCGATGTCGGCGTCGTTCGGGCTCGCGGCCGCACGCCCATCTTCAATGCCTCCCGGTGTTACGCTTGGTCCGAACGGCGGCTGCGTTTGTCCCTGAAGTAATTGCGCGCGATCGACATCTTGCGAGGTCGGCCCCTGGGCAAAACTTGCCGGCGCGAAGATCGACATCATCGCCGTGCAAATGGCCAGCGCGGATAAAATTTTGAAACAATTTGTTATCAAGGAGCCGCGCCTTCTTATGCGGCCTATCCTTTTGCCTATTCCGATTTCTCCCGTCAAGAAAGTTATTTGTCCGTGAGATACATTCTTAATCTTGTTTTGATGTAGCGCTTCCTCCCAGGCCGTCTTTAGATACTTTTCGCGCCGGGCTGCATCATTTTCATTCAAACAGGCTTCCCAATAGAGCGTTCCGTTCGCAGACTGTAGTGTTTGAGGCGCAAAACATCGCGGGTCTGATCGAGTAATTTTT
>Ga0209806_1000555_pt1 | contig 25532 bp, 26 predicted proteins | sample GraSoiAngelo_152_FD_186166 | JGI IMG/M metagenome (GOLD analysis project Ga0209806, IMG submission 186166) | Grasslands soil microbial communities from the Angelo Coastal Reserve, California, USA - 14_1009_12_30cm (SPAdes) (version 2) | ecosystem: Environmental > Terrestrial > Soil > Grasslands ... | reverse complement strand
CCGCCGACGTACATCGTCGACCAGGAGAACTCCGCGGCACCGGCCTTGTCGCCCTTCGTGAACATCCGGTTCAGGATCTTCAGCATCTTGGCGAGGCCCATGCCCTCGGGCGCCTCCTCGGGCTTGAAGTGCCGCTTCAGGAGCTGCAGCGCCTTCAGCTTCGAGGTGAATTTGATCTTCTTGTCCTTCGTGTCTTGCGCCAGGAGCCAGAGGTCTTCCATGAGGCCTTCGACGTCGATGAACCGGGTGATCGGCACCGGGTCCTTCCCGCTCTCGAGGAACAGGTAGGACGCAAGGCCGCACGCCGGGTGCGACGTGAACGAGGGCTTCGCGGTATCCGTCAGGACGCTCACGAGCTCCGAGATCGGAGAGACGAACGGGACCGGGTACCAGTCGTCGCGGGTCAGGTAGCCCGTCTGCTCCTCGAGGTCGTACGCGAGGTCGCTCAGCGTGTATCGCAGCTTCCGGCGGTCCTCCTCGGGAATCCGGCCCGTGAGGGACACCGGCTGGAAGTTCACGCCCTTCACGACGTCGCGGTTCTTGATCGCGTAGTTGAGGATCTCGCCGGCCTGGTCGTCGTTGAAGGAGTTGACCATCGTCGGCACGAAGCAGATCGTCGGGGTCGGGAGGCTCTTGCCCTTCCGCTCGCGCACCCGTTCGATCACCTTGAGTTTGATGTCGAGCAGCGGCCGGCCGCGCGCCTTGATGTAGTTCTCCTCACGCAGACCGTCGAACTGCAGGTAAATCGTGTTCAGCCCCGCCTCGGCGACCTTGTCGAGGAAGCCGTCTTCCGTCGCGAGACGGATCCCGTTCGTCGCGACCTGGACCTGGGGGAAGCCCATGTCCTTCGCCGCCTTCACGATCTCGGGGAACTGCGGGTAGATCGTCGGCTCTCCGCCGGCGAACTGAATCGCGGCCACGGGAATCGGGCGTTGCGCCCGCAAGACCGCGAACTCGTAGACGATCTGCTCGAAGGTCGGCTCAAAAACGTACCCGGCCGCGTTCGCGTTCGCGAAGCAGATCGGGCACTTCAGGTTGCACCGGTTCGTCAGGTCGATGTTGCAGAGCGAGGTAGCAGAGTAGTGGAGGTTGCACAGGCCGCATTCGTACGGACACACCTTGGCGTCCACGATCTGTGGGTTCTCGAGGCCGACGCCGTCGAAGGCCCAGTTCTCGGCTCTGAGGTACATCTCCGCATCGGACCAGCAGACCTCGTCGAACTCGCCGTGCTCCTTGCACGTCTTCTTCATCTTCAGCGCGCCGTCGCCGATGTACAGCGTCGCCGGGATGACCTTGAGACATTCGGGACAAAGGGATCCGGTCCGCCGGGGAAGTCCCTTCTGGAGCTTCGACGGCATGACGACCATTGCGTTGTCCTGCCGCGATTCCTTGTACATGTTGCGGACTGCGCCGATGGCGTAATCGGTGCCGCAGAGAGACATTTGTCATTCACTCCTTTGCTCCGCCTAATTTCTGAGGTCATGATAACCCTTTTGTAGTATGTGCTACTACAAGATTCTCAGCGGGTTCCTATGGAGGGCCTCGGTTCGGGCTCAGCCAGAACCTCGTCGTTCGACGCGCGGGGAGTTGCCCGTGCGAGCTCCCGAACCACCTCGTCCAGCCGCCGGAACGTCCGGTCCGGGAGCGCGGAGAGAACCACGCTCGCGTGGGCCCGCAGGTGCTCATTCAGATCAAAGACCTTCCAGCCGTGCTCGCGTACGAGGTCGTCCTTCGTTGTCGGGAATCGGGCATCCGGGCGCAGGACCGCCGTAAGGGAGGCAAGACCTTGCTGGCCGGTCACGGACGGAAAGATTCCAGTCCGTTTGAACGTCAACAACCGAGCCGCATCCTTGTACATCCGGACGCCGTGGAACGTGAACGCCGCCCGAACCGCATCCTGACCGGCCCGGTCGATGGACCGTAGTTCGTCGTCGTCGAATTCGTACGCGTTGTGCGGCCCGGGACCGAACAGACGCGTGTAGACGGACTCGTCCGCCACGCGCGGGTTAATCTGCGACACGTCGACGACATCGAGGATTCCTTCGCGCTGCATCGCTCGCCGAACGTCGGCCGGGAGGGAGCCCTGACGGTACGCGCGGGCCTCTAAACCAATCCGCGTCCGGCCATCGACCATCGCCGAAAGATCCCGCAGCCCGTCGAGCTGCGCCTGCTCGAAGGCGAGAGAGGCTGGCGTTTCCAGGATGAGGAACGGGGCCCGCAGGATTCCTGCGGTCCGCACGCTCGCCGCGAACGACTCTCTCGCCTCTTTGGAAGCTCGGAGGTTATCCCGGTGCGTCACCTCCCGGTGCACCTTGACCGAGAATACGAAATCCGCCGGCACACGAGACCGCCACCGCCGCGCCATCGCGTCCGGGATCCGGCGGTAGAATGTGGCATTCACCTCAACGAAGTGGAACGCCTGGGCGTACACGTCCAGCCCGCCGGCGAAGTATCCCCAGCCCCCCGCGCCAACCAAGGATTCGGGCATCCCTGCACGGAACAGCGGCTCAGCCTTAAACTGAATCCATGGGGGACGGCGAAACTTCTCCCATCGGACCCCGGCACTACGATAATCTATCGTGCACGCATTCGGGATGCGCCGATGGTCCGCCTCCGGTTTGGCTGCAGCGGGTGGGACTACCAGGAATGGATTGGTCCTGTCTACCGCAACGCGAGCGAGTCGAAACTCCGAGCGTACTCGCGGATCTTCGACACGGCCGAGATCAACTCGACATTCTACCGGGCTCCTTCGCCCGGGATGGTCCAAGGCTGGGCGCGCTTCACGCCCGAGGATTTCGTGTTCGCCGCCAAAGTCCCGCAGACCGTGACCCACGATCGACTCCTCGACGTGGCGGCCGGGGCGGACAAGGATCTGCTCGCCTACTGCGAGCTGATGCGGCCGTTACTCGACGCCGGCAAGCTCGGCCCCCTCCTTCTGCAGCTCCCGCCGCGGCTCCGGTTCCAGGAGACGACCATCCATCGCTTCCTTGACGTTCTCCCGCGAGCGTTCACGTTCGCCCTTGAGCCTCGGAACAAGTCGTGGATGACGCTAGAGGCGTTCGAGCTCCTGAGGGCGACCGGCGTCGCATACACGATCGTCGATGAACCGCTCTTGCCGCCGGACCTGCACGTCACAGCTCCGATCGCGTACCTGCGGTGGCACGGCCACGGGACGGATCCATGGTACAACTACCGGTACACGGAGGAGGAGCTCAAGGAATGGGTCCCCCGAGTGCAGCAAGTCGCAGGCCAGGCCGAGACCGTCTACGGATTCTTCAACAACCACTTCCACGGGTACGCGCCGGAGAACTGCCTCCAGATCTTGCGGATGCTCGGGATCCAGACGCAAGAGCACGCCCGCGCTCTGCAGCGCATCGATGGGTTCCGGAAGGTGGCGACGCCCGCGGAGGTGCGGCTGCGGTCGCTGACGCTCGAAGACTTTGGCGCGGACGTTCCGAAGGACGCCCTCATCGAAGCGGCCCTCGAGCGGTTCATGGACCGGAACCGCCTCGACCGCGCGAAGCGACTGGATTCGCGAGACGTCGAGATCTCAAGGGACGGTGAGGTCATCCTCGCGCGGGTGAAAGAGTACCGCGTCGAGCTCGATCCAGGTTCCCGCACGATCATGCACGACTGCGAGGACTGGGGGAAGCTCCTCGCCCGGAAGGACTTCTGCAAGCATGTAGGCAAGTTCTTTCTCAGCCTCCCGAAAGCCGAGGCGCTGGCGTTGCTCGAGGCGATTGCGGCAAACCGCGACGCTTGGACCTTCGCGACGCCGAGCCCGTGAGGCCAACCGCCCGGTCGCCCGCGTCCGAGTACGCTTCGCGGCGAAAAGGATAACGCGACACTCCGATGTGTCTGGCGCGATGGGCGTCCTGCTCACGCCGATTGTCGTCCGCCATCCCACAACCCTCAATGCGCTCCGCGGCCGCACCATCGCGGTGGACGGGAACCTCGAACTGTACCAGTTCCTCTCGGTCATGCGCACCCGCGACGGGCGCCCTCTCGAGGATTCGAAAGGACGGATCACCAGCCACCTGAACGGTCTCGCGTTTCGGACGACCCGGCTCATCGCCGACTACGACATCCGGCCCGTCTTCGTTTTCGACGGTCCGCCGCCGGATTTGAAACGGCAAGAAATCCAGAAGCGGCGCGAAGCGCGGGAGAAATCGCAGCGGGAGTATGAGGCCGCAATCGCGGCCGGGGACACCGCGACGGCGTGGTCGAAAGCCGTCATGACGTCCCGCCTGACCCGCCCGATGGTCGAAGAGGCGAAGACGCTCTTGACGCTCCTCGGAATCCCGTGGATCCAAGCGCCGAGCGAAGGGGAGGCAGAGGCCGCCTTTCTGGCGCGCCAAGGTCGCGTGTGGGCCGCGGGTTCGAAGGACTATGATTCCCTTCTCTTCGGAGCGCCGCGCCTTGTGCGGTTCCTCGCGGTCGCATCGAGCGAGTTCCTCCCCCGCGCCGGCCGCTCCCGGGCGGTCCCGCCGGAGGTCCTCGACCTGGAGGAGAACCTGCGCAACTTGGGCCTGACCCGCGAGCAGCTCATCGACGTCGCGATCCTTGTGGGTACCGATTTCGACCCGGGAGTCAAGGGGATCGGGCCGAAAACGGCCGTGAAGCGAATTCGCGAGTGGGGCTCCCTTGACCGCGCGCCCTCGGAGATTCGGGCGAAGTTGCCCGGTCGGCTCGACGAGATTCGCGCGTTCTTTCAGAATCCGCCGGTGACGGAAGCTGGCGACCTGACGACGCGACCTCCGGATGGAGCGGGCCTCTTGCGATTTCTTTGCGATGAGCGGAACTTTTCTCCGAATCGCGTTGAGGCGGTCCTCGACCGATTCCGTACCGCCCGGCGCCCTACACGGCGACTCGAGGAGTTCGGCTGAGTCGGACGGTCCTCGAACCGCACCGTCTCGAAACGATTAACTACGGGTAGTCGGATTCCCGCACGTCCGCCTGTGGGATTCTCGGGGGACGGAGGAGAGGCCTTTGGAAGCGAAGCCTGTTGAGAAACCACGCACGAGCAGAAAGCTACTTTACGCCGTCGTCGCCGTGATTGTCGTTGCGGTTATCATCGCGAGCGTTGCTGCCGTGATCCTGACCGCGCCGCCCGCGCCGGTCAAGCCGATAACGATCGAATTGTGGTACAACGACGACGGCCACTACGGAGACACAGAGCCAACGGTCGCGGTCCTACTGAAAGCCCAGCTCGAGAAGTCGGGCGTGTTCCAGGTGAACCTGAAACACTCGGCGTGGAGGACTTTTGTCGGCCAGTTCTCAAACAACCAGCTTCCGTTCTTCCAACTCGGTTGGTTCCCTGACTTCGCTGATTCCGACAACTATGTGACGCCCTTCATGAGGACCGGCTTCCAGAGCTTGGGAACGAACTACAGCAACCCTACGATGGACGCCTTGATCGACAACGAAACCAGCTCAACCACGGGCCGCGACACAACGTTCTCTCAGATTCAGGACCTGGCCGCCCGCGACGTGCCCACCCTCCCGCTCTGGATGACCACCGCGGTCGCTGTCCGGGAACCGAGCATTTCCGGCGTCGTGCTGGATCCGTATCTGTTCCGATATTACTTCATCGGAAAGAACAACACGGCTACGTCCACACTCACCATGTCCACGACCGACAAGCTCACCAGCCTGGACCCTGCGGTGGAATACGATCTCTTTTCGGGAACCGTGGTGGGCAACATCTTTGATACGCTCTACACCACGACCCCGACGAACGGCTCGGAGATCCCGCAGACGATCCCCCTCCTCGCCGCGGGGGCTCCGGTCAACCCGGTCGGCGGTGACCCGAAGGTGTGGGAGGTGACGCTGAAGTCGGGCTTGGTCTTCGCCGACGGCTCACCGATCACCGCTCGCGACGTCCAGTTCTCGTTCCAGCGCCTCGCCAAGATCAACAATCCTGAAAGCGCGGTGTTCTACGTCACGGGGCTCATGGACGGAAACGTGTTGGCAAACACACCCGACAACGTCATCAGCATGCCCGATGGACCAACGGGCCTCCGGGTGCAGTTCCACCTGAACAAGACCTATGCGATCTTCCCGAACCTGTTGACGTTTAGCACGACCTCCGTTTTGAACCACAACGTCTATCCGGTGGGCACGGCCGTCGACAACCCGACGACGTTGCCTGGCGGTGGTGTCGGGGGCGGTTCGGGCGCGTACGTCGTCCAGTCGACGGACCTCGCGAACTCGATCGTATTCACGGCGAACCCGAACTACAACTTCAAAACGTACTGGCAGCAGTACCAGAGCAAGGGCGCCCCGAGCATCCCGGTCCCGGTATCCAACACCTTCAGCATCAGCCTCAAAGCGGCAGCGCCCGCGCTGAGGCAGGACGTTCAGGCCCACGTCGTCAACCTGGGATACCGGAGTTTCAATCCGCCGGACGTTACCGCCTTGCAGGCGGACGCCACCCTGAAGGTCGACTTGGGCAACAGCCCTCAGATCCGGTATATGGTGTTCAACTCCGGCACGGCCCCGTACAACAAGATCCAGGTCCGACAAGCGATCGCCTACTCGGTGAACCGCCAAGAGATCGTGAACATCGTCTTTGGGGCTCTGGCCCAACCCTTGTGGAGCATGATCCCGCCCGGCTGGTACGGCCATAAGGACGTGTTCAAGGACGTCTACGGTTCGTCGCCGGACCCGGCCAAGGCGAAGGCACTGCTCCAGCAGGCCGGGCTCCTGAGCTACATTCCGCCGGTTGATTTGGCCGTGGGCGTGGCCCGGAGGCGCGCGGACTAGGGGAAACCTTACTCAAGAGGCCCCAGTCCCAACGAGGTCGCATGGCCCGGGCCTCCCCCCTTTTGCTGTACGTCATCACCCGGGCCCTCCTGGCCGTCCCGATGCTGGTCATCCTGCTCACGGCGGTCTTCGTCATCCTTCGGCTGATTCCGGGGGACCCCATCCAGGCCCTCTTTGGCGGCCGCGGCAACCCGTCGGTCGTGGCTGCCGCACGCGCCCAGTTGGGGCTCGACCGGCCGCTCATCGTCCAGTATTTCGACTATCTGGGCCGGGTCTTCACGGGCAACTTCGGTCAGAGCCTCACCCTCTACCCCGGCCAATCGGTGATGCATTGGATCTTGCTCGTGTTCCCCGCGACGCTCGAGCTCGCGCTCTACTCCATGATCGTGGCGGCGGTGGTCGGCATTCTCACCGGTGTCGTCGCAGGACGCTACCGGGGCACTCCCGTCGATGTGACCCTCCGGATGTACGGGATCGTGATCTGGGTCATCCCGATTTTCTGGCTGGCCCTGATGCTTCAGTTGACCTTTGCCATCGGCCTTCGTTGGCTGCCGCCGAACGGACGGCTCTCACCGCTCACCCCAGTTCCAACGCCGCGCACGGGGCTGTACACGATTGACAGCTTGCTCATGGGCCGGTACGACATCTTCATTGATGCCGTTCGTCATCTGATTCTTCCGAGTCTTACCCTCGGCCTCGTGCTCTCGGGATTTTTCACTCGGATCGTCCGGGTGAACATGATGCAGACCCTCCAGTCGGACTTCGTGGAGGCGGCCCGGGCTCGCGGCATCCGCGAGCGGTCCGTGATTTACCGTCATGCTTTCAAGAACGCGCTCATCCCGGTCGTGACCGTCATTGGACTCCAGTTCGCCGCCCTCCTGGGCGGGGCCATCCTGACGGAGACCACCTTCTCCCTGAACGGCGTGGGCCAACTGCTCGTGCGCGCGATCATCGCGGGCGACTACACGATGGTTCAAGGCATCATCGTGTTCTATGCGATTTTGGTCATTTTCGTGAGCCTCGCGGTGGATATCGCGAACGCTTTCATCGATCCCCGGATCAAGTACTAGGTGCGACGTTGGCGGGCAAGCCGATTCCCTCGGATGTGGCCATCGGGCCCGGGCCCGCGATTGGAGCCGCCATCCTGCCGCCGGCGATGCGCCGGGGCATCCTCGGTCGCGTATTCTGGCCCCTCATCGAAGAGCGGCGGACCTTGACCGGAATCATGACGTTCGTGGGCCTGGGCTTTCTCGTGGCATTCGTGGTCATCGCGTTGACGGCGCCCCTCATCTCTCCGTATGACCCTCTCGCCATCAATTCGTCGGAGCTCTTGAGTGCGCCCTCCGGCAGTCACCTCATGGGGACCGACCACCTGGGACGGGATGTCCTGAGCCGCGTCTTCTGGGGCGCTCGGACCTCCCTCCTGATCATGGCGATCGGCGTCCTCGTCGCGCTCGTCGTCGGCGTTCCCATCGGGCTGACCTCCGGGTATCTGGGAGGCCTCGTGGATCGGGTCTTGGTCCTCGTCATGGATTCGATCTACTCGTTCCCCGGCCTCCTACTCGCGATGGCCCTCGCCGCGATCTTGGGAAGGGGGGTCGTGAACATCGGCATTGCGATCACGGTGATCTACGTCCCGCTCTACTTCCGTGTGGTCCGGAACCATGTCGTGGCGGTGAAGCAGGAGTTGTTCGTGGAAGCGGCACGGGCTCTCGGGGCACGTCCCGGGAGCGTCATCGTTCGATACATCACGTTCAACGTCATCTCGTCCATCCCCGTCATCTTCTCGATCAGTGCGGCAGATGCGATCCTCACCGCCGCAGGGCTGAGCTTCATCGGCCTCGGTATCGACCCCCCCATCCCGGACTGGGGCGCCGATCTCGCGACCGCCCAGCAGTGGCTTCCGAACGACATCTGGTGGACCTCGTTCTTTCCCGGTTTCATGATCTTGCTCCTCACCGTGGGGCTCAGCATGCTGGGCGAGGGGATCAACGACATCGTGAACCCGCTCCTCCGAAGGACGAAAGCCTGATGGAGAACCTGCTGGAAACCCGTTCCCTATTCATTCACTACAGGATGAGGCAGGGGACCGTCCGAGCCGTCGAAAACGTGAATTTCGCCCTGGCTCCGGGCGAGGCGGTCGGCCTCGTCGGCGAATCGGGATGTGGCAAATCCACCCTGGCCAAGGGGATTTTGGAAGTGCTGCCCCGGTACGCCGAAGTCAGAGGCCAGATCCTATTTGAAGGACGAGACTTGGCGTCGCTTCCTCGAACCGAACTCCGGAAGGTCCGCGGCGAGAAAGTTGGACTCATCTTCCAGGATCCAATGACCCGCCTCGACCCGCTCATGACAATCGAGGATCACTTCACGGAGCTCATCCGACAACACCGCGACGTCGGAAAGGACGACGCGAAGGCGATGGCGTTGAAGGCCTTGGCCGCCGTCGGCATTCCCCCTAGCCGCTTTCGCAACTATCCCCATGAATTCAGCGGCGGAATGAGGCAGCGCATCATGATTGCGATGGCGCTCGTCCTTGAGCCGAAACTGATCATCGCGGACGAACCCACGACATCCCTGGACGTGATCGTCGAGGGCCAAATCCTCCAGGTCTTGGAGGAGTTGAGGCGGCGTTACGGCCTCGCCCTTCTCCTCGTGACGCACAACCTCGGGATTGTGGCCGAGACGTGTGACCGAGTGGCGGTGATGTACGCGGGGCGCATCGTGGAGGAAGGACCGGTCCGGGAAATCTTCCGGAACCCTCTCCATCCTTACACCCAAGGGCTCCTTCATTCCGTCATTCACCTGGAGACGAAGGAACTCGCGTCGATACCCGGCTATCCTCCGGGCCTCGTCCGGCCGCCGTCGGGATGCGCCTTCCATCCTCGCTGCCCTCAGGCGTTCGACCCATGCCCGAAGGCCGTACCGGCCCTGGTGCCGAAAGATGGGCGACGGGTGGCCTGTTACCTGCATCACAACGTCGTTGAAGAGGGAGCCGCGGATGGATAACATCGTTTCTCTCGAGGGGCTCAAAGTCAGTTTTGCCGTCCAGCGGGGTTTCCTTTCTCGGCTCCTGCCCGGAGCAAAGAAATTCGTCCACGCGGTCGACGGGGTTTCCCTGGACATTCACCGCGGCGAGATCTACGGTCTCGTCGGGGAATCCGGTTCCGGCAAGACGACCCTGGGACGGGCAATCCTTCGTCTCGTGAAGCCGTCCGAAGGCAAGATCGTGTTTGAGGGATCCGACATCTCGCAACTCAAAGAGCGGGAGATCCGCCCCCTTCGGCGCAGGATGCAGATCGTATTCCAAGATCCCCATGCTGCGCTGAATCCCGCAATGACGGTGGGGGCTGCCATTGCCCATCCCCTGATGATCCACCACGAGGCGACCAACGAGGCGGAGGCCCGGCCGAAGGTCTTCCGAATGATGGACGAGGTTGGGCTCAATCCTCCGGAGGACTTCTACGACAAGCTGCCGGCGGAGATGAGTGGCGGACAGAAGCAACGGGTGGTCATCGCCAGGGCAATGATCTTGAACCCCTCCTTCATCGTGGCCGATGAGCCCGTGTCCATGCTGGACATGTCGGTCAGGGCGCGGATCCTCGAGCTCCTCTTGGATCTTAAGCGACGGCACAACCTGAGCTATCTGTTCATCACACATGATCTGGCGACGGCCAAGTTCCTTTGCAATCGGATCGCCATCATGTATCTGGGGAGGATCATGGAGGAAGGCGAAGCGAGCGAGGTCTACGCCGATCCGAAGCACCCTTACACCCAAGCCTTGCTCGGGGCCATCCCGATCCCCGATCCCGAGCGACGAACGGCGAAGTCGCTTCCGCGGGGGGAGATCCCTGATGCGATTCGGCCTCCCGCAGGCTGCCGCTTCCACCCGCGGTGCCCGTCCGTCCTGCCGATCTGCGGTTGGGAAGGACGCGACTTTGTTGACATGCTCGCCCAGGAACTCGAGCCTGAGCCCCGCTCCATCGCGCGATGGTTGGGTCCGCCGACCGCATGGAACGTGCAGGGCCTCGTTGCGACCCGTTATATCGGCGAAACCGAGCCCAGGTTCGTCATCGGATTGGTGCGGTCCCTCTTGCGCTACGCTCCGACCCCGATGCAAGAGGCCGTGGCCGACGTCGCCGTGGCGGAAACGGTCGAGGGCCCATATGTTGCCATTCGCTTCCGTCGGCGAGCCCCTCTTCTCCAAAAGAGTCTTGGCCACCGCATGGTTGAGTGCCTCTTGTACTGACCGCGAAGGCTTAAGCCCCCCTCCCCGTTCGAGACTTCCATGGAGGACCTCTCGAGCTTCGCTTCCTCGTATCCCCAGTTCTGCGACCCGAACAAGGTCCGTGTCCCCGGCTACGGGACGACGCCGGCGGTGGACGGTGCTCGCCCCTTCGAACTGAGCGCCGAGAACCTCTCCGCGTTCCGCGTTCAGTCGCCGAAGGACCCTGCGACCCTCCCGAACATGCTCAAGATGGGACCCGAGGCAGTCGCGTTCTACGTCAGCTTTCGGCTCGCGCCGGATCGGTGGGGCATCTACATTCGCGAAGGAGCGCTTCGCGCGTTGAAGGAGGAATACCACCGGATCATCTGGCGGGACCTCGGCAAGTACGCAGATCAAAACGTGGATGATGTGGCGGAGAAAGTCGAAACGACGCTCGTGCTCGATTACCTGCTCGCCCACACCCGGGTTCATTTCCTCGTGGACCGGGCCGCCGCGCGGTGGGAGGCCCAAGCTGGCGCCGCGAAGTACGCGCCATACCAGGCGACGTGGTACAACGCCCCCCCGAAACCCGTCTTGAATCCGGAAGATGTCGGAAACCTGGAGGAGGCGCTCGCCAATCTCGAGGCATTCCGTCAGTACATCAATCCCACTTACGCCGACGGAGTCGCGAAACTGGTGGAAGGCCGCCTCGACGAGCGGAACGTGAACGAGTGGAAGGCGTTCTTCATCGGCGGGCGTTTCGCGGTCGAAATGGCCAATGTCTTCTCCCGGCAGCCCGCGGGCTGGAAGGACTTTGGGAAGTTCCTGAACCGCAAGACCTCGGTCGGCGCGACGAACTACGTGCGGATCCAGTATTCGTACAATCCGGAGCTCCTCGACCGCGGTCAGTTGGAATTGAGCAAGAGGCTCTGGGGCGGAGTCGGGGAGGCGCCGAACCTCTTCAAAGCCGAGGCACCCGAGTTTCCGAACGTGTACCTGTTGTGACCCGACGACAAACGCGGCGTTCGCCGGGCTCATGTTTTTATCGCGGCCCCAGCTTCTGCGGATGTGGCGGTCCAAGACCGGCTCGATCGGAACTGGGCCGTCCACGGCTCGATGATTCTCCTCGTCCTGTTCTGGGGGCTCGCCTTCGTCGCAATCAAGCAAGCCCTCGCGTACATGTCGTGGATCACCCTCACCTTCCTTCGGTTCGCCGTGGCGGACGTCCTCTTCGTCGCGTACCTCCTCGCGACGGGACAGGTTCGCAAGCCGCCCGAGAGGAAGGACCTCCCGATGCTCGTCGTCCTCGCCTTTTTCGGATTTGTGGGCTATCATCTCTTCTTGAACCTCGGGGAGGCGGACCCGAACGTCACCGCGGGGACGGCGGCCCTCATCATCGCCTCGGCGCCCGCATTCATCGCGATTCTTGCGGTGCCGCTTTTGAAGGAGCGAGTCGGTCGGCTTCCATCCGTCGGGATCGGGGTCGCATTCGCCGGGCTCGCGGTGATGATCTTGTTCACGCGTCCCGAGAGCGCGTTCCAGTTTCGCGCCTCGGAAGGCGCGATCGCCGTCCTCCCTCCCGCGGTGTTCTCGGCGCTGTACGCCGTCCTCGGGAAGTCCTACCTCCGGCGGTACCCTCCGTTCACCTTCGTCGCTTGGACCCTCCTGCTCGGCACGGCGCTTCTTGTCCCCCTCCTGATCGCGACCGGTCCCGCTTTCCTCGTCGACCTCCGAACGATGGGTCTCTCCGGTTGGATGCCGGTCCTCTATCTCGGAATCCTTCCGACGTTCATTGGGTACGGGATCTGGTTCCGCGCGCTCGCTCGACTTCGGACGGCCTCCGCCGGGGCGTACATCTATGTGAGCACGCTGGTCGCGGTCGTGGGCGGGATTGCGATCCTCGGAGAACCTGTCACTCTTGCCATGATTGGGGGCGGCGGGATGGTCATCGCCGGGGTCGTCCTTGCCCAGCAGCTCAAGAAGCGGGAGTCGTGATTACGGCGACTGGGTCGTCCACCTGACCGATGACAAGGCGCGTCACCGGAAACAACGGGAATGGGGCCAGACGGCATCCTCGCCCGCCTGAACCGCTCCGCCACGGCAATCTGTCTCCTCGCTGGGCCTCGGCCCGGGCTCCGGCGGGCGCGAATCCGATGCCGGCAGACGGGGACCCGCCCTCACCGGATTCGCTCGAGCTGGAACGAGCCGATCATGAGCGCCTTGTTCGTGAACTTGTAAGGGACCCAGTCGTGGGTCTGGACTTCCCCGAGGCCGACGACCTGGAGCGTCGTCTTCTGCTTGTCCGACTTGAAGTGGATCGCACCGTCGACCATGTGTTCGAGGGCCTCGAGCGTTTGGTCCGTGTGCATCCCGCGCTCCAGGGCGACCACGGACACGGCTTTCGTCTGCCGAAGCCGGTTCACGAGACGCTGGAAGAAGTTCATCGCATCCCTTTCGTCCGTCTGCGTGATCGCCGAGCTGAGGGTCAGGAACGCGAGCCGGAAGTAGGCGTATTTCTTCTTGAACTCCTCGTCGAGTTGGTTCACGATCTGTTGGATGTTGTCGAAGTCCGTCGGGCCGTTGACCCGCCAGACGTTCTTCTCTTTCACCGGTTTGCCAGAGGCCATCGGTGACGTGCAATCGATCCACCGCACCAGGCCGAGCTGATCATACTCGACGAACGTCGGGAGTATCGGCGCGATGTCTTTCGCGATATCGATGGGCAGTTTCGTCGTGGTGATGATGATTGCGGGGATGCCTTTCCTCAGCCCCTCCGCGATGAAATTCAGGAGGGCGACTTCCTTTCCGACGAACGCGGGACCGACGAAGAGGACGTTCGAGTTGAAGGGGATGCCTCCATACAGGAGATCGTCCAACCGCGGGGTCCCGGTCTTGACGCGGTCCGCCTTTTTCTCGACTGCGACGGCCTCTTCCGCCTCCGCTGTGCCCGCGGCGGTCGAGATGCGGGCCTTTACGGCGCCCTCGCGCATCTCGAATTCCTTTTCCTTCTGGTACGAGCGCCGCTTGAATTCCTCCTCGCGCTCGCGCAACCGACGCTCCCACTCTTCGAGCTGTGCCTCGCGGCCCATGTCTTTCATTCCCGGTGTCGGCGCGGCTGTCCGCGCCTCCCGGGCCTTCCCCTCGAGCTCGAGGGATTGGAGATGGAGATCCGACTCACGTTCCTCGAGTTCCTTCTGTTTCTCGAGGAGGCCCCGGTTCTGCTCGTTCAGCCGCTTGATTTCCGCTTGGAGGTTGCCCTGCATCTCGACGAGCTTCCGCTCCCGGCTGTCGAGCGTCTCCTTCTGTCGCTTCGTCTCGGTCTCGCTCGACCCGGCAGCGGCCTCTTTCATCTTCGCGTCCTTGAACAGCTCCGCGTACTTTTTCGTCTTGCCGTCAAGGGTTCGTTGCGCCTCTTCGACGGCCGAGGCCTGGCGCTCGATCTCGACGGTCCGCTCGCGCAACGCCGCCTCCTGATCCGAGATCTTCTTCTCGCGGGAGACGAACTCCGATTCCCGGTCGTCGAACGACTTCCGCTGACCCCCTAACTGCTTTTCGATGCGAGTCGCATTCTCGTTTTTGTCGCGGAGTCGGGTCTCGAGGGTCTTGACCTCGACTTCCTTTTTCGCGACCTCCTTCTCCTTCGCCAGGATCTTCGATTCCCAGTCCTTCAGCTCCCGAATGCGCGAGGCATCCGTGCCACCGTGGGTCGCGTCGACCTGCTCCCCCCTTAATCGCAATTCGGATTCCTTGAGGTCCAGGTCTTTCTCTCGCTTCAGGAGTTGGGTCCGCTTGTCATCGAACGACTTCTCGAGGTCATGCAACCGCGCCTCCCGCTCTTCGATCGACTTGACCTTCGACTCCGTTCCCCGCACCTGGGACGTGAGCTCGATGGAGGTCCGTTTGACCTCCTTCTCCCGCTCCGCGAGGGACGACTCCCGCGCGTTCAGCGTCTGGCGCACCTTCTCGTTTTCCGTCTTGAGGGTTGCCAAGTCCGCGTCCCGGAGGCGGGTTTCTTCCGCCTTGGCCTCGATCTCCGCCCGCGTCGACGCGACCTTGCGGTCGATGTCCCGCAAGTCCTTCATCGCCTTCTCGATCGACGTCTCGCGGGTGGCCACGTCCGTGACCTTCGTCTTCAGCTCCTTCGCTTGGTCTTCCAGCTCCTGCTGGAGGGCTTCCAGGTGAGCCTCGCGGCCGCGGAGCGCCCGCTCCTTGTAGTCGACCGCCTCCCGCTTCTTCTGGTAGTCCTGTTGGAGCATCGCGACCTTGGTGTTGTCGGCCTTCAAGATCTCCCGCTGGTAGACACTCGTCGACGACGCGATGATGTGGAGGAGCGAGCCCGCGATCTCGGACGTCAGGGCGCCGATGAGGAACGTGACGATGAACAGGCTAATCCCGTTCTGGTCCGGGACGCCGTTCACGTCCGTGACCTTGACCCCGCCCAAGACGAGGAGGACCATCATGATCGGCATGATGAGGGCCGCCCCCAGGCTCCCCACCTTGCGGGCACCAAGGCCCTGCCACGTCATTCCCATCGAGACGATGGTAAGGGGGACACCGGCCACGGATAATGGGTAAATCCAAGGGACGATCGTCAGCGGGAACGACTGGCGCATCAGGAGGATGATGGCGAAGCCGACGAAGAAGAACAAGACCATGCCGGCGGTCGACGCCGCGAAGTGATCCGACGCGTAGTGCAGTCGATACGGCTCGCGCTTCAAGCGGACTGCGTCCCATGACGCGAGAGCCCCGGCCATGGCGGGCAAGATCCATAGCACCATGTCGAGGCGGATCCCTTGCGGCAGCGGCAGGACTTGGGCTTGCCCTCCGAGGGTCAGGAGGAGGACCGCATCCAACAGGAACGCCGCCGCCGCGAGGAACCCGTATCCGTGGGCGTGGCGGGCGAACGCGAGCTGCAAGAGCCCCTGCGTGGCGGACTCGGCCTGGGATGGGTCTGACCGTGGCGCCCGCGACCTTCCGGAACCAGGCCGAAGCAGAGACCGAGGGATGATTGTCGGCTTTCGAGAAGTCGCCTTGCGAGCCATGGAGTCCCCGTTCGCACCTTCGGCTGGGAGGCTGACGAAAACGAACCGGGTACGTTTACATAAAGGATACGCTGAGAAATACCAGACTTGATACTATTTGGGACAGACATGGGCAACAACGCCCCTGGCCAAGGCACCGACGGCGCAACGGTGGCGTTAAATCGAGCGGACGCCTGCACTCAGGCGGTGCGACGATGGTTGCGGTCGGTGATCCAGCGCCTGACTTCGCCCTGCCGGCGGACGACGGGCGCGTTCTGTCGTTGAAAGAGTTCCGCGGAAGGAAGGTCGTCCTCTACTTCTACCCGAAGGACGACACGCCGGGTTGCACGAAAGAAGCCTGCTCGTTCCGGGACAACCTCGCCCGGGTGACCTCGAAGGGCGCCGTGATCCTCGGCGTTAGCCGCGACGATTCGAAGAGCCACCTGAAGTTCAAGGACAAGTACAACCTCAATTTCCCGCTACTCAGCGACGACGATGGGCGCGTCACCGGTGCGTACGGCGTCTGGAAGAAAAAGAATCTCTACGGTCGGGAATACTTCGGGATCGAGCGCACGACGTTCCTGATCGACGAGCGCGGAAAGGTCGCCAAAATCTGGCCGAGGGTCCGGGTGGAAGGACACACGGATGAAGTCCTCGCGGCGCTTTGATCAGAGCAAGGTTCATCTTCGACACCGCGTTCGCAATCTCAGTCTTCCATGATTCCTCCCAACGCAGCGCCGCCGAAGACGATCGTCATCGTGTATCCCGGAGCGGAGGAGAAGATCCGGAAGCAGTACGTTTACCAGACCTACCTCTCCCCGCAGGAACACGACCGCATTAGCCTGATCCCCGGGAACCGCCTCGTGGTCAAATTCAAGGACGAAGTCGTCGGGGAGGGTCAGGCGATTCTCGTGGAGAAGACGACGCTCGAGCGTCTCTCCCACTACGACGCGATGTCGGCCGGATACGAAAACGTGGACGCCCAGAAAAAACACGTTCTTCAGACCGTCCTCGCGGGCGTCAAGAAACCCGAGAAGGCCGAATTCTGGAAGGTCTTGTTTCGGTGGCTTTGAGCAGGTGAATTCGGCTATCCCAGAAGAGTCCTTATGTGGTTCGTGGCGTTGCTCTCGCGGCGCGGATGTGGGAAGACCGAGTAATCCGCCGAAGGCGGTGCGTTCATGAAACCTGTGAAGCCTGTTGTCGTCAAGATTGGCGAGACCGTTGTTAACCCCGAGGCGCTCCGCGAGGTGCTCGAAACGATTGGCGTGAGCGACGCGGGCCGCGACCGATTCGTGGCGTCCCATGGAACGGACGGGCAGACCCTCATCGAGTTCGCCGGGCGGGTGTGCTACGAATCTTACGAGCCGGGCCTGAACCCGAACGTCACGCGGATTCGGGAGGATCCCTCGGAGTACTTCAAGAATATCCTGGTTCGCGGCGACGGTTCAATCATGGAACACTCTCAGGTTTCATTCGCCTTGTTGGGCGTAAGCCGGGTCTGTTCTCACGAAATCGTTCGCCACAGAGTCGGGACGGCGGTCAGCCAGGAGTCCTTGAGGTATGTGCGTCCTCCACAAATCAAGTTCTGGATTCCGGAGGAACTTGACGAGGACCAGCGCCAGGCGATGGCAAAAGCCGTCGACGAGGCAGAAAAGGCCTATCGCGACCTCGAGCACCGGGTTCCGTGGGATCAGATGACGATGGATCAGAAAAAGCGCCTGACCTCAGCGCTGCGACGCATCCTGCCGGACGGGATCGCGACGAATCTTATCTGGACCGCGAACCACCGAACGCTTCGCTGGGTCATCGAAATGCGCACGGACTCGTCGGCCGAAGTCGAGATTCGGATGGTCTTCGACCAGATCGCGGAAATCTGTATGCGGGATTACCCGTACCTCTACGGCGATTTCGTCGCCACCGAGCTCCCCGATGGAACGAAGTCTTATCGACCGAAGCTTCGGTCGAAGGTGTAAATGGTTGCCCGAGCCTACCCAAGCTAGCTAGATCCGGCGAACGATTCGTTCGACGATTTCCGCGAACTCGCGGGCTGGGAACTTCGGCGGGGAACCGAGTAGCTCGCGAATCGAGACGGACGCGAGGAGGCACCACGCTGCGCCCTCGATCGCGGTTCGGGCGGCGAGCGCTTGTTCCGCTTGGCTCGCGACCACATTCCAATTCACGCCGAATTCGTACACCGCGTTTAGCATTCTCCGGAACTGGCTCGTATTGACGACGCCCTTCGGTTCGAGGAATCCCGCGAGTTTCTTCGTGTACGCCGCAAAATCGATCCTCCCGCCTTCCCACTCCTGGACAAATTCGAAGCAGCCGGCGTTCGCGCACACTCCGATGCTGGCGCTCGCGATCGCGTTCTTCGCCCGCTCCGCGGCTGCCCGATGCGCTCCCTTCCCCAGGAGGACGGTCGCGGCGGCCAATGCCCACGAGTGCGCGAGCAGCTCAAAGAGCGATTCCCCGTGGGCCGGGGTCCGCAGCTCGTTCGCGAGGGCTTGCGCATTCTTCCGGAGACGGCCGCCCAGCTGGAGGAACGCGTCCGCATCTCTCCCGTCCTTTAGCAGCTTTGAGACCAACGCTGATTCATCGCCCTTCTCGTCGTGCCAGAGGAAGTCGTGCAACGACTCCGTGTCACGATTTATGCGCTTGTCGAGCGCCGGAAAACTAACCGTCACAAGATCTTTCCCGGGCCAGGATGTAGGTCGGGGCCGATAAGCTTGGCGGACACTCAAGCCCGTTTGAAAACCTCGTAGCTGGTGACTTCGGGCGGATGCGTTGTAAGGGAAAGGAGGGCGAAGAAATCGCTCCCTTGGATCGGATCGGAGCGAAGCCGTCCTTCCAGGCGCCGCAGCGAATCCTCGTCCTCGAACAACGCGACGACCACGCATTCCGTCGCGGGATGCTGGCCTTGTCCGAGCCATGCGTCGCGACAGCCACCGGCCGACGAAATCGCCGCGACGTGTCTTCGGAGGATTGCGAGTCCCTCCGCCTCCTTTCCATCCTTGAACCGGAACCGCGAGAACCGAAGGAACATGGGTCGGCAACCGCGCGCGTTCGCAAAGACCTTGCGGGACCGGCAAGTTTATCTCCGCCTGTCGGCGTGGCACGAACGGAATGTTCAGCCGGAAGAACATCGGGTCGGAACCGCAGAAGTGCGAGAAGTGCGGCTCCGACAAAGTCTTCTTCGTCCAGCACTCCCACGGCAACTATCCGATCCTCGATTACCTCTGTCCGAAGTGCGACCTCGGCGGGGACCAGGGCGTTCCGGACTGGTACGTTTCCCCGACCGGGAAAGACGAGTCGACCGAGGACTGAGACGTCCGGGGTCGGTCATGCCCGACGTGGTCATCCGCGCGTTCCGGGTGAGCGGGTTTGTCCCGGGACCGTGCACGAAGTGCGGCAAGGAAGAGCGGGGCCTCGTGATGTTCGAGGACTATGCGCTCGGGTGGGAATGCCTTTCCTGCGGGGAGATCGGCCGTGCGGATCGGGTCGAGTGGATCGAGGGGAAGGACACGGCCCTCACGGACCTCGTGGACGAAGAAGAGTGATCAGAGTACGCCGCACACGGGGCAAATGCCTCGGCCGTAACAACGTTCACACTTCCGGTCCATCCCGAGGAACGTCGTCTGTCCCCGACCCTTGCAGTGGGAGCAAAAGCCCGTGTCTCCGCAGCGGATGCATGGGCGTTCGATTTTTCGGATCGTGAAGGGGACCTGTTGGTTCGCGGGATCCGCCGCCGCGAGAGCGTGCAAGATCTCAAGCGCCGCCGGCCGGCCCGCCTCGCGGTCCCGCCGAAACAGCAGGGCGGCCTTCAGCATCTGGGCCTTCCAATGCTTCGAATCGACGCGGAGGACGTCCTCGATCGCCGCGGTCGCCCGGTCGAACGACTCCGCGACCCCGGGGCTATCCTGGAATTCCACGTCGTACTCGATCTTCCGTCGGAGGAGATCCTCGCGTCGCGCTTCCCTCGCTTTGTCGGAGAGGCGAATCGCCCGCGCGAGGTGCGTGACGACGTACAGCTCGCGCGCCCCTGGGTCGTTGGGCTGTTCCGCCTCGGCCTCTTCGATGAGACGCAGTCCGCGCTCGAAGTCCCCCTGCTCTAACGCCGCTTTCGCCTCCTCGACTTTCGTCGGCGCCACGATGGAGCTGCAAAGGTGCGCGGGACTTAAGGCTGCTTTCGGCGCCGCGCGAACCTTCATCTCCCGCCTTTCTATCGGCGGTCGCGATGCGCGATGCGGACGCGTTCGATTCGACCGCTTTTCTCGGCCTCGCTCGTTCGGCGAAACGGGATCCCTACCGGCTCTCCTTGTTCGGGCAGCATCTCGAATCGGATGAGCGCCCGGTCATCGTGCTGCCGGTCCAAGGCGGCACCCTCCTGGTGACCGACCAACGTCTGCTCGAGCTCCGGGCTCACCTTGAGGTCCACGGGGCCTGGAACGTGAAAGAGTTTCAGGGGTATACGGTCCACCGCGCCTTCGATCGTGCCGTGTTCCGGACCGTGGACCACGTCGTCCGCGGCGCCGCGGAGCCCGTGGGGAGTCGCCGAATCGATGACATCCTGGTCCTCGGGACCGCCAACGGAACGGAGGAACTCCTCATCTCGCGGGGCCCCGAGCCGACCCTCTTGGAGTCGGAGTTCACCATGTTGCGAGATGCGGTCCTGGGCCGTCACCCGTAATAGCTCGCGGCCCCATCGATCCGACGCAACAGCTCCCGTGCGGGCTCGTACTCGGGATTCACGCGGAGGGCCTCATGGAGCGCTTTGCGCGCCTTCTCCCGCATGCCTTTCTTCAGGTAGACCCGGGCGAGGTTCGTGTGGGCGTAGAAGTAGCAGCAGTACCGCGGTGCGGCGATCGCTTTCTCGAGCCAGGGGATCGCCTCATCGAGGCGGTCCACCTCGATCAGATACGCCCCGATGTCGTTGTACGGATTCCCGAACGACGGGTCGACCGCGATCGCGCGCTTGCACTCTTCGATCGCGTCGTCGTACCGGCCCAGGAAACTGAAGGTCCATCCGTGGAACGTGTGCGCCTCTCCCGACGGCGCGAGCTTGAGCGATCGCTCGTACGCGTCGGCGGCCCGTTCGAGCTCCCCGGCACTCTGCAAGATGTATGCGGCCTGGAACGCGCGTCGCGCCGCCTCCTTGCACGGGTCCGCCACGGGGTCGAACGCGCTCGGGTCGAGGGGACCTCCCGCAAACGTATCGACCACGACGTCCCGGAAGTGCTGATCGTAATGGCCGGTCACGCGGCCTTCCCAGGCGTGCGCGAGCAGGTCCTCCACCGCGAAGAGGCGGCCAAAATCGACGGGCGTCGTCATGCACTCGTCTCGCGATCCGTCGACCACCGCGGCCGGCGCCTCGTTGAACGTCATCTGGAGCGTCTCCCCGCCATTGCGGACGAGTTTCACGAACGCAAGGTCGTGCACGCCGCGTCCCCGCGCAATCAGAAAGCCGGGATCCGCGAGTTGGGGCAAGAGTTGCCGCGGCGGAGTCGCATCGAGCACCAAGATCCGATCGAACGTTTCCTTGGGAACCGAGCGAAGTACCTGGACTTCACCGAACCCCGCGGCCCGCATCCGTTCCACGGTCCGGGCTCGGCGCTCCGGGTCCGTCTCGACGACGACCACCCGCTCCGGCCCCACGACCTCGGCGAGCAGGGCTCCGGGATAGCCGCCGCGGCAGCCCGCCACCAAGATCCGGACATCGTCGCGCGGCTCCAAGAGGTCGAGCGCCGCGATGAGGCATCGGGCCGAAGGCATCGTGGACGGATTCGGCCCGGCATGGAGGGGGAGCGGCATGTCGGCATAGGCGAGCGGGCCGAACAGCTCGGGCAGGAACGATTCCTGCCGCACGCGGAGGAACGATCGCTCGAGTTCCCGACCGCGCAGAAGGCCGAGCCCTTTGAGCTCGGCGAGAAGGTCCTGCCGGGCCCACATCCGCGCCGATCTCCGGAGGATGTTAACCGATGGGTTGGCTAAAAGGTTTCAGTCCGCCACTTCAGAGTCCAAAGTCCTTCGCATACAGCTCCCGGGCCTTGCGAACTTCGTCGGCCGCGAGGGGCGTCGCGCTGCTTGCCGCGGCGTTCTCATCAATCTGGGCGACGGTCTTCGCGCCGGGAATCGTCACGGAGACCGTGGGAAAGCTCAGCACAAATTGCAGCGCCGCTTGGGCCATCGTCCGATCCGCCCGCGCGAGAAAGGAGAGCCGCTCCGTCGCGGCGGCCCGTCCCGCGACCATCGACGGCGGCCAATGGTGGCGAATGTCCCCGGGCGGGAACCGCGCGTCGGCGCGGATCTTCCCGGACAGGAACCCATTCCCCAGCGGCTCGCGCGCGATGACGCCGACGTTCGCCTTGCGAGCTTCATCGAATAGCTCGTCGATCCACTCTTGGCGAAACAAGCTGAACGGAATCTGGAGGACCTCCGGCGCGCCCGCTTCGAGGCAGAGGACCGCCTCCGCCGGTTCGTGGACGGAAACCCCGTAGTGGTCGATCTTGTGTTCTGCCTTCAGGGCATCGAGGACCTCGTAGGTCGCGGGGTCGCCCATCAACTCAGCGGGAGGATTGTGCAGCTGGTAGACGTCGACATGGTCCGTCCGGAGACGCTTCAAAGACCGCTCGAGGGCGAACGCGATGTATCCGTCGTCGAAGTTCATCCGGACACCTCCGTGATAGAAGTCGCCGCCAACCTTCGTGGCCAGATGCACATCGTCCCGACGGCCGACGAGCGCTTCGCCGATGACTTCCTCGCTGTGGCCCCAGCCGTAGACGTCGGCCGTGTCGATGAAATTCACTCCGAGGTCGACGGCGCGCCGCAACGCTGCGATTGACGCCCCGTCCTCCGTGGGTCCGTACGAATTCCCGTGGGCGTTCCCGCCGATCGCCCACGCGCCGAACCCGATTTCCGAGACCTTCAGGCCGGTCCGACCGAGGATCCGTGTCTTCATCCCGCGTGCGAACGGAATCGATTCTAAGAAGCTTTGCAGGGCCACGCCGACGGTCTCTCGAGGAGCCTCGTTCCGGGTTGACCGCCCGCCTCTGCGTTTTCGCTTCGTGGGTATCTTTCCATTTCCGGCATCCATCTACTTTTGTAAATCAAAATGTATATTATATCGCTCCTCCTTCATGGGGCGCGTGACGAATCCGGATCCGGTCGACGTCGGTGGTCTCGAGGCGGGCTTCTCGTCCGCGAAGAAGCAGATCCTCCTGACGCTGAAGCGACAAGGGAGCGTATCCCTCGGGGATCTCGCGACGGGGCTCGCGATTTCGAAGATGGCCACGCTCAAACACCTGACCGCCCTCGAAGGAAAAGGACTCGTCGAGCGCTCCTCCCGGGCGGGAGGGCGTGGCCGACCGCGGGCGTTCTTCGCCTTGACCCGAAACGCTTCAACCTTGTTTCCCGAGGCGTACACGCACATGACCCTGTCCGCCCTCCGATTCATCGAGGAGAAGCTGGGACGGGACGCGGTCGTGCGGCTCTTGGAGCAGAGGGCCCAAGAAGTGCTCGATGCGAATCGGGGCCGGATGCCCGACGGCGCCCTGAAAGAGAAGGTCGGGGAACTCGTGAAGATCCGCGACGAGGGCGGCTACATGGCGGAGCTCGGCCACAGCGGCAAGAACGTCGTCGAGATGATGGAACACAACTGCCCGATCATGGCCGTGGCGGAAACGTATCCCGAAGCCTGCGGGGTGGAGCGTGCGCTGTTCCAGAAGCTCCTTCGTGCGGACGTCGAGACGTCGCACCGCGTCGTCGCGGGCGACCCCGTGTGCCGGTTTCTAATCCGACCTCGCCGTGCGACGAGTGACTAGTCCGTTTCGGCCCGCCGGGCCTTAACCCAGAAATTCGCGCCGGGAGATGATGATCAAGACAAGACCGGCGAGGCCCGCGAGCGAACCAAGCAGAAAGATTCCCAAATTCAGAAGGGAGGCAGCGCCGCAGAAGACCGCGAGCTTCCAGTTCTTCCGCTGGAGCGCCATGATCCCGCCCAAGAACGCGAACGCCTGTGCATAGAAGATCAGAGACACGAGGAGCGCGTTCGCGGCAAGATCGGAAGCCGTCATGTTCTGCAGTTCTCCAATCTGAGCCGCAGTCAGCGGCTGCGTGAACACGACGTACGCGCTCGCCGCCCCGATGAGACCCGACAGGATCAGGAGGACGCCGCCGAGCAGCGCCCGCGGACTCGGTCGCGCGGCTTGCGGCCACGCTTGGGGGATTGGCTCCCGAGCGCGCTGGCCGAACTCCTCGGGCCGGGGTACCCAGGCCGCGGGCGTTTGATCCCGGGGCGGAGGCGCTTCTTGCGTTTCGGTGGGGCGCACGAATTCGAGGGGCGGCGGCGTCTCCCGTCGCTTCGGCTCGTCGTCGGGCGAATCGCTCGACATGGGTGGACGGCTCCGCCAAGAGGACGAACCTACTTAACGATGACGCGTCGCCCGAGTCGTCTTAATCTCGAGACGCGTTCCTCGGCGCGGGAGTTCCATGGATGTCCGTGAGACATCGGACCTGCTTGACGCGCGCCGGAGGTCCGGCAAGCCGTATCTTGAGTTTCTCCGAGTGTCGTCGATGAGTTGTGGACTGTACGAACTCCCGAAGGGCGATCCGGACCGGCAGCGCCCCCATTCCGAGGACGAAGTCTACTACGTCATCCGGGGCCACGCGCACATCCGCGTGGGGACGGAGGATCGTGCGGTCCGTCCCGGGACGATCGTCTTCGTACCGGCCCTCATGGACCATCGGTTCCACGACATCGAAGAGGACTTGGCCCTCCTCGTCTTCTTCGCTCCCTCCGAGGGGACCGGTGCCGGGGCAGCGGGCGTCCGTCGTTAAGTAACGAGAACGCCGTCCCGTGCGTCGGTGTCGAAGTGATTCCGACGTACGGGTTGACGCACATTGCGCTGGCGGTTCGCGATCCGGACAAGAGCTTTCGATTCTACGAGCAAGTCTTCGGCGTGCAAGCCGTATACCGCGAACCGGGGATGATCCAGGTCCAGACGCCGGGCTGCCATGACGTGATCGTCTTCGAACGGAAGCGATCCCATGTCGGCGAAATGAAAGGCGTGTCGCACTTCGGTTTTCGCCTCAGGGATGCGAAAGACATCGACGCCGCCGTTGAGTCGGTCCGGCGCGCCGGCGGGAAGATCATCGACACCGGCCAGTTCGTTCCGGGGGAACCGTACGTCTTCGCGACGGACCCCGACGGTTACACGATCGAGATTTGGTATGAGCCGGACACCTGAGGAGGCCCACCGGAGCGAGCACCTCTCAACCGGGCGGTCCGTGACGAACGCCACCGCTTCACCCGGTCGGGCAACGGGGATGGTTGTGGCTAAGTTGTTACCAATCAATTGATGCCGGCTCCTTTCGATTGCCTGACGAGGTCGGGGGAACGAAGCCGTCCGAATCGGTCCGATTGAGGTGCGTGGCCGCCGTGACATGCGTGGTCTTAGCGTTGCTAATCGCCCCGCAGACCGAGAGAGCGGAGGAACCCCTCCGCGCCTCGCTCGACTATTCGATTCTAGCGCAGCCCTACCAGAACA